>Ga0070741_10006302_pt1 | contig 25606 bp, 17 predicted proteins | sample Coa_R1_4_FD_66440 | JGI IMG/M metagenome (GOLD analysis project Ga0070741, IMG submission 66440) | Surface soil microbial communities from Centralia Pennsylvania, which are recovering from an underground coalmine fire - Coalmine... | ecosystem: Environmental > Terrestrial > Soil > Unclassified ... | reverse complement strand
GGCACGCAACCAAAAAATTGCGCTTATCGAATAAGCAAACCCGCACTGGCTGGATTTGAGCAGGGATTGGTATCACTGGATGAGAGATTGTAGTGCGAGTAGGGGTGCTTCGACTTGTTGAGCTTTCGCGAGCGAAAGCTCAACTTCGCTCAGCATGACAGTAGGTCAGAAATTCAGCAAAGATGAAGGAATGCTCAAACCCGGGGATTTGCCGAGTCTTTCCAACGAACTTAACGAGTAAGCCGCATCTTCCACAGCTTCTCCACAGCAATGCTGCTCTTATATATTTCTATTGCACGCGCTTTCCCTCACAATCTAATTGTTTTTCTTCCCAGCCATGACTGAGTCCAGCGACTTCAAAGAGATCGTCAAGCAGCAGGCGGACATTGTTCGCATTGTTGGCGACTACGTCAAGCTGCGCAAGGCAGGGGCGCAGAACTATTCCGGGCTTTGTCCTTTTCATGGCGAGAAGACGCCTTCGTTCTCGGTTCATGCCACGCGGCAGTTCTTTTATTGCTTCGGATGCGGCGTCAAGGGAGACGTCTTCGCCTTCGTGCAGAAGATCGAGAACGTTACCTTTCCGGAGGCCGTACGGCTGATTGCGCAGAAGCTGAATATCGCTTTGCCGAAGGCCACTTACTCGAGTCCGGCGGAAGCTAAAGATGCCAAACTGCGCGGCGTGCTGCTGGATGCGCATGAGCGGGCCTGTGCGTTTTTTCAGGAGTGCCTGAGGCGTCCGGAAGGGGCACATGCGCGCGAATATCTCGCCGGACGCGGCTTGGATGAAGAGACGATCAAAGCGTTCCGCATCGGCTTCGCGCCGGATTCGGGATTCCTGTTAAGGGATCGGCTGAAGGGCGAATTTGGTGAGGAAGTGTTACGGGAGAGCGGGCTATTTTCGTGGAAACAGGAAGATAGTCGTTCGTCGTTGGCTGTTAGTCGTCCGGAGAAGCCAACGACTGACGACCAACGGCCAACGACTGCTTCCGTGTATTCCAAGTTTCGCAATCGGGTCATGTTTCCAATTTGCAATGAGGCTGGGCGAGTTATTGCGTTCACCGGACGAACGCTTGCGACAGACGAAAAGTCTGGTCCCAAGTATTTGAATTCGCCTGAGACTGCTATCTATTCCAAATCGCGGGTGCTTTTCAATCTCGATCAAGCCAAGGAATGGATTCGCAAGTTCGATTACGCGATTCTGGTTGAAGGCCAGATGGATTGCATTTCAGTTTTTGCTGCTGGATTTCACAACGTCATCGCCAGCTCGGGGACGGCTTTCACCGAGCTGCAGGCCAAGTTGCTGGGACGGTTTAGCAAGAATGTTGTCGTCAACTTCGACCCCGATACGGCTGGCGCGAAAGCTACTGAACGAACGTTGGGATTGCTGATCGAAGAAGAATTCCAGATCAAAGTGTTGACGCTGGAGACGGGATTCGATCCTGACCTGTTTATCCGACGAAAAGGTAAAGACGCATACGAGAAGGCACTGCGCGAATCCCAGCGTTATTTTGCCTACCTGATCGAGCGGGCACGCACGCTGTCTCCGATTCGCAGCGCTGAAGGCAAGGTCAAAGCAGTTAACTATCTTTTGCCACATATTCAGCGAGTACCCAGCCGAATCGTTCGTGATGAGCTTGCGCAAGAAATTGCGCAAAAGCTCGGCATTGACTCTGCCGTCCTGCGCCAGGAACTGAAACATGCGGTCACGAATCGTTCCTCGGCAGCTCTGAAAGCTCCCGTCGAGGCACAGATCACGGATTCAGAGAAGATTCTGATTCGTGCGCTGGTCTCGGCTACTGAAATACAAACTGCCCAAGAACATATTTCAGCTCGCGACGGCGCTGAGGAGGAGTTCGATCCCGCGCGGCAAGCCCGTTTTGTTCTGCAAACCGATCAAGTGCACATGGGATTGGCAACAGAATCATTAATCGAGACTCTACTGACGACCGAGCTCCAAACTGCCGATGTAATGGAATTGCCGCTGCCTGATTCTGAACGAAATCTTCTCGCGTCTATCTTGCTGAAAGAAGAGGAAGAACTAACGGCGGAGCGGCTGGAAGGGGCGGTGAGGGCGCTGCGAAAGATCCAGCTTAGACGCAAGATGGAGCAGGTCCAACACGAATTGCAGCATAAAAAACATGAGCCGGATCGGTTGCGTGTTCTATTGCGAGAAAAAGACAGACTTAAGCGGGAGCTGATGGATCCGAATTTGAAGGACAATCCGCCAATCGCTGATTCGGCATAGAAGCCCAAAATTGGGCCAAAATTGCGCTTCGAACCCTGAAACTAAATGGGGCTCAATGCCATCTAAGTTATTAGTGGAAAGCAACATAGCCGTGGAATTCTTCATCCGATGAGTTTTGCAGCTGGTTTACTGGGAACTCTCGTGTTAGAATTTGAAGTTTGTGTCGGTGCATAGCTCCGCCATAGCCAGTTCCCACCAATCAAATAATAATTCAACGTCCTGCCGAAGGACGACCTGAGGACAACGCCTCTTGGCTCTAGACGACAAGTACGACGATATTAAAAAGTTGATCGATACAGGTAAAGAGAAGGGATATCTCACTTACGATCAGGTCAATGACCTCATCCCGCACGATGTGCACTCTCCCGAAGACCTCGACGATCTACTGACAACTATCGGAACGCAAGGTATCGATGTGCTGGAGGGACCGAAACTTCCTTCCTCGACGCTCGATAAAAAATTCGATGATGAGGAAGTTGGGGAGGATGTCGAGCTCGACCTCACTCCCGGCGCCCTCGAAAAAACGAACGACCCCGTCCGCATGTATCTGCGCGAAATGGGGACTGTGCCGCTGCTTACTCGCGAAGGCGAAGTTGAAATCGCCAAGCGTATTGAGCGCGGTCAATTGCGCGTTTTGAAGTCCATCTCCCGGTCGCCAATCGTGATTCACGAATTGCTGGCAATGGGCGAGGACCTCAAAAAAGGCGTGCGATCGATTAAAGAAGTAGTCACCTTTGACGAGGAAGAGATCACGCAAGACATTCTCGATGCCCGCTTGAAGGAGTTCACCGGGAAAATCGACGATCTCGCCAAAGCTTACAAAAAGTCCGGCGTGCAGCTGGAAAAATTCGCGGCGGTTTCTCAAAAGAAAAAGCCCCGGGAATATCGCAAGTACCGCATCGCCCTGGCGCGATCGATTGTGCAGGTTTCCAAGTGCGTACGCAAACTTGGATTCACCAACAATGAACGCAAGCGGTTGATTGACCGTGTGAACAAGACGGTCGACACCATGCGTTCGCTCGACCGCCAGTCGAATAATCTCGAGAAGAAGGCGGAAGCCACTCGCAGCGAAGATCAGCGCAAGGAATACCGCAGGCAGTCGCGGGCGGTGCATGCGGAACTCGAGAAGCTGGAAGTCGAAGCAGGCGTGTCGTTCCAGGAGCTCAAGCGCACACAGCGCGAGATCATCCAGGGAGACATGGATGCGGAGCAGGCGAAGCGAGAGCTGATTGAAGCCAACCTGCGCCTGGTGGTTTCGATTGCGAAAAAGTACACCAACCGAGGGCTGCAATTCCTGGATCTGATTCAGGAAGGCAATATTGGTTTGATGAAAGCCGTCGATAAGTTCGAATATCGCCGCGGCTACAAGTTCTCCACCTACGCTACGTGGTGGATTCGTCAAGCTATTACGCGTGCCATTGCTGACCAGGCGCGTACGATTCGTATCCCGGTGCACATGATCGAAACGATCAACAAGCTGATCCGGACATCACGGCAGCTGGTGCAGGAGCTGGGGCGCGAACCGACATCGGAAGAAATTGCCAAGCGTATGGATATTCCGGTGGCGAAGGTCCGCAAGGTTCTCAAGATTGCGCAGGAGCCGATCTCCCTCGAAACTCCAATTGGTGAAGAGGAAGATTCGCACTTGGGTGACTTCATCGAGGATCGCGCGGTGGTTTCACCAGCGGAAGCGGTGATCAACGTCAACTTGAAAGACCAGACTTCGCACGTGTTGCGCACGCTGACACCGCGCGAGGAAAAAGTCATCAAGATGCGCTTCGGTCTCGAAGATGGCAGCGAGCATACTTTGGAAGAAGTTGGCCAGTCGTTCGCGGTAACCCGCGAGAGGATTCGGCAAATTGAAGCCAAAGCGTTGCGTAAGCTGCGGCATCCATCAAGGTCGCGGAAGTTACGGGCGTTTTTGGATGGGGTGAGAGACTAGTTCACTACAAAGACACAGCTTTCACCACCAAGGTCACTGCGGTCACGGAAAACACAGAGAAATAAATACTAGAAAGGCACGGCTTCGGTCGTGCCTTTTCTTATTTTATGGCGACTGCTCGACCAAAGTTTTACGGCCCGACTTTACCGCGAATTACAACAACGGATGCCGCTGGCAAATCATAGGAGCTATCTTTGCTGGCATTTAGATTGGTGTGTAGTATCGGACCGTCTGGATCGGCCGTTCCTTTCGTGTTCGCTACAACCGAAAACTCTCCAGCCTTTTCAGCATGTGCCACAGAAGTTGTATCCCCCGGATGCCAGAGATACTGTTCTTTTCCAAAGGTCGCTACCTCTACTTTCCCTACAAATGAACTTATAGCGTGAGTTGCCTCATTCTGGAACAAAATATGCGCCCGATGGGAATTCTGTTGATCGCGATTCACAATCATCAACGACCACTGCCCATCCGGACGCTTCAGAGCATAGCTTGTTACGAGAGCGTGCCCAGCGCCATCATCAATATCACTCTTAGCCGGGAATGCCTGATTTTCTGCAACACCTGGCTGTGCCCACTCCAGATTAATCAGCTGTGAGACAAAAAATTGAGCGAGAGGCTGCTGAATTTGATAATTCGCATCCACGGTTAACGTGCCGAAAGTTCCCGGAGAGTCATTACATCCGTGTTCCATTTGCAAAGGCAAATAGTGGAAGAAGTAAACTCCATTGCCGCCGGCATTCAGAAACGAACCGATATAGTCCGCCAGCCAGAGCCCGGAGAAAATGTCCATATAGGTTTCGCTTGCAGACGACGACAGATTCGACTCTGTGATGAACATTGGCATGTTTGCCGGCACCCCATCTTCCCGCCAGGTCTGCATAATGTTGCTGACTAGCTGAGGCTCATCGTAAAGACTGCCCCAGGGGATTCTGCAAGGATCGTATGGATAGTGCTCGAACGAAAAGAAAGCCAAATCGTTCATGCGCTCATGTTGTTTTAAGTAATCGAGAAAGCGGCCGAGCCACGAAACTTTTCCATTCGCATCAGGCCAGACTTCGATATCTCTATTTACGCCCTGAAAAGATGGGCCACCAAGCTTTAACAAGGGGTCAATACGGTGCAGCGCAGTCGCCCATTGCAGGTAAAGCGCCGCATAATCTTCAGGAAGCATATATTGACCGTCAGCTTCTTCTCCCATTTCCACGTAAGAGATCGGGTAGTTTCGTTTCTTGAGATATGCAATTTCTGCGGCGGCATTGTCGGGAGTATCGTATATCAATGCAATGGGCACCATGGCCGGAAGCCCACGCGTCACGCCCGAAGTGAAGAAAAGATCGAATCCGACTTGGGCCTGTTTGGTCGATCCGATGTCAGAAGGCTCGTGCCAAGGATCAACCGACGAACAGTAAGTAGTGGTCTGTTCTTGATCAGGCGTATGTCGAATAATGTCGTGCAACTTACCGTCGGCGGTCGTTGTTCCCAAATAAAGTTCGCTGATCGCATAGCCAAGGCAGTTCCTTGGATCAGCTCTTGTTTCAGCGGAAGCGCCGGAATCGCAGGCATTAGAAGATGCTGTCATCAGAATGCGAATGTAGCGGACTGGCATCGGTGTGTTTGCCAGGTGAATTGTTTCAGCTCCACCCCGTCCGTTCTCTGTTGAACCATGGGGAAAGGTCTCCCAAACTCCGCGTGTAGGTAAATGGATGGGGTCTTCTCCCGTCCAATACTGAACAGAGTAGTGAGTAGCGTACGGAGCCGCCCAACCGATGCGCATGCTGTCTACTAGTTGAGTTTGCGCGAGGTCAAGAACAATCCATTGCGGATGCAACGAATCGTTTTCTCCAGTGAAATGTTGTGCGAGATATGGATTGCTTTTCCAGTAACTGTTTACATCTCCATCGGTGAGGCGCGAGTAGCCAGCGTTCCCCGTCCCATCATTTCGAGTGAACCCACGGTGAGGCAAGGCGTAACCATAGGAGTAGCGGATCGGCTCGCCAAGAGATGACGACCCAGTGAAGTAGCCCTTGCCGCTCGAATCGCTCCAGGTTCCGGCTGGGTTCCAATGCCAAGCTTCAACTGCGAGTTCGGTGTTCTGGCGATAAGTAACGGTCTGCCATCCTGAAGCAAGTGCCTTATCCAGGTTCGGCTGAATCAGATCTTTGTCAATAGCCTCCACTGGAATCCGGTCCACCCCTGCGCCAAGCGTTTGGTTCGGAGCGAAGTGATTCGTCGAATGCGAAGGAGTAGCATCGACAATAATCGTCTGTGCTGCGCATGGAAGAAGTAACGGCAATCCGGCCAGCAACATAAAAAGTGCTGATGATTTTTTCAAAGTCAGACTCCAAGACGGATTTTGGTGGTTGATGCCATCCAGCATTGAAGCTGGATTCTAGCTTAAACGATTTAATAAAGGGAAATTTCACCCGGTGAAAACTAACCATCACCTGCAATAGACCTCGCAATTGCATTCCAAACTTCCGTAACTTTTACGACCCCTCGATGCGTAGTAACGTCTCAGGCGCAAGCAGTCTAATCTCTTGTTCAAGGGACGCCAGATGCATCGTGCTCTCTGTGTTCTCTTATTGTTTTGCGCGTCTGCGGCGCAGATTGCATATTGTGGGACTTCCACATCGGCGTATCACCGCAAGACCACATCAGCCTCTGACACCATGCCAATCACCACAGCATCGGCTGTGGCGCGTTATTCCTTCGAAAAAGGAATGGCCGCTTTCTTAAACGCGCACATCGCGGAAGCAACTGACGATTGGCGATCTGCCGCGAAAGAAGATCCAGACTTCGCGCTGGCGCACGCATGGATTGCTTTTAATACCGGAATTCCCGCCGAAGAAAATGAAGAACGAACCCGCGCCAAAGCGTTGGCGTCGAATGTTACTCCCGGCGAGCGCCTCATGATCCGCTGGATTGTGGGCGTGAAAGAAAATGACTACATAACGGGAATCGCTGCCATGAACGATATGGTCGCAATGTTCCCCAAAGATAAGCGCGTTCTCTATTTGGCTGGGAATTGGCTGTTACTGCAAGAAAGCTACGAACCGTGCATCAAATTCATGCAGCGTGTACTTGCGATAGATGGTGATTATCCTCCAGCTTTAAATGATTCTGGCTATGGATATTCAGGCCTCGGCAGCTATGACAAAGCTATCGCTGCTATGGACCGTTATGTAAAGGCTCTCCCTAACGACCCTAATCCGCAAGACTCGTACGGAGAAATTCTTCGACAGGCGGGGCGCTTTAATGCCTCGCTGGATCACTACCGGGCTGCACTGAAGATGGACCCAAAATACTTCACCTCGCATGCTGGTTTGGGAGATACGTACGCACTTATGGGGGATGAACCGGCAGCACGGCTTGAATATGCACAGGCAATTCAAATTGCGTCGGGTGAAGATGATCGAATGACCTATACCTTGCAGTCGGCAACCACCTGGGTTCGTGAAAAGAACTATCAAAAAGCCGATAAAGCATTCGATGAAGCTGCCGACCAGGCACACGCAAAGGGATTACACCTTCATGAAGCCTCGGCACGCCGCATGATGGCTATGTATCAGCAGGATGACGATTCGGCTCTTATGTATTTAAATGCGGCAGAAGCTGATTTGACACACCAGGAAAGTATCTCGCTTTCGGATCGCGAAGAGGAGAGAGCGCAGATCCTGCTCTGCCGCACCTTGCGAGCAGATCATGGCAAAAACCACGATCTTGCGCTGGAATCTCTTGCCAAACTTAAAACAATGGCGGACAGCAGCCGCAGCCGGATCATCCAGCGCTCTTATCAAGCAGCCGCTGGAGAGATTGAATTGTCGAACGGGAACTACGTCGAGGCGATCAAACATCTGGAGCAAAATCCCGATGATCCATTATCCCTCGAACTCCTGGCTCGATCCTATAACGGCGCCGGTAGAACTCAAGACGTTCAGACCGTGGATAATAAATTAAAGACTTTCAACTTCGCTACTATTCAGCAAGCTTTGATAGATGTTTCTGCCCAAGATACGAAGTCCCCTGAAAAGAATTTTATTCGCGGCTCCTGGCGTCCGAAGCACGGACAACTATGAACAGCATTGAGGCATTATGAATTATCGTCACTGGTTACTTATTAGTCTCTTGTTCGGGGCTTTTGTCCAGGTACAAGGCAAAGATGCGGCCCTTGTAGCCGGAAAAACCTCCGCGGCAAATGGTCTACGTTCCGCTGATCTCGCTAAAGCCATCAAGGGATCAAGTCACAAAATGGCAAATGGTAAGACTGTCATAATTGTCATGAAGCCTGCGAAAACAGCCGAGACACGGATCTTCGGAGAAAAATGTTTGGGACAAAGTGAAAGCGAACTTTCATCTTTGATGTCATCTCAACATACCGTTTTCAGGATCGTCGATAACGACGAAGAGGTAATTAAAGCCGTAAACTCGATCCCGGGATCATTGGGAGTAGTCGACATTTATTCGATTAACAGTTCGGTAACGGTGCTCAAGTTAGACGATAAATCTCCTCTTGAACCCGGATATCTTCTTCACGGCAACTAGACCCCAAGGCAAGTACGGCAGCACCGCGGTGCTCGTCCCTATTTCTAGAAGAAGACCGCAGTCACAAGTCATGCATGCTCAGCAAACAGCAGCAATAGTGACGCTCGAAAGCCATTCTGAAGATCTTAGCCGGTTCGGCAAATTCAAAGTGCTATCGTAGAATCCGCCTTTAGGATTCTCGAACGAGCATAGCGAATGCACCTTCCCCATCTTGCAGCCATTCTGATCTGGACGATCTCGCTCATCAGTATCTTCTTCATGCTCCTAAGGCCCCGTGGCATTGCTGAAGCATATTGGGCGTACGGGGGCGCGCTGGTCCTCATCGCGAGCGGATTAATTTCTTTACGCGCGGTCGGGCACGCCGTTCATGAAGGAATCGACGTTTATCTTTTTTTGACTGGAATGATGATTCTCGCGGAGCTGGCGCGAGAAGAAGGTGTCTTCGACTGGGTGGCAGATGTTGCAGCCCAGCACGCCAATGGTTCACCGTCTCGATTGTTCCTGCTGATCTACATTGCGGGGACAATCATTACGGCATTCCTCTCGAACGATGCGACGGCTGTAGTTCTAACACCCGCCGTGTTGGCCGTGGTTCGACGTGCCAAGGTTCCTCCGAAGCCCTACCTCCTTGCATGCGCGCTGATCGCAAATGCAGCCAGTTTTGTGTTTCCGATTTCCAACCCCGCTAATCTCGTTGTCTTTGATCAGCATATGCCACCGTTAATGGAGTGGCTTCGGATTTTTATCATTCCCTCAATTGCAGCCATCGTGATTACCTTCATCTGCCTTCGACTGATTTCACGAAAAGACCTCAATGGCAGAATTGCGGAAAATGCAATGCGCATCACTCTATTTTCAGAAGGAAAGCTCGCCCTTGTCGGACTGCTGATCGCTGCGGCTACTCTGATTACGGCTTCCGCTCTCGGATCACCTTTGGGTGCGCCGACTTGCGCAGCCGCGCTTTTGGCGTTGGTGGTGGTTATGTGGCGAGATCACAAAGCTCCCCTAAGAGTAATTCGTGGAGTATCGTGGGGGGTTTTGCCGTTGGTAGCGGGACTTTTCGTAATTGTCGAAGCGCTCCAGAGTGCAGGGATGCTTCGTCTCGGGCTTTCCGCGCTCACTGCTTTGGAACAAAGATCTCATGAGATCGCTGGACTTGCCGCAGGCTTCGCAGTGGCGGCGTTATCCAATGCAATGAATAATCTTCCCGCAGCGCTCATAAGCAGCGCTGCATTGCAACACATGCATCGCCCGGGCATGATTTCTCATGCAGTCCTAATTGGGGTTGATCTTGGGCCAAATTTATCAGTAACCGGATCTCTGGCGACAATTCTCTGGTTGATCGCGCTCCGCCGCGAAAAAGTGGAAATCACCGCATGGGAGTTTTTCAGGATTGGCATAGTGGCCATGCCAATCGCGCTTTTAGCCAGTTTGCTAGCTTTGACAAAGTGATCGCCCCAATAGCCTTTGGGGAACGTGACCTCAAGCTTTGATGCTTTGTATATATTCGGCATCAATCTTTAAGGCTTCGAACGCAGGCATATCGAATTCTTCCTGCTCGACGAAATAATGTTGGATATTCGCGCCCTTCGCCGCTTCGAAAATCTTGTGATAATCAATAGTTCCGCGGCCCAGCTCCGTTGACGGAGGAGGGTTGAGCACCGTTGCCGGACCACTTAACTTAAAATCCTTGATGTGCAATAACGATATGCGAGTCGGATATCGTTTCAGATACTCTGCTGGATCCCGCCCTGCCACCGCGACCCAGCCGCAATCCATTTCAATCGTCACGTTTTTGGGGTTAGTCAGGCGTAACAACTCTTCAAATGGAACCACACCCTTTTCTTCGCGGAATTCCATCGTGTGATTGTGATAACCGAATTGCATACCTTCAGCTTTGACCTTCTCACCGACTTTATTAAATTGTTCGGCGTTCCACTTCCAATCTTCCAAGTTGATATTCTCGGCCACCTTTTTGAAGTCGCTTCCAGCAGATTTGACTCGCGAAGGGCTGAATGAGGGGGACGAACAAATAATGTACTTCACTCCCAATGTTTTGGTGAAAGCAAGAACTTCGTCAAGATGAGGCTGAAGGTCCGCCAGGGAATAATGCGTGCTCACACAATTAAGTCCGGCCTTATCCATTGCTTGTTTGACTTGAGCGGCGCTGCGTCCAAAATAGCCGGCGGTTTCAACTTCCTTGTATCCAGCGGCAGCCACTTGCCGCAATGTGCCGTCATAATCTTTCGCTATTTGATTCCGCACAGAATAAAGTTGTAACCCTAATGGCAGGTCGAGAGGATTGGCGTGCAGCATGGGCGCACTTTTCCAGATAGCACCTACGGCAATCGCACCAGAGGCAGTCTTCAAAAAGTTTCTTCGTGAGATCGGAATCATTGCACTATCCTCCTAGTAGTCTGAAGTAATACGAAACCGCAATCGCTGATTCTCTTCGTTTCCCGTGGAGTTCGCAACAGCTTTATTAAAAGGACATGATTGGCCAACGTCCAACCATCTTTTCACAACCGATTGAACTGGCGAAAGAGGGCGAGAATAGTTTACCGTGTGCTTTCCACTCGCGGAGGCGAAGGTTGACTCGCATAAGGCACATCGAGAAGCATTTCACTTCTAGTAATTTCGTGCGTGACATAGTTATTGGTATGTCAGATGGGTTGACGGTCCCATTCGCGCTGGCCGCTGGACTCTCTGGAGCTGTGCAAAATACCCGCCTCATCGTGGTGGGAGGATTGGCAGAAATCGCAGCTGGCTCGATTGCCATGGGACTTGGGGGATATCTCGCAGCCCGCGGCGATGCTGAACATTATGTGCAAGAGCGGGCGCGAGAGGAGCGGGAGATCGTGGAAATTCCCGAAGAGGAGAAAGCAGAAGTCAGCAAGGTTTTCGAGGCCTACGGACTCACTAAGAACCAGAGCACGCCTGTGGTGCAGGCACTTAGTGAGAATCCGAAAGCCTGGGTAGATTTTATGATGCGTTACGAACTTGGACTTGAAGAACCCGATCCAGGACGGGCGGTAAGCAGCGCGTCAACTATAGCTCTTTCATACGTGGCGGGAGGCCTGATTCCGCTGTCGCCGTATATTTTACTGGGAAACGCAGCGCTGGGCTTGAAACTTTCGGCGGCGGTGACCTTGGCCGCGCTGGCGGTTTTTGGATATATGAAAGGACGCTTCACGGGAACGGGACCGCTACGAAGCGCAACGCAAACCATGGTAATTGGAGGGTTGGCGGCGTCCGCAGCATTTGTGCTGGCGAAGCTCATTGCATAAAAATTATTTCGGGAAATCTGGCCGCTTCGCTAGTCTTCCCGCATAATTGATCCGTGACTCGTAAATCTTCTCTGCTCTCATTTTTCGCTTATGCACTAATCGTGGTCTATCCGTCGTTCTCTTCGGCTCGTCCAAAAACTGCTCCGGCTTCTACCAGTGTTGATCATGAGTATGTATCGGCTCTGGGCGGAGCAAATAATTTCTTGCATGCCTGGCAATCCCAGGATCACGAAACCACCCTACTAATGCTGACTGAAACGGCAAAACAAAACCTCTCGGAAGACCGCTTACAAGAATTCTTCTCGCCGGGTTCCTCGACTCAGCGTTCGTATGAAATTTCTCACGGCAAGAAACTAGCCGCCGGGCGTTTTGAGTTTCCGGTCGCGCTGTTCGAACTCAACTCTGAGCATAAATGGGCGCGTCCGCGTTTTTCACAGATAGTAATGATCAAGACTGGTAAAGAAGAGTGGTCCGTGGATAAACTGCCTTAGTTCTTTTCTTTGCATTTTCCCGGCTAGCTCTCGGCTCAATTTTTCTAAGAATAAAGGTCGGTACCCTGAATGAAACGCATTCACAAAGTGGCGATCCTTGGTGCTGGAACCATGGGTGCGCGCATCGCTGCGCATTTCGCTAATGCTGGGATTCCAAGTCATTTGCTCGACATCGTTCCTTCCGGTGCGGTCGGTTCGCATCGCAATAAGATTGCCGCTGCGGGACTAGAAGCGGCGAAGAAATCAAAACCTGCTGCGTTCTTCGAGGGTTCGCTTGCGAATCTAGTTACTGTTGGCAACTTCGAAGATGACCTGAAACGGCTGGCCGAAGTCGACTGGATCATCGAAGCAGTCGTCGAAAATTTGGACATCAAGCGCGGCCTTTTGAAGCGGGTGGAGTCTATTCGCAAGCCGGGAACGATCATCACAACCAACACAAGCGGTCTTCCCGTTGCACAAATTGCAGAAAGCTTTTCTGATGATTTCCGGCGGTCGTGGTTTGGTACGCATTTCTTCAACCCACCGCGCTACATGCGGTTGCTTGAGCTGATCCCGACAGCAGAAACGGATCGGGCTGCAATCGAGGCCGTAGAGAATTTCTGTGACGTGCATCTTGGCAAAGGCGTGGTGTTTGCAAAAGATACGCCAAATTTTATCGGCAATCGTATCGGGACTTTTTCTGTGCTGAACGTAATGCGCCTCATGCAAGAGATGGATTTGTCCATCGAAGACATTGACGCGCTCACCGGACAGATCGTTGGCTGGCCACGATCGGCAACCTTCCGCACTATTGATTTGGTTGGCTTGGACATACTGGGGCATGTCGTTTCTAACATGACGCAGAATGTGCATGACGAACGGAGCGATCTCAAGCTGCCTGATTTCTTCCGTCAAATGCTTGAGCGCAAGTGGCTGGGCGATAAAACCAAAGGTGGTTTCTATAAGAAAACCAAGAGCACTGAAGGCAAAGAAGACGAGCGTTTAGCGCTGGATTGGAAGACGTTTGAATATCGTCCGCAGCAGAAGCCGAAATTTCCTGCCCTCGACATGGCTAAAAATGTGGACGATATTGGCGCACGCCTTCGCATGCTCCTGGGACTTGAGGGCAGCAGCCCGCACAGGGACGATAAGGTGGGGAGATTTCTCTGGGCAGCTCTGTCCGGACTATGGATTTATTGTGCCAACCGTATCCCGGAAATTTCGGACTCTATCGTTGAAATCGATCGAGCGATGCGTCTTGGCTTCAACTGGGAACTCGGCCCATTCGAACTCTGGGATGCGGCTGGAGTACCCGTTACCGTTGCCCGAATGAAAAAAGAAGGTCAGACTATCTCGCCAAACGTGGAGAAGCTTTTGGCGTCCGGAAAGAAATCGTGGTATTCGGAGGATTCTCAAGCTTCTTCCCGGCGGGCGTACTTTGAACTTACTGCGTCCGATTACAAACCTGTAACGAATGCCCCTGGCGTGTGGTCGGTTGGAGTCGCCAAGAAATCTCACGGCGTTGTGAAGAAAAACTCGGGCGCATCTTTGGTTGATCTTGGCGATGGAGTGGCGTGCATTGAGTTTCATTCGAAAATGAATTCGATTGGAAGCGATATCGTTCAGCTCATTTCACAGACGCTAAAGGCGGGCGGACCAGGCGACCAATTCGAAGCTTTCGTGATCACAAACGATGCCGTCAATTTTTCCGTAGGCGCAAACCTCATGTTGCTGCTCATGTCCATTCAGGAAGAAGAGTGGGATGACGTTGATCTCGCGATTCGAAGCTTTCAGGGCATGACGCAAGCCATTAAATTTTCGCCTAAGCCGGTTGTAGTCGCGCCTTTCGGTCTTACTCTTGGCGGCGGCACGGAAATTTCTTTGCATGCTCAGGCCTTACAGCCACACGCTGAACTTTATATGGGATTGGTCGAAGTCGGGGTGGGCTTGCTGCCCGGAGCAGGCGGCTGCAAAGAAATGCTGCTCCGTGCGGTGGACAGCGCAACTTCAATTCGTCCCGGTGGACGTGGAGAATCCGTCGAACTGATGGAGGCTATGAAGAAGGCGTTTGAGACCATCGCAACAGCAAAGGTTGCGACTTCGGCATATGAAGCGCGCGGCCTCGGTTTCTTGCGGGATTCCGATCGTATAACTATGAACCGGGATCGCGTTTTGACCGACGCAAAAGCAAGAGCGCTGGAGATGGTGCGCGCTGGACATGAACCTCCGCAACCGCGCACTGATATTCCGGCGCCCGGTGAAAATATTCTCGCAGCGCTCAAGATGGGCATACATTTGATGCGACAAGGTGAATACATCACAGAGTATGAAGTGAAGATCGGAACCAAAGTCGCCGAGGTGCTGTGCGGTGGAAATGTGACTCCAGGAACACCAGTCAGTGAGCAATACCTTCTCGACCTGGAGCGGGAGGGATTCAAGTCTCTCTGTGGAGAAAAGAAGACCCAGGAAAGAATTCAGTTCACATTGAAGACCGGCAAGACTCTGAGGAATTAACCGTTTTAGCTATTGTATGTAGCTTTATGTAATAGCTGTTGACAATAGCTGATATAAAGGTTTACGATGTTTCTTAATTGGTATAAAAAGGGAGCCTCAGTATGTCGTATGTTCAACCGCAGGAAGTGTTGTCTCCCAAGAATAAGGTGGGAGGAATTGTCGAGGTAATTCATGATCCGGGTGAGGACCACATGTGTGTGGCCCGCATTTTGTGGGAGAACGCGGAAGTCGTGGCAATCCGTTGGAATGGAAATGAAGAGCGCCCTTTAGGAAACCCTGTATCAACCGCCAAGCCAACATGGCTCGTAGTTGAAGAGTACGCGGCCGCCGAAGTTGAAAGGGCTGCGCGGACGGCTGCGGAGCAATCGCCCAATAGTATTTTTGCCAAGTATCGCGAAATGGCCAATGACACGGAGCGTGAGCGAGAGGCAGAAGAGTGGACTGAAGGGTTGATAAGCGATGCATCCACGCCGAGGTGAGGTCTGGTGGGTGGCATTCGATCCCTCGATTGGTGGTGAAATTCAGAAGACCCGGCCAGCATTGATTGTCAGCAATAATGCGGCAAATGCAGCTCTAAACCGCATCATCGTCGTTCCTCTCACCAGCAAAACATCGAAAGTCTATCCCGGAGAGGCGATCATCATTCTGAATGGCGAGCAGCGTAAAGCTATGGCTGATCAGATCATGACTGCTTCAAAGCAGCGTTTGCGTACAAAGCTTGGCGTTCTTGACAACAAAGATATGACAGCCGTCGAAGATGCATTGCGGTTTCAATTAGGCATCCGGCATTGAGAGAAATTGGCAGCTCTTGCGAATCTCTAAGTAGGAAGGAACCCATTGCACTGGATTCATGTGCTCTTGCTCATTTGCTTTGTCGGCGCGTATTCAGCAGAATCTCAGGAGACATTGTCACCCGCACCCATGCCGAATTCTTCCAATGCCACAGATAATTCACACAGCTCTCTGCGACCCGTGCGGATGAACGATTCCAAGGCAAAGCTGGAACGCGAGCTTGTGGCGAAATATGGCGAACCACAAAGATCTCGTGTTCAACAGGGACTCAGGCAAGTCGAGGAATTTTGGCGCACAGAAGATGGTGACGCAGGTGTGTTCGAAGAATTCGTTTCTGCGAACTTTGCTGGCGATCAAGCAACACTGGACACGATGTTCAACCGCTATGAAGGCCTGCTCGAACAGCTTGATGGCCATATGCATGAGATAAATCGTGAGTTCCGGCAGCAACTCGATCTCGACCGTGGCCCGATCCTGCCATTTGACGAAGGGTTTGGTGGCTATGATCCTTCCGCGCATGTGATCGATGATTTTTTCCAGAACAAACTTGCTTTCACCGTGCTATTGAACTTCCCCCTCACTACTCTCGATAAACGCCTGAAGAACGGGCCCTCCTGGAGCCGCCGGCAATGGGCCGAGGTCCGCCTTACTGACCGATTTTCGAAGCGCGTTCCCGCAGATGTAAATCTCGGAATCGCCCAAGCTGAGGCGGAGTCGGGCCGCTATATTTCCGAGTACAACATTTGGATGTACCACCTGCTTGATCAGCGGGGTCAGCGCCTGTTTCCACCAAAGATGCGCCTGCTTAGCCATTGGAATCTTCGGGACGAAATCAAATCCGATTATGCGGATTCGCAAAATGGTCTGGCGAAACAAAGGATGATTCAGCAGGTGATGGAACGCATCGTCACGCAGACAATTCCACAAGAGGCGATCAACAACCCGGGAATTGATTGGAATCCGTATACAAATGATGTTGTCCCCGCCGCCACGCAAGATGCAGACACGCCCAAGCTGGTTCAAGCCGCAGATCTGAACAATGTCCGCGAACCTGACACGCGGTATGCAATGCTGCTGAAAACATTTACCGCTTCGAGGAAAGCCGACCCGTATTCCCCGACTGCTCCGACCCTTATTGCCCGTCGCTTTGAGGAAGACCGCGAAATTCCGGAAGTGCGTTTCAAAGCGATATTGGAGCAAGTTGTGACTTCTCCGCTGGCTCAGCAGACGGCCAAATTGATCGAAACCAGACTTGGCCGCCCGCTTGAGCCCTTTGACATTTGGTACAGCGGCTTTCGACCGGGCAGTAAATATAGCGAAGCCGAATTGGACGCGATGGTGAGCGAGCGCTATCCGACAGCCGAAGCTTACCAGAAACACATTCCGAATCTGTTGATGAAGCTTGGCTTTTCTCCAGAGCGCGCGAATTATCTTGCCCAACATATTGCTGTCGATCCAGCGCGTGGCGCCGGTCACGCCATGGGAGCAGGAATGCGCTCCGCCAAAGCGCACTTACGCACTCGAATCGAAAAAAACGGCATGGATTATAAGGGCTTTAATATCGCCGTCCATGAGATGGGTCACAATGTTGAGCAGACATTTTCATTAAATGACGTGGATCATACTTTGCTTCAGGGTGTGCCCAATACAGCATTCACAGAGGCCCTGGCGTTCGTTTTTCAAGGACACGATCTCGAACTTCTCGGCCTACCAGCGCCGGATGCGAGGAGCGAAGCGGAAAGAACTCTCAACGATTTCTGGGCAACCTACGAAATATCAGGAGTTGCACTGGTCGATATGGCAGTCTGGCACTGGATGTATGATCATCCGCAAGGCACTCCAGCCCAGCTCAATGAGGCCACGGTGCAAATTGCGAAAGACATTTGGAACCGCTATTATGCGCCCGTCTTTCATAAGAACGATGTTGTGCTGCTCGGCGTTTATTCGCACATGATCGATGCGTTCCTTTATTTGCCGGACTATCCCATTGGGCACCTTATCGCTTTCCAGATTGAAGAACAGATGCGTAAAGCAGGCAGCATTGGACCGGAATTTGAGCGAATGGCGAAGATGGGGCGTGTTACTCCTGATCTCTGGATGGAAAATGCAACCGGGCGTCCCGTAGGAGCAGAAGCTCTGCTCGACGCTACGCGTCGGGCTCTGACAACAGTAACCGCACCGAAGTAATTGGATTTTTTATGTGATCTAAAATTACCTCGGTAACTTGATGGTGCCCATTGAGGTACCTACCATGATACGTATGAGTTACCAAGCTTTGCTGTTCTGCCCCGACGAGAAGACGGCCCGCATTGTCACCCAAGTCCTCAGTGAGTTGGAGTTTAATGTAGAGCTGTGCGCGGAACCCTTCGCTGCCGTTAAGAAATTAATGGCGCAACATTATGACGCCGTCGTAGTCGACTGTGATAGCGAACAAAACGCGACTCTGCTTTTCAAAAGCGCTCGCAACTCTGGTTCGAATCAGAGTTCTTTGGCAGTTGCGGTAGTTGAGGGACAGGCCGGGGTAGCTAAGGCTTTTCGTATTGGCGCGAATTTGGTGTTGACGAAGCCAATCAATGTAGAACAGTCGAAAGGAACGTTGCGGGTAGCACGAGGTCTGCTGAGGAAGGCGGATACAACAAAATCTTCCGGAATGGCAGCAATTTCTACTCCCCAACCTGAGCAAATAGCTCCGCCGATACCAGCTGCCACTACTCCGCGCGTATCTGCTCCCGTAACAACTCCGGGTGTGACTTCGCATTTAATCCCGGCTGCCGCAAAACCGGCATTCTCAACTTCCGTCGGGCCACAGCCCTCGATTCAAAGCACAATCGCGGCTGCTGCTGCATCAGCTTCCGCCTTCGATGTTGAGGCAGATGCAACTCCGGAACCTGAACCCACAGAAGCCGCGCTACTCGAGTCTCTTCCAGAACTCTCCGCGGGGCGTCCAGGGACAAGTTCAACGGCAACGAAAGAATATCCATGGCAACCTGTGTCAAAACCTTCATCGGGGTCGATGGCCTCTTCACTACAGCGCGCTGCCGAAGTTGCAGGAAAGTCTCAGGGAAATACGCCGTCAGAAAATAATCCACTGGTAACGAGTGCCACAAGTCATGGAACTGCGGCGGCGCCTGCACCCGCTAAAGAGAGGGCTAAGCCACAATCCGGCGTAATAGAAAACAAATCAGCCACTGCTGGCATCGTACTACCCTCAGAAAAGTCCTCTGAAACAACTATCGAAGTTACTAAGCCAGTAAAAGCTGAGCACGGCACAGAATACGCAACGGCCTCACTCACTTTTGGACAAGCAATTCAACCAGCTTCCGAGTCTGGCAGCAGCAAAAAGATTCCACTGATCGCAGCGGTGATTATCGTGGCCGCAGCTGGTGGCTATTTTGGTTGGACAAAAATGCATTCGACGCCCGAAGCAACTACCGTGGATAAGCTTGCGCCGGCACCAACACCGGTGCAGAATGCGGCATCCGCGCCAGCTTCGGCAGCTCCAACCTCAACGGTCCCGCAGCCTGAACCAGTTTCGCCCTCTACCGAAGACGTCTCTACGGTTGAAGCTCCCAAAATATCTCCGGCAAAACCCAAAGCTCAAACAAGCAGGCCGCCTGTTGCTGAATCCTCCAGTGCTCCTGAGTCGGTCGCAAAAACAAATGTTTCCGCCGATTCGAGTTCTCATTCTCAGGCCACGGTCGCAGCGGAACCAGTGGCGAAGAAAGCAGTCACCGTAACCGCTGAATCCACGCCGAAGGCGGAGGCAGTACTGCCACCATCACCGCAAACTCTAAACGTAGCTTCGAATGGGTTCGATAAAACCCTGGCTGGCATCGTAGGCTCTGCTGCAAGTCACGTCGCTCTGCCCTCGACATCTGGCACGCTGAAGGTTTCCCAAGGAGTTACACAAGGTCTTTTGATTAAGAAGGTCTCACCGAATTATCCTCAGCAAGCGCTGCAAATGCGCATCCAGGGCCCAGTTCAATTACAGGCCAGCATCAGCAAAGAAGGAAAAATCTCGAATATCAAGACACTAAGCGGCGATGCGATTCTAGCTCGTGCAGCCACTGATGCAGTGAAGCAATGGAAGTACAAACCGTACACGCTGAATGGAGAGCCCGTGGAAATTCAAACAGAAATCACGGTTATCTTTAAGCTTCCGAACCAATAACCAGCCATAAATTTGGAAAAATAAAGCGTTCGCGATTTGACCTCGCGACGCTTTTTGTTCTTCCCCTCCCTCCAATCCCGTTAAATTCTGCGGGTATAATAAAGAATTATCTACTCGGAAAAACGTCGCTCTGTGAAGCGACGGAACAATTATCTATGGATTTCAAACTCGTCAGTGACTACAAGCCTCAGGGAGACCAAGGGACAGCCATCACCGCCTTGGTGAAAGGACTCTACGAACGCGAGCAGCATCAGGTCCTGCTGGGCGTAACCGGATCAGGCAAGACCTACACCATGGCTAAGGTAATTGAGCAGGTGAATCGCTCCTCGATTGTGATGGCTCATAACAAAACTCTAGCTGCACAGCTTTACCATGAATTCAAGAATTTCTTCCCGCATAATGCGGTTGAATATTTTGTTTCGTACTACGACTACTACCAACCCGAAGCTTACGTTCCTGCCGCCGACCTTTACATTGAAAAAGAGTCCACAATCAATGACGAACTCGACAAGCTTCGCCTGTCCGCAACCCGTTCACTTTTCGAACGTCGCGACGTTCTGATCGTTTCTTCCGTGAGTTGCATCTATGGCCTGGGTTCGCCTGAAGCTTACTACGGCATGCTCTTGTTTCTGGAGAAAGGGCAGAAAATCAAGCGCGAAGATATTACTCGCAAGCTGGTTGAAATCCTTTACGAGCGGACTGACGGAGATTTTCGCCGCGGCACATTCCGCGTGCGTGGTGATGTGGTCGAGATATTCCCCACCTACGACGACATGGCCTACCGAATTGAACTCTGGGGGGATGAGGTCGAATCGCTGGCGCAGATTGATCCATTATTCGGCACGGTGAAGCAAAAATACGTGCGGTTGCCGATCTATCCAAAGACTCACTATGTCATGAAGCCGGAGACGAAGGCTAAAGCTGTCGAGTCCATTAAAGAAGAATTGAAGTGGTGGGAAGCGGAACTCGAAAAGCAAGGGCACGTCGTCGAGGCGCAACGTGTACACCAGCGCACCATGTTTGATTTAGAGATGATCAAGTCTGTGGGTTATTGTCATGGCATCGAAAATTATTCCCGCCATTTCACCGGACGCCTGCCGGGAGAGCCGCCTCCAACTTTGCTCGACTACTTCCCGCGCGACTACCTGATGTTTATCGATGAATCTCACCAAACTATGCCGCAGCTACATGCCATGTATCATGGCGACCGCTCGCGCAAGGCGAATCTAGTCGAATATGGATTCCGTTTGCCATCGGCATTGGATAATCGCCCACTAACCTTTGAGGAGTTCGAACATCGCATGGGACAGATGATCTACGTCTCTGCGACTCCAGGCCCATACGAACTAACCAAATCCGCTGGCGTCGTAGTTGAGCAGATCATTCGGCCCACGGGATTGGTAGATCCTCCGGTTGAAATCCGCCCTGTGAAGGGACAGATCGATGATTTGCTGCATGAAATTCGCGACCGCGTCTCTCGTGGCGAGCGCGTTCTAGTGACGACTCTTACTAAGCGCATGTCCGAAGATCTCGCGGAATATTACAGCGAAGTTGGCGTGAAGTGCCGATATATGCATTCGGAAATCGAGACTCTGGAACGCGTAAAGATTTTGCGGGACTTGCGCAAGGGCGAATTCGACGTGCTGATTGGCATCAATCTTCTTCGCGAGGGTTTGGATCTGCCGGAAGTATCTCTGGTGGCGGTGTTGGACGCAGACAAAGAAGGCTTTCTACGCTCCAGCGGGTCGCTTATTCAGACCATCGGCCGTTGTGCGCGGAATCTGAATGGCCGTGCCATCCTTTATGCGGATCGCAGAACCGATTCCATGAACAAGGCTATTGGAGAGACCGACCGCCGCCGTGCGATTCAAGAGGCATACAACATCGAGAACGGAATTACGCCCGAATCCATTGTCCGACCACTGGAGATGTCGCTGGCCAAGATCATTGCCGCAGACTACGCGGATCTCACAGACACTGAAGCAGAAGGGATACCAGATTTCCAGTCGCAGAAAGATCTCGACGTATATATCGGAAAGCTGGAAAGTGACATGCGCGAAGCGGCAAAGAAGTTTGAGTTCGAAAAAGCAGCCAAGCTGCGGGATACTGTTAAGGAACTAAGAACAAAAGAATTTTTGTTTGTATAGAAACATGGAGGCAATATTAAATTGCCTTAGTATTCTTTACATTTGAAGCTGAAACAGAGTGGACAAAGACTCTCTCGTGTTCACGCGGGAATAGCCTTAGAAGGCTATAACTTTGAATTGCATGTAAATGATTGAAAAGGAAAGCTCCGCAATTACTTTCCTGTCGGTTTTAACTAAATTCATTTCCCATTAAAATCTATCCTGCCCTAATGTGCGAACCTCTTTTGAACCGATCGCATCCTATTTGGGTATCCGAACTGTGCTGAGTAAGACGAAACTGAGTTCAAGCAGGGCAAAGAAAACCCGCATGGCATCTTTCATGCAATCTATTACTGCTGGATTACCGCGCAGAGCCAATAGTGCGTTCCTGATTGTGCTGTGCACTTTTTATGGACTTCAGCCTGCAAAGGCAGAACTCCATTGGCAAGATGCAAAGAAAGAACAATTGCGAGTACGTTTAATCGCACTGGCAGCTTCCTATCCCCGATCTTCGGTCTATTCCAATCAAGAAGTTTTCGTAGCTGCGATGCAGATTGAACCCGGCGAAGCACGGCTGATGAAACTTGTTTATGGTTTTCTCCCTTACCAGCCTCGGCTTTCGGAGTATGGATTGGATTACTCAACAGTGCACGAGCTGCGCGCTATGAGGAATCCGGATTGTGATGAGACTCTGGCGCAGATGGCATCCTCTGATAAAAATCGGCCTAAATTTAACTGGGCATATTCCACAGACTCTCCCGAACTTGACCCAAACAGGCGGCGAAGACCACTCCCTTGTTATGAAACGACAGCAGAAGATTACACTAAGCCCGTTCACGAACCGGCTGGCGCCTCTCCGGAATTCTAATCACAATTTCAATTTCTAAGCGCTACAGAAACCTGTATTGCATCTTTGCTGATCCTCAATACCGGGCAAATTGCACCTTGCCACATCCGCTGCTTGGTGGTATTCCTTAACTCTTTTCGCAAGGAAGCTTTCACGAGCACTGAAACCTGACCTCGGGACACGCGATTGCCGGAAATCAAACCCGCCGCCGTACCGCTCGCGCCTTCTTTAATCGACAATTCCGGAGCTGATGATTCCAATAAGCCCAAACGAGTATTAGGATTTCGCGATCTCGTTTTGTTCTACGTGGTTACTGGCATCAGCCTGCGCTGGATCGCAACTGCAGCGGCCGCCGGCCCAAGTTCCATCGTCATCTGGATCGGTGCATGGCTTACCTTCTACATGCCGTTGGCCCTTTCCGTAATTGAGCTGTCGTCGCGCTATCCCGATGAAGGCGGCCTGTATGTTTGGTCCAAACGCGCTTTCGGGGACTTCGCGGGCTTCATGTCCGCATGGACCTACTGGACGAGTAACCTCCCCTACTTTCCTGCCGTACTTTATTTTGCCGCCAGCAACATTCTTTATATGCGTGAAGCCAAGTGGGGGCACCTCTCAGCAAATCCAACATTTTTTATTATCTTTTCTCTACTCACACTCGGCCTTGCGACACTGCTGAACGTAGTAGGTCTCGATGTTGGGAAATGGCTGCATAACATCGGTGCAATTGCCATGTGGATTCCCGCAGGCATCGTTATCGTGATGGGGGTCGTAGCCTTTCATCGTTTTGGGTCTGCCACACCGTTTACTTTTCACTCAATGATCCCGAGCACCCATTTCAATGACATCATTTTCTGGTCACTGCTGGTTTTTGCTTTGAGTGGATGCGAAACCGCATCGCTCATGGGTGGGGAGATTAAACAGGCAAGACGCACGATTCCAAAGGCACTGCTCGTCGCCGGTTTTACAGTAGCACTCTGCTATATCGTCGGCACATTAGCAGTAATGGTCGCCTTACCGCCTTCGGATGTTAGTAACCTTCAAGGGCTGATGCAGGCAATCTCAAAAACTGCGGGCCGTGTTGGATTCGGAAATGTGATTCCGGTGGCCGCTTTTCTGATTGCGCTTAGCAATGTGGGAGCAGCAGGCGCATACCTTGCCGCGGTAGCACGTTTGCCGTTTGTCGCGGGCATTGACCGCTTTCTTCCGTCGGCATTTGGCGCATTGCATTCTCGCTGGAAAACGCCATGGGTCGCATTGCTCACGCAAGCGGTCATCGGAGCATTATTCATTTTTCTGGGACAGGCCGGGACTTCGGTAAAGGGCGCTTACGACGTACTCGTAGCCATGACTGTGATTGCATATTTCATCCCATATTTATATCTGTTTGCTGCCATGATTAAGCTGCAGAACGATCCAGCAGGGCCAGATGTCATCCGCGTTCCAGGAGGAAAGCCGGTTGCAAAGTTCATCGCAGTGATGGGATTGATCACAACAAGTTTAACGATCATCTTGTCGCTGGTACCGCAGCCCGACGAGCCAAATAAGCCACTGGCAGTCTTCAAAGTAGTAGGACTATCAGCGGTTTTAGTTTTGGTAGGAGCGTGGATCTACTTCGCGGGCAAGAGCCGCCACTCAAATGAGAAGTAAAAAGGGGACTCGAATGTCGAGTCCCCCGTGTCCGCTACTAGTTCTGCCTCAGCGGATTTGTTGTACGTCATTGTCCTATACAACACTTACTTAGTAAGCCGAGCCTTCATCCTGGAACCAAATACCATTCGTGCCCAACAGAGTGGGATACGAAATGGGATTACCATTGTTGTCGTCCATGGTGATCTGATAATTGGTCAGAGTCAGATTGGTTTTCGAACCGGGACCAAAGCTTGGTTTCTCGGTGAAGTTGTATGCGAAGCAGTTGGCAAAGAAATCTTGCAGGTAGTTCGTGAGGTTCGCGAGACCGCCACCTACTCCCGGCCGCTCTACGACCCACTCCGCGCTATTTCCTACCAACTGAGTTCCAGAAGGGGGATTTAAGCCGTATTCCTGAACCTGGCCTGTATTCTCGTTCACAAGGTATGCAAAGCCTTGAACCGAGCTGGTGTTCCAGACTTCCACAAACATGTCGTCTCCGCCAGTTACGGGAAGCGAAATTCGCGTCTCACTGAAAGGAAACCACTCGATCCACGCGGAATAAAAAGTATTGGTGGACCCTCCATTGCAATAAGCATCGGACTCAGTACCAGCTTGCAATACATCGTTTGAGCCAAAACCATCAATACCAACCCAGCTCGAGGAGTAATCCCAGCCACCATCACAGACGCCGAATGCCTGTTCTGCCATGGGCACTACGTAGTCGGAAATAATGAAGTAATACGACTTTTTCGTGTTGTAAGTGGTTAGCTTATTAACATCTGCTGCCCCACTCCAGTTGCTGGAAGAAACGGCGCCGTTTTCTACTTTGCGCAGCTTCGGCGTGCCGTTGTAGTGGTCAGTGGCAGTGAGTTCGCCAAAAACACGCTCTTTCGAGGCAAGCATTGCTTTTTTCCAGCTGGCATAGGCCTGCGGCTCGGCTTTGGCATCTGGCCGAGGCGGTAAAGCATAGGCCGCGAGCTCGTCGTCCGAAGCGGTTACGGGATTGAAGTCCGCTGGTGGAGCAAACAAACTACTAATACC
>Ga0070741_10006301_pt1 | contig 25609 bp, 23 predicted proteins | sample Coa_R1_4_FD_66440 | JGI IMG/M metagenome (GOLD analysis project Ga0070741, IMG submission 66440) | Surface soil microbial communities from Centralia Pennsylvania, which are recovering from an underground coalmine fire - Coalmine... | ecosystem: Environmental > Terrestrial > Soil > Unclassified ... | reverse complement strand
TAGCGGTCGGTCTGTCGGTAGCATGATCGAGCAACATCGTTCGTCTCCAGGTGAGTGGTTTGAGCAACCTCAGTCTGGCTTCAGAACTGGTCGCTATCCACTCCCCATGGAATCTTCGCTTCGCTCGCAATGACGGCTGGGTTCGAAATGACGGCGGTCAGGCCGTCGCCAGCGCCGCGCGGGCGTCGTTGCGGATGCGCTCGACCATGGAGCGCAGGCCGTTGGAACGCTGCGGCGTCAGGTGATCGCGAAAGCCGAATTCGTCGAACACCTCGATCGCGTTGGTGGCAAGGATGTGCTGCGGGCTCTTGCCGGAATACAGCGTGAGCAGGATCGCGATCAGGCCGCGCACGATATGGGCGTCGCTGTCGCCGCGATAGTTGAGCACTACGTCGGCGCCATTGCGCTCGAGTTGTTTCGATAGCCAGACCTGGCTGACGCAGCCCTGCACCTTGTTCTCGGCCGAATGCTCGGCCTCGGGCAGCGGATCCAGTGTGCGGCCGAGCTCTATGACATACCGGTAACGGTCGTCCCAGTCCTCCAGCAGCGCAAAATTGTCCCTGATATCGTCGATCGTGGTCATGGCAGCCCGTGTTGATCCCATACGGTCTATATAGGATCGCGCGGCGCCGAAAGCGATATGTTCCGGCGGGCGTTTGCGGCGTCCATCAGGCGGTTTTCAGGGCAATCCGCGCCATTCCACCGCAAGATCGTCCGGCGTCAGGGTGTCGCGCGGTACATCGGGCTGCAGGATGTCAATACCCTCGCCGCCGATCGAGCCGGTGTGGTCCGGCGACTTCTTGTCCGCTTCGGGCTTCCTGTCCGTCTTGTTCTCGATCTTGTTCTCGGGCTTGTCGGTGATGGTCTGGTAGATCTTGCGCGCGCCTTCCTGGGCCCGCACGCCGATCACGGTTGCGGCCTGGCCGCCGACCTCGCAGGCCTGCGGCTGGCGCTTGCAGAACTGGCTCATATCGGACACGGCGGCGCTTGCAGCCGTCACCGCGTCGGACACGCTGATCTGCGGGAGCTTCTGCGATTCGGGCGTCTTGTCCCGCGGCAGCAGCACGAGCACGAGCCCGAGCCAGAATGCCATGCGCAGCAGAAAGAACATTGTCGCGACCCCGGTCGTCCTTGCGTCACGTCCGCTTGTTGTGCTGCGCTTTGCGATTCCGGCTCGCAAGGCGCGCGGCCCTTTGAGAGCCTTCGATAAAGCCCAAGTGATTGCGGTGAGCTTAATTTGAGGCGCATTTGGCCAAAAAAATCGCCGGGTGGTTCCGCGCCCGCAGGTTTACGGTTTCCTGTGATTCGCTTGAGGCGTGCTGCAAGCTCCGCGCGCATCGAGCCTTTCGAAATCGTAAAAGGCTGCGCGCAGAAACCTGTCGTTCACCATCCGCGTCGAATAGCGTGCACGTTTGCGGGCAAAAGCGCCGCGAACACCCGGTGTTTTGCCGCAGTCCGCTCCACCTTAGCGTTCGTTTAAGGTCACTCTGACACGGTGCGGCATGCGAAGGGGGGCGTACCGGCACGTCTGACCGACGAACAGCCGAGGCGCGAGTGTCGTGACCGTTTTGAACATCATCCGCGATTGCCTCGATGCGCTGCTGCACCCGTCGGCGCGCTTCGATGCGTTGACCCGCGCTCGCCATCGCGCCTTCATCGCCCCGCGGCTGCTCGGAAGCCTCGCGGCATTCGCAGCCTTTCCGGTCTATCTGGTCGCGCGCGGCGCGCCAAGCGCGCTGGAGGTTGCAGGGTTCACCTGGCTGACCGCGCCGATCCTGTTGTCCTGGTTCCTGTCGCGCACCGGCCGCTATGAAAGCGCCCACGTGCTGTCCTCGCTCGCGCTCGCCTGTCTCGTCATGGCGGTCGCGATGACGACCGGCGGGATTGCATCCTTCGCAGCCGTCTGGCTCGTGCTGGTTCCCCTGGAAGCCGCGCTGTCGGCCTCGCGCCGCGTGGTCGCATTCGCTTCACTCCTGGCCTTATCCTGTGCGGCGCTTCTGATCGCGCTCGGCCATTTCGACCTGCTGGCCCAGGCCGAGGCCAGCACGCCGCGGCAGGCCATGATGATGGCGTTCGGCGTGGCCTCCGCGACGCTTTACGCCGCGGGCCTGGCATTCGGCGCCGAATCGCTGGCGCGCACCAGCGTTGCCTTGATCTCGCGCGAGGAGGAGCGCTATCGCCTGCTCGCGCTCAACATGAGCGACGTGATCTCGCGCCATCGTCGCAACGGCGCGGTGCAATTCATCTCGCCGGCCGTCGAAACCTTGCTTGGCGTGCCGGCCCTCGAGCTGAATGGGCATGGCCTGTTCGACCGCGTCCATGTCGCCGACCGGCCCGCTTATCTCACCGCACTGTCCGAGGCCGCACGCGGCGGGGAGGCCAGGAGCGTCGAGTTCCGCGTCAAGCGCGACACCGCGCGGGGCGTCGTCGACTTCATCTGGGTCGAGATGCGCTGCCGGCCCTTCGAACATTCGACCGCGGATTCCGGCGAGGCCGAGGTCGTCGCCGTGATGCGCGACATCACCGACCGCAAGCTGCAGGAGCAGGCGCTGGATCTCGCGCGCAGCGCGGCGGAAGCGGCCGACGCTGCCAAGACGCGCTTCCTTGCCACCATGAGCCACGAGCTGCGCACGCCATTGAACGCGATCATCGGCTTCTCCGAGATGATCACCAAGGAAGACGGCCTGAAGCTGGATGCGGCGCGGCGCAAGGAGTATGCGCAGTTGATCAATGATTCCGGGCAGCATCTGCTCGACGTCGTCAACGGCATTCTCGACATGTCCAAGATGGAGACCGGCAATTTCGAGATCGCGCCGGAGCCGTTCGCGGCGCGCTCGGCCGTGATCAATTGCTGCAATCTTCTCGCCTTGAAGGCGCGCGAGAATGGCGTCGACCTCGTCGCCAATGTGCCGCAGGACCTGCCGCTCTTGAGCGCCGATCCGCGCGCGTTCAAGCAGATCGTGCTCAACCTCGTTTCCAATGCCATCAAGTTCACCGAGCGCGGCGGCAAGGTGACGGTCGCGGCGGAGGCGGAGGGCACGCGGCTTGTGCTGCGCGTGACCGACACCGGCGTCGGGATCGGGCCGGACGATCTGAAGCTGATCGGTGCACCGTTCTTCCAGGCCGGCACCACCTATCAGCGTCGCCACGAAGGCACCGGCCTCGGGCTTTCGATCGTGAAGAGCCTCGTTGCATTACATTCCGGTGAGTTTAAGGTGCAAAGCAAGGTGGACGAGGGCACCACGGTTACCGTGGTGATGCCGCTGGTGTTCGAAAAGCCGCAAGCCCCGCCGGTCGCCAGCAAGATCGCAACGCTGACACCGCCGGCGCGTCTCCTGCCGCAAGAGACGACGGTCCAGACGGCCGTCCAGACAGATCAAAGCGTGAAGCAGAGTGTGAAAAAAAGTGCCTAGGAAGAAAGCCGGCGATGACGAGACCCCGCGACGCCGCCGTGGCGCAGCTGCAGCCGTGGCTGAGCCCGAGCGCGGCCTGTTGCTGCGCGTGCTGCTCTACAGCCCCAAGGACATGCTGGCAGGTCTGATCGCCTTTGCCGCCGCGAGTGCCATCATCGCCAATGCGCTGTTCCTGCAGAGCGGCCCGCATCCGGCGCCGATGTTCGGCAGCGCCGTCCCGTCCTCGACCGCCCTGTTGATGCCAAATCCGTTGCCACGGCCGAGGCCTGCTGAGGCCGATGCGCTGGCGATCAATGAGCCGAAGCGGTCCGACTCCAGCCTGTTCGATCCCAAGCCGGTCGAGCCGCCGCCGGAGCCGAAGCAGGTCGAGCAACGCGCGGTGGTGCCGCGGGCGGCCGAGCCGAGAGGCAATGACGCGCGCGCCAACGATCCCATGGCCAACCTGGTCAAGGCCACCACGTCAACGCCGGCGCCGCCGTCAAACGCGCTGCGGCCACCGGCATCGATCCCCGTCACCGGCTCGATCGGTGGTGCCAAACGCATACTCGCCGTGCAGCGCGTGCTCACCGAGTACGGCTACGCGCAGCTCAAGCCGACCGGCATTCTCGGCCCCGATACCAGGGCCGCGATCGAGCATTTCGAGCGCGAGCGCCGGCTGCCGGTGGATGGCCAGGTCTCCGACCGCCTGGTGCGCGAGCTCTATGCTGCGACCGGGCATGCGGTGGAGTAGGGGCGAGTGGCGAATAGCAAATGGCGAATAGCGAGTGGCGAATAGAAGAAAAACTATTCGCCATTCGCTACTCGCCATTCGCCCCTAGCCTTCGCTTCAGCGCTCGCCTATCGTCCGGTCCATGCGATTGAAAACCAACATATGGGTCGGCGCCTATCTGCGCCGCTGTCAGGTCGCGGGCGCCTTCAGCGCGGTGCGGCGGCGTGGCGCGGAGGAGGCGGGCGCCGTCTTTGTCAAGGTCGCGACGCTCGACGGCAATGCGATGCTGTATGTGCCGGCGCCGCAGACGGTCTATGACGACAGCCGTCCGATCGACCGCTTCTTCGTGCCCATCGCCAAGGACCCGCTGCCGGAATCCGCGGTCGAAGAGCGCCTCCTCAGGGAAATCCGCTTCGATCCAGATGCCTGGATCGTGGAGACCGAGGACAAGCAAGGCCGGCATTTTCTGGATCTGGCCGCCGCGTGACCCCGTCATTCCGGGGCGCCTCGAAGAGGCGAACCAGGCGTGTACCCATAAACCAGAGCGGGATTGGTCTCCGCTTAGGCCCGAACAACAGCGCGAGCGCAGACATTCCGGGACGGGCGCGTCGGGCCAACAGCGGACCTCGCCGCGCGCTAAGCCATTATGGTATTGTTACGCGCAGCGCTTCCTGGCCAAACGAGACCAATCCATGAAAGATGAAAGGCCGAGGGGAACTTTGAAGCTTTTCAGTCCGAAGGCTGAGGCGTCGCCCCTTCCTGCTTCGATAACCGCCCGCGAGCCGATGCGCAGCAACGCCGAACTTGAGCCACTCGCTAAGCAGGTCGCTGAGAATGTCTCCTTAATGAAGAAGTTTCACGCAACGGTCGGGGCTGACGACGAAGCTCGCATGCGCTCGGTAATCGATGAAATCAGAAAGTACGCGGCAGGCATTGATCCCACGTTGACATACGCTGAAGGGGCCAAACTGGCTCTTTTGCTTAGGGACTATCGATGATTGTCCGTCGCACAGTTTAGGCCAGATCACATCAGCGATGATGCCGGTTTCGGGTCAGAAGGGGATTGCTGACTTACACGACGCCACCTCGATCTTCACCTTCGGGCCTGCGCGCCGCATCGATGCTGGCTCCTGCTGACAGGATGCTGTCAGCAGCATGGTGTTACGAGGCAATCGTCGCAACAGAGCCATAGGGAACCTGCAGGAGATCGCATGAAATTTGCTTCGACCCGTCTAATTGCTGCTGACATCAAGACGCTTGTCAGCTTTTACGAGAAAGTGACAGGCAAAACGGCGGAGTGGCTGGCGCCTGTGTTCGCCGAAATAGTCACCCCTTCGGCAACGCTCGCCATCGGTAGCGTCGAGACGGTCGCGCTATTCAAGGAGGGGAGCGCAGAGCCTGCTGCCAATCGAACCGCTATTCTCGAGTTCCAGGTCGATGACATCGAGGCCGAGTTTGCGAGATTGAAAGATCAAGTGGAGGTCGTTCAGGAGCCAAGGCTGATGCCCTGGGGAAACTGCGCGGCTCAATTTCGCGATCCCGAAGGAACGCTCGTGGGACTTTACACGCCCGTCAGCGAAGCCGCCAAAAAACGGTTTGGATCGCGATGAATCGGGAAGGAGGATTTCGTGCTCCTTCCTCGATTAGGCCAGTCCGAGAATCCTGAGATTCCGGGTTCGGTGCTGTGCACCGTGCTCGCATGACGAAGAACTCGCCATAGCGCCTACGACCCGTCCGTCCCGGTGCGCGCGGGCGGGCTTGCGCCAGGCTGCACGGTGCTGCGCGCGATGGCGCCTGCGCCGCGGGCGCGCTGGCGTTCGTCGTCGTAGAGCGTCGGGCGGAATTTCGCACGGGCCGTTGCAGTCGTCGCGCCGCGCCAGGCCGCCAGCATCACCAGCGCCGAGCGCTCGCTGAGGCGATCATAGAGCCGCGACAGCCGGTAGACCATGTGCACGGAGCTGCCGATCTCTTGCTTGAGAAACAACAGCACGCGTTGAAACGCGGGGCTCGGCATCGCAAGGGCGCGCATCGCCACCGCCAGCGGCTCGCCGCCGGCATCATCGACGATCTCGCCCGCAAGCCGCATCGGCAGGATCAGGCTCTCGCTGACCTCGAGCTTGAAATTGTCGACATCGGCGGCAAACGCCGCCATCTCGAGCGTCTCGATGGCGCGCTTTGTCAACTTGTCCGGAATGCGCGGCGCGGCCTTCAGCGGAGCGTCGGCAAGGCTGTGCAGGATCGAGACGCGTTCGCTGCCGCTCGCACGAAAGAACAGCTCGTGGATTTCGGCTGCGTCCTTCGGCTGCATGGCAAGATGGTTCGCCATTCGCGGGGTGATCTCGGCGAGCCCGCGCGATGTTTCAACGACGGGTGCGGGTGCGGCGATTTCCTCGGCGAGCGGCACCGGCAGATCGGGATCGACAGGCCGCAGGCCGAGCTTGCGCAGCACTTCCGGCGGCGTGCCCGGATAGACCGCAAGTCGCGCGCGCACGGCCGCGCGCGTTGCGTCGTCGACCTCGTCGATCAGGCGCGAGGTGAGCTCGATGAATTGCCGCGCCTCGTCGCTCGAATGGGCGCTGGCCTGGACGTAGAGATCGGTCAGCACGCGCAACAGCGTAGGCCTGATGTCGACGCCTTCACGGCGCGACAGCGTCAGCAACCCGTCGAAGCCCGGAAAGAGCGGAGGTCTGGTCATGAAAACTGAACGCGACTTGTTCGAACTTCGCACAAGTCTAGGGCAAGGTGCTTTAACAGCTCGTTAAGATTAATGCGTCCTTGGCATTTTTAACAAACTGAAATTCCTAAAGAATTTCGATTGCACGGTCCGTGGTCCCGGCCGCCCCTTGTGATGGAACATCGGCGCGCAGGCTGCTTCTATGCCGAGGGGCTGTTGGAGATTGTGCCATGACCCTGACCAAACCCCCACGCCGCGCCCTGTTGCAAGCCGGATTTGCTGCCGCATCTGTCACGGTTGTCTCGCATGCCTGGGCGAAGAATGAGAGGCACGGTGAGCAGGCCGAGGACGTCACGCCACCGGAAGACCTGATGCGCGAGCACGGCGTGCTCGACCGCGTGCTGCTCATTTACGATGCAGCGGTCAGGCGACTTTCGGCCAATGAGGATTTTGACCCCGCGGTGATCTCGGATTCCGCCAAGCTCGTGCAGGATTTCATCGAGAACTATCACGAAAAGTCCGAAGAGGATTTCCTCTTCCCGCGTTTCCGCAAAGCGAACCGCTTGTCGACCTCGTCTCAACACTATTGGAGCAGCACCAGGCCGGCCGTAAAGTCACGCGCAAGATACTCGAATCTGCGGGGCAGGTCCGTAGCGAGGCCGAAGCAAAGCGGAGCTGCGTCAGCGCCACGCAGGCATTCATCACGATGTACCGGCCGCACGCGGCGCGTGAGGACACCCTACTGTTTCCGAAGCTCCGCGACATCGTCTCCGGCCATGAGTTCGATGCCATCGGCGAAGAGATGGAGAAGCGCGAACATCAGCATTTCGGCGAGGACGGTTTCGAGAAGGCCGTCGCCCAGGTGGCCGAGCTTGAGAAGAAGGTCGGGCTCTACGACCTCACGCAGTTTACACCGAAGGCATAGCGCAATCAGCATCACGCGGCGTGCTAGGCTCGGATGGCCGCCGGATCCGCTCGGGCTTCTCGTTGCGACCGGAGGTGCGTAGTCGAGCGCAGACGGCGCGGCTCGATGCCCTGGTAACCGAAGCGGTGTCGGTTGATCGCCCGAACGCAAAGTTGAGGCGGGATCACAGATCTGGTCCAGTGTGCACAATCGCGCTAAATCTACCCGGTGAACATCCAGAGTTGCTCGCTGGCCATGTAGCCCGCGAGCAGCAGGATGCCGAACGCGACAATAAGCGCCGCTGCGCCGGCCTCGATCGCGCGCATCGCCAGCATGCCGAGCCCCGCCCGCGTTCGGGCGAAACGGCTAGCGAGTCCGCGTGCACTGACTGCGAGGGTTGCGATTGCCGCGACCGTCGCGGCCGTCCCCAATCCCATGATCAGCGTTGCGCCCACCCCGGTCCAGAACAGATCCTGCGCCAGTGCGAAGATCAGGACGATGATCGCGCCGGAGCAGGGCCTCAGGCCGACCGCGATTACTGCGGCGAGCCCCCGCCGCCACCCGCCCGCGCCGGCGAGCAAGGCCGGCTCGGGCGCATGCGCGTGGCCCCAGGCCGATTCATGGTGCTCATGATCGTGGTGGCACTGGAAGCCGTGGGCATGAGCGGTGCATCCATCGATCTGGCATTGGCCGCCGCGCATGGCCACCGCGCGTGGCCTTTCCTCGGGCAAGTGGAAGGTCGTGGTACTCGGGCCCTTTGCAGTCGAAGCCGACGCGAAGGCGAGGTCGGACGCTTGATGCCAACTCAGTTCGCGGGAGGCGATCAGGAAGCCGCGGCCTTTGACATAGAGAAGGCGCAGGCCGATCAGGATGACGAGAGCATAACTTGTGATCTCGACCAGATGGACGGTCAGTCCGATCGCCTTCGCGGTTGCACCAAGCAGGATGGCAGCGATGGCTACGACGATGATGGCGACCATCGATTGGACGGCCGCAGACACAAATGACAGCACAACACCGCGGCGCCAAGTTTCCTCATTGGCGACGAGGTAGGATGAGATCACGGCCTTGCCATGCCCTGGGCCGACTGCATGGAAAACGCCATAGACGAAGGAGATGCCGAACAGCTCCCACATCGCGGTGCCGTCCTCCTTGGCTGCCAGGATGAAGCCCGAGAGCGAACGGTAGAAAGCGGCCTGCTCGGCAAAAATCCAACCCATCAGGCTGGACGTGGGTATAGCGGCTACAGGATGCGGCGCGCCAAACGGCGCGCTCCATGCTGAATGGATACCGGTCGTGCAGGCGATGAGGATCGCCGCTAGCGCAGTCAGGGCGGCAGCATGCGATCTGTTCATGGGCATTTCACCAGGATCTTGTTGGCGAAGATTTCGCCATAGGTGCTGGAGGCATCGAGCGGCACGGCATCGAGCTGGCTGAGCCGGGCCTGCTCGGCCGGCGTCGGCTGGTGCGGCAGATCGTAGCTTACGACGCATTGCGGCGCGCCGCTCAACGAAACCGGACCGTCCTTGGCGAACTCGAAATCCACAAAGATCGAGGGGTCGTAGACCTCGATCTTGATGGCCTTGGCGGAGGCGGGCGCTTTCAATGGCAGGGTGAAATGCAGCGTGAGGGCGGCCTTCTTGTAGTCGAGCCAGTAGTCGACCGCGTCACCGAATTTCAGCTTCTTGCCGTCGTCGGCGCGTGCATAGGTGAAGTAGTCGTATTCCTTGAGCGAATCCACGTTGGTCTGGGCGAGCGAGGCCAGTTCCTGGCGTGTGTACTGGCCCTTCTTGGCGTGGGAAGTGCCCTGCAGCGCATAGGCCGAAAACATCTCATCGAAAGTCCAGGCGTGGCGGACACCTGTCATGGTGCCGTCAGCGGCGTAGAGCACGTCGCTGTGGAACGTGACCCAGACATGCGGATGCGCCTCGGTGCGGTTGACGGATAACAACAGGAGAAGGATCGCGCAGGAGCAACATGTGCGTTTGATCATGATAGATCTGCCGAATCGAGGAATGAGGGCTCCGCAACAAGCGGTAACGGTGGTCTCAAACGCGCATCGGAGCGTGATCGCGCACTATTTGACGCATGCGCCTTGTGCCGTGCCACACCAGTCTTGTGAGGCCGCAGGCGCGGAGGTGGCAGCAAGTCAGGAGTCAGGCGACGGGGGGCGCGCGCGACAGGAATGCCACGTGGCGCGGTTGAACCACCTGGTAGGAAACCGGATTGAACCTACGGTCAACCTCGGCGAATTGCAGCGAACGCAGGTTACCGGAGCATCGGGCAGCGACGAGTTCGACAGCAGGAAGCCCGAGAAGCAGATTGGGCAGTGGTCATCGTCATCGGCCAGGCGCGACGGCTGCTGCGTTACGGCTTGCCGTGTTGGCCGGGCGGGTCCGGCGCTCACGACATCGGAGCGGTTGAATCCTGAAAAGGCGAGATCATGCTTGTGGACATGCGCGAATGACAGCGCGAGCTGCAGCAACAGCGCCACGAGCGCAAGACAGGCTCCGCATCGCCGGGCGAACGCCCGCGCGAACATTGCTTTCGCCCCTGCCAACGAGCCGTCCCCCTTCCAAGGTCTGGAGCCTCGAGCTAACCCCATCGGCCGAATGCGCGCCATGGCCGCTGCATCGGCAATCACTCCGGCAATGGACGAGCAAAATGTGGCGATCGAGGGGCTACGAACGCCCCGTCACGCGGACGTTTCCTTTCGACGAGCCGGCGTCTCCAGCCCGCTTCCGTTACCGTCCGGCCCCGCGCGGACCGCATCGGCCGGTGGAAAGATGCTGTCGTATATCGCGCGGGCCTCGCGAATGAGCCGAACCCGCTCAAGCTCGGACTTCGAAACAAATCCTACGATCTCGCCCATCCACATTCCCTCAGGCACAGCAGGCTTCAAAGCCTTGCCTCAGCAGGTCCTTTGGCAGGTCACGCCCGATGAAAACAAGCCGCGTCTGCCGCGGCTCCTGCTCCTTCCAGGGACGCCGGCTTCCTCCCTCGATGAGCATGTGCACGCTCTGAACGACGAACTGCCGATCGTCATCCTCGATAGATGCGATGCCCTTCATGCGCAGGATGTCCGGACCAAAGCGCTGGGTGACATCCTGAATCCATGACACGAACCTGTTGGGCTTCATCGGTCGATCGGCGACCAGGGACAGGCTGCCGATCCTGTCGTCGTGCTCGTGATCGTGGTCTTCTGTCAGGAATCCCGGCTCGGCTTCGAGGATGCGCTCGAGACTAAAGGCATCTCGGCCCAATACCTTGGCGAGGTCGAGACCACAACGCTCCGTTCTGTGAATGGTCGCATATGGGTTGATGCTTCGGACACGGCGTTCGACCGTTGCGAGGCCCTCCGCATCGACAAGATCGACCTTGTTGACGAGCACGACGTCGGCGAAAGCCAGTTGTTCCTGCGCTTCCGGCGCCCGATCAATCTGTTCGAGGAGATGCCTGGCATCCGCGACGGTGATGATGGCGTCGAGCTTCGTCTTGCGGCGGACGTCCTCATCGACAAAAAAGGTCTGAGCTACAGGGGCAGGGTCTGCGAGCCCCGTGGTCTCGACGACGATGCCGTCGAAGGCTTGGCTACGCCGCATCAGCCCCGCGATGATACGGATGAGGTCGCCGCGAACCGTGCAGCAGATGCAACCGTTGTTCATCTCGAAGATTTCTTCGTCCGCGTCGACGATGAGATCGTTGTCGATACCGACCTCTCCGAATTCGTTCACGATCACGGCAAACCGCTTGCCGTGCGTCTCGGAAAGAATGCGGTTGAGCAGTGTCGTCTTCCCGGAGCCGAGATAGCCCGTCAGAACCGTGACGGGAATCCGTGTCGCAGCATCGGGCATGGCTATTTCCCTCCGGGATATGCAATGTTATAACATTACATCAAATCTCAGAGGATACAAGGGAAAGAAGCGGGTCAGCTACCGCCAGATCCGGGTTCCATCATTCAAGCAATTCGGAGTGCCACACTTGTATGAGTTGTGTCGCGACAGTCGAGCACCCGCCGACGGCTTCTTTCGACGGTCTCTGTTGTTGATTTTGGTTGGCCTCGCAGCGGCCGCGGCGATGTTGCCCGCCGCTGCCCAACAGGAAGCATCGAAGCTAAAGGTGGTGGCGACATTTTCGATCCTCGGCGATTTCGCCAGAAATGTTGGCGGTGATCGGGTCGACGTCACGACGCTGGTCGGTCCCAACGGTGACGTACACGTCTATTCGCCGACGGCCGCTGATGCGGAAGCGATCAGGAACGCCAGGCTTGTGATCGTCAACGGCCTCGGCTTGGAGGGTTGGCTACCGCGGCTGGTCAAGTCATCCGGCGGCAATGCCACCACCGTTGTCGCAACCCGCGGCATCGTGCCTCGCAAGGTCGCCGCCGGCGAAGGACTGAGCCGTGATCGTGGCGCAGGGTCGGTGGATCCGCACGCCTGGCAGTCTGTTGCAAACGCCGAGATCTATGTCGCCAATATCCGCGATGCCATGGTTGCCGCCGATCCCACCAACGCCGCGACGTATAGAGCCAATGCCTCGGCCTATCTGGCCAAGCTGACCTCGCTTGACCACGAGGTTCGCAAGGCGCTCGCGACGATCCCTGTCGAGCGGCGCAGGGTGATTTCGACCCATGATGCCTTTGGCTATTTCGCCGCCGCCTACGACATCATGTTCATGGCGCCCCAGGGCGTTTCGACCGAAACCGAGCCGAGCGCGCGGGATATCGCGACCATCATTGCGCAGATCAGGAAAGAGAAGATCCCAGCGGTGTTCCTGGAGAATATCAGCGACCCCAGACTGATGCGCCAGATTGCCTCCGAGACGGGTGCTGCGATCGGCGGAACGCTTTATTCGGATAGCCTGACCGGGGAGAATGGCCCGGCTCCGAGCTACATCGAGATGGTCAGGCACAACGTCAGGACGATTGTGCGCGCCCTAGCGAACTCGCCGGCTTTGTCCAGCCGCGTGATCCAGGAGTAACGGTTGAGCACGCCACAATGCTTGAACAGCATGCAGCACGCTTCGACAGGAGTATTGATTCGATGCGGTTAAGACCACTCCTTCACGCTGTCGGCTGCATCTTCGGCCTCCTCATCATCGTCGCCCTATTGGCGTCGCCGCGGTCATTTGCCGCGCAGCAATCAACGGACATTCCGGCTTGGCTGAAGGTCCATGTCGGCGACGGTGAGGGGCAAATCGCCCAAGTGGTCTTGCAAAGGGCGCGCGCGCTCTACCAGCAAAAAATGAGTAACGGTGCTATCAAAAATCCCTGCTACTTCGCCATGGACGCTACGCGTCCCAACGATCTAGGCGACGGCAAATTGGGACGCCGGTTCTACGTCATCTGCGAACGCGACCGATCATTTCAGGCGATTTCGGCGGGGCACGGCGGCGGGCGAGACTTGAAAGGCATCGCGGATTTCGCAAATGGCAGGCGGTGCGCAAAGAACTTCGGCAATGCGATGGATTCGAGACTGACGGCTGGCGGGGCCTATGTGACGAGCGAGACGAAGACGTCTTTCAAAGGTTACTACCGCGTCTCAGCGAAACAAGACGCGGTTTTGATACGCCCATTCGTTCAGTTTGACGGCGAAGGCGAGACCGCAAACGCCAGGGAGCGCGAGATCGGCGGGCATCCGGCCGAATTGTTGAGGAACGTCTGTCTTCGAAAAGATCCGCGCGGTCCATCCGCAAACCATGACGGTTACGTCCCGTTTGGAACCCTGGTGGAATACGCTGGCGGCCGCAGCAATGGCTGCACCAGTTGGTCGCCATCAGACGCCGGGCAAATCATCGCGATGGTGAAGGACGATCCGACGACGCTCTACATTTACCCTGATTCTGCCGACATTGGAGCCGTCGCGCGAACAGTGGCGGCCGGCCGGTTGCTGTCGGTCGCGGGATTGTATTGGAACGCCTCCTGCTTGAGAGAAATCGGCTCTCCGAAGTTTTGGCCAAGGGAAACCCTTGAGCCGATCATCGCTCAATACAAGAAGGATCATCCGGCACCGCCGCAAGGGACGACGCCGATTTGCAAGGGGCAGTGAGCTTTTGCCTCTTGCGCGACAAGGTCCCGATCGAGTTCGAAGACGTCGGCAAGGTGACGATCTCCCTCGATGTCCCGGGGCCGCGCCAGTCCGTTTCCCGCTTTTCCCGCCGCCAAACCCTAGCGTCTCGAAGCTCCACGCATGCAGGCTCGCAGGGTCTCGCGACCGGCAGGGCATGGCGGATCTGTGACGACAGATCGTGCAAGGCGTTGCGCAAATCCCACAGAGTGGCCGAAATCTGGCGAGACTTGGATCGCTGCCGTTGACACTGTTCAGACAAGTCCGCGAAACTTGCCGCAACGTTGACAAGGTCTTGACCCTGAGGCCTTTCGACACAGGGTGCGTTACCTCATGACGTGGGTTCGGTCGAATATCAAATGCGGGTCCTGGATCGCGCTCCTTGCGCTTGTCGTCCAGTTCGCGTTGTCGTTCGGTCATTTCCACCCGATCGCTTCCGCTGCGGCGTCGGCTCCTGAAGTCGGCTCGGTCCTGTCGGGGCTCTCAGTCGCCAGCCGCCTCTCGGGCCAAGTCGCGGAGGTCAGCTCCAAGCGGCAACCTGCGTCCAATCATGACTCGGACGAGCGCTCGGGCGACGTTTGCGCGATCTGCGCCGTCATGGCGATGGCCAACGCGGCGTTGTTCGCGTCGCCGCCAGCATTGCCGTTGCCGCAGGCCATCGAGCTCTCGCATCCGGCCACCAGGGGCGAATCAGTTCGCGTCGCGTCCGTTCGCATCGCGTTTCAGCCGCGCGCCCCTCCAATCTCCTGACATCCATTGACTGCTCCCCAGGGATCGCACGCGCGATCCTAGGGATGAATTGGAATCAGCCCGTCGCGTGTCGACGGCAGGCGCTTCAGGAATCCGTCCACGACGACGGATCCGCTCGCGCCTCATTGGAATTGGGATGATGTCAGCACTTGCAAAACGAATGTTAGCAGCCACGAGCGTGGCGTCGCTCATGATCTCTGGCCTCGGCGGCACCGCGCGAGCGCAGACGCCAGCGCCGTCAGAGACGCCGGCTCCGACGCCGTCGCCGGCCCCGTCGCCTGCGGAAAACGCACCGGCACCGCCGGCCGGCAATGCACCCACAACGCCAAGCGGACATGTGCTTCCCGAGACCAGGGTCGTAGCGCCGAAGCAGGCCGCCAAGCCCAAGCAGAAGCCGCGCGTGGTGACGCGTGAGGCAGCGCCGGCGGCGCCCGCGCCGACCGCGGAGCAGGCCCAGGCCGCGGCCAATCGTCAGGTCGTGCAGCAGACCCAGAATTTCGACCAGCGGCGCGACAACGTCATCCTGCCGAAGACTGGCACCACAAACTACGAGCTCACTCAGAGGGACCTCGAGAATATCCCGCAGGGAAACGCCGCTCAGCTCAGCGACATCGTGCTGCAATTTCCGGGCGTCTCCCAGGACTCGACGAGCGCGGGCGATTTTCACATCCGCAACGAGCATGCCAACGTTCAGTACCGGATCAACGGAATTGTGCTGCCCGACGGCGTGTCCGGCTTCTCGCAGCTTCTGGAGACCTCGTTCATCGGCAGCATTGGGCTGCTCACTGGCGCTCTGCCGGCGCAATATGGCCTGCGTACGGCCGGCGTCCTCGACATCACGACCAAGAGCGGAGCGGCGCTGTCCGGCGGCAGCGTCAGCATCTACGGTGGCAGCCGTCAGACCATCACGCCCAGCTTCGAGTATGGCGGAGTCGAGGGAAAAACCGACTATTATGTGACCGGCCGCTATCTCAGCACCGGACTTGGCCTTGAGAACCCCATCTCTACCCCCAACGCCATTCACGATCATTCGGAACAGGGCAGGTTCTTCGCCTACACCTCAACGGTCCTCGATGATCCGACGACCCGCGTGGTCACCATTTCAGGGTTCGGCCAAACCCGTTACCAGATTCCCAATAATCCGGGACAGCCGGGCAACGCGGGCGGCTTTTGCGGTGGTCCGTTTGACCCTGCAAACCCCTGTGTCAACCCGGATGGCACTCCGAACCCGAACGCTCCCGCCTATACGGCCTTCGGCAAAAGCGCATTCGATTCGGCCACCATCAACCAGAACCAATATGAGAAGAATGCCTACAACGTCATTGCCTGGCAAAAGTCGGAAGGCAATTTCGATGCGCAGCTTTCGTATTATTCGCGTTATAGCGACCTTCATTTCGTACCCGACCCGGTGGGCGATCTCTTCACCAACAACGTCGCATCGGATGTTTACCGCAGCTCGTTCCTGAATGGCGTTTCCGGCGACTTCGCATATCGCCTGAACGATGCGCACACCCTTCGCGCCGGATTCTACACAAACGGCGAGCAGACCCAGATCGCAACCGTAAGCACGGTTCAGCCGCTGGACCCGAACGATCCGAGCGGCCTGACCGCGATCGACGCGCCGTTCAACATTCTCGATAGCAGCAAATTGTTCGGCTGGCAGCTCGGGGCCTATGCCGCGGACACGTGGCGGCTGACCCATGAACTGACGTTCGATTACGGCCTGCGCTTCGATCAGATCTACCAATATGTCGATGCGAACCAGTTCAGTCCGCGCGCAAGCCTGACCTATAAGCCATGGTGGTCGACCGTCTTGCATATCGGCTACATGCGGACTTTCGAGCCGGCGCCGCAGGTGCTGGGTCGAACGATTCCAACCCAGATCTTCAACGGGACCACTGCGGGTGCCCCGACCGTCACCCCCGATCAGGCCGCCGTGCTGCCCGGCCAGGTGGCCGGCCAACCGCTCCAGAATGTCGGTGCGATCCAACCCGAGCGGGCGAATGTGTACGACGCCGGCTTCGTGCAGCAACTGCTGCCGCAATGTCCGACGACGCCAGGCGCAACGCCCACCAAGGCGCCAGTCCCCGCCGCCAATTGTCCGAGCCTCGAACTCGGGGGCAGCGTCTATTACAAGACAGCCAGGGACCTGCTTGACGATGGGCAGTTCGGCCAAGCCTACGTGCTCACGGCGTTCAACTACGACACAGCGTACAATTACGGCGCCGAACTGAAGCTCAGGTTCAGGTACGGAGGCTTCTCCGCCGACACCACTTGGGCCTATGGAGTCCAACACGCGAACAAGGTCGTATCAAACCAGACCCTCTTTAGTCCGGACGACCTAGTCTACATTCAGAACCATTACATCAACACCGACCATGAACAACTTTACACAGGTTCGGGAAGGGTCGCATACCGGTGGACCGATACACATAGCTGGTTAGATGGCACCACCGCGAGCGCAACTTTCATTTACGGCAGCGGCTTGCGTACCGATCTTGTAAATCCAGATGGCACCGTTGTTCCGAACGGTGACCACCTCCCATCCTATTGGCAGGTGAACACCGGCGTCTCGCATGAGTTTGACCATGGCTGGAACGGATTGCCGGTGACGGTCCGATTCGATGTGGTCAACGTGGCCGATTACATTTACCAGATCCGCAACGGCAGCGGCATCGGCGTGTTTGCGCCGCAATACGGACCGCGGCGCGGATACTACTTCGGCCTGTCGCAGAAGATCGGGAATCCGGACAAGACTGTCGGTGTCTTGCCCGGCGTCTACACTAAGGCCCGGGCCTCAGCCCCCACTACCTATTATTGGGCCGGTCTCTATGCCGGCGCCAATTTCGGCGGCGCGTTCAGTGCGGGCGAGAACATGCTCACGCCGATTGGCTACGGCACCACCAATCCAAGCGGCGTGCTCGGCGGTTTGCAGTTCGGCTACAATTATCTGGTCACACCGAACTGGCTGGTCGGACTCGAGGGTGAACTCGGCTGGACGTCAGCGCAGGGCAAGGCCAATTTCGTGGATACTGCAAGCGCAACGGCGCTCTCGATCACCAGCGACCACAACTGGTATGACACGGTGAGCGGCAGGTTCGGCTTTGTCAGCGGACCGCTGATGCTGTTTGCGAAGGGCGGCGCCGCGTGGATGAATGCTGATTACCGGATGGACGTGAACAGCGGGCTCGACGGTTCAACCCAGGTCAGCAGCACCAGGCCGGGATGGGTCGTCGGCGGCGGCTTCGAATACATGCTGGGCTCTCACTGGTCGGCAAAGCTCGAATATGATCATCTCGACTTCGGCAGCAAGAGCTTGAGCTTGACGAACCCGTTCAGCAGCAGCGTGAGCGTCGAGACCTCAGTCAACCAGGTCAAAGCCGGCGTGAACTACCATCTTGATGGATTGTTATAGCCGCTGCTTCGAGCGGGCGCCCGACCAGAAAAAATTGGACGCGCAGATGAGGCCGCGCGTCCGAACTTCCGCTATGCGCTGGTGTAATCGCGCCGAGCCGCAACACATCGATAAAGATGGGCATTCCTATTTTATAACACAGATGACTGCCGTTTGCTTTGATGTAGTCCGCAATGAAGACAAGGCAGGCCACCTCCAGTCATTGCCGAAGGCGCATTTTCTCAGAACTGCGTATGCAACCGTGCACCCAGTACCGACACCGGTCCACGATCGCGGTTGTATGCAGGATTGACAATGAGCTGATAGTCCAGCGTGACCTGGCAGAACGATAGTGGGAACGCATAGTAGGCTTCGATGATCTGTTCGGGGCCGGGATGTGGCAGCTTTCCATCGCCGACGAGAATGCCGAGCCCGCCGGTGTTGAGAAAGGCTTCGTGCTGGGCCGAAATGCCGTTGATAACCCCGGCAAATCCGAAGGTGTCATCCGGCCGGCCCCATTTCGTGCCCTTGAGCGCAAGCCCGCCTGCCAAGGTGCGGTCGATGTCGGTGAACTCGTAAGGCTCGACATCTCCGTTTGCGAGGCCTGCGCGGAGGAATGCACCCAGGTCCGGCGTGATCTCCTGCTCGACATTCATGCTTACGCCGCCGCGGCCTCGATACTGCCGGACCGCGGTGATATCGGCCGGACCTCCAGTGATCTGCGCCAATGCTATGGCGTCCTGGTAGCTGCCCATGCGTCCGCGGCTCAGAAATCCGGTGACCGCGACCTTGCCGGGATGCCCCCATAGTTCATACCGTCGCTCGATTTCGCCGACCCACTGAAACTGCTCAAAGTTCGGATCGAGCTCGGTGCTGTTGGGGACGATCGAAAGGTCGAACACGCCGCCGCGCAGCGTCCAGTCTCCCGCATACCACTCCGCTGCGGCGCCGAGCGTGTAGCCCCAGGCATCGGCGGCATAGTCGAACGTGCCGGTATCGACCACCGCCCAGTTCAGGAAATCACTGCGCGGATCGTGCGCATATTTGTTGGTGTCGAAAACATCGGCGACGCTGAATTTTCCAACCGTTATCACAAGGCGATCGGCAGTCTGGCTTCCGGCAAACTGATTAAGGCCCGCGGCCACTTTTTGCGTCTCGCCGCCGAGATCGATGGTTTGTCGGATGAAAGCACGCTGCAGCCGCGTGTAAGGGTAGTCGGCCCCCAGTTTGTAGGCCTCGCCGCTGGTGAAGCCGGCAACGCCCAGCGTGCCGCTGAGGCCGAATCCCTGGTCGATCTCCGGATTGATCCACAGCTCTGCGCCCTTCCACAGTCGCAGGCCAAGAAAAGCGGTTGCGTCCCACGTCTCGCGTGCCTGATTGGGGACGAGGCTGTTGGCGCCGGCATATGGCGCCCGGAAGGGCGGCGCGTATTGCGATGTGAACGTGGTCTGGCCGTGGACGTTCCAGATGTCTTCCTTCGGACCGATCGCCACGGTCTCGTTCTTGTCCCCCGCGGTCCCAACATCGAAGAAGTGGTAGTTCAGTCCGAACCGCAACTGTTGCAACATCAGGTCGGAAGCGAATGATTGCGGCGTTGCCTGAAAGACCCTGCCGTCCTTTCCGAAACCGCTGACCAGATATTCGGCCTTGGCGGTCCAGTGCGGCGCCACCGGCAGTTCGGCCCCGACGCCTGCCGTCCAGCCCATTCGCCATAGCAGCGCCGTCTCATCGCTGCCAGGATCGAGCGTTCCGCCGGCAAGCTGTGTGCGTGTGAGCTTGTCGTAGCTCCAGGCGAAGCCGCCGGTCGCGTAGAGGAGCCAAGGGTCGAAGGCATAGCCGATGCGCCCGCGCACGGTTCCTGAATGGAGGACCATATCGGTGAAATTCGCCGTTCCTGCGAACGTCGATGTTGCGGTCGAGGAGCCGGCGAACGTGTTTGGGAACGAGGCGTCGGCCTCAATGCCCAGCAGGAATCGAGACGGCAACATGAAGTTGTAGCCGCCCTGAAGTCCGGCAAGGAAGCTGCCCTTGCCTTTGAACAGGTCGAAGCCGTTGAAGAGGTCGAGCGTGCTGCTTGTTCCCGCTCCGACGGGATCGGCAGCGGCCCAGGACGAAGATCCCCCGCCATAGCCGACGTGTCCGCCGACATAAAATCCGGTCCAATCAAGCTGGTTCGCAACAGTTGGCGGCGCCTTTGCCGCCAATTGACTGCCTGGATCATCAGCTCTGGCCGAAGTGCCGACGACGGCCGGCAGAATTGCGAGTCCCAGCCGAAGCGTCGCCGCTTGCGCTGTTCCAATCCTTCGGAAGACGACGGTGTGAGGTTGCTCAGCTCTGATTTGCGATTGCGTCTTATTCGCAACTCTACGCGATAATTTTGCCGGAAGATTCATCCACCCGCCCCAACAATAACCCTAAGCAGTCTTGAGCCGCCGACCTTTGCCTGCCGATCACTGGCGTCCTGTGATCAGCCGCTCGACAACAAACCAGGCCTTCTTTGATCCGGGAAAAACGATACGCTTGAGCACACTCGCCTGTTCACGCCGGCGCAACGTGTAGGTCACTGGCGCCCTTGAGATCTGATATCGCCCTTCTGCGACGTCGGAATAGAGCGCGTCTGCAGTGACCCAATGCCCGCTATACCGATCCAACAACTCCACGAGAGCGATACGCTGGCGAGTTGGCCGCAGTTCAGCCTCACGGAGCCTGCGCCGGATGTAAGCACCGGGGAACGTCGTTCGCCGCTCTCTGCGGTGAGCAAGCGGAGTCGTGTCGAACGGCTCGCTCACAGCAACGATCAATTTGCGATTATGAACATGCATCGTTCATCACCAACCACAGCGTTTCGCGACGATCCTGCTAACCCGCTCAGGCGCCACCAGGTAACCCCGGAATCGATAGGCCGAGGGTTTGCACGATCAGGAAGATATTGAGTAGCAGCACCACGACCATCCCTGCCGCGGCCGCGACAAGGGTCAATCGGCTGTTCACGAACTGACCCATGATGACGCGCCGGCTGGTGAAGATCAGCAGCGAAATCATCGGTAGCGGCAGCGCGATTGAGAGCACGACCTGGCTGATAACGAGCGCATTGGTTGCGTTCGCGCCCATGGCGACCACGACAAAGGCAGGCACCATCGTAACGAGCCGGCGAACCAGGACCGGGATTCTCCAGCGGATGAAACCCTGCATGATCATCTGGCCAGCCATGGTGCCGACAGTCGAACTGGAAATGCCGGAGGCGATGAGCGAGACCAGAAATACGCCTGCGGCGCCGGCTCCGAGCAGCGGCGTCAGCGTGTGATAGGCCGTTTCGATTTCCGCCACGTCCGGGTGACCTGCGTGGAATGCGCTCGAAGCCATCATGACCATGGCCATGTTGACGAGCCCCGCCACCGTAAGCGCAATCACGACCTCCTGGTTGGAGAAGCGCAGAACCTTGCGCCGCTCGTTGTCGTTACGCACGGGCATCCGCGCCTGCGTCAGGCCCGAATGCAGATAGACCGCATGCGGCATGACGGTGGCGCCGATGATGCCGACTGACAGCATGAGCGCCTCGGCATCCGGGATTTGCGGCAGGACGGTATGGACGGCAGCGGACGCCCAGTCGACGGGCGCGATGAACAGCTCGACCACGTAGCAGAACGCGATGATGCTCACCATGCTGCCGATGATCAGTTCGATCGGGCGGAAGCCGAAGCCTTCGACCATCAGCACGCCGTAGGTGATCGTCGCGGTCACGGCCATTCCGGCAAATAGCGGCAGGTGAAACAGCAGCGAGAGACCGATGGCTCCGCCGAGAAATTCGGCGAGATCCGTCGCCATGGCCGCAATCTCGCTCACCACCCACATCGCCCATACGACCGGCTGGGGAAAATGCTCCCGGCACATCTCCGCGAGATTGCGACCGGTCACGATGCCGAGCTTGGCCGAGAGCGCCTGGAACAGCATGGCAATCATGTTGGCCGCCAGCACGACCCAGAGCAGCGTGTAGCCGTATTTCGCGCCCGCCTGGATGTTGGTCGCGAAGTTGCCCGGGTCCATGTAGGCGATCGAGGCGATCACCGCAGGACCGACAAACGCCAGATAGCCGCGCAGGCCCCCGCGCTGGCCCGCGAGCACTTGACGGGCCGAGGAGATAGTCCTGTCAGAGAGCGACTCTCGGCGCGCGACGATTTCGGTCATTCACAGGTTCCGGGTAGAGACACCAAAGTGTAGCCTTGGGAACAAGGTAGGGATCGCTGATTAATTGTCAATGCTATACAATGTAGCACATGCTACACTTTGACACGAAAATCGAAATATGATCTCTGGGCTCCGCGATTCCAACGACTTAGGATGTCGGACATGCAGCCGCCAACGCAGGGGAAGTCACGGCGGAACGGCGGCGTCACAGCCGAGCTGCCTACCGAACTCACTCAAGCACGCCGCTTCGGCAAGACGCGCTCGGCCCAATCGACCGCCCTGTTCGAAGACTACGTCGAGCTGATCGCGGATCTTTTGGCCGGCACAGGCGAGGCGCGTGCAACGGATATCGCACGCCGCCTGGGCGTGTCGCATGCAACCTCCATCAAAACGATCTCTCGCCTGAAAAAGGCCGGACTGGCGACGTCGCGGCCCTATCGTGGGGTATTCCTAACTGAAAAGGGCCACGCGTTGGCCGAGCGGGTCCATCTTCGTCACAGGCTCGTTGTCGACTTCCTTCGCGCGGTGGGAGTTCCCGCCGAAGCGGCCGAAGCCGATGCAGAGGGCATCGAACACCACGTTTCGGAAGTCACACTGAAAGCATTTGCCCAGTTCATCAAGTCGCATGGGAGCGGTCAGTAGTGCTTCAAAAGGTGCTTTGCTGGAAAATAGACGCCACTCCGGGCGTTCTCTCGCGGAGCGACGAGCCTTGGCCGCGGAGAGATTGAGAGTATCGGCCGCGCAATCAATCACGCCTCGTTCGCGCAAGTGGATTGTTCGGTCCGGGAATTACGGGCGTGACCTGCCTCGGCGACGGGTCATACATTGTCCACTTCTGGATACGCCCGTGTTCTGCGGGCGTCACCCGCGCGCACGGCCGCGAAAGGTGTCCTCCGCGCTTCAGGCGTACGCCGCGAGGGCGAGCAGCAGTGCAGAATCTGGTTCTGTCCGAATGCTGCCAGCAATCGTCTACGAGTTCTTCGCCGCGGCTGATCTCGCCCGCTGCATTTGCCGGAGTGCATAAAAGAGCCGTCACGCCCAGTAGTGACGCAGCCGCCTTTATGCGTAGCTGTGCTTGTTTGATTGTTGACCATGAATCTCTCCTGCTTGCGACATCGCGCGGGCGAGGACTCTTGTGGTCTCGGTCTTATTCCCGCGTGAAGGGACCAAATCACGGATCTTCTCGGAATAATTTGCTGGGTCAGGTGTTCGACCGGATGTAAATCCCCTGGCGGAGAGGAATGATCCAATGATCAAGAGCGCGGGAGTTCTGCTGGTCAGCACAGTTCTCATGGTTTCGACGGCCTTTGCGCAGATGGCGCCGGCCAGAACAGGCGACACCCCAAAGGGCAAGGCGCTGGTCGATCCCAAGGGCATGACTCTTTATGTTTTCGACAAGGACAAGAGCACGCCTGGTAAATCGGTGTGCAACGGACCGTGCGCCGAAAATTGGCCGGCTCTGCTCGCGTCCGATACCGACAAGCCTTCGGGCGATTGGACGATCGTCGTGCGCGACGATGGAAGGAAGATGTGGGCCTACAAGGGAAGACCTTTGTACACATTGAAGAACGACAAAGCGCCCGGCGATACCGATGGTGACGGAAAACTCAACGGCGCTTGGCATATTGCGGCGCCCTGAGCTGAGAGCGCCCTATGCAGATAGTTGCGCCAGAATCCAATTAACCGCCAACAGGACCGGTGCTCTCCACCATTACGCGGTAAACATCTAACCGCAGATCCGAACCGGGCAAAGACGCCATTCATGGCGTGTCAGCACACGTCGCTGGGCGAGATGACAGTCGCGTTCCGAATTGAAGCTAACTACGCCGGCGAGCGCGTCAATGGCGGCAAGGCCCGTATCAGCGGCAATCAGATGTTAGTCCCGTTGCGGGCCGGCGGAGCCGGCACCGATCACGTCAACTGGCACGTGATCTCGGTCGACACGCATACGACCGAGGGCAGCACTTCACCTTCCAGGTCGGCCAGTGACGGGAGCAGGAGATTCGTGGACGGCCTTGCATGAGCTCACTCGCCGGGGACATCAACGATTCTCTGGTCGCGACGCGAGTGCGGAGAGCGCCAGAACAACCTCTCTCGGACCAATTCCTGTTTTATGAGGATGCGATGCGTCGCCTGTTTGCTCCGCAAATTTCGAAGTAGAGTTCGATTCGCGCACAAAAGACTGCAATCGGCGGACGATCAACGCGCTGCGGGGCTGAATCATGGCTGAGTGATACGGCGGCTTTTTTCTCGAAGGTGGGATTTCTCTCGTTTCGAGCGTCATCCCGATCATGAATTACGACTCACCCTCTAACAAAAGGGGATACTAGCGCCTACTATGATCCGCGCCACCGGCGGCACACAGCCCGGTCACTCAGGCACGGCGTTTGAAGGACTACGACGCCGCGAGGCAATCGCCGCATTTTTGGGAATTGGCCTTTTGCCGCTTATTGGTGGTGGGCCTGCTCTCTCCACTCAGAGTGATGTTCCCTTAATCGTGTTGGATCCTGGGCATGGCGGTCATGATCCAGGGGCTATCGGCCTAACGGGATTGTTCGCCGTGGATCGCATTCCACTGGCGAGCGCCACAAGGGCGGTGGCGGATTGCGACCTGCGTCGTCCTGAGTTTCGTTCAGCCAAGGCAGCTCGAAACCGCTGTGCTCGCCTCACTGCCACGCCAGCGTCCTCGGCCCGTTGGTCAGGGACAATTGACAACGAACTTGTTCGCGAAGATTTCGCCAAAGCTGCTGAATGGATCAAGCGGGGCGGCGTCGAGCTGACCCAGCCGCAATTGCTCGCCCGCTGTCGGCGTATGAGGCGTGTCCACCTGCAATTGGCAGCTTGCCGGCGCATTGACCATAGACACCGGCGTGTCCTTGGCCGGCTCGAAATCTACGAAAATCGTCGGATCGTAAATCTCAACCTGCAACCGTCGGGCAGCAACGGGCGTCTTGAACGGGAGCACGAAATGCAACGTCAAGGCTGGGTCCTTGTACTCCATCCAATAGTCAGTCGGGTCGAGCAGGGGCACTTTCTTTCCGTCCGCGCGCGGGAAGGTGAAATAGTCAAATTCCTTGAGGGACGTCACGTTGACTTCGGCGAGCCCACTCAACTCCTCCCGGGTGAACAATCCTTTCTCTTTATGATCGATGCCCTGGATGGCGTAGGCCGAAAACATCTCATCAAAGGTCCAGGCGTGCCGGAGTCCCGTCACTTGCCCTTTCGCGTCGTAGATCACGTCCGTATGATTCGTCACCCACACGTGAGGATGGGCCGATGCGCCGCTCGAAATGGCGATGAGCCAGACGGCTGCCGGAAAAAGACTGGATAGGAGATGTTTCATCGAAAGCCGCGCTTATGCCATGGCGTGCCAGCTCGCGTTGAACGCGGCGAATAAGCGCTTTGCCTGCACAGCGAAGCGGCACTCGTTGACAGCATCCAACGAATTGCCCTTTCGGATCGGTCTACGATATGCCCGAGCATGAACCGGGTTGGCTTTTTCTGTGATTACGTGC
>Ga0070741_10006299_pt1 | contig 25613 bp, 14 predicted proteins | sample Coa_R1_4_FD_66440 | JGI IMG/M metagenome (GOLD analysis project Ga0070741, IMG submission 66440) | Surface soil microbial communities from Centralia Pennsylvania, which are recovering from an underground coalmine fire - Coalmine... | ecosystem: Environmental > Terrestrial > Soil > Unclassified ... | reverse complement strand
CAACGCCTCGTGCCGCCGCACAATCTCCGTCAGGCTTCGTTCCAACGCCTCTCTCTGTAACGGGCCACGAATAGACAGGACCACCGGGATATTATAGAAAGGACTCTGGGGGTTCAACTGATGCAAGACCCACAGGCCCTGCTGCGCGAGCGAGAGCGGCAGTAACGCCGGGCGAGTGCGCACTTCAAGGACTGAGGAGCCGGCTTCTGACTGGTTTTTGCGTGCCAGCTCTACCTGTTCCGCCAGGGCAGCAATGGTAGGATACTTGAACAGGATATTGATCGGCAGTTCCACCTGCACCACTTTACGGAGGCGAGCAATTACCTGCATGGCCAGCAAAGAGTGTCCCGCAATCGCAAAAAAGTCATCAAAGACTCCCACCTGCCGCTTCAGAATATCGGCCCAGATGCCTGCCAGCACCTCTTCAAGAGCTGTACGGGGAGCCACGTAAGGGACGGTCAGTTCTCTCTGGTCGTGCTCTGGTTCGGGAAGAGCTCGCCGATTGACTTTGCCATTTGGTAAAAGCGGCAGGTGCTCCAGCGAGACAAACGTCGCCGGGACCATGTACTGAGGGAGTTTCTCACCGAGCCAGTCGCGCAAGGTCGCGGCGGCTGACGCTTCTTCTTTCGCCGTCACCACATACGCAATCAGCCGTTTCTCCCCTGTGTGATCCTCGCGCGCTATCACTATTGCCTCTTGAACGGCGGGATGTTCTCTGAGCACCGCAGCAACTTCGCCTGGTTCGACGCGGAACCCGCGGATCTTTACTTGATCATCGAGCCTGCCAATGAACTCAATCGAGCCATCAGCGAGGACGCGCACATGATCGCCGGTCTTATAGAGCCGCTCCCCAGGCTCGGAGCCAAAGGGGTTCGGGACAAAGCGTTCAGCGGTGAGTTCGGGCCGATGAAGGTAGCCACGAGCGACCCCGGCTCCGCCAATGTAGAGTTCCCCCGACGCTCCAGCAGCAACAGGGCTGTCGTGCTCATCCAGCACATAAACCTGGGCATGGGCCACCGGCTTCCCTATCGGCACCAGTAACGCGGTTTCCTGATGCCGATTGCTCGATCTCAGATCGTAAGTTAACGCTCCGATGGTCGTTTCGGTTGGACCATAGTGATTGAATATCAGGCAACGCGGAGTTTGCGCAGTGATCTGCTCGATGATGCTCCAGTTTAACGCCTCACCGCCAAAGATCAGGCGATGCTGGGGCAAAAACTGCGCGACCTGGCCCGCTGCGACCAGCGCCGCCCAGTGCGAGGGGGTGATTTTCAGACAATCAACGGGATGGTTCTCGAAGTAGTGAGCTAACGCATCGGGATCGGTAACGCGCTGCTCAGCGATAAGATGCAGGGTTCCACCCTGGCAGAGCGCCGGAAAGAGCAGGGTGTTACAGAAATCAGCAGTGATGGATTGCAGTACAGCGAAACTCATTCCAGGGACAAAACCAAACCGTGTAATAATCCCGAATACATAGTTCAACAATTGTTGATGCTCAATCACGACCCCCTTCGGCTTCCCGGTTGAGCCAGAGGTATAGATAACATAAGCTGGCTGAGCGGCATATGCTTGCCAGGAAGGATTCTCCATACATGCCTGGGCGATGGTCTGCCAATCGTGCTCCAGGTCGAGCGCATGCGTCACATGTTGCTGCAATTGCTGCTTCAGCTCATGCTGCGCCAGCAACACCTGTATCTGCGCATCAGCTAACGTCTCTTTGAGCCGCTCTACTGGAGCTTTGGGATCGAGCGGGACGTATGCACCCCCCGCTTTCAGAATGCCCAGCAGCCCGACGATCATCGCTATCGAACGGTCCAGGCATATTCCCACCAGACTTTCTGGTTGCACGCCCGCCTGCCGCAAGAAGTGCGCCAACTGATTCGCACTCTGATTTAATGCCTGATACGTAATCTGCTCACCCTCATACACCACAGCAACCGCGCCCGGCGTGAGGCTGGCCTGTTGCTCAAAAAGCTGACAAATATGCTCTATCTCAGGGTATTCTTCGGACGCGACAAATCGGGTCCCTGCATACGCTTTTTCGTTGTTGAGGATATTTTTCAAAGTAGTGGAAGTTTCCATATCATATCTCACCTTTCTCTACGCGTAACTGTGGTATAAACAACCGCTATCACCAGTAGGATGCCTCTTCGCCATTTTCGACTTCTGAGCATCTGTGGCGCCTGGTAAGCGGTTATTTCTAAGGCACAAAAGAACATGAACGGATACGGGATTACTGCATGGATGGAAAGCGGTGAAAGTAATGGGTGCGAGTAGCAGATATCAACACGCACTACGAAAAAACGAGAAGCTACAATATGAACCAGGCCGCATCTACGAGCGAGGGTAGGAAACCGGACCCTCTGCAACAGGCAGCAAATTGCTATAGCGCCACAGTCCTCTTCGAGGGTCCGAAGGACCCAGCAGTAACGCAGGTCCAAAAGACAGTCAAATTTCAGAGTGAATTTTCGTCACAGGTCCAAGATGATCGGCGAGAGATAGATTATGCTGTTCCAGCCACTGTTGATTGAAAATGGATGAGGCGTAGTTCTCGCCTGTATCAGGACAGAGGCAGGCGGGCCTTTTAACTTCGGGATGTTCCGCCAGGTAGCGTGCGCAGGCGGCCAGAACGGCTCCGCTCGATCCCCCGACCCTGATGCCGGTCCCGTCATAGAGGGCATGACAGAATGCAAAGGCTTCTTCATCGCTGACGAGCATATAGGTGTCATATACGTCTCTGGTAATAAAGTCAGAGGGGCGAGCCGCGCCAATGCCCGTTAATAGACGCGGGCCGGGAGGCGTACCAAAAACCACAGACCCCTTAACATCTACCCCGATGACTCGCGTCTGAGGGCTTACCTCGCGAAAGTACCGGCCAATGCCTGCCAGCGTACCACCAGTCGAGACGGCGACAAAGACAACATCCACATGTTCATTCATCTGCTGATAGAGCTCTGGCCCCGTTTGTTTATAATGGATCGCAGGGTTGGCCACATTGGAATATTGATTTGTCCAGATATATCTGCTAGAGGCACGACAGAGGTCCTCAATCCGCTCAAGCCGGCTCAGAAGATATCCCCCTGTTCTGTCGGGCTTTGAAATGACCTCCACCTCGGCATCCAGCAACTGCATTTTGGCAACGTTTTCTTGCGTGGCTTTTAGATCAGTAATGGCCCGAAAATGATATCCTCTCGCCTTAGCAATCATAGCCAGCGCCACCCCAAGATTGCCAGAGGTTGATTCCAGAATCACCGAGTTTTTCTGGAGGAGCTTATACTCCTCCAGATACCGAATTAACGAGTAGGCAGTTCGCGCTTTGACCGAACCGCCTGGATTGGCGCCTTCCAGTTTCAGGTAGACCGCTCTAGGGGCGCCATCAAGTTCCAGATAGATCGCCTGCACCGGTGTATTGCCAATCTGCTCCACCAGCGCGCGTAATTGTTTTAGCTCAAGGTCAGCTAATGCGGAAACTTTCATAGAAACATTCATCAATGCAAAAACTCCTTACTGCGCTTCTGAGGCTCGATCAAGACAGCCTTGTAGATGCTGCGCCAGCGTTTCAACGGACGGATTATTCATGATAGTGTTGTGGTAACCAGGCACCAGGTAGACTTCCAACGGAAGCGCAGTCATTTGTTGCCAGCCGAGCTCATCCAGGTTCTCTGCCAGCACTTTGTTTTGATCGAGCTCATCGCGTTCGTTAGCACGGAAAAATGTAATTGGCCCGGGATACTGGCGTGCTTTATAGCTGAGAGCTGTATGCATTCTAGACTTGAAGAGCAATACTTGTTGTCTGACCCAGCGAGGGTCCATCGAAAGTAACTCTACATTAGCCTGGCGAACCAGAGACAGGACATGTTGCAACTGCTCTTCCACGGTAAGAGGCACCAGCTCATCATAAATTTCCTGTACCTTTTTATTGCTACTTTCACGTAGCCACTCTGAGGCGATAATCGCCAGCAACGTGGTCTCATCATCGGTTACATCATCCGCGTGGGTCGGAGGATGCGAGTCAAAGATAGCGAGCAAGGCTATTTTCTGCCCCTGTGCCAGGAGTTGCTGCGCCATTTCAAAAGCAATGAGTCCGCCAAAGGAATAGCCACCCAGGAAGTAGGGACCCTCCGGCTGTATCTCTTTCAGGACAGAGATATAGGAACAGACCATCTCTTCAAGAGAGCTGGCGCTGCTCTCGCCTTCCTCAACAATGGTGGTATCTTGTATCCCATACACAGGTCTGTCTGGACGCAAATAGCGCGTCAGATTATAGTAGCTGCTCACATTACCACTGGCAGGATGAATACAGAAGAAAGGCGCTTTGTCACCTCGGGGCTGAATTGGCACCAGAGGAGATCGGATTACTGTATGTGCGCCCTGGAGCTGACGGATCGCGCGCGCTAATGCCGCAATATCCTGAGCCTGGAATATCACTGGCAGTTCTATCTGGACCTCTAATCTCTTCTGGATCTCACTCATCAGCCGAATGGCAGACAAAGAATGGCCGCCGATCAGGAAAAAATTGTCGGTAATACTGATGGGCCGTAGCTGTAAAATTTCTTCTATGCTCTGGACCAGTTGCTGCTCCACCAGATCACGCGGAGGTCGGAATGCCTCCTGGCGCACTAACCCTTGTGTGCCAGGAGCGGGTAATTTGTTCTTATCAATTTTGCCGTTGGGCATCATTGGAAACGTTTCCAGCGACACGACACTATTGGGAAGCATATACGGGGGAAGTTTACTACGCAGGTAGTTCATCAGCTCAAGGCTCTCAATCTGTTGGCCCTCTTTGGGTACGACGTAGACAACAAGGGTGCGATCTTTCGGCCTATCCTCCCGTATCATCACAACACACTGCTGCACCGCCGCATATTGATCAAGCGTTTTTTCAATTTCCCCCAGCTCGATGCGGAAGCCTCGTAACTTCACCTGACTATCATTGCGCCCTAGAAAGATGAGTTGCCCATCGGCGGTATAGCGCGCCAGGTCGCCCGTTTTATAGAGCCGCTGGCCCGGTGTTGTGCTGTACGGATCAGGAATGAAGCGTTCCGCCGTTATAGCGGGTTGCCGCATATATCCACGGGCCAGGCCAGCTCCCCCAATATAAATTTCGCCGCTCACACCGAACGGCACCGGTTGGAGCCATTCGTTTAAGAGATAAATCTGCGTATTGCAGATCGGGCGACCAATCAGAGATTTACTGGTTTCGCGTAGGTCAACGACTAAAGTAGAGTAGCAAGTGGTTTCTGTAGGACCATAGGCGTTATACAGGTGTGCTTTTTCGCTCCAACGCTCGACGAGTTCGTTCGAATACGCTTCACCGGCTGTTACAATGTGTTGCAACGCGGGAAACGCCCTCTCCGGTAGCGCCATCATAGCAGAAGGAGTCAACACCAGCACATTGATTCCCTGCGTCAGCAGCACATTAGCGAGTGGCTCACCAGGCATCAGGGCATCACGCGTATTCAGGTACAAGGTCGCTCCATTCATCAGGGACATCCATATCTCCCATACAGAAACATCAAAGCTTTGCGAGGCAAACTGGAGAATACGTAACCCTGGATGGACATGGAAGATTGCTTCTTGCTGGGCGAGAAGGTTGCAGACGCCACGATAAGTTACCACGACCCCTTTTGGCTTGCCGGTTGAGCCAGAAGTATAAATGACATAGGCGCTATTGTCGCTCTGTATTGTGCGCGTTGGATTCTTCTCAGCAGATGTGCTGACGCCCTGAATGCCTGCTGCATCAAGAAAGACGACCTGCATAGTATGTTGAGGCAGAGCATGAACGATATGCTGTTGCGCAACGATCAGGCGCAGCCCTGCTTCAGCGATGATCGGCTGGAGCCGCTCCATCGGGTAATCTGGATCAAGAGGCAGATAGGCTCCTCCCGCCTTGAGAATGCCAAGCGCCCCAATGACCATTGCTATCGAACGTTCACAATACAGCCCGACGACCTCTTCCGCACCTACGCCCATCGATTGTAACTTGTGTGCCAGCATGTTCCCCTGACGATTGAGCTCGTCATAGGTGAGGTGGACGTCGTCGAAAACAAGGGCAACGTTGTCTGGCAATTCCTGCGCCTTTGCCTCAAAGGCATCGGGAATACAGAGCGTATCAGGATAGGGCACAGTTGTGTTATTCCAATCAACCAGCATACGCTGATGCTCGGCAGGCGTAAGCAGTGATATTGCTCCACAGGACTGGCCGCAATGCGCATTGCTTATACCCTCAAGCAGTACCATAAAATGCTCCAGTAACTGTTCTGCCACCGGGGCATCAAAGCGTTGGCGATCATAAGCCAGGTAGACCGTCATCTCCTTTCCAGGTACGATAGCCAGGCAGAGAGGATAGTTAGTGGGAGAGGATGTAGAAATCTGATCGATCTTCAAGCTCATTCGCCTCTCCATCTCTTCCCCATCTCCAGGATAATTCTCGAAGGCGATAATACTTTCAAACAAAGGTACATTGCCTGGCAAGTCACTCCATTGCTGAATATCGGTCAAGGCGCAATAATCGTATTGGCGCGCCTTCACCTGCTGCATCTGGAGATCCTGCAACCATGCGAAAAAGGGCTGAGCCGGATCGATCTGGACGCGCATCGGCAAGGTATTAATAAAAAGTCCTACCATCTCTGCTGACGCGAGCAGATCCAGCGGTCGCCCGGCAACCACCACGCCGAAGACAACATCACGCTCTCCACTATAGTGGCTCAGGAGCAGAGCCCAGCACCCTTGAATCAGGGTATTCAAAGTGATCCTGTGCTGCCGACAGAATGCTTGCAAGGCTGTAGCCGTTTTCGCGGGAAGCTTTTTGAGATAAAAGTGAGCCTCCATCTCCGCCCCTGGAGCACTTCCCTCGGTCTGCATACGAGCTACCTGCAAAACCGTTGGAGAGTTGAAACCTGCGAGCGTCTCTCGCCAGAATGCTTCCGCGCTGGCCCGATCCTGTCGTTGCAACCAGGCAATATAGGTACGATAGGGAGGGGGGACCGGCAGATCAAGCTCACGACCCAGACGGTTGGCTTCATAGAGCTGGAACACTTCTTGTACAAGAATTGCCGTGCTCCAACCATCCAGCAACGCGTGATGAAAGCTCCAGACAAATTGATAGCTATCCTGCTGTAGCCTGATCAGAATGAGGCGGAATAATGGAGATGAATCAAGTCTGGCACTCTTGCGCAGATCCTCTTTCAGAATAGCAGCAATACGCGCCTGCTGCTCCTCTTCCGGCAGGCCACGTACATCATGTTCGGCCCAGGGCAACGCCAGTTCTCGCCAGACAACCTGGAGAGGCTCTTTCAGATCTTGCCACATAAACTGGGTGCGCAAGATCGCATGGCGCTGCAACACCTGCTCCCAACTCTGCTTGAAGGCTGCAACATCAAGCGTTCCGCGCAAGGTATATTGATGTTGTTCTAAATATGAGTCCGACTGTGGATTATAGAGGGTATGAAAGAGCATCCCTTGCTGCATAGGGGAGAGGGGATAGATGACCTCCACAGATGGTTTGATCGATTGAGCTTGCATAATTTTTTACTCCTTGATTACAGAATGACAGGTTGTAGACAAATTCCGGCAATACCATTTGTGTATGCCTCTGTGTGCAGAGGTCATGGAAGTGCGCTAAAGACACTTGCTGCGAATTGTGGGAGGTGGGATCACCATGCCAGCAAGGGCAAAAGCTACCCTCGCCAGCATGACTTTTCAAATCGAACGACATCGGACGCAAGCAACCATCGGCTGTAGGGGCCATCCCTTGCGGTTGCCTGCGATCAATCAGGCTTTCTGGATGGCAATATCGCCTGTATAGGCCATCAATTTGAGCAGGCCGGGTGTGATGTTGCTCATAGAGGGATTGAGTGGCCCCTTGATAGTTGCTCCGACCACCCCCTCGTTCACACTCGTAGGGGAAAAAGTGTCCTCTATGTTGCCCGTTGGAGCACTTGCATCAACGGAGACATTGGTGGCTGCAGGCAGAGTCACTGAGATGTTACCGGCATCCGACTGGATCACATCCTGTATATGGCTGCCGGATAGCGAGCCATTGAATACGATATTGCCTGCTTGTGCATGGAGCATTGAGCTAGCAGCAAGTGACATATTCTCAGCTTGTACATTGCCAGCGGTACTTAAAAGCGTCAATTTTCCTGCAAAGCCGCTCAGAGTAATATTATTGCCAGCCTCGATCCTGACAGAGACAGCCGAGGCAGCAGCTACCATCGAGGACGGGAACACGATAGTGAGGTGAACGCCATCCCTTTGCTCCCCCTTCAAAAGGTTTCCATCATCAGGAGTGTTAGCGCTCACTACCAGGGTACTCCCATCACCTTTTTTCGGGAGCCAGTCGCACGATGACTTTGTGATGTTCTGCATACTTACCGTCATAGCCTGGAACTTTGGCGATGCGTCAGCAGCATGCTGCACATAGACAGTTTTTTTGACTTCCATTGTGACATCTTTGGCCTGACTACTAGCACTCAGGGTAACATTGCCCGTCTTGTCACAGATGTAGACCTGCTTCATAGCAGTCAGAGGAATTGTCGTCATTTCTATTTTGGAGGCTGGAGTTCCCCCAGAAGGGAGGGATACATCACAGCCTGCTAATAGCCAGGCACACAAAACAATAGCAATACCTACAAAACCGCTCTGTATACAATAACCACGCATGGAAGTCATGCTCTTTTTACGATTATATACATACAGATCTCGGAATGCCTTTTCAGTAAACATCCAGTAATATCCTGCCTTTCAAAAGGTAATGTAACGGACGATGCTACTCCTGAGGGTCCATCGCTGGCACTTGCTGCTGCTCGCTCTCCAGTTGAGAAGCCAGAGACGCAATTGTTGGCCCTTCGAACAAACGGCGCAGAGGGATATCAACGTTCAGTTGCTCGCGAAGGCGGGCAAGCATAAGCGCAGCTAACAGCGAATGCCCGCCCAGATGGAAAAAGTTGTCCATGACGCTGACCTGTTCACGCCCGAGGATCTCTTGCCACATACCGGCAAGCGCCTCCTCCAGAGCATTCCTGGGAGCGACAAAAGCCTCCTGAACTCCGCCTGTTGTCTCAGGTTCCGGTAAGCTATGGCGGTCTACCTTGCCATTGGCTGTCAAAGGTAAAGACTCCAGGAACATAAAGTGTGATGGACACATATACTCGGGCAATTTTTGGAGGAGATATGTGCGCAGGTCATCCTCTGAGACTGCTTGATCGAGCTTGACGACATAGGCCACGAGACGGTCATTGCCTCCCCTACTCGTAGAACTTGTAGAGACAGAGACCGCTGACTCTTTGACTGCCGGATGCTGCTCCAGAACGGCCTCGATCTCGCCCAGTTCGATCCGATAGCCACGCAGTTTGATCTGATGATCCACACGCCCGACAAATCCAATCTGGCCGTCTGGCAGATAGTACCCCAGGTCTCCCGTTTTATAGAGGCGCTCGCCAGGAACAAATGGGCTGGGAATAAAAGCCAGCGCCGTTCGCTCAGGCTCCTTGAGGTAACCACGGCCAACGCAGACGCCTCCGAGGTAGATAGACCCGGGCACGCCAATCGGGACAACTGCAAGCTGCTCGTCTAACACATAGACCTGCGTATTGGGAACGGGCCGTCCGATTGGCACACTCTGCCACTGCCTACGACTGGTTGAATCGATGACAGCATGTAGGGTGTCATCGGAGCTTTCAGTGGTTCCATAGACGTTTAGCAGAGGGATATGCGGGAAAAGACGGAGCCAGTGATTGACCAGGCGCAGCGAACATGCCTCACCGGTAGGAACGATCCAGCGCAGGCTTATCTTCGGGTTGCGCTGTTGCCCTCGCTCCTGAATATAATCGAGAAGCGCTTGCATATAGGTAGGCACAAGTTCCAGGATGGTAATACCGCCCTCAACGACCTCACTGAACAAAGACGCCGGGTTTAAGGCAACTTCATCTGGAACAATATGGGTCTGTCCCCCCACTAGCAGCGCAGCCAGGAACTGCCAGACAGAGATGTCGAAGCACTGTGAGGCATTTTGCGCCAGAATATCGTTTGCCTGTATTTGCAACGCGTCAATTTTTGCCATCAGGTGATTGATCATCCCTTTCTGGCAGATCATCGCACCCTTAGGTACACCGGTCGAGCCCGAAGTGTAGATGACATAAGCGAGATTTTCAGGCGTATTGCTTGCTGGCAGCGGCTGATCGCTATACGATGCAATTGCCTGCCATGCATCATCAAGGGTAAAGACTGTCAGTTCTTTAGCTGCAAGGTGCCCGCACAGATGCGGCTGTGTGATGATCAGCCGTGCTTGCGACTCGTGCAACATGAAGCGAACGCGCTGAGATGGATGATGCAGGTCTAACGGCAGATAGGCTCCGCCAGCTTTGAAGATGGCCAGAATGCTCACTAGCATTTCTAGAGAACGCTCCATATAGATGCCAACCAGCACCTCTGGCCCCACGCCCATTGCCCGTAACGCGCGTGCCAGACGGTTTGAGAGCGCATCCAGTTCTTGATAGGATAACGTTCTGCCACAGCATGTTGCCGCTGGCGCCTGAGGTGTGCGCTGCACCTGAGCAGAGAATAGCTCCTGATAGACTTTCTGCAAGGGATAATCCAGCGCAGTATTATTCCACTCGGTCACCATTTGCCGGTATTCACTCTCACTGAGCATCGCTATGGCCGAGAGCTGCTGCGATGGATCGGCAACAACATTCTCCATCAGCGTTTGCCAGTGTGTTAACAAACGCAGGATAGTAGCGTGCTCAAAGATGTCTGTGTTATAGCGAACCAGGCAGTCCACCCCCTGGTCCGTCTCTGTGGCCGAGATATACAGGTCGTGGATAGTTGCATCATTTTCGCCCTCAAAAGGCTCAAACGTCACTGCTTCATTCTCAATACTTCCCTGAAAAATGCTTTGCAAGACTAGCATCACCTGGAAGAAGGGGAAATGGCTCAAATGGCGATCTGGTCGCAGTTCCTCCACCACCTTTTCAAAGGCGACATCCTGATTCGCATACGCGTCAAACACCGTTTGCCTGATCTGCTGAAGTAGATCCAGGAACGATTGATCCAGCGCAAGATCGCCACGCAATACCAGGGTATTGATGAAGCAACCGATGAGCCGCTCAACCTCCTTACGCGTGCGATTGGCAACGAGCGTGCCAACGGCGACATCGCGCTGCCCCGAGTAGCGCGCAAGCAGCAACATCAAGGTCGAGACGATGACCATAAAGAAGGTCGCGCCAGTCTGATGGGCGAGCGATTTCAAACCTTGTCTGAGATTTTCGGGCAAGGTAAAGTGGATTCTCTCTCCTTGATAGTTTGGCACCGGCGGGCGCTGTCGATCTGCCGGCAATTCCAGAGGTTTGAGATCTTTCAGTTGGTGCCGCCAGTACGATAACTGCGCCTCCAGCCTTTCCCCCTGTAACCAGTCGCGGTGCCAGAGCACATAGTCCGTATAGCGTATGGGCAAAGCCGGGGGTATCAAAGTCGCATCGTCTTGATACGTGTAGAACTGGTAAAAAGCATTTATTTCTTGTAGCAAAACGTTCAGAGACGAGCCATCACAGATAATATGGTGGAAGGTTATCTGTAACCGATATTCATTGTCAGGCAGGCACATAATCATCGCTCGTAACAGCGGGCCCCGGCTCAAATCAAACAACCGGGCTGTCTCTTCATGAGAGAAGCGATAGATTTCTTCCTGAGGTCTGCTCAGACTGGTCAGGTCTTTGACCAGCAGCGGAATCCAGGACGGCGGTTGAACGCGCTGAATCGGAAAGCCATCCTCCACATCAAACACCATACGCAGGGTTTCGTGACGTTCAACAATCTTATTGATACTCCACTCCAGCGCGGGCAGCGAGAGCTTTCCTTTAATATGGACAATAAAAGGCATGTTGTAGAACGTCGATTCGGGCTCGAACTGGGTCAAAAACCAGATTTGTTCCTGCGAAAATGAGAGGGGATAGTATTCACGCGGCCCCTGCGGCTGAATAAGCGCTGCGTCGGCGCTCTGGTCCTGCTCGGTAATCTGCGCCAGAATGAACTGTGCCAGTTCGCCGATCTGAGGATCTTGCAAAAGCGCCACTACGGGAATGTCAACGCCCAGATCACTCTCTAGCTGACTTTTTAGAGCTGACGCTTTTAACGAATCCAATCCCCAGTTGCTTAAACGGCATTCCAGATCAAAAGAAGAACGCACGTCCACCTTCAAAATGCGGCTAAACTGGGCCGCAATATACGAAACCAGCAGCGAAAATTGCTCCTGGGCGTCAACAACAAGCAGGTTGTCCCGCGTGATATAGCCTTCGTAGAAGTCCTGCGTCTCACTATCCTCCACTGCCACGCTCACATCTAAAAAGCTCAGCTCTTCTGTAAGGAACTGCTGACGACAGGCCCGGCGCTGAATTTTTCCGCTACTCGTCTTGGGGATAGTATTATGCTTGATTAAGGCAATGGCATAGGTATGCAATTCATGCTGTCGTAGCACGCTGGCCCGTATAGATTGGAAGATCCTCTGCATATCGACGTCATCACTATATGCGCGATCTACTTCCTGGACGATGACCAATTGCTCTTGCCCATCGATATCAATAGAGAAAGCCGCACCTCCTGAACGCCGTAGCGCCGGATGGGCTTCTTCGACGGTCAATTCTATATCTTGCGGATAGTGATTACGCCCACGAATAATAATAAGGTCTTTGATACGACCGGCAATAAAGACCTGCTCTTCACAGATAAAGCCCAGATCGCCAGTGCGTAGAAATGGACCTGAACCATCAACGAGATAAGCCTGAAATGTTTCTGCATTTTCCTCAGACCGCATCCAGTACCCTTGAGTCACAGCAGCGCCCGAGAGCCAGATTTCACCAACCTGATCTCCGGCACACTTTGTACAGGTTTCGGGATCAACGATCACCAGTTGCTGACCCGCAAGAGCACGCCCGCAGCCAACAACAGCCTGACCCTTCTCATCATCGGCTGAAACCTGAACAACCTTTCCCTGTTTCAATAGATCGCTGTCGATATAGCGCATCAACGTAGCTTCTCCGACAGAGCTAAGAGATACTGCCAATGTGGCTTCCGCCAGACCGTAGCCTGGTGCGAACGTCTCCCACTGGAAACCATAGGGTACGAACTTTTCCCAGAACTGCACAAGAGTCTGATAGCGTACAGCCTCGGCCCCTGACACGGCAAGCTTGCAGCAACTGAGATCCACGCCCTTCATTTGCTCAGGAGTTACGCGTTGTACGCAGAGGTCATAGGCAAAGTTGGGAGCGCAGGTCATATATGCGCGATAGGTAGAAACTGCCTGGAGCCAGCGAGCAGGCTTCTGCAAAAACGTCTGTGGAGCTATCAGGATGCAGCGAACACCTGCATAGAGAGCCATAATCATGTTACCGATCATGCCCATATCATGAAAGAGTGGCAACCAGCAGACAATGGTCATTCCTGACGATAGCCCCATCCCCCCATTTTGCTGCCAATTATTATGCATGAGATTACGATGGCTGACGATGACACCCTTTGGTATAGATGTCGAGCCTGAGGTATATTGTAGAAAGGCGGTGGTCTCGCCATTGATGGCTGGCATTTGCCAACCTTCTTCTTCTCCATCCAGGCCTTCATCCGTCGTCAACCAGGACAACGATTCCAGCTCAGAAATGAGTTCCTGCGAACGCTGTAGCTTTGACAACGAGGCTTCAGTTGTCAGCACAATCTTCGCCTGAGCGTCAGCAATAATTGCCTGAATACGCGCAAGATGTTTATTTTGGGAAGGCGGATACGCGGGCACAGCCGCGACGCCAGCATACAGACACCCGTAAAAGGCAAACACATAATCTAGCCCGGAAGGATAAAGGAGCAGTGCCCTATCTCCCGGAGCGACCGTCCGCTGCAGTACAGCAGCTATGGCGCGTGCCTTACGATCTAATTCCTCGTAGGTGACATTCAGCTCTTCCTTCTCACCATCGACGAGGAAGGTATAGGCGTACTGGTTGGGCTGTTGAAGCGCACGATGGCGCAACAAATCGACATAGGTTGGAAACTCAGATGCGTAGACAAACGATTCTACTTCAGGCAGCATATCCATCTCTATTTATACGCTCCTCTTTTATTTACTAGCTTTACCGTATACAAAATGCTGCATCCGCTCCCAGGCGACGCAGGGGCAAGGGGGATGAGTAACGTGGTGAGGGAGCTTTGTGTTTGCCCCCTATGCTGGCTAGGAAAAAGCCTGAATTCCAGTGATCTCTCTACCAATGATCAGCGATTGTATATGATCTGTGCCTTCCCCTGTGAAAATAGTTTCAAGATCAGCCTGATGTTTGATCACATGATATTCCAGCAGGATGCCATTGGCTCCTAAAAGGTCACGCGCATCGGCAGCGATCTGACGGGCTTTGTAGGCTGCCTGCATCTTCGCCAGCGCTGCTGTTCCTAAGGTCAGCTTCTTTGCCGCTAAGAGCTGGCTGGCACGCAGGCAAAGAAGCTGCAAGCAGGTAATTTCAGCAAGCATACGCGCCAACTTTTGCTGCACCAGTTGGAAATGAGCAATTGGTTTGCCAAACTGGACCCTTTTCTTGGTATAGGCAAGGGCATGCTCGTAACAGGCAATTGCATGGCCCAATGCCGTCCAGGCAACCTCACAGCGACCTCCTAATGCTACAGAGGTAAAGTCGTTGAAACTACTCACATTGGCGAGACGATGAGAGATCGGGACACGTACATTCTCCAGTGTGATATGCGTTTGCCAGGAAGCACGTTGTGACCCTTTTCCGGTAATGACCTGGGCGGTAAAGCCCGGGGTACCCTTCTCGACGAGAAAGGCTCCCACCTGGCCTGTTTTGTGACGCGCCCAGACAACCACCACATCGGCAAATGAGGCATTGCCGATCCATTTTTTCGCTCCATTAATCACCCAGGAGTCACCATCACGAGAGACGCTTGTTTCAAACGAGAACGCATCGGACCCGTGCTCCGGTTCCGTCAGGGCAAAAGCGCCTATTTTCTCCAATCTGGCCATCCCAGGCAACCATTGCTCTTTCTGCTCCGGCGAACCAAAGTGGGCAATTGCAGCCATAGCCAGACCCGAATGCACGCCGATGGTGGTATTGAGGCTGCCGTCCCCGCGGGTCAATTCCGCTATAGCCAGTCCCACCGCCACAGGACTCAAACCAGGACAGCCATAGCCTTTAATTGTTCCTCCTACGATATTAAGTGTAGCCAGCTTTTTTAGCAGTTCAAATGGAACCTCGGCGCGATCCCAATACTCTGCCGCCCTGGGTATCACCTCCTGGTCACAAAAACGACGCACGCGCTCTCGTACGCTTTTCTCTTCTTCGGTTAGAAGATCTTCAATTGAATAATAATCTACATATCCCGGGGTATCACTCAACCCAGTATCCTGCTTCTGTCCATTCATAAACGTCGCACGCGAAGATTTACCCTGGAAAAAGTCCGTCATGTTTCACCTCATGGAAATTGATTAGCAACAAACACCGTTAAGAAGCTGGTTAGGAATAGGACAATGCAACTACGATAACGCTAAAGCGTATCGACGAAGCGCATTAGCACATCCGCAATGACCTGCACCAGTTGGTTTTGGGCGCTCTGCAAGAAGAAATGATCACCAGGAAACATCTGCAAAACGAAGGGAGCCTTTGTCTGCGCCCTCCATGCCAGCAGTTCCTGCCGCGTGACGCGGTCATCGGCTAAGCCGCCGAACACTGAGATCGAGCAGTCGAGCGGCCTTTCAGGCGAGTAGCTATGTTGCTCGCAAAGCGCGAAATCAGCTCTGAGCAAGGGAATAATATGTTGCAAGAACTCTTCGTTAGCCAGCACTTCCGCCGGAATGCTGCTAAGACGACGTAATGACTGGATGAATGCATCTTGTTCCAAGTCATGAAGCCTGGGCAGGCGATACGGCAACTGCGGTGCGCGATGTGCGGAAACAAAGAGATGCATGGGCATCGGCAAGTTTTCCCGCCGCAACTGACGGGCCAGCTCAAAACTGAGCAGCGCCCCCATACTATGTCCAAACAGAATAAACGGCATATCCAGATAAGGAGTTAGCACCTGGGCTAGTGCCTGCACAACCTCTGCCGCCTCAGAGAATGGAGCCTCGCTGATACGAGCCTCTCTTCCTGGCAGTTGTATCGCACAAACTTCAACTCCTAGCGGCATCATTTGCTGCCACTGGCGAAATAGCGAGGCGCTACCACCAGCATAGTGCAGACAAAAAAGCCGCAAACAACTCCCTTTTTGGGCTTTCCAATAAGGAAGCCAGAGTTTCTGGCTTCCCTGCCGATCTAATGTGTTGATAACCATAGTTCTTCGTCTCTCTTATTGGATGAATCGACTATCGACCTATCATCGCTATCTAAACTTGATTGCTAACAACGTTTGCCTGTAATTCGGCTGACGGATGATTTTGCGGCTCGGTTAGCTCGTGGCTTTCATTTTGCTGTTTTTCAGAACTGCTGACCTTCCACAGATTGGCGATGGCATAAATCCCTCCCAGCGCCGCAATGAGTCCGGTGACGACAAAGATGCTATCATATGTGCCGAAGGAAGCACCTAACAGATTGAGCTGAAGATTTCGCAGCGCCGTGCTGGCGAGATAGCTCAGCAAAGAGATAGATACCAGGGAAGCAAAGCTTAGGGCTGATGTCGCGATTGCTCCGATGCGCCCAAGCATTTCTCGTGGAGTAACGCTCAACGCAATTGGGCCGACACAGACATTGACAGCAGCTACTAGCAGCCCCGTGAAGAAGACGCATATCAGGGCAACGATCAGATTGTTTGTGCGGGCATAGATAATCATCAGCACACCAACAATCAGGATGGCGCCGCTAAACACACGTCTAACACCAAGACGCTCTGCAAAGAGCGCAGCACTCAGCGCTCCTACAATAGTGCCGATGCCGATGGCCGTTCCTACCAGGCCAAAAAGGACCAGCGGGGCATGCAAATTCTTCTGATAGAAGAAGATTCCCAGAGAATTTTGCGCTCCTTCTGGAATGACTGCCAGACATGCCCCGATCAAGGCCACTAGCAAAACACGATTCTGGACGATAAAACGGAGTCCAGTCAGATACTCGCGGAAAAAATCTTTTTCTGCCTCTTGCGCTGTATTATCAGTTGCTGCCGGTATGCGCACGAAAGAAATCGCTGCAAATGAACACGCAAAGGAGAGCGCATTAAAGAGCACGGCTATTTGCGGCCCTATAGTGAAGAAAAGCGCCACAGCTAGAGGAGGAGCCAGGACGTAGGCCAGCCCGGACATGGTTTGTAACAGACCGCTTGCACGAGCTTGATATTCCTGTGGCACAATATCCCCAATCAGCGCAAAGGAAGACGGATTAAAAAACTGTGAACAGGCACTGTTTAAAAACACTACAGCATAGATCATGATTAGTTTGACTGAAACTGGCAGAGCAACAATCCCTGTAAGTGGGAGCAATAAGGCAATCAACACCGTGCGGGCAGCGTCCATCCGCAGCATCGTCCGACGCTTCACCCAGCGATCTACAAAAACGCCTGCAATCGATCCGAGGAGTAATGTCGGAATAATCGCCGCGAGCAATACCCCTCCGAGAGCTAACGGAGCCCATGATTGCCCACGCGCGATAGTAAGAGCCACCCATAGGCTCAGGGTCTCAGTAAAAACAACATCTCCGCTAATCGAAATAGCGTGCCCACAAAAGAGCAATGTATAGTTACGGTTAATAAACAACGATACCTTCTGCGTTTTGCCGTCCCCCTCCTTCACCTCAATACCGGTGGTCGTTGGATTGACAGGCTCCATAGCGTTGTACTCCCTTTTATCTCAATACCTCTTAACAATGCTGGCACCCGCAGCAAGATACAACAGGCTTATTTGTGGCAATACTATGAAAAAGCAGCTTAATGGTGAATAGCTTTTTGTATGTCGTGGTGGAAAGGCAGAAGAACTCACCGCACGAGCAGAGTTCCTCTGCCAAACTATATGAAACGGAACGCCTTCAGGCCATACGAGCAGCGGCCTGTATGTCGTTCAAGCCTATGATTGTATCTGGAGATTCCGCCCGGTAACGGCCAGGAGTAACAGCGCCAGCGTGATACCGGCGAAGATGTACGGAATACCCATCGTGAGGGCGGCCGCACTCACCCCCATAAAATCAAGCACTGCGGTGTGATTGATTGCCCCTATGTACCACACACCGAGGTACACAACCTCAAACAACCTTCTGCCAGACGTCCAGACCCCCGCGAATACTGCCAGCGCAGGAATAAAGAATGCACCAAGAAGACCCGCGATCAAGAGCGGCATATTGCCAACGAGCACATCACGCACGATCATACCGCTGCCAGCAAACAGCGTAATGCAGACGCCGGCCAGGTAAAGCAGCGGGAACTCGCGCCACAGGAGATGGACCGTCGGGAAAACTAACTGCTGCACGTTATGCTGTCTCTCGCGACTCCCCAACGATGACCAGATGGGCAAGGGCCAGAGCCAGGCAATCGGCAGAAAGATGCTGCGAGCGATATCAAACGGCAAGAACAGGCATAACGCGATCCATACCAGCGCCCCAATATACCACCACCAGGGAACCTCTTTGAACAGCAGGCGCAATTCGCCTATCAGGATCGCTATCCCGGTGGTTAGCTTCGATTGACCACGAGTCGATAAGGGTGTGAGCGTAGGAGACGCCAGCATTGGCCGCTCTTTTTCCTCAGGTTCTGCCTCTTTTTCCGTCTGCTGGTTAGCCTGTTTAGCGGCACGCACACGTTGCTCTTTCGTTGGATCAAACCGTGAGAAAACAAGGGCAGCCACTATCATCACCCCCAGCGCTATTACTAGCCAGAGCAGACGCTGCTCCACGATCTGCAAGGACCAGGCATTCCCTTGCCAGAGAAAGGTATGAGGAGGCACGCTGGTAGCCGACGTTCCAACATCTAGCCCGCTCGTCACCGAAGGGACTGCCACATGCATAGCCGTCTGTATCTGCTGAAGGCTGGAGGAGACGCCCAACAGATCAAACAGGGAGTTTCCGCCATTGCCATCTCCAAATGAAAGAATGATCACCAGGAGGCAGAAAGACACGTAGATGGTGCTACCAACAGCGCCTCGCAACCATTTGACGCACTCAAACAAGACCGCTAGCGCCGCAACAAAGGCAATAACTGGTAACGTCATAAAGAGAAATGGGCTGAGGAGTTGCCAGGCATCCAGGTGGGGATCTTCCCCGCGCAATACCTGCATGACACCAGCGGCAACGATCAGCACCACGACCATCGTTGCCAGGACGGCCAGATTACTAAGGACCTTCCCCAGAACATAGGAGAGTTTTGTCAATGGAGTCGTTGCAATAATCTGTCCCACCCCTGTCTGGACATCCCGCTCGACGGCGTTGCGCACAAGAAAAAAGCCAACGCACACCAACGAGAGGGTAGCCCAGATAGCGAGCTGGGTCGCAACCCAGGCAGAATTATACACGCCACGATACCAGATAGTCGAATTATCCAGGCTAAACGATAAGCCCCTATACCCAGCATTAGCAGCCGGTGTATAAAAGTACCCAGAAAAAACAACAATACCCAGTATGACGAGAAAGGTGGAGCGGCGTACACGTTCAAGGTAATCCGCTTTTAAGAGATGATAAACTGATCGTATCGTGCTCATGATTCCCTCTACTTAACTACTGATATGAATACTGCTCTTCTCGCTTGAGGGCAGCCTGATCTGAGATAAAGTAGAGATAGGCATCCTCCAGGGTCGTCACCGTTGCTCGGACGGCAGCCGCACTGGGCGCGGTATTGGAGATGATGCGCGCATGGATACCCTCACTCCGACGAGTCGTGTTGCTGATGACATGATGTGCGCGTATCGCCGCGAATTCTTCGCTGGGCATGGCCCACTCCCAGACTTTTCCCTCAACCGTTTTCAGAAGTTGTTCCGGCTTTGCCCGTGCAAGCATGCGTCCTTTGTTCATAATCACAATATCGCTGGCTGTCGCTTCAACGTCAGAAACAATATGCGTTGAGAGGATCACGATGCGCTCTCCGGCAAGATCGGAGAGGAGATTGCGAAAGCGAATGCGCTCCTCAGGATCAAGCCCGACGGTTGGCTCATCAACGATGAGCAAAGCGGGATCATTTAATAATGCCTGCGCAATGCCAACGCGCTGTTTCATGCCGCCAGAAAAACCCTTCATCGGTCGTTTACTGGCATCCATCAGGTTGACCAGTTGCAAAAGCTCGTCAATGCGACGGCTAGCTGCTTTCCCGTCTATGCCCTTGATCGCTGCCATATATTCGAGAAATTCTCTTGCCGTCAAGTTGGGATAAATCCCAAAGTCCTGTGGCAGATACCCCATCTCTACGCGCAACCGATTCGGGTGTTTGACGATATCACTCCCTTTCCAGGAGACAGCTCCCTCTGTTGGCTTGGTGATGGTTGCCAGAATACGCATCAGGGTCGATTTTCCTGCTCCATTCGGGCCGAGCAATCCCAGGACGCCTGTTCCTAGTTCAAGCGTAAAATCGCGAATTCCCCAGAATTGGTTGTTATAGCGTTTGCCCAGATGGTCAATTACAAGCTGCATTGTCGTCTCCTTCATCTATAATCGACTGTTAAAATACCATTCCGCTCGGCCTTTTGTTTTCACGACAGGTAGTAGCAGGGCAAGCTCCGCCATTCCGCTCTACCGCCTGACAAACAGTTTGACAGATAAAGCGAACCTTAACTAATCGATATAGCCGAATGTGCCTTTAACGAAAAAAACAAAAAACCAGGAAAACAGTTTCAACCTACGATGCACGAACCTTTTCGAGTACTTCTATATTTACCTGTGCTTCCTTTAATCGGCCCAAAAAATTGAGCAGCACATTCACGCGTTGACTCGCTCCTACAGGCCCAACAAAGATCATTTCCAGATCCTGTAAAGGGCCGGAGTTCTTGAGCCGCACAATATCCCCCTGACGAAAAGGCTGGGGCCGAGGCCCATTCATTTGCTGCAACCGCTCAGCAATTCCTTCGATTACATAACCAGGAACTATCTGTGGAGTCCCTCCAAATGACACAAGGCGCAACACGCCGGGAGTCGCATTGATCTGGCTAAGAGCCACCTTTCGTAAATTCACCTGCGCAAAAATGTAACCTGGGAACAAAGGAACGCTTTGCACCTTCTTATGAGAATAGACCTTCCACTCGGGAAGATAGATAGAAAGGTCAAGAAGGCTTCTCAGCATGTTTGCCGCATACAGTTCCTTTCTTGCCTTACAATGAATAAGGTGCCAGGTATCGTCGCTATAGCATGGCTCGAAAGTAGTCAATGCAGTCTCCCTTCGTTGATAACTAGCCTGCATCATTTCTCAAGTACAGTGTTGAGTGTATCTGCTTGTAGAGGGCAAATACCATCCACCCGGGGGGTATTTCTTCTACCCCTTTCCATACCCTTATGCCAAAAATGACTGCCGAACGAGAGTGTTGGCATGTATGTGTAAACAGAGTGCGAACAGCTACGCCATGCTTGCAAACTGAATTTGGATCGCTGTCCCGTATGCTCTAGCCAGAAAGATAAATCACAAAGGAGGAAGAGACCTTATGAAGCTCCAGGTCCTGATTGCCGATCACCGCGACATTCTGCGAGCAGGTCTGCGTGCCATTTTTGCCACAGATACAGATATAGAATGTCTCTATGAAGCAACAAACCAGGAGGAATTACAAAAATATCTGCGTACCAAGTCGCTGGATTTGATTTTTGTCAATCAAGCGTTCATCTCCAATATGGCGATGTTGCCGCGAGACCGTTTTGTGGTGCTAACTCCTGTATTAGACTATACAGTTTTCCATGAGGCGTATAAGCATGGGGCAAAAGGCTATCTGCTGGAAAATACCTCCGCCGAGCTACTTTGCACCGTTTTACACCTACCGAAAGGGGCATTTTTAGTTGAGCCTGCGCTGGCTATAAGTATTCTGGAACATCTCTCCTGCGATGCGCGCTTTGCCATCAAAGACGAATTCCTGACACCGCGTGAACGAGAAATTATTGGGTTACTCCGCGATGGCATTGACCGGCCCACGATTGCACGGCAGCTCCACATTAGTGGTGCCACCTTGAAGACACATATTAAGAACATTTCCAGGAAACGTGAGGCTCTCGCCGTCGGCTAACTTTGGAGCACTGGTGAATTGGAACGTTGCAGTTACCACTAACTCACCTGATTGCTACTCATGAGCCTTTGATAGAGTTTCTGGATCGTCGGCCCGGGCTGAATAGCCAGCTCGTCACGGAGCGTATCAAGGCAACGTTGATATTGACGCAATGCCAATCCACGCTTCCCTTGACGTAAATAGCTGCGCATTAATCCATAATGCGCTTCTTCCAGACAACTGTCTACTGCTAATACATGTTGCCAATGCATAATACTTTCATCAAATTGTTCGCGGCGCCAGGCGATGAGAGCAAGCTGGTGTCGTGCGTTAATATAAATACGACATAACTCATCGCGCCGGAATGTACACCAGTCGCTATAAAATGATTGGATATAGTCACCACGGTAGAGCTCGACCATCTTTTGAAAGGCGGCATGCGCAGCCACATCATCCTGGGCCGCAAGCGACTTTTGAGCTTCGGCGTTCAGTTGTTTGAAGGCGGCAACATCATACCAGATATCCTCGCCATAGAGAGACGCCAGATTCAGCACATAAGTACCGGCGTGATACACAATACAAATATCACCCAGGATCTTACGCAGATAGTAAATCATCGAGCGCAGCGTCTGATTCACCTGGTCATTCAGCTCGGACCAGAGCGCGGTAATAATCTGCTCTTTATGCACCGGACGCCCACTATCAAGGAGAAAGAAAAAAAGTTCCAGCGCCCTCGCCATGCGCCAGTGCGTAATAGGTATCCCATCGAGCGAGACGATGGGTTCACCTAGAGCCAGGATGCTGAGCCGAGATTGCTGGGAGGCAGCGACCGATGCAGCAGGGGCCTGCGTCTGTTGAGGTCGCGCTTCCACTTCCTGAGCCTTAGCACTCTGCGGGAGAGTAGCCCTTACAGATAATGGCTCAGGCGACGCCCGCGGTATCTCCCCTAGCTTTGGCAGGCGCTGTAGCTCTATTTGTATAAGGTGTTCATAGTTGTGGCGCGTCGCCAGCGTTTTAGCAAACTCCAGATGATGCGCTGCTGCCGACATATTCCCCTGCTCCAGATGGCATGCGGCAAGCCGAACATTCGCTTGCAACTGTTCTCGCTTGAGTCCGTTGGCATTTAATGAAGCATCAACGCTGGTCAGGCAAAGCTCAGCTTCGCTATAACGCTGCTGGTAGAGGAGAATTGTACCCAGGGCCAATTTGCAGATAACCTCGTCATAGCCCATTGTTTCTGCTGGCTCTCCCGCTGGACTTCTGGCGGAGATCAGTAATAAGGCTGTCTGTGAATCTCCTAGTAGAAGATAAGTAAGGGCCAGGGAACAGGTAGTATAATTGATCAAATACTCGTCACCCATCTGACGAGCCAGCTCAAGACCGTCCTCCGTAACGCTTAACGCCATGTCGTACTTTCCCTGATCCTGATAAACATCGCCAAGACTTACCAGAGCATAAGCTTCGCCATGACGATAATGCAACGTGTCATGGGACACTGTTAATGCCTGGGTGAGCACTGCTTCAGCTTCAGAGAACATACCCTGGCGTTGCAACGTTACGCCCAGTCCAATCTGGTTAAGAGTTTTGCCCTGCTCATCGTTTAAGTCGATCCAGCAACGTATGGCACGGGTGCGGTGATGCTCGGAAAGAGCATAGTTTCCCATCATGTCATACGCCCCGGCCAGCAGGCTATGAAGCAGAGCCGTCTGGCGCACTCGGGTGTTACGCCCTAACAATTGAAGCGCATGCTGTAACTGGGCAATGCCGGCGGCGAAGTTGCCGGTAAAGTTATTACACAATCCCAGGCGTAGATATGCCTCGGCACGCAGGGCAACTTCATCGGCGGGCAATAAGGTCATTGTTTGCTGACACAGGTCATGTGCCCGCGTGTATTGTCCCATTTGAAATAACGCTTTGCTATAGGCCAGAGAGGCTTCTGCCTGCAACAGCGGCTTCTCGTCGGCATCTATCGTTGTCGAGTCACGCTCGATTTTCTCCAATGCATCTTCGAGCAAAGGCAGCGCCAGGATGGATTCGTCTAATAGGAGGTGGATATTGGCCTGAGCGACGAGAAGCTGCGGATAAGCGGTCCTTACTTCATCTGGAAGGCTATTAATCCAGCGCGTCAGTGTTTCCCAACGACCGTGGGTAAGCATGCGTTGACAGACCTCGATGATCAAACGGGCTGCAAATGTATTATCCCCGGCTTCCAGTGCATGATAGATCGCCTGATCATAATTTTGCGATGCATAAAAAAGTTCAGCAGCGCGACGATGCAGCGCAACGAATTGCTCGAAATGCTTGGTGCGCAGCTCCTCACAGAGGAGTTCTCGTAATACAGAATGGCAGGTGAAAAATTCATGGATACCATCGTCCATACGCGTCACAAAAAGCCCCTGTTGCTCCAGATAAGTCAGGCGCTCCTCAGCATCAGGGATGCCCAGCAAGGCCCCGCACACGGAAGCCGTCATTTGCTGCAATATGACGGCCTCTTTGAGAAAGGAAAATGTCTCCGGCTCACGACTGAATACTTCGTTAACCAGGTAGGCAAATAAGTGCTGGCGATCCATACGCGTGGCGGGTAATGCCTGTGTGAACCCACCAGTCCTGCCAGAGCGTAGCTGCTGCATATCGCCCAGCCGGGTGGTAAGCAAAATGCCTGCAATCCAGCCATCAAATGACTCTTCCAGGCGTTCAGCTTCCTCCTGCGTGAGCAAGCCTATTCCTTGCAGCTCTGCTAAATCACGGATCTCCTGCGCTTTGAAGCGCAGGCGATTACTGTTGAGGCCAAATACCTCACGGTGCGAGACCAGTGAAGCAAACTCAAGCGCAGGTATGGCGCGGCTTTCAATAATGAGCACACATTGTGATGGCAAATGCTTCAGCAGATAGTTGACGAGCTGATTCACAGTATGATTGGTATTAATTTCATGATAGTTACAAAGGAATAAAACAAAGTGATCAGGAATTTCTGCTCCTATGGCATTTACCAACGCATCAATGACTCCGTAAAAAGGTTCGGCCCCCTCTGACTTCTCGGCGGTTGCTGCTACCACGCTCTTTAGCAATGGACTAACCGCCCTCCCTACCTGGGGAAAGTGCTGGCTTATACTGGCGATCAGCAATCGCAGAAATGTCACTTTATCAGCATCAGCTTGATCGAGAAAATACCAACAGCAGGGCAAACGGGCTTGCCGGGCAAAATCGGCCAGCAGCGTTGTCTTACCATAGCCACTGGGCGTACATACTAAAATGAGCTTGCCCCATCGGGACATCTCTTTATCAGAAGACACAGGTCTCTGAACCATTTCATTCAGTGACGCAATCAATTCTCTACGATATAATACCTTTGGGGCCAATACTGGAGAACTGATCCTTCTGAGAGAGTGCAGATCGAGCGAATCAGGGTTGTGCAAAAACTGCCTCCTTTGCAAGATAGCTCCAATGCATAAAGTGACAATCTTCCTCTTTTACCAAATGAATGCAGACA
>Ga0070741_10006298_pt1 | contig 25616 bp, 22 predicted proteins | sample Coa_R1_4_FD_66440 | JGI IMG/M metagenome (GOLD analysis project Ga0070741, IMG submission 66440) | Surface soil microbial communities from Centralia Pennsylvania, which are recovering from an underground coalmine fire - Coalmine... | ecosystem: Environmental > Terrestrial > Soil > Unclassified ... | reverse complement strand
ACGTTGCGCCGCTGAACGCGGCGCGGACGGCGCAGCGCGCCGTCCCTACCATTTTGGTGGAGGACGTCGCGCTGCGACGTCCCCGGCCGCGTCCAGCGGCCGGAACGAATGCGAGAGGAGTTACCCTCCATCCGACGTTGCGCCGCTGAACGCGGCCCGGACGGCGCAGCGCGCCATCCCTACCATTTTGGTGGAGGACGTCACGCTGCGACGTCCCCGGCCACGTCCTTCGCCCTAACGCGACGCGCCGGGCGGCTCGACACACCGGGGGAAGGTGGTTACCATGCCGTTCACTTTCACTTCGAACACCTATGATGAACCGACGCTCTTTCTTCGCGGCAACCGCCTGTGCCGGCGCGACCTTGTCGATGCCGGGCCTGGCGCAGGAAACCACTGGCAAAAGCCAAAAAAAGCGCATTAAGCTCGGCGTCTGCACTTATTCCTATTGGCACTTTCGCGATCCCAAAGTTCCCATTGAAACCGTGATCGACAAAGCCGCGGAATTTGGCGTCGAGGGCGTGGATGTATTGCACCGGCAAATGGACATCCCGGAAAAGGAGCCGTTGACCGCCGACCAACGTAGCTACTTGCGCAAACTCAGGCGCCACGCGTTCCGCAATGGGATCGAACTGGTCTGCCTGTCCATTCACCAGAACTTCGTGCAGCAGGATCCCGCGGAACGCCAGAAACACGTCGAACACACACATAAATGCCTCGAAATCGCCTACGAGCTTGGGATTCCCTGCATCCGTCTCAATTCCGGGCGATGGAACACGATCAAGGATTTTGACGATTTAATGAAAGCGCGCGGCATCGAACCGATTCTGCCCGGGTGCTCTGAAGATGACGGGTTCAAATGGTGCATCGAGAGCATCGAAAAATGCATTCCCAAAGCCGAAGCATGCGGGGTGGTGCTGGCGCTCGAAAATCATTGGGGCTTGAGCCGCACACCGGAAGGCCAGCTGCGCATCATCAATGCCGTGCCTTCGCCATGGCTCGGCGCATTGATGGACACCGGCAACTTCATGGAAAACCCTTACGACAAACTCACCCAGATCGCGCCTAAAACGGTCTACGTTCAGGCCAAGACTTACTACGGCGGCGGCGAGTGGTACACGTTGAATCTCGATTACAAACGCATCGCCAAGATCCTGTCCGCTGCCGGCTACACCGGCTACTGCTGTCTTGAGTTCGAAGGCAAACAAAACCCCGACATCGCCGTGCCTCGCAGCCTGGCCGTGCTGCGCAAGACCATTGGAGCTTAGGGGGAGATTACTTTTGTAGCCGGGGCTCAGCGGGTGCGCAGCCGAGCAAGGACCTCCGAACGCAGTTGAGCCAGGTCACGACTAATGGCCGAGAGCTGGGATGCGTGCGCGGTATTGGGATCACTCTCTGCGGCGACCCGGGCCAGGTAGGCGCCATAGTTCAGACCTTCGGCTTGCGAAAGCAGCAACTGAAACTCGAACTCGGAGTCCTTCGAATGCAAAAGCTCGTGCTCTTTGGATTTGGAAATGGCAGCGCGAGTGGCGCGCTCGCCGGATGGCAAGCCCAGATGGCCCCAGGCGGGAGCGTCGCCGGTCTTCTGAAAGGCTTCGAGCGTTTTCAAGTCGGCCTTGGCCGTGGCGGAAATCTTTTTGACAAGTTCCTTCAATTGCGGCGAAGCCTCCTTGATGATCAGGACTTTACTCAGATTCTTCTCATCGCCGAGAAGGTCATGCAGAAGATCCAGCGCATTGTTCAAGGTGGCCGCAGTGCCGGCTTTGGCCGGTTCGACCAACGCCTCTGTTTTTGATGAGTTCGACTCTGTCGCACAGCAGCCCGTGAGCAACAGCCAGGTTGGCAGCATCGCGGAACCGAGCACAAGCCATTGAAAAAGGCGGCTGCTTTCGCTCGTGCCAGCCGGCACCACCGCATGATCTTCAGCAATTAACATGGTCGCCCGAAAATCGATAACCGAATGTACCCCGATCCGGCCGGGGATAAGCATGGGCTGGAGTGACAGGAAATGCGAAAAACATCCCCCATTCGAATACGAATCGAATGACTCTCTGAACTGGCGCGGATATGGCGGAGCTGCACCGAAGCGGACGGGGTAAGTAAAGGGGCTGGAAAGCGTCACCAGCTGGCTAAGCTGCTTGAATGGGTGCGATTAAAAGCGTCGGTCGTGGCTGGAAGCCGAAAAAAGCGGCAGAGGACTGCCGCAGTCCAAAACGCAAGCGCGACACGGATGCGGGCCTCGAGAACCGAAGGTTTTGGAGTGCGGCAGCCCTCTGCCGCTTTTCTGCCGATCAACACAGAATGACCGACAGATTTAATCACACCCTGCTTGAATGGGCCGATTGACATTTACTGAACATTTCTCTACGAGAAGGCGTCATAAACTCCGTATTTACACTGTGAAAGACCTCAGTCCATTTCTACTCGCCGTTCTGCTCTTTGCGAAAACTGCTGCGGCCGCAGCCGACTCCACCCCTAAAGCGACTGAGGACCAAGCGCCAAAGGCGGCGGATTTACTCGACGTTGCCAATATCAAGGTCGCGAAAGATTTTAAGATCGAATTGCTCTACACAGTGCCGAGGAAGACAGAAGGCTCTTGGGTGGCGATGTGCATCGACCCAAAGGGCCGATTGATCGTGAGCGATCAGAACGGCGCTTTGTATCGCGTGACGCTGCCCGAGGCGGCCGGGGCGAGCGCCAAGACCGAAAAGATCAACCTGAAAACCGGGTTCGCCCACGGGTTGCTCTGGGCCTTCGATAGCCTGTATGTCGCCGTCGACGAAGGGAAAGAGGCCCACGGCGTTTATCGGATCCGCGACACCAATGGCGACGACCAACTCGATAACATCGAGCTGCTGAGAAAAGTCCAGGCCAGCGGCGAACATGGGATTCATTCGCTGGTACTGAGCCCGGATGGCAAATCGATCTATGTGGTCATCGGCAACAACAGTTCCTTGACCGAAATGAGTTCCTCGCGAGTGCCGTACGATTGGAGTGAAGACCAGTTGCTTCCGCGCCTGCCGACCGGATTTATGGACGACTCCTTCGCCCCGCAAGGCTACATCGCCAAGTTCGATCCCGACGGGAAAAACTGGCAATTGATCGCCATGGGCATGCGAAATCCATTCGACTTCGCCTTCAACAACGTCGGCGAACTTTTCACAGACGATGCCGATATGGAATGGGACATTGGCGATCCCTGGTATCGCCCGACCCGCGTCAATCACATCATCAGCGGGGCCGACTTTGGGTTCCGCAACGGGGACGGCAAATGGCCCGATTACTACCTCGACAGCTTCGGCGCGGTCGTGAATATCGGCCCCGGTTCGCCGACCGGCGTCACATTCGGTTACGGCGCCAGGTTCCCCGCCAAATATCAGGAGGCACTTTTTTTGGCGGATTGGAGCTTTGGCAAGGTCCGCGCGGTGCATCTGACGCCAAGCGGCGCCAGCTACACCGGTGAGATCGAGGATTTTATTAACGGCCAGCCTTTTCCGATCTGCGATTTGATCATCGACCCGCACGATGGCTCGATGTTGATGGTAGTTGGCGGACGAGGCGCTCAATCCGCGCTGTACCGGCTGACGTATGTTGGCAACGAATCCACAGCGCCCATCCGGCCCGACACTCGCCTTCAGTCCCGACGGGACTTGCGCCACAGGCTGGAGGCGTTCCACGGACGGAAAGACCCCGCCGCGGTCAAGACGGTTTGGCGCTATCTCTCCGACCAGGACCGCTCGCTGCGGTATGCCGCGCGCATCGCCCTTGAATGGCAGGATACCTCACAATGGAGCCAAAAGGCACTCAAGGAAAAGGACCCGCGCAAAGCCATTGCGGCGCTGGTCGCGCTGATTCGGGTAAGCGGCAAAGACAAGACCCATCGCAAGCAAACCGATCCGGCTCCCGACCCACTTCTGCGCGGAGAAGTCTTAAGCGCCCTCGACAAATTCTCCTGGGCCAAACTGGCTCCGGCAGACCGAATCGATTTGCTGCGCGCTTATTCGTTGGCGCTCATTCGCCTGGGCCAGTTGGAACCGCCTCAGCGCGAGAGCCTGATCGCCAAACTCGATCCCTTGTTCCCGGCCAAAAAAACCGAGTTGGACGAATTGCTCGCGCGGCTGCTCATTTATTTGGAAGCGCCCGACGCAGCCGCAAAAGTTGTCGCCGCCATGCGCGCCGCTCCCACCCAGGAAGAACAGGTGGACTATGCCGTCGCGTTGCGCTCGCTCAAGACAGGCTGGACCCCCTCTTTGCATGAGGAATATTTCCGCTGGTTTGTGACCGCAGAGAATTTTCGCGGTGGAAATACCTTTGCCAGCTCGCTGCAACGCGCCAAAAAAGACGCGATCGAGAATTTGAGCGAAGAGGAAAAGACCGCGCTCAAACCGGTTCTTGAGGCGCACGTCGAACGCACATCGCCGCGGGCAGCCCTGGCCGCGCGGCCATTCGTTCGGGAATGGAAGGTCGATGAACTCGTGCCGAAAGTACAAGCCGGGTTGAAAGGCGGGCGCAATTTTGAGCGCGGGCGGCAGCTCTATAGCACGGTCGCCTGCTCGGCTTGCCATCGATTTGTCAATGAAGGCGGCTCAGTTGGGCCGGACCTTACCGGCGTCGCCGGCCGTTTCAGCCTTCATGACCTGCTGGAATCCGTGGTTGAGCCCAGCAAAGTCATCAGCGACCAGTACCAGGCAATCAACATCCGGTTGAAAAACGGCGACGTGATCAGCGGGCGCGTCGGCAATCTTAACGGCGCCGATATTAACGTCATTGAAGACATGTTCGAGCCCGGCAAAATGACCAATGTGAAGCGCACGGAAATTCAATCGATCGAGCCATCCAAAGTTTCTCCGATGCCGGAAGGCCTGCTGAATTCGTTGCAGTTGGATGAAATCCAGGACCTGGTCGCATATCTGCTCGCCCGCGGCGATAAGCACAACCCGGTGTTTCACTGAGCTTCGCTCTCAATGTCCTGCTGAACACTGCACGCGCAAGAATTGGGAGCTGCCAGCAAGCGGGGCGATGAAAGTGAACGAAGCACCCGCCGGGTTGGTGCTCAGCAGTGGTACTGGTCGCCCCAGCTTAATTCAACGGCACGCCGCGACGGATGTAAGTGGGCACATCCAGGTCTTCGCCTCGATGGATCGTCGGCTCGCTCTTGTCGAACCGGCCTTTCGACACAATCTCGAGGGGCAACTGTCCTTGGCGCATCTTGGTCGAGTTTCTGCGTGTGGCTCCGCGGACCTTGGCCTGCTTCGAGAGCAGTTGCTGGACCTGCTCAGGCGGCAGCGTCGGCGCGGGCGGCAGAAAACGCGAACCCGGCTTGGTTGGCGAGCCCGGGCTCAGCAATTGCGCGCGCAACTCCTCGGATTGCCCGCGGGGCGTCGGCTCGCACTCGCCTTTACGATTGCAGATCAGCGTCACCGCCAGTTTATCGGCCAGTCGCTCATCGACACAGGCGCCCATCACGAGCTCAACCGAGCCACACTTTGCTTTGATTTGCTCAATGACTCGATTGACCTCAGCCATGGTCAGGCTTGTCCCGCCGCACACGCTGACCAGCACGGCGTCAGCCTCGGACAAAGCGGCGCCTTCCTCGAGCAACGGATGCGCCGCGAGGCGGTCCAGGACAAGTTGGACCCGGTCAGGCCCGGCCGATTCAGCGACGGCAAAAGAACTGGCGGCATGGCGATCCTGCAAGAATCGGGACAAGTCATCGAAATGAATATCGATAAGACCTTTGAAGCTCAGGAGCCGCCAGAAGCCGAGCACGCCAGTGGCCAAAAGACGATCGGCGATCTTGAAAGTATCCAGCGCGGTCGTATTCTCCTCGATCAGACGGAAAAGCTTCTGGTTTGGCAGGCAGATCACGCCGTCAGTCGCTTCGCGCAACTGTTCCAGACCTTCGTGGGCCATTTCCTGACGGCGATCCCCTTCGCAATCGAAGGGCGTGGTTGCAAAAACCAGCACCCTCGCGCCCGCCTCTTTGGCTGCTCGCGCCAGCACCGGGCTGATCCCCGTGCCCGAACCTCCACCTAAGCCAGTCACAATGAAAATGAGATCGACTCCTTCGCAGAGCCGCTTCAATTCTTCACTCTTTTCTTCGGCCGCCTGCCGGCCGCGAGCCGGGTCGCCGCCGGAGCCGAGACCGCGCAGGCGCTTGGTCTCCAGGCGCAATCGTTGCGCGGCGGAGGAGCACTCCAGAGCCGTCCCCCCGAGATTGACGGCCACGAATTCCTCAGGCGACAGACCATCGGCGATCAACAGCTCAATCGCGCTCAGCCCGGTTTTGCCCACGCCGAAAATTCGGATGACGGGCGAATCACCGCGGCTGGGTGGCAAGTTCATGTCCATACGAGTGGTAGTTGGGCTTTAGCTTCGCTTGAAAAATTGGCCGAAGGTCGTCTTTATCCCCTCGGCCAAGGAGGACCGGGCCGCGCGCTTGCGTTGTTGGAAGGACCCAAATTTCACCAGCCCGATCGCGGTCGCAAACTCAGGCTGATCCAGGGCCGACTTAAGACCGCTGATGGAATTAGCTTTGCCCAGTGAGACGGGCATCCCCAAAACCTGCTCCGCCAGTTGTGCAATGCGCGGAATCCGAGCGGCGCCCCCGCAGAGGAAGACCGGGGCCCGCAAATAGTTCAACGCATCGACCAGTTCGAGATCCTGAGCGATGAGTTGAAAAATTTCTTCGAGACGCAATGACATAATCCGCCGCAGATTTTCACGGCTGATCACTTTCAACGGCATGCCCAGTTCGTTGGAAATAGTGATCGTCTGGCCTTTGTCCGCCTCGTCAATCAGGGCAGCCCCATGCTCGACCTTCAGCTGCTCGGCCCGGCTTAGCGGCACTTTCAATCCGTACGCCAGGTCGTTGGAGACGTGATCCCCACCGACCGCCAGCACACCGGTATGTTTGATGATCCCGTTGGCATAGACCACGTAATCCGTCGTTCCCCCGCCGATATCGATGACCAGTGATCCCAGTTCTTTTTGTTCGTTGCTCAGCAAAGCCAGCGAAGAAGCCAAGCCGTTGAAAACGATGTCGTCGACTTCCAGTTGCAGCCCTTTGACGGTCCGAATGGCGTTCTGGAGCCGGTTCAAATTGCCGTGCACGACGTGAACGTCGACTTCGACCCGCGCGCCGAGCATCCCGACGGGGTTGGTGATTCCATCCTGCCCATCCACCAGGAAGTGCTGGCGAATGGCATGGATGACGTGGTTCTGGGCCGGCAGGTTGATGGTTTTCGCGTTTTTGATCACGTCCTGCACGTCGGCTTCCGAGATCTCGCGATCGGCCGAGACCACCGGGTGCACGCCGCGGTTGTTAAAGCCGCGCAAATGCCCGCCCGTCACGCCCAGGTACACGCTGCGGATCTCGACGTCGGCCATTTGCTCGGCCTCGACAATGGCATGCCGGACATCTTCTTCGCTGAGGGAGGCATCGCTAATCTCGCCTTTGCGAACACCGCGCGAGCGCGCCTGACCCAGGCCGACGATGTTCAGGGCGCCATCCGCGTTGAAATCTCCAACGACCGCGCAAACCTTCGAGGTCCCAATTTCCAAGCCGACGATGATCGAGGAATTAGACTCAAACATGTTTTTTCTTGGTGCGAAGAGGTTTAGGCGACTTGACCGAGGCGGGCGGCAGAGCACTGGCCTCAAGCCAGGTCGCGGGGATGTTATTGGAAACTGCCAGATCCAGAGTAGCGATGGCTTTGTTCACTTGCTGCGCCTTCTCAAAGATGGTCTGCCAGCGCAACAACTGCTGCTCGATCTGATTCAGGCCGAAGGTTACTTCACTGCCTTGTCCAGTCTTAATGACGAGGACATCGGCGGCGGAAACGTCGACGCTAACCAGATCGACCTGGCCCTGCAGAGAGGAACGCTGGAAAGCCAGGATCAGTTCCAGTGCGGCGCGGACCTGCGTTGATTCCACCCGGCGGCCGGCCTGAACTTCATTGGCGTTGACTCCGATAATCGTCGGCAATGGGTCGTTTGGCGCAAGACCGTTTGAGTACTGCGCCGGGGCCAAGGGCAGAATGACGCAGCCCTCGGAATCCAGGAACAAAGAAACCAGCTCCAAACCTCCGGTGGCGGCGGGTCTGGCTACGCTCAACCGGGCTTGCGGCTCCCGTTCGATGACCCGCACCCGCAAAGTGTGCGGCAGGATTTTCTCGACTGAGACCGACTGAATCATCGAAACGAGCTGGAGGTTTCGGCGCACCGTCACCAGGTCAAGCGCGAACAGGTTCTGGCCCAATTGCACCCCGGTCCATCGCCGCAGCTGGTCGGGCGCAATGATGCCATCGGTTTGGATGTCGAGGTTCTGCACGGCGAAAGCCTTGTTCTTGTAGAGCAACAGATCCAGGCCGTATTCGGTCCCCCGCCAGGCTAAATACACGGACGTGACCGTAACAAACAATCCGCCCAGCAGAATCGCCGCCGTGCGCATCCGCCGGGCGCGGACCTGGCTGGAACGCAACTTGACATCGAGGACAAACTCGCGTGCCAGTCTTCGGTTTCGTGGTGCGCGTTTAAACCACATGCTTGCTTGTAAATCAGGAGCGGCGCTGCAGCGCCAGTTCAACCATCTTCTGGCAAAGCTCGGCGTAAGCGAATCCCGCAGCGGCGGCGGCTTTGGGCAACAGGCTGGTTTCGGTCATGCCGGGCAAAGTATTGACCTCGAGCACCACCGGCTCGCCGCTGGGTCGGACCATAATATCGACTCGCCCGTAATCCCGCCCGCCCACGGCCTGAAACGCAGCCAAGCCCGCCGCCTGGATCCGCGCGGTCGTCTCCGCCTCAAACGGTGCCGGGCACAAGTATTCTGTAGCGCCGGTCGTGTATTTGCTCTGATAATCATAAACACCCGTCTTCGGGCGGACCTCGACAATCGGCAATGGTTCCAACCCCAGGATTCCAACCGTCGTTTCACGGCCGGCCACTTTTTCTTCGACCAACACTTCGCTATCAAATCGGAAAGCTTCAGCCAGGCATTTGCTCCAGTCGGACACACGTTCAACAAACTGGAGGCCAACGCTGGAGCCTTGCCGAAGCGGCTTAAGAACGACCGGCGGATTCCAACCCATCGGCCAACTTGCCTCGGCGGACTCGGCGAGGGTAAATCGCGCGGTCGGCACCCCGGCGGCCACGCAACGCAATTTCGTCAGGTGTTTATCGAAAGCGATTCGGCTGGCTTCCGGGTCGCATCCGGTATAGGGCACGCGCAGTTCTTCGAGGCGTCGCTGAACGGTGCCGTCTTCGCCATAGGTCCCATGCAAGGCGAGAAAGACGACTTCGGTTCCCGCGGGTAGCGTCCAATCCGTTGAGCGCGGATCCAATTCGGTGACCGAGTGGCCCAGGGATCGCAGCGCGTGGGCCACGGCCGCTCCGGAGCGAAGCGAAACTTCGCGTTCAGCGCTTGGCCCGCCCAACATGACCACGATCTGTCGTTTCTCAGGCATCCGCACCATCCTCGCCGATGATTTCGACTTCGGTACGCAGTTGGATCCCACGCTCGCGCAGCGCTCGAGCCCGCACCAACTCAATCAGTTCAAGGACGTCCCGAGCAGTGGCCGAGCCGTCATTAATCAGGAAATTGCCATGTTCGAGCGATACCCTCGCGCCTCCAACGCGGGTGCCTTTGAGCCCGAGTTCATCAATTAACTTGCCCGCGGGAATGGACGCTGGATTCTTAAACATGCAGCCGGCACTCGAAGCCGCAGGCTGCGATTCCCAGCGTTTGTGGCTGAACTCGTTCATCCGGCGCTCGATAGTTTCGCGAGGCTCGGTCTTGCCGCGAAGCAGGGCTTCCAGGGCGATCTCGCTCACCAGTGTAGCGCAGGAGCGGTACGCCACTGCCATTTGCGAGGACAGACGCTCGAGGATCCGGCCGGAGTGATCCATCGATCGGACCGAAACCACGACATCGAACATCGAACCTCCCATGGCGCCGGCATTCATGCGCAGCCCTCCGCCGACGCTGCCGGGAATTCCTTCCAGAAACTCCAACCCGCCCAAGCTGTGTCTCCGCGCTTCCACGGCCACCGATTTGAGCCGTGCCCCGGCGCCACAGCGCATTTGCTCACCCGCCACTTCGAGCCGGGCAAACGCCGGGTTGCCCAAACAAATAACCGCGCCTCGAAAACCGCCATCCCGAACCAGCAGGTTGGATCCCCGTCCAAGAACAAAGAATGGCAGGTGGTGCTCGGCGCAAAACTGTAGAGTGGCCGCCAGGTCCGTTTCGGAGGCCGGCTCGATGTATAGGTCGGCGGGCCCGCCCACCCGCAGCGTCGTTCGCTTGGCCAGGGGTTCGCGAATCCGAACCGCCGTCTGGGGCGAAAGCTGCTGCAGCAATGTTTGAGAGAGTTGGGTCGCCTCCATGTTCGTGGCGGGCTGGCTCATAAGACCGCGGTTTGCATCCGCGCGCTCGAACCAGTCGAGTCTTTCGCCTGGCTTAGGCGGGCCTGGTCGGTTCCAGTTCTTTTGTCCGCTGCCGTCTTGCCTCTGGCGAGCGAGAGGGTTTTCGAGCGGGAGCCGCTGCGGATCCGCTCCAAGATGGCTTGGGCAATTTGCTCGGCCGCCTGTGGCTTATGCCAGGTGGCCAGCGCCTGCTGCAAGGCGCGCCGCGATTCCTGGTTGCACATCAACTCGACCAGGAGCTCGACGAACTCCTGCGGCCGCGCGCTGCGCTGTTCGAGCAAGCGCGCCGCACCGGTTTCGACAAACGCGCGCGCGTTGTGAAACTGATGATTATCCGTCGCTGCGGGAAAAGGCACCAAAACCGACGGCAAACGGACGGCCGCCAATTCCGCCAGAGAAGAAGCGCCCGCGCGACTGACGGCGGCGGTGGCTGCTCCCAGGGCGAGATCCATATCGGCCAAAAACGGATAGACACGGGCGGTCAGACCGGCGCGCTGGTAGGCCTGTTCGAGAACGGCCACGTCCGCAGCTCCCGCCAGGTGCAGCCATTGCCAATCCGGGACTCGGCGCGCGATCAACTCCAGTGATTTCAAAATCAGTTCGTTAATCCCGTGAGCGCCCTGGCTGCCGCCCATCACCAGCGCCACCGGCCGCGCGCCGTCAAGGTTCAGTGCGGTCCGGCACGCCCGCTGGTCGAGTGATTTAAATTGATCCCGCACCGGCGTGCCCGTCACCGACACGTGGCGATTGTGCAACCGCTCGGCGGCGCCGGCAAACCCCACAAAAGCGCGCTCCACCACCCAGGAGAGCCAACGGTTGGCGCGCCCAGGGATGCTATTTGACTCGTGGAGAAAAGTGGCTGCTCCAAGCCTTCGCGCCGCCAGAATGGGTGGGGCGCTGGTAAACCCCCCCATCGCCAGGACCGCTTGCGGAGGGTGTTGCGCAAACGCGGCTGCGGCGATGCGGTACGATCCAACAAAGCCGTTCAAAAAGCTAAAAATTTGTCCGCGAGTCAGTCCGACAGCCGGCAGGGTTACCAGCCGAATACCAGTCGCGCTTTTGCTCGCGACCTGGTCGATTTCCTTATTCGAGACCATCAGCGTGATCGCCGCGCCCTGGCGGGCCAATTGATCGGCCACCGCCAGGCCAGGGAAAAGGTGACCGCCAGTGCCGCCGCAAGCGATGGCGACGTTGAGCTGCTCACCAGTAGGAGGCATCATGCGGTTCTAGGGCCGGCCAGGTCCGGAGCCGGCGTCTTGAACGGATTCTGTCGTGAGCGGCGGCGCGAGCCGGCATTGGTGACGGTGTTTCTCTCGACCGGCTCAACGTCACGAGCTTGTCGAGCGATTGCCAGGAGGATTCCGACGCAGGTCAGCATCAACAAAAGGTTGGAACCACCATAACTGATGAAAGGAAGGGGCAAGCCTTTGTTAGGCAAGGCGCTGGTCACCACGCCGATGTTGATAAAGGCCTGCAACCCGATCATGAAGCTGATGCCCGAACCCAGCAGCAAGCCGAACGTATCCGGGGCCCGGATGGCGATGTAAATGCCGCACAAAACCAGCAGGATGAAGCCAACAATAACCAGAGCGGTGGCTAATAATCCGAGTTCTTCGCCAATGATGGAAAAGATAAAATCGGTGTGTTTCTCAGGAACGAACCCGAGTTTTTGCCGGCCATTCCCAAGGCCCAGGCCGGTCCAGCCGCCTGAACCCAAAGCCAGCATTGCTTCATAGGCCTGGTACCCGACACCAGACTTGTTTTCCTCGAGGTACCACCAGCTTAGTATCCTGCGGGCACGCATCGGGTCGCGATATAATGAAATCGCCAGGCCAATGGCCGCAAGCAGCAGCGGCGGGATGATGAATCGCCACCTCACGCCCGAGATGAGGAGCATCGCGGCGCTCACGCCCGCCAGAAGGATGGTGGTGCCGCGGTCTGGTTCACAAAAGACCAAACCCAAAACCACGGCAATGAACAGGCTCGGCACGACAATTCCTCGTTTCCAGGTTGGCATCTGCCGCTGGTATCGTTCCCCGTACCAGGCCAAGAAAACTACGAGCGCCAGCTTGGCGATTTCCGAGGGTTGAAACAGGGATGTTTTATGGTAGCCAAGCCAGCGGCTGGCCCCGTTTCGATGCACGCCAATCGGTTTTACAAACACCAGCGCCAGAAGCACGACCGAGACCGCCAGCAGCGGCAAAGCCAGATGCTTAAGCAACTTGTAATCCAGCAAGGCAGCCAGGACGCAGGCCACCAGTCCCAATGCCGACCAGAGCAACTGCACCTTGATGAAACGAGATCCGTTATCGGCCATGCTCGAGCTGTACAGCATCACCAGTCCAAGTGACAGCAGCGCTGCCACGCAGAACACCAGAACCGTAACGGCCAATTTGACTCGCATATGCATTGCTACTACCGAGACGACCGCACCGCCCCGCCTTGCCCCTCCTGCCCCCTACCCTGCTCCCGAGACAACCCCGCGCGCACGCACCGCCGGTTTTGCTTATTGGCTCCCGCTGGCGGGAGCGGAAGGCGTCGACGTGGAACCTGCCGGCTGACTCGAGGTCTTCGCGGGGATTTTGAGTTTCTGCCCCACGACGATTTTGTCCGTCTTTAAATTATTGGCCGAGCGCAGCGCTTTGACTGACACGCCAAATTCGCCGGCAATCTTGGTCAGGGTATCTCCCGACTTAACGCTGTAGGTTTGGCCCGAGCCGCCGGTATCTGCACTTGAACCACCGGCGCTGCCCACGGTGGCCGCGGAAACGGCCGTTGGCGCCGCCGGTATGTGGATCGTTTGGCCGATTTTTAATTTCGTGGGTTCGACGGATGGATTGGCATCCAAAAGAGCTTTAACACCGACATGAAATTTTTTGGCAACGGTGGCGAATGTGTCCCCTTTGACAATGACGTAATCGGTGGCTGCGCCTGCGGGGGGAGTGGTCACCGGCGGTTGAACCGGCTCGACGGGCGGCGGAGTCACCGCCGCGTTGGTGGGCGGGGTCATCAGATTTGTCGCCGGCGCAGGAGTGTTTGTCGGTTCAACGAAAGCTGGGGCCGGGGTGTTGGTCGCGTCAGAGGCTGCCGCGGCAGTGTTTGCGGTGGCGTCTTCCTTCTTGTTGCAGCCTTGCATCAGCAAAGCCATCAGTCCAACACCGTGGATTGCGAGTACCAAAAAAACGGCGATTTTAACCCGGGTGCGCCCTTTATTGCGTTGCTCGAGTAGAGAGCCTGAGGGAATGAGTGGACTTTGGTTGTTCATGGTCGTCGGCAAGTTGTGGCATCAATCATTTGAGGTCTGGTTATTTCTGTTTGTTTGCGCCGGGGTTTTTCCTCAACAAAAACCCCGAAGCAAATGGCTAAATTCTCAGATTCGCGACTGGTCATTATTTCCGGTCGGAAACCCGGACACCCGGACATATGGGGTCTGGGCGCCAACGGACCCCTACCTATTGATTTCACCACCCCACAAAGGTTCTGGCCTCGTTGCTGATGGTTTCGAAACTGGTCGAGGCCAGAGCGGGCCGGTGAAAGCAATACTAGTTCGCGAGAAGTTGCATTTCTTGCCGCTTCGGCTAAAGCTTCTAACAGTGAAGGAGCCGGCTTGCAAGGAGTAAAACGGCCGCACTTCGAACGAGGTGTCGGCAGGCAATCGGCCACGCCTAAAAGCACTTGAGAACCACCGATCTTTGATCGGGCAAGCAGCCGATCTTCATGAAGGAGCTTCTGGTTCATCGAATTTTGAGAGTGCCCAAGGCAACGACGCCGCAAAGAATACCCAGGATGTAAAAGCGCATCACCACTTGGGACTCGTACCAGCCTTTCTTCTCGAAATGATGGTGGAGTGGCGCCATCAAAAAGATGCGTCGCCCGGTCCCGTACCGCCGCCGGGTGTAGCGGAACCAACTGGTCTGCAGGATGACCGATCCGGCCTCCATCACGAACACACCGCCGGCGATGACCAGCACGAAGGGCTGATGAATTAACACGGCAATGATTCCGAGCGCACCTCCCAAGGCCAGCGAACCTGTATCGCCCATAAACACCTGGGCGGGATGGCAATTGAACCAGAGAAATCCGAGTCCCGCGCCAATCATGGCCGCGCAGAACACCGTCAACTCACCCGAGCCAAAAACATAAGGTATGTGCAGATATTCGGCCGCCTTGCTGTTCCCCGCCAGATAGGTCAGGACCAGGAATACAAATGAAACGATCAGAGTGCAACCGATCGCCAGACCATCCAGACCATCGGTCAGATTCACGGCGTTGGAACTGCCAACGATTGTCAGCACCGTCAGGATTAGTCCCAACACGCCCGCACCCGACGCAACGGGGTACTTATAAAAGGGAACCATGATATCGGTGATCAGTTTGCGCGTGCCCGGCACCGTCCATAGATAAATTCCCACGAACAGAGCCAGAGCAATTTGGACCCATAATTTTACGCGCGACCTGGCGCCCGCCCCGCTCTGCTGTTGGATTTTGGCATAGTCGTCGTAAAAACCCAATCCCGTCAGGACAATCACCGAAAGCAAGGTCAGTTCGATGAGTGGATTCAACTGCGCCCAAAGCAAAGTCGTGATAGTTAAGGTGAAGCTGATGAGAATGCCGCCCATGGTCGGCGTTCCTTTCTTGCTGAGCAAACGCGCCTTGATTTCGCCGGCGGACTCAGCCTTGTCGCTGTATTCCTGACCGAATTTGAGCTGCTTGAGCCAGCGGATCACCCGGGGCCCGAAATACAAGCTGAGCAACAAAGCCGTCACCGCCGCCCCGGCGCTCCGTACGGTGATGTACCGGAACAGGCGCAAAGCCGAAAGCCGCTCGGCCCAGACCGTTCCGCCCGCCCAATCAAGGACCCATTGGCTTAAATATAAAAACATCAGTTTTTTTCAGAGGCCTCGCCCGCTCGCAGTCGTTCGGAGACCCGTTCCAGCCGCGTAGCGCGGGAGGCTTTAATGAGTAAAACATCGCCTTCACGGACAAACTGTTTAATGGCGATCGCGGCCGTATCCACATCCGCAAATTCCATTACCCTGGCCAGCCCTGCCTGGCGGGCGCCCCGAGCCATTATCGGCGCCATGCGGCCCACCGCAAAGAGCTGGCCGACCCCCAACTCGGCGGCGCGGCGCCCGACCTCCTCGTGAGCCGCTTCGCTATGGCGGCCCAGCTCGGCCATGTCGCCCAGCACGGCCAGACGGCGGCCTTTGCAGGGCAGGTCCTGCAGGGTGCGTAAAGCGGCCACCATCGAGTCGGCGTTGGCGTTATAAGCGTCGTCGAGCACACGCACGCCATTGATCTCCCACAATTGCAAACGCATTCGGGCCGGCTTGCACTCAGTGAGGCCTTGTTGAATTTGCGAGCGGTCCAGGCCAAGTTCGGCTCCCAGGGCCACGGCCATGAGCGCGTTGATCGACTGGTGCCGCCCTAAGAGGTTCACATGATACTCGCCTTCGAATTCAGAGGCGGGACCTTTGGCGATGAAACTGACACCTTGTTTGCCTGGCCGCAATCCGCTTGCCTGCCAGTCACAACCCTCGGTCATTCCAACCTGGATGATCTGCGCCCTGGTCCGCGTCCGGATGTAGCGAACCCATTCCTCATCGGCGTGGACATATACTTTTCCCGAGGCCGGCAATCCTTCGGCGATCCAGGCTTCCTCGCGAGCCACGCCGGCCAGGTCGCCGAAGAATTCCAAGTGTTCGCGGGCGATCGAAGTGATCACCCCGTATCCGGGCCCGATGACGCGAATCAACGGCTCCAGCTCGCCGGGATGGTTGGTGCCGGCCTCCAGCACCGCCGCGCGGTGGGCGGCTTGCAACCGCAGAAGCGTGAGGGGCACTCCAACATCGTTGTTGAAACTTGCTTCGCTCCACAGGGTCACGAATTTTTGGCGCAGCACGGACGCAATCAACTCCTTGGTGGTCGTCTTGCCATTGGAGCCCCCGACGGCGATGACCGGCAGGTTGAATTCGCGCCGATATTGCGCCGCCAGCAACCCCAGGGCCTGCCGCGGATCGGCCACCGTAACGACCGCGCAGGCTCCCGGATCCGACGGGGCACGGCCGGATTTCACCACGACGGCGGCCGCCCGCCGGACAACCTCCGGCAGAAAATCATGGGCGTCGAATTTCTCGCCAGCCAGGGCAAAGAAGACTTCGCCTGGCTTCACTTTCCGTGAATCAGTGCAGACACCATGGATGGCAAGGTGCGGGTCGCCGTGGCTCAACTCTCCGGCGCAGGCGCGGACGATGAATTGCAAGGGGCGCGGTTCCATCCTCAAGAAGACCCGCGTCGGTACACATGGCCAAAGGGCCAGGCGGTGCAGGCCGGCGCGGGCGGCCCGGCGTCGACCAACTCCACTGGAATCTCAACCACCTGGGTGCCGGGTGGCGCGGCGGGCGGCTCCGAGCGGACGGACCGCCTGGGAGCACGGCGCTTGGATTTAACGGCAGCCACAAACAAGTGATGCGAGATGAGTGGAAACGAACTCATGTTAGCCTTTCGTTGTTTTTGGTGATTTCATGGTGAACGCGCTGCGGCCGTTTTAACCACACTGTTCTCGACCGACGGCGCTACTGGGGTAGCCGGCGGAGCGGTGTCGCCGTCCTCGGGCCGGATATTTAAGTAATTGGCCGCCGCTTCGGCGATTTCTTTGAAGAAGGGCGCGGCGACCTGGCCGCCATAGTGGCCCTCTTTGGGTTCGTCGAGGGTAATCGAGATGCACAACTCAGGATGGTCGGCGGGGAAAAAGCCAATGAAAGACGAGAAGAATTTATTCACATAAAAGCCCTTCTCAGCCTTTTGGGCGGTGCCGGTCTTCCCGGCCACGGTGTAGTGTTCCAGCGCCGCTTTGGGAGCCGTGCCTTGCGGCGAGACGACAGTTTTGAGGGCCTGAATCATTTGGCGGCAGGTCTCCTCGGAAATGACCTGGCGGACCCGCTGAGGCGCATACTTGGTTGGGGGATGTTCGTGGTCTTCGAGTCGATCGACCAACATCGGACGCATCAGCCAGCCGTTATTGGCGATGGCGCACATGGCCATCATCATTTGCAGGCGCGTTACCGTGATGCCCTGCCCCATGGGAATCTGGGCGATGGAGACCTTCGTCCAAGCTTTCAGCGGGTGGACCCAACCCGGAATCTCCCCGTGCAGCGGGATCCCGGTACTCTGCCCGAACCCGTAATTGCGAATGTACTGATAGAGGCGGTCCTGCCCTAGTTTGATGCCGATTTTTGCCGCGCCGATATTCGAGGATTTGGTGATGATTTGCTCGGCCGAGAGCGTGTCGTAGGGTTCATGATCGCGCAGCCGCCGGCCGGCATAGAAAAAAGAGCCGTGCTCGCAATCGAACAGATCCGTCAGGCTAATGGTGCCGTCGTTGAGGGCGCCCGAAACTACCACAATTTTGAAGGTTGAACCGGGTTCATCCATTTCAGAGATGACACGGTTCTGGAGCAGCTGCAGGTCGATGTGAGTGAGATTGCCGGGATCAAAGCTCGGCAGCGAAGCCATCGCCAGCACTTCGCCAGTGCGCGGTCGCACCACGATGCCCGAAGCGCTCAGAGGTGAATGCTTTTCCATCGCCTCAGCCAGGGTAGTTTCGACGATGTGTTGGATCACCGAGTCAATGGTTAATACGACGTTCATTCCGTCCTTGGCCTCGACGTCTTCCGCGCGCATGGTGACCACTTCGCGTTTCTTGCCATCGATCTCAGTCAGACGCCAGCCCCGCACCCCGGCCAGTTTAGCGTCAAAAGTCCGCTCGATGCCGTCCTTGCCGACAATCTCGAGAACCGGTTTGTCATCCACTTCCTTCTCCACCACGGTCGTATAGCCCAGAACGTGGGCCGCCAGAGACTGGTTCGGGTAGGAACGGATTTGCTCGTCTTCGCCGAAGATCGCTTTGTCGCGGAGAGTTTCATAAAAAACGCGTTGCGGCTTGGGGATGGTTTTCTCATTCACACCGAAAGTGAGATTGGTCATCGCCGAGTGGATCCGGGCCCAGGTTTCAAGCGGGACGCGTTTGCTGAGGCAAACGTAGCGGTTGTACACGTTGGTGACAGACGTGCCATTGGTGATTCGTCGCAGAGTTGGAGTGAGGAGTTGGACTAAACGGGCCTCGTTGGTTTGGAGCAGCGGGGCCAGGAGAGTGGCAACCTCAAGCTGATTGGTGCCAAGCAGGGTGGGGTCGGCGCACACCCGCTTTACATAGACACTGGTGGCCAGCAGGTTGCCTTTGACGTCGAGGATATCCCCCCGGCGGGATTCCAGAAGGTACTCATGCTGCGTGTTTTGCTGGGCCTTTGCGCTCAGTTCTTCATGCCTCAGCACTTGCAAGTCCACCAACCGATAACCTAATCCCGCGAAAGCCAGGCACAACAGCAGCCCCAGCCAAACCAGTCGTTGATATTGTATTCGCTTAGCCATAAAAACAGAGACCGGCCGCCCGCAACCTCGGTTCCTCATCCAGCCGATCACGGGCGCCGGAAATTTTGGTATTTACGTTTGTTTCATCAGCTTTATCTTCCGCCGGCCGCCCGCGGCCATCGGTTCCTCATCCGACGGTAACGCGGGCGGCGGCGAAAATTCGTGTTCATTGGCCGTTTGCGGCGGCATCGCCGCGGGCGGCATATTGCTCCGGGTGCTGCGCGCGCGCAGGCACGGCCACCGGTTCGGGCAAACGCAGAATCTGAGAGTCCTGAGGTTTGGCCAACCCCAGGCCCGCTTTGCGAATCTGCAACTCAAGCGACTCGAGGGTTTGCATTTTGCCGAGACGCAGGCGCAGTGCGTCGTTCTGAACTTCGAGGGCGTGAAGCTGGACCTCGCTCTGTTTGATCCGGTGGCCAAGCTCCCCAATCTGCTCTCTTTGCCAGACGTAGCCCACCCCCGACCCGCCGATGAACAGGCACAGTAAAAAAGCCTTTAGCGCCGGTCCAAACCGGATGGCTGCCGAGTGTGATTTGCGGTTTCGCGCCATAAATGCTCAGCATCCGCCACATTTCTCGAGCACGCGCAGTTGCGCGCTGCGACTGCGCGGGTTATCCGCCAGTTCTGCCTCGCCGGGCACCACTGCTTTGCGCTTAACCCACTTCAGCTCCGGTTGGCGGGGCTGCCGCAGTTCCGGCACATCCACCGGCCCGGTGAAGGTATAGTCGCGCGTCGCGGCCCGGCCGAAATCCTTCACGACGCGATCCTCCAGCGAATGGAAGGTAATGACCGCCAGCCGCGCGTTCGGCCGCAGCAGTGTGACCGCCGCCGCCAAACCCTTTTGCAATGAACCAATTTCATCATTTACCGCCATGCGTAATGCCTGAAAAACCCGCGTAGCCGGGTGCTTCTGTTTTCCCATTCGAGGCGCCAACCGCTCGATCAGGGCGGCCAACTGCCGCGTACTCACGAACGGCCGGTGCTCGCGCTCCGCCGCTATCGCCCGCGCAAACCGTCGCCCATTCCGCTCGCCGCCCAGTTCCCAGAAGATCCTGGCCAAGTCGTCCGGCTCCGCCGTGTTGAGCAACTCAGCCGCTGTCAGGGACTGCCGCGCATCCATGCGCATGTCTAAGGGCCCGTCGCGCTGAAAACTAAAACCGCGTTCGGCCCGATCCAATTGCGGCGAACTGACGCCCAAATCCATCAACACACCGTCGCAACTGGCGCCTGGCAACCACTCGGCCAGATCCGCAAAATTCCCTTGCCGCAGTTCAAATCTGCCCGTGAAGGGCGCCAGGCGGCGCGCGGCCGCTTCAACGGCTGCGCCATCGCGATCGCACCCGAACAACCACCCATTGGGCGAACTCGCGTCCAAAATGGCTGCCGCGTGTCCAGCCCCACCGAGCGTCGCGTCGACGTAGCGCCCGCCCGGTTTCGGCTCCAAGGCCGCCACGACTTCCTGCAGCATCACTGGTCTGTGTTCGAAGCCTGGCACTTTGCATCGGCGCGTTACTTCACAATTTGTTTGCCTCGCATACCCGGCTCATACCGGGCGAGTGAGTGCCCCTGTCAAATTTCGAGTCCGGTTCGGGCGGAGCCGCTGGCTGAGCCGCCGGGCCTTTGTCCCTGGCAATGACTTCCAGGTCGCTTTCACTGAGATCATTGCGGACGACCTTGACGCTGTCTAAGGACAGCTCGGCTTGAATGAGCGGCCGGCCCTTGCTCAGGGCCGCGGGGCCCGCTTTCCTGGCGCGGCCCCACAAAAGCAGGGCGCGCAATGCCGAGGGCCGGCGCGGGGACGCTTCCGATTGCGGCAGGGTCGCCGGCGATGGCGAACTCTCGCCCCTGACAGAGCCCTCGGTCCGAGGCTCATCCGGATTCAACGCCATACCTCGCCCGATAGGTTCGGGCAGGTCCAGGGCTGGCGTCTCTGAATTGCCGGCCGGTCTGGGCTGCTCAGCTTCCGGGTCGAGAGCTTCCAACTTCTCGGGAAAGACGGTTGCTCGAAAGGGGTTCTTCTTGGAGCCAAATTCCGGGATGGCCTTTTGAGCCGGCAGCTGATAACGATGATCGAGTTTCTTCAGGCCGATCAGGGTTTTTCCGGTGGTCAATAATCGAAGCAGGCTCATATTATTCCATCAACTTGAATGCTTCCGCCGCCATTACGGCGTCCCCGGCTTTGACCTTGTCGTACCGCTCGGGACTCCAGATTTCGAATCGATCGAGAAGGCCCACCAGCACCGCCTGGTCACTGATCCCCGCGGCGGTGGCCATCTCTTCCGGCAAACAAATGCGTCCGGCCTTATCCAGCGGCGCCTGGATGGATTCGCTTCCGATGAACCGTTTGAGAACTACCTTGTTGGGATCGGTATTCGGCATGGCACTGATGTCTTTCATCAGGGCCGCCATTTGCTCTGGAGGAAGAACGCGTACGCAGGGACCCGCCTGCGACTTTGGCCAGAGCACGAGCGTGAACTCAATCCCCGGGTTGCTCGGCCGCCACTTGGCCGGAATTTGGACCCGACGCTTCTCATCCACGCCATGACGGTAGGAGGAGTTATAATAGGTCGGTGCGCTGTTCCTGCTGTCTTCCATCGCGAGTTATTCACCAGCAACCAATGTGTGGCCTTTTGCCCCACAACGCCCCACTTTTTCCCACTTTACCCCACCTTCTGTCAATGATTTTTCTGCATGTTTATTCAAAAGTTATTCACAATTACGCATCCTGCTATTTGTAACGTTATCGATTTCCCTTGAGAGATTCTCGTGCGCGCTGCCGATTTTGACTTTCACCTCCCGGCCGAACTCGTGGCTCAAGCTCCGGCTCCGAACCGTGACGACTCGCGGCTGATGGTGCTGCGGCGCCACTCTGGATCGATCGAGCACCGGCAGTTTCCAGACCTGTTGGAGTACCTGAAGCCCAAGGATGTTCTGGTCCTGAATAATTCAAGAGTCATCCCGGCGCGCCTGCGAGGGCTGAATGAAAAATCAGGGGGCCAGTTTGAACTCTTCTTACTGGAAGAAATAAGGCCAAATGATTGGTGGGTGATGCTAAGGCCCGGAAAAAGGGCCCGGCCCGGGACACGGATTGTTCTGCGAAACCCGGACGGCTCCCCCGCTCCGATATCCGCCACGGTTCTTGAGAAGAATAGTGAGGGCCATCGGCGGGTCGCTTTCGAAGGAACAACCAATATTCTGACGAGGATCGACGAACTGGGCGAAGTCCCATTGCCGCCGTACATCGCGCGGCCGGATCGGGCGCAACTCGATGAGGACCGGGAGCGCTACCAGACAACCTTTGCAGAATTCCCGGGGTCAGTGGCTGCTCCGACGGCTGGGCTTCATTTCACCAAAGCGTTGCTGGACCAGATACGGGCTCGAGGGGTCAAGGTCAGCTTTGTGACATTGCACGTCGGTCTGGGCACATTTGCGCCGGTCAAGAGCGAACACCTGGCCGAGCACACCATGCACGAGGAACGTTACCAGATCAGCGACGCAACGGCGGAAGCAATTCGCGACGCTAAAGCTGAGGGCGGACGGGTCTTTGCCGTGGGAACGACCACGTTGCGATTACTGGAGTCAGTGGCAAACGAAACGGGTGGGAATGTCGTCGCCGGCGCCGGGCGGACCCGGATTTTTATTTATCCACCTTACAAGTTCAAGCTGGTGGATGTGCTGCTGACGAACTTCCATTTGCCCAGGTCGACCCTGGTAATGCTGGTGAGCGCTTTTGCCGCGCCGGGAAAAACAACCGGCCGAGAGATCATCCTGGCCGCTTATGCCGAAGCCGTGCGGCAGCGTTACCGGTTCTACAGTTATGGAGATGCCATGCTAATCGCATGAGGCGGAAGTAAACTCCTCCATCGCATGCTCGGCGTTGGCGTGTTTGGCTGGCTACTCGATGTCTCCGGATGGAATCGTCATGTCCTCGAACCCCTGCGGGGATTCACCGGCAAGAGCGCGGTACACTCCTTGGAACAGTCGGTGCGAGCCGCTGTTGTCTCACATGGAATCTGCTTTGCCATCCACATAATCTTAACCGTCCTCGCACTTTTCAGCAGGCATCCGTGGAGCGCCGCACTATGGATGCTTTTGCCGGGTGTAGTCGTTCACCTCTATCCCGTGCTGCTACAGCGCTCCCTCATGCTTCGACTCCAGCCTCTGCTGGATAAGACTGCTCCTGCTGATCGGGTCGGCCGCTGAGAGCCACATTCTTGGCGTCGGCTCATTCCGGGTTCTGGAGAAAATGTCAATTCGTCCCGTCCCCCGAGCACGATCCCAGCATCGCCGGCAACCTTCTTGTAATAAACGGATTGCATGCTGAAGGCTCGTGTTTTGATATACGAACGGATGGTTAGTGTATTGGGAAAACGGTCCGGGAGGCGGGATTTTTTAGAGGTTGACCATAATGAAGCTTGGCCCGTAAGGTCAATCAAATGAGGGACTTGAGTGGAAATCGCTTCGTCCCGATACACAGACCATTCGTTCGTGGATCCAATCGTTCGACAGGACACGCATGAGAGCACCATCGCGAACAATGCCACCTGCGCCAATTCATAAACCGAAGTGGTGGGCTTGGATTTTTGTGACAGCCCTGTTTGCAGGACTCGCCTATTGGTCCTGGCAGCAGCCTTATTTAGTCGCCGTCTTGTTTGCTGTATTGGGAGTTCTTGTCTGGATTCAGACGATTTGGCAGACGCATTCCCGGCGTCGGCTCGCGGCGTCTCGTCACGAAGAGAGCATTTGCAGGTTCGCGCGTTCTTTTGGCCTGGGTGCGGACTCCTGGATTTTGCGAGCGGTTTATGAGGAGTTCAGCCGGTTTATTGCGGTTGATCGCCGGGCAATTCCAATTCGGCGCGAGGATCGGTGCTCGGAGGACCTGAAGATTGACCCGGAGGATTTCGACGATTTGGCGCGAGACATTGCATTCCGCGCTCGGCGTTCTATGGACGCCTGCGACAAGAATCCGTTTTATGGCAAGGTGAAGACGGTTGGTGATATTGTCACCTTCCTTGAGTATCAGCCACTAATCGTCGAACCATGCACTGCACCGAATGGCGGCCCCGCCACGCAGCTTGGCAATTCGGGAGTCACGGAGGAGCCGCCATCGGTGAGCTGATCGTTCGGCAGCCTCAGAAGCATGAGGACAATATTGTTTTCGATTCTGTTTTCCTTGCTCGTTGGTTGTGCTTCGGCACCTTCTCCACAGGGCACGGCGACTCTTCACGTGCGGCCTTTCATTACAGCCCTTGGGGCATATCATCACGACAAGGGCGATTATCCCGAACAACTGGACGAACTTGGCCCGCATTACGTTCGAGCTGATACCCCGATTCGAGACTACAGCGATGTGAAACACATTTGGTGCCTTCAATACGGACGCATTGATCGAAACAATTATTGGCTGCATTTATATTCCAGTCCTTGTAGCGTCGCGGTTTTTGATAAATCGGGAAGATTCACAAAGGGCTATGGACCAAACTACAGATAGAGCGTGGCGGCTTAACGGCCGCAGGCAGGGGACCCCGCGAGTATGTCCTGTTTGCATATCATGCCATTGCTGCGGGGCCGCTGCTGCGGACCGTTCGGCGGCACTGACACCCCGATGAGCACCACCATTCGCAATAGCTCGATTCTAGGATTGCTCACCTTTGTTGGGTGCGCCACGCATCAGCCTAACATCGCAGGACGGTGGCAGGTTTCCGGAACAGACAATGTCGTGACGCTCTCAAAGGACCATTCCGCGCGATTAATGAACCGTAGAGAAACTATCAACGGGAATTGGCGGTGGGTCGCACCTGATATCCTGATACTCACTGTTCCTGGCAGCGTTGCACCCTCGGCGGAACGAACCATCGTCTTCAAAGTTCCTTTTCCCCCGGATGGCCAGGAAGGCAGGTCGTTTAAGATTTTTAGCGACACAGAATCTAAGATGCCGCCAATTGAAAAATGATGAACGTGCGGCACAGCGTCCTTGGCCCGCCGCGCCTCAGCACAATCGCCTAGACGTATGAAGGTGGTTTTGCGCGATGTCATCGGCTCCGACCTTCCGATCTTCTTCGAGCACCAGCGCGACCCGGAAGCCGTGCGGATGGCGGCGTTTCCCTCGCGGGACAAGGAGGCCTTCATGACACATTGGGCCAAGATCCGCCGCAACCCTTCGAACATCATCCGCACGATCGTCGGCGATGGGCAGGTGACTGGGAACATCGGAAGCTGGGTCGCCGAGGACCGGCGGCTGATCGGCTACTGGGTCGGGCGCGAGTTCTGGGGCCGGGGCGTTGCGACGGCTGCCCTCGCCGCCTTCGTCGCCGAAGTCAAAGAGCGGCCACTCCATGCGTTCGTGGTCAAGCACAACGTCGGCTCCATCCGGGTTCTGGAGAAATGCCAATTCGTCCCGTCCCCCGAGCACGATCCCAGCATCGCCGGCGAAGACGGGGTCCACGAGGTCCTCTACATGCTCTCGCGCCCAGGAGTATGACCGCGTGGCCTGACATGGCGCATGCCACTGGATGCGGGATCGCGCCTCTGTTTTATTCGAGCATCGTTGGCCCGCGCCAGTGATGCGCATCGAGCGGGAGACGCATTCCTGGGCTGTCAAGCGGTCGCCCGGCAGAGCCAGTATCCTGGGAAAAATCGAGCTGAGGAAATTCTCAGAGCCTGTTTTAAAACTGGGTTTGGAGTCCCGCCTTTAGGCTAATGCCTTTCGGTAATTCAGCTGACCTAGCGTTGGATAGCCGTGCCCAGCCGCACCGAGATTTAGATTA
>Ga0070741_10006297_pt1 | contig 25617 bp, 22 predicted proteins | sample Coa_R1_4_FD_66440 | JGI IMG/M metagenome (GOLD analysis project Ga0070741, IMG submission 66440) | Surface soil microbial communities from Centralia Pennsylvania, which are recovering from an underground coalmine fire - Coalmine... | ecosystem: Environmental > Terrestrial > Soil > Unclassified ... | reverse complement strand
TCGAACAGCGTCTCGGTACGTTCGAAAAACAACGGCAGATAGTATTCGATGCCGGCCGGCATCGAATACTATCTGCCGTTGTTTTTCGAACGTACCGAGACGCTGTTCGACTATCTCGGCGAACGCGCGCTGATCGTGCTCGCCGAGCGCACGCTCGAAGCCGGCGACGCGTTCTGGCAACAGGCACAGGCGCGCTACGACAGCCGCGCTCACGACGTCGAACGGCCGATCCTGCCCGTCGCGGAACTCTACCTGCCGCCCGATCGCCTGCGCGAGCAGCTCAACCAGTGCTTGCGAGTGGAAATTGTCGCAAAAGGGACGAACGAGCACGCCGTCGATCTCGGCACGCTGCCCGCTCCCGTGCTGCCGCTCAACCGGCGCGGCGAAGCGCCGGGCGAGGAGCTCAAGCGTTTTCTCGACGCTTATCCGGGCCGCGTGCTCGTGGCGGCCGACTCGGCCGGTCGCCGCGAAGCGCTCATCGAGCAACTCGCCGCCGCCGAGCTGCGTGCCGAGGTCCTCGCTTCGTGGAACGAATTCGCCGCTCCGCGCGCAGACAAACCGCCGGCGCGCTTCGCCGTGGCGGTCGCGCCGCTCGACGACGGCTTCGCGCTCGCCGAGCCTGCGATCGCGGTGCTCACCGAACGGCAGCTCTACGGCGAGCGCGCGCAGCAGACGCGCCGGCGCAAGCGCGCCGTGCGCGATCCCGAAACAGTACTGCGCGACTTGTCGGAGCTCGCGATCGGCGCGCCGATCGTCCACACCGATCACGGCGTCGGCCGTTATCAGGGCCTGGTCAAGCTCGACGTGGGCGGCGGCGGCGAATTTCTCGCCATCGAATATGCAAAAGGCGACAAATTATACGTCCCCGTCACGCAGCTCCATCTGGTCTCGCGCTATTCGGGCACGGCGCCCGAACTCGCGCCGATGCACTCGCTGGGTGGCGACGCCTGGGAGCGCGCCAAGCGCAGGGCCGCGCAAAAAGTGCGCGACGTCGCTGCGGAACTGCTCGCGCTCTACGCACAACGCGAAGCGCGCCAGGGCCATGCCTTCGTTTACGATCGCGCCCTCTACGAGCAGTTCGCGGCCACGTTCCCGTTCGAGGAAACGCCGGACCAGCTGCGCGCGATCGAAGCCGTCATCGACGATCTCGCCTCGGGCAAGGCGATGGACCGCGTGGTCTGCGGCGACGTCGGCTTCGGCAAGACCGAAGTCGCCGTGCGCGCGGCCTTCGTCGCGGCCACCGCAGGCAAGCAGGTCGCGGTGCTCGTGCCGACCACGCTGCTCGCGCAGCAGCATTATCAGAATTTCCGCGACCGTTTCGCCGATTGGCCCGTGCGCGTGGAAGTGATCTCGCGCTTCCGCTCGAAAAAAGACGCCGACGCTGCGCTCGAGAAGCTGCGCGAAGGCCGCATCGACGTCATGATCGGCACGCATCGCCTGCTGCAGCCCGACGTCAAGTTCAAGGACTTGGGCCTCGTCATCGTCGACGAGGAACAGCGTTTCGGCGTGCGCCAGAAGGAGGCGCTGAAGAAATTGCGCGCGGAGGTCGATCTGCTCACGCTGACCGCCACGCCGATCCCGCGCACGCTCAACATGGCGATGGCGGGGCTGCGCGACCTGTCGATCATCGCCACGCCGCCCGAGCACCGGCTCGCGGTCAAGACCTTCATCTCGACCTACGATCCCGCCGTGATCCGCGAAGCGTTCCAGCGCGAACTCGCGCGAGGCGGACAAGTATACTTTTTGCACAACGAGGTCGAGACGATCGAGCGCACCGCTCGCGAGCTCGCCGCGCTCATCCCCGAAGCGCGCATGCGCATCGCTCACGGCCAGATGCCGGAACGCGAGCTCGAGCAGGTGATGCTCGATTTCTACCGCCAGCGCTTCAACGTGCTCGTGTGCACGACGATCATCGAATCGGGCATCGACGTGCCGAGCGCGAATACCATCGTCATCAACCGCGCCGACCGTTTCGGCCTCGCCCAGCTGCACCAGCTGCGCGGCCGCGTGGGCCGCTCGCATCATCGCGCCTACGCCTACCTGGTCGTGCCCGACCGCCGCGTGCTGTCGGCCGATGCGGAGAAGCGCCTCGACGCGATCGCTTCCATGGAAGAGCTCGGCGCCGGCTTCACGCTCGCCACGCACGATCTCGAGATCCGCGGCGCCGGCGAGCTGCTCGGCGAGGAGCAAAGCGGACAGATCGAGGAGGTCGGCTTTTCGCTGTATACCGAGCTGCTCGAACGCGCCGTGCACGCGCTGAAAAGTGGAAAAGTGCCGGATTTCGATCTGGTCAGCGAACACGACGCCGACATCGAGCTGCACATCCCTGCGTTGATACCCGACGACTACTTGGCCGACATCAACACGCGACTGACGCTCTACAAGCGCATCTCGGCCGCACGCGACGCGGAGGCCCTGCGCGAGCTGCAAGTGGAGATGATCGACCGCTTCGGGCTGTTGCCAGACGCGGTGAAGAACCTGTTCGCCGTGGCCGCGCTCAAGCTCGCCGCGACCGCGCTAGGCGTCCGCAAGCTCGAGCTCGGCGAGCGCGGCGGACGCATCCAGTTCAAGCCGCAGCCGAACGTCGATCCGCTGACGATCATCAAGCTCATCCAGAGCCAGCCGAAGGTCTACGCGCTCGACGGCCAGGACAAGCTCAAGGTGAGGCTCGAGTTGCCTGGTGCCGCCGAGCGACTCGGCACAGCGCAAGCGCTACTACGCACGCTCGGCGGTGCGGCGCCGGCGTCGGCCCGCGCTCATTGATCGAAGGCGCCGCGGAAGATCAGATCGAAATTCGGAATAACGAAATCGAAATGCGCGTACTCCTGCGTGGCAGAAAACGTTTGAACCGGAGGCTGACCCGTGCAAGGCCCCGAGCATTTGTAGTCCGGGAAGTAGAACGACGTCGAAGGCAATGGGTGTGCAACGAGATAATATTGGCCGACAGGCACGGCCGTTGTCCAATAATAGCCATTCGCATCTGTGAACGTGCTCCACAACAAATGACCATTGCTGAGGAGCGTGTCGACTTCGATGCCTGCGCGCGTATAGCCCGTATCCGCATCGTACACGCGCCCGCTCGCATACGCGCCAGGCTCTAGTGGGATATCGATACCGGCGCGCGACTGTGTCCCTGGGAGCGGAAACGATGTCGCATTTGCACCGAAAACACAGCAACTCGACGAGCCTCCCGGGTAGTACTCGGGGATGTAGCCGCGAGCACCCGCCCAAACGTAGTAATAGAAATTGCTTTCGCTGGGATCTACTGCGCCAAGACCTTGGGCACGGTAGCTCCCATTAACATCGGTGATCGTGTTCGAAGCTTCAGGCTCGCTCAAGCCAACGACTTGCATGACGTGTACGAGGGCGCCGTCAATCGGTTGACTCGTAGAGTCATCCGTCACCGTGCCCGATATGATTCTCGTGGGCGTAAGTTGAGCATCGATGCCAGAAGCGACTTGCCCGAGATTTAACGTGACATTCTGCGCGTCGACTTCATCCGCGGCATTTGGATAATATTGATCCGCGAAATAGTCGCTCTCCCCGAAATACACCGTCACGCTGCCCGGCGCGAGTGGCAGGCTCGCATACTGTCCCGGCAACGGATTGAGATAGGACTGGGATGTCGCGACTAGTGTGTATCCCGGTCCGCTGTCAACGGGGGTCCGCCGCCTGACGTTCACGCGTGTGGACAAGGCTGTGCCGTCGAGAGCGCTCGTGATCGAACCTGTGAGTTTGGCGCCGACGTGGAGTTCGAAGTCGATGCCGGTCGCGGCGCTGCCTTCATCGAGTGTCACTAGATCGGCGAGCGCATCGCGCTGATCCGTGGAATAGGTTTCGTCGTAATCGTGACCGGCGTAGATCTGATCAACCAGATCGGGAAAGAAATCGGCCGTGTACACACGATATTGGCCTGGATAGAGCACTGGGAACTGGTAGTTGCCGTCCGCGCCTGACTGAGTGTTCACGGACAACGTTCCGTCCGCGCTCGTCGCGTAAACGAACGCGATTTCGGGAATATTCTTGTCCGTGCGCATGAGGTGGCCCGACAAGCTGGCCGAGCGCAACAGCGTGAAATTCAAGCTTGCTGCAGGGGGCGTGACCGTAGGCAAAAAGGGTGGCGATTGCAAACACTGGATGCATGCCCTGTTGGGATACACCATGGGAACGTAACCAGCAAGCGATGCGGTTACCAAATAGGTCCCAGATCCGTCGCCGGATCCGAGATTGACAATTGCGTAATTGCCCTGAGTGTCGGTGGTCGCTTGCCCATCCACGACAAAAAGAATGCCCAGGCCTGTTTGCTGATGGCCCGCTTGCACAGTGACGCCGGCAAGCGGCTGACCGTGCGAATCGACAATGGTACCCGCGAACTGAGCTGGGGTCGCGTGCAGAGCGGGCGTTGAGAAGAGAAATGCGCAGCAAAGGAGGTGCGCGACACGAGAGCGCAAGAGCGAAGACATGTTGCGAGTACCGGGGCGGGGAAGCGACTCATCTTAGCGCCACATGTTCTCACCGGCAAACGCTCAGACCGGTGTAAACGTTACCGCGAAATTGCAATCTGTTTCAGCGCGCTCTCGAACACCTCCGGCGGCTGCCCGCCGGAGATCAAATGCCGTTCGTTGACGATCACGGCGGGCACCGCCTGGATACCGTTGCCGGTGAAGAACCGTTCTTGCGCACGCACGTCGGCTGCATAGGTATCGCTGGCGAGGATGTCGCGCGCACGGTCGGCCGGAAGGCCAGCTTCCGTGGCGACGCGCACGAGCACGTCGCGGTCGGAGACGTTTTCGCCGTTCGTGAAGTACGCGCGGAACAGCGCGTGCTGCAGCGCGAGTTGCCGACCTTCGATGCCGGCCCAATGCAGCAATCGATGCGCGTCGAAGGTGTTGTAGATGCGGTCGCGCTTGTCCATGCGAAAGACGAAGCCGAGCCCTTCGCCGCGCAGGCGGATGTTCTCGCGATTGCGCGCGGCCTGTTCGGGCGTTGCTCCGTATTTGCGATGCAGATGCTCGGCGATGTCCTCGCCTTCCGCGCCGAGTTGCGGATTGAGCTCGAACGGCTGGAAATGGATCTCGGCCTCGATCCTTCCTTGGAGACGCGCAAGCGCCTGCTCGAGCGAGCGCAGGCCGATCACGCACCACGGGCAAACGACGTCGGAGACGAAATCGATGCGCAGGCGGGCGGGAGTGCCCGAAGGTTCCGTGGATGCAATCGCGGACATGGCAAAGCTCGGCAAGCCGCGGCATGCGGCATGCCGAACGACATGGGGTCGCGCGATCGTCGCCTCAAGGCGAGATGCCGCCGGTCGGCACTCCACACGTTTTCCTTTGCGGCGAACTCGTCTACCCTGCCGAAATGAACAGTCAATCCAAACGCCCCGCAGGGCCCCTGATCCGCGCAGTGGCCATGCTCCAGCTCAAGCTCTTTCTCGGCGCCGCGCGCGATCTCGTGCTCGTACCGCTCACGCTGATCGCAGCAGCATTCGACCTCTTCATGCTCAAGTCGCAAGAGCCGCGCTATTTCCGCCACGTGCTGCGCGTCGGCGAGCACACCGAATCGTGGATCGATCTCTGGTCGGGCGCGCGCGATCCCGGCGAGCCGCCGCGCGAAAATGTCGACGCGCTCCTCGCCCGCATCGAGGAAGTCGTGCGCGACCGCGAAGAAGGCGCGCGCCAGGCACGCGTGCTCAAGCGGTGGGCCGAACGGCAGATGCAGCGCGCGCGGCAACGTGCGGAAAAAGAGATGAACGCCAGGATGCAGGCGCTCGCACAGAAGCGCTCGCGCGATTGAGTATGCGGCCATCTTGCCGCAGAATCCCGCGCCGAATGCGGACGAGGGAACACCGGTGGCGGATTACGCGCTGACGATAGAACGGCACGCGGCCTACCTGCACGCCACGGTGCACGGCGACAACACGCCCGCCATGATCGTGCGCTACATGGCCGAGATCCGCGAAGCCTGCCTGCGCGAGCGCATCTTCAACGTGCTCATCGTCGTCGATCTCGAAGGACCCGGCCTCAGCATGCTCGAGGTCTACAAGGCGATCGAGCGCAGCGTCGATCCCGCCACCGGACTCGGCTTGCAGGTCGCCTACGTCGATCTCAATCCGGAGCATTCCGACGCGAATATGCTGATCGGCGAGAACGTGGCGATGACCCGCGGAATACGCTCGCATACGTTTCGCGACGTGAACGCTGCGAGAGAGTGGCTGTTGCAGCAGATCGCGGGCGCACAGCACGCGTAGGTCCTCGCACCCGCGAATCGGCGACGATCGCCCGGTCAGTCCAGCAAGGTCCTTACCCGCAGCAGCGTTTCCTCGACGACCGTTGCCGGCGCCGCCTCGACGAAACGCCATGGACGCGCTTTCAGATCGAGCGTGCGCAACTGATCGCAGAGCGCGATACCCTGCGTAGCGCTGCCGCTGGCGGCAAGACTCACGGCAAAACCATGCTCCCGCGCGAAACGGCCACCCTGCGTGATCGGGCAAACCAAGGCGAATCCCGATTGGCGGTTGAATGCAAACGGAGAAAGCACGAGCGCCGGCCGCCGGCCGCGTGTTTCATGGCCGCGCGTAGGATCGAAATCCAGATCGATGATATCGCCGCGATCTGGCACTCGGCCCTTCACAGTGACTCCCGTCCGACCGGCGCATCGCCCAGCCAATCCTCGTCGCGCGGCCAAGCCGCCGGAGATTTCGGCGAGGCGGCCAGCAACTCGTCGAGGGTGTAGCGCTTCTTCGGTCCGGCGCGGCGGATCACGATCGCCCCGCCCTTCACCGAAATCGACACTTTCTCGCCGAGCTTCAGGTGGGCCTGCTGCAAGGCTTCGATGGGCAAGCGCACGGCGGCGCTGTTGCCCCATTTGTTTACGGTAGCGATGCTCATAATTGCGGTCGCTGGTTTCCGGATATCCCGAGGATATCCAAAATGGACGCGCTTCTCAACCGTCCTTCAATAGTTCGCGACATCACTAGCGATGGCTAAGCCATAGGCAACTTCAACCCCTGCTCCTTCGCGCACGCGATCGCGATCTCATACCCTGCGTCGGCGTGCCGCATCACGCCGGTGCCGGGATCGTTCCAGAGTACGCGCGCCAAGCGCTTGTCGGCGGCGGGCGTGCCGTCGCAGACGATCACGACTCCGGCGTGCTGGCTGTAGCCCATGCCGACGCCGCCGCCGTGGTGGAAGCTCACCCAAGTCGCGCCGCCGGCCGTGTTGAGGAGCGCGTTGAGCAGCGGCCAATCGGAGACGGCATCGCTGCCGTCGCGCATGGCTTCGGTTTCGCGGTTCGGCGACGCGACGCTGCCGGAATCGAGATGATCGCGGCCGATCACGATCGGTGCCTTGAGCTCGCCCTTGCGCACCATTTCGTTGAACGCGAGGCCGAGCTTGTGACGCTGGCCCAAGCCGACCCAGCAGATGCGCGCGGGCAGGCCCTGGAAGCTGATGCGCCGCTCGGCCATGTCGAGCCAGTTGTGCAGATGTGCGTCGTCGGGAATGAGCTCTTTTACCTTTTTGTCGGTTTTATAAATGTCCTCGGGATCGCCCGAGAGCGCCACCCAGCGGAACGGACCGACGCCACGGCAGAACAGCGGGCGCACATAGGCCGGCACGAAGCCGGGAAAATCGAATGCGTTCGCGCAGCCTTCGTCCTTGGCCATCTGGCGGATGTTGTTGCCGTAATCGAACGTGGGAATGCCTCGCTTCTGGAACGCGAGCATGGCCTCGACGTGCACGCGCATGGATTTCTTCGCCGCGTCGCGCGTGCCGTGCGGATCGCTCTTGCGCCGCTCGAACCACTCGTCGACGGTCCAGCCGATCGGCAGATAGCCGTTGACGGGATCGTGCGCGCTCGTCTGATCGGTGACTGCATCGGGCCGCACGCCGCGACGCACGAGCTCGGGCAGAATCTCGGCGGCGTTGCCGAGCAGCGCGATCGAGATCGCCTTCCCCTCGCTCGTATACTTTTGCAGTCGTGCGAGCGCGTCGTCGATGTCGCGCGCCTGTTCATCGACGTACTTCGTGCGCAGGCGCATGTCGATGCGGCTCTGCTGGCATTCGATGTTGAGCGAGCACGCACCGGCTAGGCTCGCGGCGAGCGGCTGCGCGCCGCCCATGCCGCCCAAGCCCGCGGTGAGGATCCATTTGCCCTTGAGGTTGCCGCCGTAGTGCTGGCGGCCCATCTCGACGAAGGTTTCGTACGTGCCCTGCACGATGCCCTGGCTGCCGATGTAGATCCACGAGCCCGCCGTCATCTGGCCGTACATCATGAGGCCCTTGCGGTCGAGCTCGTTGAAGTGCTCCCAGGTCGACCAGTGCGGCACGAGATTGGAATTGGCGATCAGCACGCGCGGCGCGTCGGCGTGCGTCGGGAACACGCCGACGGGCTTGCCCGATTGCACGAGCAGCGTCTCGTCGTCGCCGAGCTCGCGCAGGGCGCGCAGGATCGCGTCGAAGCATTCCCAATTGCGCGCCGCACGCCCGATGCCGCCATAGACGACGAGCTCGCTCGGCTTCTCGGCCACTTCGGGGTCGAGATTGTTCTGGATCATGCGGAACGCGGCTTCGGTGAGCCAGCTGCGGCAATGGAGATCGCTGCCGCGCGGCGCGCGGATCGTACGCGTAGTGTCGATGCGGGTCGGAGCGGTCATCGGCGTTCGGAGAAATCGATGGCGGAAGCTCGATTATCCGCCGGGACGCAAGACGGCGCTACATCTACCGGTTTTTTCGTACTAGAATCGCCAGCCCTTTTCGGAGTCCGCCGATGAAGACATGCCTGTTCTGCGCCGCGCTGCTGCTGACCACCGCTCTGCCCGCGGTCGCCAAAGACGACATGCCGTTGCCGGTGCTCGAAAAGGAAACGCCCGAGGCATTCCAGTCCCAGGTCGATCGCGTGCGCGCCGGGATGCAACCCGGCGGACGCTTCGAATACATCGAAGGCGCCAATCGCGACCGCGTCAATGCCGATCTCGACACGATGAGCGGGATGATCCGCGCCAACGGCAGCGTCGCGGCGATGAAGCCGGAGGACAAGAAGCAGCTGATCGACATCGAAGAGAGGGTCAATGCGATCCTGACTCGCTCGGACAGCAATCACATGGTGTGCGAAAAAGTGCAGCAGCCAGGGTCATTGCTTCGCGTCGCGACGTGCCACACCTTTGGCGAGCTGCGCAAGCGCCAACTCGACGGCCAAAACGAAACGGAAAAAGCGGCGAAACACGCCGACGCTCCGTAGTTCGGCACTGGCAGGTCAGAGGTCGCGCGCGACGCGCATGCCGACGCGCGCGTTGCGCGTATCGGTCGGCGCAGCGATGCGATAGGCCGAGCGCACCTGCTCGGGCGCACTGCCCCAGGAGCCGCCGCGCACGACGTGCGCCGTGCAGCCCGGGTTGACCCACGCGCCGCTGCCGGTCGGCGCGCGCGTGTAGTTGTCGTGCCAGCAGTCGGCGACCCATTCCGACACGTTGCCGTCCATGTCGTGCAGCCCGAATGCATCGGCCGGATACGAGCCGACGGGCGCCGGACCCCATGCGTGATCGTCGTAGTGCGGAAACGCCTTGGCCCAGCTGCGCTTCAGGCGCGGCGAACGGTCGCCGTCGCCCGTGACGTTCTCGTACACCTTGGTCGGATCGCCGTCGCCCCACGGATAGCGAGCCGCCGACCCGGCGCGCAGCGCGTACTCGAATTCGGCTTCGCTCGGCAGGCGATATTTCTTGCCCGTGCGCGCGCTCAGCCACTGCACGTACGCCATCGCATCGTTCCAGGACACGTGCACGACGGGCAGATCGTCGGCAGCGCGAATGCCGCGGTAATCGTCGCGCCAGGTCACGCCGCGATGATCGCTGATACGGCCCGAGTCTTCCTCGTAGGTGGCCGAGGCGCCGAGCTTCTCGGCATCGCTGACGTAGCCCGCATCCATGACGAAGGCGCGGAACTCGCCGACGGTCACCTCGTCGCGACCGAGCGCGAAGCCGGTGTCGATCCTGACGTCGCGCTGCGGTTCCTCGCTCGGCCGATGGCCGGGCTCGTCGGGGGGCGAGCCCATCGTGAAGTGGCCCGTCGGGATCACCACGAGCGCCGGCGCGCTGCCGTTGCGATCGAGGAATTTGTCGGTGACGATCTGGCCGGGGCTGAAGCTCGCATAGAGGCGCGCATTGCGCAGGCGGCGGTTGAATTCTTCGATACCCGGCACGTCGGGGCTCAACCCGAGCGCCTTCTGCGCGAGCAGGTCGGCGAGATCGGCATTGCCGGCGTCGAGCGCGGAATTCGCCTGCGAGAGCGTGTTCGTCGCGCGCTGGCGGCGGATGCCTTCGATGCGCGCACGCGTGTCCTGCAGCTCGTGCGAGCCCGGCCGGATGTTCGAGCCGTCGGCGAGGATCTGGTCGGCGCCTGCGAAGTCGTCCTGGGCCGCCGCCGCGAGCGCGCGGTCGAGATAGTCGCGCTCGATCTGCGCAAGCCCTTGGTCGGCGAGCTTGTTGCCCGGATCGAGCTTCATGACCTCGCGATAGACCGCGAGCGCGTTGTCGGGCGGCGGCGACGTGGCGCGGCCCTCGCGCAGCAGCTGCGCCGCGTGGCTCAGGAGCGGCATCACTTCCTTCAAGGTCTTCTCGCGCGCCTCGAGCGCGGCGAGGTCCTCGCCCGCATGCGGCAGCTCGCGCAGCTCGCCGATCAGGCGCGTCGCTTCGCGTTCGTCGCCGCGGTCGAGCGCGGCGCCGCCCTGGTCAAAAAGGGATTTGTGGATTTTGTCGATCCCCGCCGAGGCTTCGGCGTTGTCCTTGTCGGCCTCGAGCACCTGCGAGTAATACGCAAGCGCGCTCGACTCCTTGGGCTCCGTCAGGTGCCCTTCGGCGAACGCGGCGTCGGCTTTCTTGAGCAGCGCCGCGATCGCCTTCGTCGGCGGCGTCGCCGGCTCCGTGGAAGCGACGGGCGTGCTCGGCTCCGGCGCGGGCACGGGCAGCCGCGCCTCGGGCGGCGTCCACGGCGGGTTCTGCACCGACGGAGGCGCCGGCTGCACCGTCAGCGAGGGCGGCGCCGGCAATGACGACGGCGGCGAGGCGTTGGGCAGCCCCTCCTGCGGCGCCACGTAACCCGGCCCGGGGTAGAATCGATAGATCAGCGCGAACGCAAGCAGTGCGATTCCCGCCGCGCCTCCCAGCACGGTCTGCTTGCGGACGATTTCGGTGCCTGGCATCGGTTCCTGGTGGGCGGCATTTCGGCGACAGCGGAACCATAGCCATCGCGCACTCCGGCCGCAACCCTCGGGGCTGCGGCTTCTCACTTGCGAGGAACCATCGACGTGCACGACTGGATCGACGACACCGCCGCCCTGGAACGCTGGTTCGGGGCGCTTGCGCCGCCCGCGCCGATCGGACTCGACACCGAATTCCTGCGCACCGATACGTTCCGGCCGCGCCTCGCGCTGATCCAGGCCAACATCGATGGCCGCATCGCGCTCCTCGATGCGCCGAAGCTCGGTGCGCATGCGCCGCTCGCCGCGGCGCTCGCCGACGCGCGCAACGTCTGCATCATGCACAGCGCGAGCGAGGATCTCGAAGCGCTCGCGGCGATCGTGCCCACGGGCCCCGGTCAGCTCTTCGACACGCAGACCGCGGCCGCCATGGTCGGACTCGGCGCGAGCTTGAGCTACCAGAAGCTCGTGGCCCTGCTGCTCGGCATCGACTTGCCGAAGGCCGAGACGCGCTCGGACTGGTTCGCGCGGCCCTTGAGCGCCGCGCAGATCGACTACGCCGTGCAGGACGTCGCACATCTGCCCGTCGTCCATGCCGAACTCGCACGCCGGCTCGAGGCGCTCGGCCGCAGCGCATGGCTCGCCGAGGACTGCCGGCGCCTCGTCGACAAAGTGTGCCAGCCCGAAGCCGACGACGAACCCCAACGTGCGTTCCGCACCGCGGCCGACTGGCCGCTGGCGCGACAGGCGCTGTTGCGCCGCGTGCTGCTCTGGCGCGAAGCGACCGCGCGCCGCATCGACAAGCCGCGCCGCTGGATCCTCGACGACGTACACATACTTGCCTTCGTCGCGGAGCCGCCGGCCACGAGCGAGGCGCTGTTCGAGCGCTCGCGCGGCCTGCGCGCGCTGCGCGGCCCCTTGCGTCAGGAATTGCTCGAGCTTCTGCACGCGCCGCTCGACGCCGGCGAACTCGCGATCGCGCCGATACCGGCGGCACCGAGCACCGCGGAGAAGCGCCTCGTCAACAGCTTGCGCGACGAAGTGGCGAGGATCGCCGGTGCGCTCGGCGTACCCGAAGGGCTGCTCTGCGCACGCCGGCATCTCGAGGCACTCGCCACGGAGCGGCGCTGGCCCGCGGCGCTCGACGGTTGGAGACGCGGCGTCCTGTTCGATGAATTGACGCGCATCGTTCCCGTACCGTCGTAGCGCCGGCCCCGGGAATCTCGGCGTTCCGGCGGCTTGACATACCCCGACCACATCGGTTCCACTTGCCCCATGCGCAACGTACTGCCGACGACGTTCCCGACTACCACGACTCCGATCGTGGTGCGGACGGCCGTGCGCAGATAGTCTTGTCGAAACCGGCCCCCGCATCCGAGATCGCGATGCGGGCCGATCGATCCGCATGCGACGACGCTGCCGGAGCCCCGATGGAGGCCCGATGAACGCGTTCGATCGTACCCAGCTCGACCCCGCCGTGATGCACGCCCACGCGCCGCCGCGCGCGCTCGAGCGCGTCGCCCACAAATTCGGCGGCTCTTCGCTCGCGAACGCCGAACGCATGCGCCGCGTCGCCGCGCTGATCCGCGCGCGTCCGGAGCCGACGCAGATCGTCGTCGTCTCGGCGATGCAGGGCGTCACCGACGCGCTGATTGCGCTCGTGCATGCGGCGGCCGCCGGCGCGGACTGGCGTCCACAATGGGACAAAGTGCGCGAAATCCACTTCGTGGCAACCCGCGAGCTGCTCGGCGCCGGCGCGCCGCCGACGCTCGCCTGGCTGGCCGCGCAGTTCGACGAAATCGCCCACCTGCTGCACGCGCTCGGCGTACTCGGCGTCGCCGGCCGCGAGGCGCTCGAACGCATCAGCGGACTCGGCGAAGTGTTCTCGGCGCGCATCGTGCACGCGCATCTCGCCGAAGCCGGCTACGCCCTGCTCGACGCGCGGGAGCTGCTCGTCGTGCGCCACGAGGAACTCGGCGTCGCCGTCGACTGGCTCGCGACCGCGCCGCTCCTCGACGCGTGGCGCACGCGCAATCCCGCACGGCGCATGATCGTCACCGGCTTCGTCGCGCGCGATGCGGCCGGGCATGCGACCGTGCTCGGGCGCAACGGCAGCGACTACTCCGGGGCGATCTTCGCCGCGCTGTTCGATGCCGAGGAGCTGCACATCTGGACCGACGTCGACGGCGTGCTCACGGCCGACCCGCGTCTCGTGCCCGAAGCCGTCGTGCTCGGCGCGATGAGCTATCACGAAGCCTGCGAGCTCGCCTACTTCGGCGCGAAGGTCATCCATCCGCAGACGATGACGCCGGCCATCGCGCGCGGGCTGCCGATCCTGATCCGCAACACGTTCCGCCCCGACCACCCCGGCACGCGCATCGACGCCGTCGGCGACGCGAACGGTCCCGTCAAGGGGCTGACGCTCGCGAACGATCTCGCACTGCTCAACGTCGAAGGCGCGGGCATGATCGGCGTGCCCGGCACGGCCGAGCGCGTGTTCGCGGCGCTGCACCGCGCGCGCGTTTCGGTGGTCATGATCTCGCAGGGCTCCTCCGAGCATTCGATCTGCTGCGTCGTGCGCGCCGCCGACGCCGAAACGGCGCGTACCGCCATCGCCGACGCGTTCGCGCGCGAACTCGATGCCGGACAGATCAACGGCGTGCAGGTGACGGAAGGCATCTCCGTGCTCGCCGCGGTCGGCGACCGCATGGCCGGCACGCCCGGCACGGCCGCGCGGCTCTTCGACGCGCTCGCCCGCGCACGCGTCAACGTGCGCGCGATCGCCCAGGGCGCCTCGGAGCGCAACATTTCGGTCGCGATCGGCCGCGAGGAAGCGACCAAGGCGCTGCGCGCCGCACATGCCGCATTTTATCTTTCTCCACAAACCGTATCGCTCGGCGTCATCGGCCCCGGCAAGGTCGGCGCCGCGCTGCTCGAGCAGATCGCGGCTGCGGCGCCGCGGCTCCTGCGCGAGGCGAACCTGGACCTGCGTCTGCGCGCCGTCGCGGCGAGCCGGCGCATGTGGCTCGACGACCGCGGCGACGCGCCCGGCTGGCGCACGCGGCTCGAAGCCGCGCATGAGGCGTGCGACTTCGCCCGCTTCGCGGCCCACCTCGGCGCCGCACACCTGCCCCACGCGGCGATCGTCGATTGCAGCGCGAGCGACGCCGTCGCCGAGCACTACGCGGCGTGGCTCGCGGCCGGCATCCACGTGATCACGCCGAACAAGCAAGCGGGCGCCGGTCCGCTCGCGCGCTACCGCGCGATCCGTGACGCGGCGTCGGCGGGCTCCGCACGGTTCCGTTACGAGGCCACGGTCGGCGCCGGCCTGCCCGTGATCCAGACCTTGCGCGATCTGCTCGACACGGGCGACGAGCTGCACGCCGTGGAAGGCATCTTCTCGGGCACGCTCGCCTGGCTCTTCAACCGCTACGACGGCAAAATCCCTTTTTCCACATTGGTACACGAAGCCCACGCGCAGGGCTACACCGAGCCCGATCCGCGCGACGACCTCTCCGGCACCGACGTCGCGCGCAAGCTCGTGATCCTGGCGCGCGAGGCCGGCTGGCAGCTGTCGCTCGACGAGGTGGCCGTCGAAAGCCTCGTCCCCGCCGCGCTCTGCGGCGTCGCGCGCGAAGACTTCATGGCCCGCCTCGGCGAGCTCGATGCCGGCATCGCGGCGCGCTACGCCGCGGCGCAAGCCGCGGGCTGCGTGCTGCGCTACGTGGCGAGGCTCGACCGCAGCGGCAAGGCCGTGGTCGGCCTCGCCGCGCTGCCGCGCGATCACGCCTTCGCGCACCTGCGCCTGACCGACAACATCGTGCAATTCACGACCAAGCGCTATCGCGAGAATCCGCTCGTCGTGCAAGGCCCCGGCGCCGGCCCCGAAGTCACGGCCGCCGGCGTTTTCGCCGATCTCCTGCGCGTGGCCGCATCGCTCGGAGCGCGGGTATGATCGAAGCGGTCGCATTCGCGCCGGCCAGCGTCGGCAACATCGGCGTCGGTTTCGACATCCTGGGCCATACGATCGCAGGCCCCGGCGATCGCGCCCGCGTGCGCCGCATCGCGTCGCCCGACGTGCGCATCGCCGCGATCCGCGGCAGCGCGACGCCGCTGCCCACGCAAGCGGCGTGCAACACGGCCGGCGCCGCACTGATCGCGCTGCGCGAAGCGCTCGCACTGCCGTTCGGCTTCGAAATCGAAATCGACAAAGGCATCGCGTTCGGCTCGGGCATGGGCGGCTCGGCGGCGTCGGCCGTGGCCGCGCTCGTCGCCGCCAATGCGCTGCTCGACGAACCGCTGCCGCGCACGGCGCTCTATCCGTTCGCGCTCGCCGGCGAAGCGGTGGCGAGCGGCGGCCGGCACGGCGACAACGTCGGACCGATGCTGCTCGGCGGCGTCGCGCTCGCGACGGCAGACCGCATCGTGCCCATCGAGGTGCCGAGGATGTGGCATTGTGTACTTGTGCACCCGGACGCGACGCTCGAGACGCGCCGCGCGCGCGAGGCGCTCAAAGGCGCCTACGCGCTCGGCGAATTCGTCGCGCAGAGCGCGAACTTGGCGCTGTTCCTCGCCGGTTGCCTGCGCGGCGACGCCGCGCTCGTGCGCGCCGGCCTCGCCGACGTGCTCGTCGAGCCGCGCCGCGCCGGTCTCATCGGCGGATTTTCGGCCGTCAAGCACGCCGCGCTGGACGGCGGCGCGCTCGGTGCGAGCATTTCGGGCGCGGGCCCGAGCGTGTTCGCCTGGTTCGAAACGCGCGACGCCGCGCTGGCCGCCGCACCGGCGATGCAGGGCGGTTTCGCCGCAGCCGGCGTCGCGAGCGAAGCTTTCGTTTCGCCGGTCGCCGGCCCGGCCGCGGAGCTCGTGCCATGAACTACGCAAGCACGCGCGGCGGCGCGCCGGAGACCGGACTTAGCGCGGCCATCGCCGCGGGCCTCGCGCCCGACGGCGGCCTCTACGTGCCGCAGTCTCTGCCGAGCTTCGCACCCGCAGATTTCGCCGGCGCCGACACGCTCGCGGACGTCGCCGCGCGCCTGCTCGCGCCTTTTTTCGCCGAGGACGCGCTCGCGCCCGAGCTCGAGCGGATCTGCGCCGACGCGTTCACGTTCGCGGCGCCTCTGTGCCCGCTCGCGACGCCGGGCGACGCCGTGCTCGAACTCTTCCACGGCCCGACGGCCGCGTTCAAGGATTTCGGCGCCCGGTTCCTCGCGGCCTGCATGCGTCGGCTGCCGCGCGCCGGTGCGCGCGATGTCACGATCCTCGTCGCGACCTCGGGCGACACGGGCGCCGCCGTCGCTGCCGCATTTTATAATTTGCCGCATTTTCGCGCCGTCGTGCTGTACCCGGACGGCCGCGTCTCGCCGCGCCAGGCGCACCAGCTCGGCTGTTTCGGCGGCAACGTCCGCGCGCTGCGCGTGGCGGGCGCATTCGACGATTGCCAGCGTCTCGTCAAGCAGGCGCTGGCCGACGAAGCGCTCAAAGCCGCATCGCCGCTGAGCTCGGCCAACAGCATCAGCCTCGGCCGCCTGCTGCCGCAGATGGCCTACTACGCGCACGCCGCGCTCACGCAGTGGCGCGCACAGGGAACTCTGCTCAATTTCGTGATCCCGACCGGCAATCTCGGCAACGCGCTAGCCTGCGTGCTCGCGCGCGCTGTGGGCCTGCCGATCGGCCGCGTCGTGCTCGCGACGAACGCGAACCTCACCCTGCACGATTTCTTCGCCGGCGGCGGGTACGCACCGCGCGCGAGCGTGGCGACGCTCGCCAACGCCATGGACGTCGGCGCGCCGAGCAACTTCGAGCGCCTGCGCTGGCTCTATCCCGACGAGGCGCGCCTGCGCCGCGAATTCCTCGTCGACGCCGTCGGCGACGCGGCGATCCGCGAGACGATCCGCAGCCGTCACGCGCGCTACGGCGAGCTGTTCTGTCCGCACACCGCCACGGCCGTGCGCACGCTCGAAAACCTGCGCCAGGAAGGCGCCGACGGCACGTGGGCCGCCGTCGCGACGGCCCACCCGGCCAAGTTCGAGACCATCGTCGAGCCGCTGATCGGCCGCCCCGTGCCCGTGCCGCCGCCGCTCGCTGAGCTCCTCGCCCGCCCCAGCACCGCCGAACCCATGCCCGCCGACTACGACGCGCTCACGCAGCGCCTGCTCGCCTGACGGACTTGGCGCCAGCACCAAGCCGCTGTATCATGCGCGGCTCGCGCCGGACCAGACCGGCGCAGGCATCACGTGTGGGGCGGTAGCTCAGCTGGGAGAGCGTCGCGTTCGCAATGCGAAGGTCGGGAGTTCGATCCTCCTCCGCTCCACCACTTACACTTCCCCGGACATCACGCAAGACCCCGCAAACCGCACTCCGAGCGGTTTTTGACCCAGTAGGATCGATATCGTTGGCTACCGCATAGAACAAATTGCCCAAGAGGGCAACCCCGCGTCGGCAGAGACGCCACTGCCAACAATTGCGACTCCCATACCTGAGTTGACCAGATCAATAAGGTCTCTGGAAATCATTGTCTGTCCCTCCGGCAGCCGTGCGTACACGCCATTCGTCAACGCTGTGTCGTGAACATACTCTCCGAAACCTTATGCAACTCTGCCCGGAGCCGCACGCGTTCATCCAATGAAGCGGAAAATTTGCTGGCAATAGTCCTAACGTCATTGGGGTCTTTAGGAATAGGGAGAAAGACCTCAGAAAGCCGCTGCCCCAATGTGTCGATGACGTCACGCGTGAATTGCTTATTGCGCATTTGTCGGCGAACGAACGGAGTATTCAATACAGCGAACAGAAATGCGGGAGGTAAGGTGTCCCAGTCTTCTGATCGGATGCGATAGATCCCACCACAGAATAGTAACGGTAGGTCTTGTTCGGCGACCAGAACTGAAGTCCCGACGAGATATGTTCCATCTCTCACTAGCAAAATGTCCCCCGCCAGAACTCCCTGCCGCGTTGCCCACTCCTTGTAGACCGCTTCGCTCACACCTTGTTTGGCTTCGCGCTTTAGCTCCCAGCTTCCGAAATCCGAGGTCCTGACAAACGGAATATTGCCGGTTCCGTAATTCATTCGGCCGATCTCATCTCCGGTAGTCAGACGTATCTGGCCACGCCGTTCGAGATCCCCTACTGAGATTACATTGCACCTAGCCCGATAACTGATTAACGCCGTTTCAATTTCTGGATCATAGTAACGGGGGAGGAGAATGTTGTTCACAAGCCGCTTGGTACTGAGCGCTCGGGCGTTGAAGCCACGTCGACCGCCAAGGAAGGCAGGTGAGGATTCGTGCGTACTGGTCACACTTAGCGCATCAGAAACACGATCTTGCTTTGTGGCCCCAGAGAGCCAAAAATCGAGGTTCTTGCAGTCTTCTGCAATCATCCGCCGAAGTCTCGCGCGGCGAAGTACAGCCGACTCGACGGTTTCCTCGATCTTGATAAGGCGTTGATGGTCCTTCGGGCAGGGGATAACGACTTCGTCGAGTCGCCCTACTACTGAATCAATGATATCCGCTGAAAACTGCTTTGATCTGATCTGCCTTCGAACTAGTGGCGCTTCTAATGCAGCCAAAAGGAAGTATTTGTTGAATGGTGCGCCCGCCAGCACCCTGAATTTCGCCAAATGGTGCTGGTAGAGCATCGCACCGTCTTGCTCGGTTACCATTGCGACGGAACCGATCAGATATGTTCCCTCGTGCACGAAAAAAATATCCCCCACCTGGATATCTTGTGAGGGCGCGTACTCATCGAGCACAGCGCGTGGAACTCCATGTTTGGGCGAGGCCTTCACCTCCCAGTTGGCCAAATCGCTAGTTCGGATATACGGATACGGGCCAGTGCCGTAGTGAATCTTTGGCACATAGTCTCCGTGCGAATGTAGTACCTTCCCGTCGACAATGAGTCGCTTTAGTTCGACAAGGTCGAATTGTCCCTTCAAGGCATGGAGGGATTGGGTAATTTCTGGATCGTAGTATCGCGGAATGAGGATGCCGCGACGAACGTTCTGAGAATTCAGCAGAAATCCGGTATGCCCTACTTGCTTCACGCTAGAAGCTCCCGACCAGACTCTTGAACGCCGCGGCAACTTTAGGCACGTCGTCCAATAATTCCTTGGCGCCGTCAGGATGAACTTTCATCGTAGGATTTCCCCTTGAATCGTGCCCGCACCAATCCACGACGCTCATGAAGATATTATCGTTATCTCTTGGAGGCTCGTTTTTTACGAAGAGGACGGCTACTTTCGCGTGAGTATGAGGTTGGAACAGCTCCTCAGGCATCGAAACGACCCCCACGATCCGCACGCGATCTCGAATGAACTGGACAATATGGGTATAGGTCGGCATTCCCAAAACGCTTTCCGGCACCACGATGCCCATGCGTCCGCCGGGGCGGAGAAGTTGAATGCATCGTTCAATGAACAGCAGCTGCGGCGGCTGCTTGTCATGAAGTGCGTCGCCCCAATTGTATCGACCAGTGGCCTTATCTAGGGATTGCTTATGTCCGAGAACATACTGGGAAAGTACGTCGGCTCCCTTCACGGGAATCTTTGTCCCGAACGGTGGGTTTGTTAGAACCACATCGAAGGTACCGAGCGCTACCTTACTTTGGAGTAGAGGGTCCCATTTCGCAGGAGGCAACAGGCTGTTATCGCAGAAAACACCGCCTCTCCCGTCCCCAAGAATGGCCATGTATGCTTTCGTGACTTTTGCGAGAAAACGGTCTTTGTCGATACCCCGGAAGTATTGTGAGGCGACGTGTGTCTGCTCTTCACGGATCCTTTGGGCGGACCACTTTTTCTTTTTACCTGCAGCCTCGACCTTGCGCCACACATAGTCCAGGGCGACGATCAAGAATCCGCCACTCCCGCACGCGGGATCGATTATCGTCTCTTCGGCACCAGGATCTAAGATTTCGACCATCATGCGAACGACGTTTCGAGGCGTAAAAAACTGTCCTTCTTCGCCTCGCAGCGCTGGGCCCATGAACACCTCGAACGCATCGCCTATAGCATCTCGCTCGGCTTCCATCACGCAATATGGCTGCAGCTCGCCAACTACGTAGGCTATGCTATCTGCGTCAAGTTCGATCGCGTCTGAACTATCAAATACATCCGAGTAGCGTCGCTTTACATCAGCAAATAGATCAAGAATTCGGGCGCAAACCGCCTTCGATGCCTCCCCAACTCCTGCCCGGAAATCCATCAACTCGTCGGGTCCTTTGCGCGACTCGTCGAACACTTTACAGAAAAGAATGTTGATGATTTGTTCGGCTAAACGCTCATCTTTGGTGATCCCCTTAGCGTTTCCCGCCAAGTGGTTCCGAATGTCCTTAAGAACGGACTTGAGATCTTTGGTCGGCTGAAGGTCTCGGCGAACATGCAAGCCAATATCTTCGATGCGCTGACCAAAGCGCGGAAGATTTGGTAGCTGCTGAAATACGATCTTGCCACCCGAGATGTACTCTTTCCTTAGGTACAGGTGCTCCTTACCGTTGAACCAAACGCCGATCGAGGCATCGCTCATCGTGAGATAGATCTCGAGCTGCTTTCTTCCCTCTTTGATGCCGTCTGCCTTGCATTCGACGACCATCAGAAGGTCGTCCTCTGACTTCCGTGGCCCGCTGAACACGGCAATGTCGACGGGATATGACTTGGCTGTTTCGGAGGGTCTTCGCCTCACGCGGTATTGCGGATGTGTGGCGATATTTTTCTTGGGGTACCCAAAATCCTCCACTAACCTGCGCGCAAACACCTGCACCGCTTCAACTTCCTCAGGCGTCGCTTTTACCTGGGTTCCGCTGATGAAGTCAGTCAGGAGCCCAGCGGCCGCCGCGTTGCTTTCTGCTAGGTCCTTTTCGGCCGCTGCGAGTGTGGTGGATCGTTTTTTCCCTGCCATTTTGCGGAAGTCTCCCCAAAACCCAAGTATCTGCTATTGCTGGAAAAGTGCATAGGTTTCGTCGATTCCCGGCCGATATCGATCGACTCGGTACATTTCCGCCGGGGTCGAGGCGCAGGACATGCAGCTCGGAGAGTGCACGGTTCTGCTTGTCGCTAGGTATCGCAGCCCTGCTGACGGGCGTTGCTTGGCAGGAGCCAGTGAGCTGCGCCGATCAGCTACTCGCGTGCTTGTGCCCTGTTCCCCTGTTGTGAGCAAGAACGGCGCCACGTCTTGTCACTGTGATTTAAAGCAGTCCTTTGAAAAAAAAAACAACTTTATTTCCACATCATATCAGCTTTGACGGTAACCCCGACAACCGAACTCGCCAAAACCGCTCAACCATGCGGCTTACAGCGGACAGTGTGATAGACCTCCGCCCACCACTTACACTTCCCCGGACGTCACGTAACGCCCCGCAAACCGCACTCTGATGCGGTTTTTTCGCGTCAGTTGCCGATGTCACTTGAGTTCCCCCATCGGCGTAGTGCTGGAGATAGGCCTGCGAGCCCTTGTCCTTCACAACGTGGAGCAGTTTGAGCGAAGGGCCGCCCGGCGCATGGGTCGTGGCAGTCGCACGCCTATTTCATGCCTGCGGCAAGTTGATTCGATGATCGGCTCAATCCGTCGAGAATAGCGTCGGCAACGTGGTCCGGAAAATCCATGGGTAGTTTTGTCCGAACCTCTTCAACTACCCGCTCCGTCTGCGCGAGCAGGCGTGAGATGATGGAGTCGAATGTGTCGCCGAGGCCGCATCGCTTTGCTGTCTCGTGCCAATGCCGAAACAAAATCGAATGCCATAAGTAGTGGCGGTTCGCACCCTCCACGGCCATCGCCATTTTGATTTTCTTGGCCGACAACTTGCCCTGGGCTTTGCCCAGTACCGGATATGCGGAGAGCACGTCATAGCGAGGGGTGAGCCGGTAGCCTCCACCAGCCTCGATGAACAAGCTGAAATTCTTGGCGTGCCCGTCAATGGCGCAGAGCATCCAGAATAGAATTTGAGTCCGAAAGAAGTCCTCGCGATCCTCTCCCGCCCTTGCCGATCCGAGCAGCAGGTTCATGATTTTGCGAATCCCAGGCCCACCGTCTGCTTCGTACTTGCGGTCGCTTGGTGTCCCTGTGGCCTGACACATATCTTCCTGCGGAAGACGCACGATCCACGATCCGTCGGATGAACGACGTCGGTCGAATCGCTCGACCACGAGGACTTTCCGTTCGCCGAACGTGTGCATCTTGCAATGGGCAACATCAACGCCATATGCGCGAAGAATCTGCGAACACAGCCATTCGTTTTCCACCGATGTGGTCAGGTCAATGCCGCTGGGCGCCGTGCCAATGGGCAGTTTCAGGATGTGACTCGTGGGCGTTGTTCCCGTTGGACGCAGCCACTTTCCGTCAACGTTGAGCAGAGCCATCTTCTCTTGTGCGCCCGCCAGAGAAAAGCGGAACGTATCGCTTTCGTCAGTCCTGCCGACCGGCGTACCGAGCATATCGCCGAGTAGCCGTTCAATTTCCCGACCGGTAACCGCTATGCCTTCGATCTTCCTTACATCGGGCGGTGGGTCTGCGTCGGGTAGCAATTGAATCGCACCTACGCAGTCTCGACCGATTTCAGCTAACAGATCGAACGCTCCAGACGACCGTGCAGCGAACCGGCGCTGCAGCCGCTCACGAATGCGCCGGCTATCGGGCAAAAGGTTATCGAAGTAAGCCGCCACGACCTCGCCCTTGAATGGCGTTGGCCGTAATGGCAATGACAAGGAAATTGGGCGAGCGGTTTCCGATGCCAGCCAAGTGGTCTCGTATCCGAATTCGTCTTGCTTGCCGAGATGCGTCGTCCACGTCCCGACGTGCTCGCCGTTCATCCAGACGGCAAGCGCCCTCCGGCTGGAACGACGAGCCATTACCACTCCGCCTTCTTGTCCCGGGAGCCAAGGCAGGCCGTTCGCTTGTCCCGGATGACCAATTCCAGTTCCAGCGCGGACAGTAGCTTGTACAGGGTCTCCACTCGCGTGCTCGCGGCACTGGTTTCGATGGCCGAAACGGTAGTTTGTTTGATGCCTACCCGGCTGCCCGCGGCCTCTTGTGACATACGACGCAATGTGCGACAGCTCTTGAGAATGGTCCCGAGCTGTTCGGGAGTTCGCGCAGTGTAGTCCACGGCTTATCTCCTACAGGGGATAGATTTAATTTATCCCCCACAGGCAATAAAGTCAAATAATCCTTTATCACGGATAACACGCCGAACTACGCTGCAGCGGAAGAATCCTTGCCACCCGCGAGTTCTTCGGCAAGCCGTATGGCGCGACGGTTGATGATGAGAAGCTCGATCCGTAGTTGACGCAGGCTGGATTCGACGAGACTGTCGCCGAGCAGGGCAATCATTTCCGAGAGGCGCGCGGACTCTTCGTTCGCGCGTCGCAGTTCTTCGGCAAGCTCAATGCGCTCTCGCGTGTCCATTCGCGCAACCCTCCTCCCCCGCTGTCCGAACATACCACGCGACGAGCACCGCTCATTGAGACGGACGTCTAAATTCAGGCAGCCGAAGAACTGCCAACCGCAGCAGTCCTGGCACTCGGCGCCGGCAGCGAGCCGGCGCCGGACCGTCAAAGATGCTTTTCGAGATAGGTTCTGATGGCGCGCTCGTTTTCGTTCGACGCGGACGAGAACGGGAATGCGTATTTCAGGTCGCCGTTGGTCAATTCGACCGAGACGGCGGGTGCACCCGAGCACGTGACGCTTTTGACGGCGCCGGCGACCGCCTGCTTGCCCGCGGCATCGCTGCACACGTTCTCCAGCGCGGTCATTGCAGCCGAGCACCAACTGGCCACCGACTTCTGCATGAATTCGTCGGGATTGAACGTCGCGGTTTCGATCGTCGTTTTCAGGTCGATGCCGCAGGCCTTGTCCGTGAGCGCCGCCAGCCTGGACAGTTCGGCCTCCTGTTCCGCCTGGCGTTTGCGGATTTCGAGCGATTGTGCGGTAGCCGCTGAGGCGGCACCGAGAAGCAATGCACTCATAACGAGCAGTCTAAGAACTTTCATGAGCGTCTCTCGTGTCGGTGGGATGAACCGACTAGGAAAACGCTCGCGTGTCGCCCGAACGAACAATGCCGGCGAGGCCTGCACGCCGACGCTCGACCGTTTCGCATCCGCGATGCGGCGGCTGATCTGGATCAATGTCGGCCGCATGCGGCGCTGCATACTCGACTCGACAGGCGTGTGTCTTCTTTGGAGATATCGACATGAGCACCCACAGCACCGAAGGAAGCCTGTATGAACGCATCGGCGGTGCCGAAGCCGTCGCCGCGATGATCGGCAGCTTCTACGCGAAGGTGATCGCCGATCCGAATCTGCGGCCGTATTTCGATCGTGTCGGCATGGACAAGTTGCAACACATGCAGGTCGAGTTCTTCTGCTCCGCGCTCGACGGGCCGATCCGCTACGCAGGACGACCGGTGATCCACGCCCATCACGGACTCGGCATCACGCGAGAGCACTTCCAACGCTTCGTCGAGCATCTGTTCGAAACGCTCGCGAACTATCCGCTCAGCGAGAAGGATCGTTACGACATCATCTCGCGTATCAACACCTACGCCGACGACGTGATCGGCAGCGGCACCGGGCCGGTGGCGTGAGTCGAATCATGCGATTGCATGACTTCGTGTGCTCATGCGGTTTCGAAGAAATACTTCTGCTCGATCTGTCGCATATCGTCCGGCGTGAGCTGCGTCTGCATCACCCAGCTCAGCGTCATGCGAAGCATGCAGAAAAGCACGAGTATCGCGGCGGCCTCTCCGCGGCGGACCATGGCCACCGTGTGCGCCGACGCTGCGAAATGCGCCGATGCGAAGCCACTCGCCCATAGGAGCACGATCGTCGCCACCCACGCCCCGACCAACGCGCCGAATGTCACCGATATCTGCCTGGCGACGTTCATGACCCACCAGGATTTGGCGTTTCCGCTGATCGCGGCGAGCAGCAGCCACGCCGCCGCCGTGATCGCTATATACAGCAGACCATAACGCACGCCATCGCCCGAGATCAGCGCGGTCATGGCCCGCGTCCATTGCGCCGCGCCGTTCAAGGCCGAATCGGAGAACAGCAGCTCGACGAGCCCGAAGGCGAACATGAACACCACCGTGAACGCCAGCATGCCGAGCAGCTCACCCAGGCGTACGCCGAACCCGCGCCAGCTCCGCGAGAAGAAGAGCGTCGTAACGATCGCCGCGAATATCGCCTCGGCGCAGTTGAGCAGCATGATCTGGCTGAACGACGCACGTGCGGTGAGCAACAGCCACAGCAGATAACATTGGCCCAGGAACAGCCATATCTGCGAGCCGACCAAGTTGATCCCGGCCTTTACGTCGGAAATCCGACGATGCGGTTCGACGAGGATGCCCATCGATTTCGCTCCGTTGTATTCGGCACGCGGTCATTCAAGAGCCGGTGAGCCTCGCCGAGACTCATCAAGCATTGTAGCCGGGCCGTATCGTCGG
>Ga0070741_10006296_pt1 | contig 25618 bp, 27 predicted proteins | sample Coa_R1_4_FD_66440 | JGI IMG/M metagenome (GOLD analysis project Ga0070741, IMG submission 66440) | Surface soil microbial communities from Centralia Pennsylvania, which are recovering from an underground coalmine fire - Coalmine... | ecosystem: Environmental > Terrestrial > Soil > Unclassified ... | reverse complement strand
CACCGCGGTCGGTGACCACTGCCTCTGGTGGCGGCCGGAACACGCGCTCACCGTGTGGTCATGACGACCACCACCGGTACGGCGGGGCCGGGCGGGTCGCGCCCGCCAACGCCAGAGGAGCGACCTCGCCCCGGGCCTCCTCGGCACCGTGGCCGTCGTTGGACCGGGGGCCGCCACCCGTCGGCCGACCACCAAACGCCCCGCCAGCGGAAGCTTCGGCGGGTGAGCTTCGGGGGCACGTCAGCGGTCGTCACCAGCATCGGCTTGACCGTCGGCTTCGCCACCGCCACCGCCAACCGTGCCGCCCTTGTGGGCAGCCTGCTCATCGTGGGGATCGCCGACAACATCACCGACTCGTTGAGCGTCCACGTCTACCAGGAGTCCGAAGGCCTGGAACCGGGCCAGGCGATCCGCTCTACGGCCTCGAACTTCGCCACCCGGCTCGTTGTCACCGCGACGTTCGTCGCGATCGCCGCGTTCGTCCCCCGGCCCCTGGTCGCGCTCAGCGCGATGGCATGGGGCGCGGTCCTCCTCGCGGCGCTGACCCGCTCTCTCGCGCGCGAGCGCGACGTACCGACGCGACGCGAGCTCGTCCGCCACTTGGGGGTGGCGGCGATCGTGATCGTCGTGAGCCGGGTCATCGGCGGGGCCATCGGGTCGTCCGTGCGGTGACCACCGCTCCCGAACCATCAAGAGCAGTGGCCAGCCTGCCGCACCACGACATGTCGTTGTCCTCAAGTGCCCTGCACCGCATTGGGAGCGCGGGACCTCGGGTTGGGCACCGCGGAACCGGTGGGGTAGGCAGCGCTCGACGGCACGCCACACGTCAGTCTCGTCCAGGACTCAATGACGACCAGGCACAACTACCGTCTGCGGAACGCCGGTGCCCTGCGCTCGGCGGAGGCGGCGAGGCCGCAGGCTGTGGTAGGCCTCGTGGCGCAGCGCCTGGATGCGTTCGTGGACCTGTGTGGCACATTGTGGTGGTCCTCGTTGCTGGCAGGTTGCTCTTGTCGGGGCTACCTCTTCGCCAGCTCCAACGTCAATGACCGCTCGGTGACCAGAAGTCATGAGTGCTCGAGGCGCGAAAGCGCGCGTGCACCGCGTGGACGATCACTGGTTACCTGGCCCTGGGCCTGTGGTACGGGACCGGGAATGCGCTCAGTTGCATGCTTTCGGCGTCGCAGGCGATCGTCACCGACTGGCGGCGGCTGGTCGGGGTTGGCCGCCGAGCCACTGCTGACGTTCCGGGTACCTGGGCCTCCGCCGAACAGGCGTCGGGGCTCAGCGATCGTTCGCGTCACGAAGCGCCCATTGGCCCATGGGGAGGCGGACGCGGCGAGCACGCCGCTCGCCCTGCTCCTAGGGTGGGTGGGCACCTTTGAGGGGAGGTTGCCGTGGACTTCGAGCGAGACAAGGCCATCGCCGTGCTCAACCGGATCGTCGAGCTGGAACTGGCGGGCGCCGTGCGCTTCACGCAGTACTCGCTGATGGTGTTTGGCCACGCACGCATCCCGATCATGGGCTGGATGCGAGACCAGGCCGCCCAGTCGCTCGCCCATGCCGTGCAAGCCGGCGAGGAGGTCACCGCCCTCGGCGGCCAGGTGTCGCTCGGGATCGGTGAGCTGGTGGGCACGTACCACCCCTCCGTCGATGACATGCTCCAGGAGATGCTCGTCCAAGAGCGCCACGGGATCGCGCTCTACCACGAGCTGCTCGACGTCGCCGACGGAGCCAACGTGTCGCTTGAGGAGCTCGCGCGGGAGATGATCCGCAAAGAGGAACTGGACGTCGCCGAGATCGAGAAAATGCTGCGTAAGCGGGGAGACGCCTGACCGCTCCGGAGCGCTCGCTCGCCAGGGCCGCCTATAACGCTGACGCCGCGGCTTGGCGAACGACGGTCGGCACCCCTTCGGTTGCCAGCGCCACGGCAAGGTGCAGCGGGATCTGGCGGGAGGAGGGAACCCGGTGCGGCACGCCGACGGCTTCGCAGGTCGGCTCGTCGCCGTCGCGGAGGGTGATCCGCACCCAGTCCAGGCGCCGCATGCCGATCTGACCGTAGGCGCGCTGGCGGTCGCTCGGGAGGGACTGCCCATGGTGCACGTTCTTAGGTTCGCCTAACTCCACACCGCCGTCAACCCCGCGAGGGCGAGCGGGGTGCCTCACCTCCCGTCTGGAGACCCGTCGGGTGTGACGTCGGGGCGCGGTCCTCCTTGACCGGGGGACGGCGTCGATGGGCCGCGGGCGCGCTCGGGTGGCCGCTTGTGGGCCCAAAGGACCCCGGAGGCCTGCCGGTGTGGCCAGGCTCCCGGACCTCCTGGCGCGACGCCAAGGCCATGGGCCGCGACGCGCGATGTTGGCAACCCCGCGATCGGTCCATCAAGACAGCTGACCCAGCTGCGCGAGGGCTATCGCCACTGCGAGCCGTGGAGGTACGAATGGCGCTGACCGGCGAGCGGTCCGGGGGAGCTACGTCTGGGCTGCCTGTGGACCGTGCCACCCGGCGGACGCGCCGGGGCGCCACGATGGACGCGTGACACGGCGCCGCCATGGCCATCGCTGAGCCGGGCCCCGGTCCCACCAGCCCGCCTCGGGCGCACCGCTTCTCGAGGCGAAAGACGCGGCGGCTCATGCGCAGCCTCGCCGCGGTGGCTGTGTGCGGCGCCGTCGCCGCCGCCGGGTGGGCGCTCGCCGACCGTTCGCCCGGTCACCGAGGAGCACCGGTCGCGGCACAGCGCCGACCCGTGGCCCCGGCGCTCGCGAGCACGTCGGCTCCCACCACCACGTCACCCACCGTGGCCAGCCCAGCAGGTGTGCAGGCCGCCTGGGTGATCGCCGAGAACGAACGGCCCGGCACCACCGCGTGGCAGATCACCGGCCCGACCAACGGCATCGCCGGGTTCGCCGACCACGTCTACGCCGCCACCGGCGACAGTGTCACGTTGTACGTGTCGACCGGTGCGCCGCGGTTCCACGTCGAGGCCTACCGGATGGGCTACTACGGGGGCACCGGCGCGCGGCTCGTGTGGTCCTCGGCGACGACGCCCGGCACCGAGCAGCCACTCTGCCCGGTTACGCCCGGCACCAACATGGTGTCCTGCGATGACTGGTCACCGTCACTGCGTGTTGCGGTAACCCCCGCCTTCGTGCCCGGCGACTACCTGTTCAAGCTGGTCGGCTCGGGGGGCCAGCAGAGCTACGTGCCGCTCACGGTGTGGGACCCGACCAGTCACGCGGCCCTCGTCATCAAGAACGACGTCTACACCTGGCAGGCATGGAACCCCTACGGCGGCTACGACTTCTACGCCGGCCCAGGCTCGTGCCCGCGAGGGGTGTACCCGCTGTGCACCCGCGCCCGGGTGGTGTCGTTCGACCGGCCTTACGGCTACGGGCAGGGCGCCGGCGATTTCCTGGGCAGCGAGTACCCGCTGGTGCGCTTCGCCGAGCAGCACGGCCTTGATGTCGGCTACGCGACCGACCTCAACCTGGAGACCGACCCGTCCTTCCTGCTCGACCACAAGGCGCTGTTGTCCCTCGGCCACGACGAGTGCTGGTCGTTGCCGGAGCGGCTTGCGGCCCAGACGGCGGAGCAGCACGGCGTCAACATGGCCTTCTTCGCCGCCAGCGCGGTCCTCCGCCATGTCCGGCTCCAAGCTTCCCCGCTCGGGCCGACGCGCGAGGTGGTGGACTACCGCGACTCCGCTGCCGACCCGCTCGAGGGCAAGGGTGACCCCCGCGACGTGACAGGCAATACGTGGAGCGCTCCGCCGGCCAGCTGGTCGGAGGTCCCCTTCGTGGGCGAGGCGTACTCGGGGTACCTGCTCCCCGGTGTGCCGGCAGCGCCGTTGGTGGTGGCCGACGCGTCGGCGTGGGTCTTCCAGGGCACCGGCGTGCATGACGGGTCTGTGCTGCCCGCCGCGTTGGCCACCGACTTCGACCAGTTCGACCCGTCGCAGCACCCCAGTGACGTGGAGGTCCTTGCCCACTCGCCCATCCCGAAGGACGAGGCAGAGACCCAGCGCGCCGCCCCGTTCGCGGACATGACCTACTACACCGACCCGACGAGCGGCGCGGGAGTGTTCGACAGCGGCGTCAACAGCTGGGTCCCCGACCTGACGCCTTGCCCACCGGGGGCGAACTGCCCGGCCCCGTTCGTCCGGCAGGTAACCGCCAACGTGCTCGCCCTGTTCGGGCGCGGGCCGGCGGGGCACATGCAGCCATCGGTCCCCAACTGGCAGCGCTTCTACCCCTGACGGTCATTGCGTAACGACAACCGTGCCGTGCATCCACGTGTGCACGTCGCAGCGGTATGCGAAGGTGCCGGGCCTGGTGAACGTGAACGACCACGTGCTGCGGGGCAGCGGGTCGCCGCTCGAGAAGTGCAGCGCCTTTGAGCGGCTGTCCACGTTGTGCGGGTCGTTGGGGTCGTCGTCGAACACCCAGGTCACCGTGCAGCCTTGACCGTGAGTGTCGACGGGGTGAACGCGAAGTGCTTCACCAGGACACCATTGGGCGGCACCGTGACCGGCGCCGAGCTTGAGCTCCCGCTGCAGCCGACCGTCATCGAGACGAGCGAGACTGCAGCGGCACCGAGGCAGTGGCCCGGCATCATGTTCGCGTGAGCTTCGGTCCTCCTATGACTGCGCAAGGGATGCAGGCTCACGGCGCGCATCACCTCCACCTCGTATGGGCACCGCTGCCGAGTGGCCGCCATGCCCACGCTGCGGCTCGCGCTGGTCTTCGCCAACGTGAACGAGGGCAGCGATGCGAGGACTAATGGCCACGATCTCGCCATGGACATCAAGGGCGAGCGTCCCGTCCGGCGCCCGCTCGCGGACGTGGGCGACCGCCCCGGGCTTGAGGCCGTGAGCGCCGAGCCAAGACAGGGTCGTCGCGTCGAGCTCCAGCGCCTCGACGACCCGTTCCACCCGCACCGTCTGCCCGGTCGCGGCGAGGGCCAATGGGCGCAGCCCTCGGCTCGTGGCGGCCGAACCGGGTATGGGGTTGCCGTGCGGGCAGGTGGTGGGGTCGCCGAGCAGGGCGACAAGGCGAGCCTCCACGTCGTCTGAGATCACGTGCTCCCAGCGGTCCGCCTCGCGGTGGGCCTTGTCCCACCCGAGCCCGATCACGTCGGTAAGCAACCGCTCGGCCAGCCGGTGCTTACGTACCACGCTCTCGGCGCGGCGGCGGCCCTCGCTCGTGAAGGCGAGCGAGCGCCCGCGGCCTTCGACGTAGCCCTCGGCGACGAGCCGCCGGACCATCTCGGTCACCGTCGGCCGCGAGTGCCCGACGCGCTCGGCGAGGCGCGCCCGGATCGCAGGGACGCCGTCCTCTTCCATACCGTAGATCGCCTCGAGGTACGCCTCGAGGGCGGCAGGGACGTCATCGGCCATCGCTCCCACCCTAGCCGGCTGGTTTGGTGCGCCTTGCGAACGTGATTAGGTAGCCCTAAGTTCTTTATTAGGTGCACCTAAGGAGGCGTAGGTGGTGGGGAAGCGACCAGCGGCGTGGGCAGGGCTGGCCGCCATGGCAGGCATGGCGCTGGCGGCGTGCGGTGGCGGCTCCTCGTCGTCGGGGGGCACCACGATCACCCTTTACAACGGCCAGCACCCCCAGACCACGGCGGCGCTGGTGAGCGCCTTCGAGAAGGCCAGCGGCATTTCTGTCAAGGTCCGAGACGGCGACGAGGACACCCTGGCCAGCCAGATCGTGCAGGAGGGCTCCGGCTCCCCGGCCGACGTGTACTACGCCGAGAACTCGCCCGCGCTGCAGTACCTGGGCGAAAAGGGGCTGCTCGCCCCGGTGGCGCCCCCCGCCCTCGCCGCGGTGCCCGCCAAGGACAGCTCCCCCGACGGCCAGTGGGCCGGCGTGTCGGCGCGGGTGAGCGGGTTCGTCTACAGCACCAAGCTCCTGAGCCAGGCCCAGCTGCCCGCCTCGGTGCTCGACCTCGCCGGCCCGCAGTGGGCGGGCAAGGTGGGGCTGGCGCCGAGCGAGACCGACTTCGAGCCGCTCGTGACGTCCGTCGCCAAGGCGAAGGGCCAGGCGGCGGCCATTGCGTGGCTCAAGGCGCTCAAGTCCAACGCCGGCAGCCACGTCTACCCCGACAACGAGAGCCTGTCGGCCGCCGTCAACAGCGGCCAGGTCGCCACCGGGATCATCGACAACTACTACTGGTACCGGCTGCACTACGAGCTCGGCGACGGCGGGACGCACTCGGCGTTCGCCTTCTTCTCGGCGGGCGACCCCGGCTACGTCGTCGACGTCTCGGGGGCGGCCGTGCTGCGCTCGGGCCGCCACCAGGCTGCCGCCCAGCAGTTGGTGGCCTTCCTGGTGAGCAAGGCCGGCCAGGAGATCATCGCCCACTCGCAGAGCTACGAGTACCCCCTCGGGTCCGGCGTCACGACCGCGCAGCCGCTGCGCCCCTTCGACCAGCTGCAGCCGGCGCAGCTGTCGGTCACCGACCTCGGCGACGGGTCAGTCGCCCTGGCACTGCTCCGCCAAGCCCAGTTGCTGTGACGCGCACGGGCTCCACCCTCAAGCCGCGCAAGGCGGTGCGGCCAACCATCGCCCTCGCGGCGGCGGCCGCGGCTGCGGGAGCCCTCATCGCCGGCTGCACGGCCGGCGCGCCGACGGCAACCGGCACGCACCACGGCTGGGTGTCCGGCCTGCCGTTAAAGGACCCGCCCGACCTCACGGCCGCGCCCGGGAGCGACGCCAAGCTCCGCCTGGTGGCCGCGCCGACGCGGTTCGACCTCTCTGGCCGCAGCGTCTCGGGTGCCTCGTACAACGGCAGCTTCGTCGGCCCGACCGTGCACCTCGCGCCCGGCGAGCACGTGCAGCTCACGCTTGTGGACCACCTGGCCACCCCGACGGACCTGCACTTCCACGGGATGCACCTCTCGCCGTCAGGGAGCGCCGACGACGTGTCCTTGTCGGTCGCCCCCGGGCACAGCTTCCCCTACGAGCTCGACATCCCGGCCGACCAGCCGCAAGGCACCTTCTGGTACCACGACCACGACATGTGCATGGGGCCGGCGACCGTCCCGTGCGCCGACGTCGAGAGCCAGGTGTTCGCCGGGCTCGCCGGCACGATCGTGGTGGGCGATGACCGCAGCCTGCTGCCATCGGGCCTGCGCGCCATCACGGCCCACACCCTCGTCTTCAAAGACGTGCAGGTCGACGCCACGGGCCACATCCTCCAGGACACGCCGACGGGGGCGACCATCAACTCCGATGCGCCCGCCGTCCGGCTGGTCAACGGCGAGCTCCAGCCGGTTCTCACCATGCGACCGGGCGAAGTACAGCTGTGGCGCCTCGCCAACGAGGGCGCCAACATCTTCTACGACCTCGCGCTCGAGGGGGGGCGGTTCACGGTCATCGGCGAGGACGGTTATCCCGTCGCGCAGGTGACGACCGCGACCACGCTCGTGCTCCCGCCGGGCAAGCGCTACGACGTGCTGGTGACCGCCCCCTCCCTGGGCCAGGCGTGGCTGCGCACCCTCAGCTACACCAACGGCCCCCAAGGCGACTGGTACCCCGACACCCCGCTCATGCAGGTCCGTGTGGCGGGCCCGCCCGAGGCGGCCGTCCCGATGCCGACCGGGTCGCTGCCCACCGCACCGCCGGACCTCGCCAACGCGCCCATCGCCCAGCACCGCACGGTCACGTTGTCGGAGGACAGCACCGGGACGCAGATGTACATCAACGGCAAGCAGTTCGACATGGCCAACTCGGTGTTCTCCACGCCGGCGGCGCTCGGCACCGTCGAGGAGTGGACGATCACCAACACCAGCGGGGAGGTCCATCCCTTCCACATCCACACCGAGCACTTCCAGGTGATGTCGGTCGACGGCGCCCCCAAACCGTTCACCGGGTGGCAGGACACCGTCCCGGTCCCGTACGAGCAGAACGGGGTGCCGGGGCGGGTCGTCATCCGCATCGCGTTCACCGACTTCACGGGCAAGGTGATGTTCCACTGCCACATCGCGGCGCACGAGGACAGCGGGATGATGAGCTACATCGATGTCGTCGACCCAGGCGGCGGTGGAGCCGCGGTCGCGCCCGCGAACAGCAAGGCCGGCGGCGTCGGCGGCATGACGATGGGCATGGGCGGCTGATCGCGCATGGCGATGCTGGCCCCCCCAGAACCGGCGGCGCTCGCCCCGCCACGAAGGCGCTGGCGCCCGCCCGTGCTCAGCGCCACGAGCGTCGCCGTGGTCGGGGCACTGGTGCTCCCGCTCGCCTTCCTGTGCCTGCAGGCCGTACAGGTTGGCTGGGCGAGCCTGTCGCAGGTCCTGTTCCGCCACCTCACCGCCGTACTGCTGTGGAACACGGTGGCGCTCACCGCAGTGGTGACGGTCGCCTGCGCGGTGATCGGCACCGCCGCGGCGTGGGCGACGGAGCGCACCACCTTGCCGGGGCGCCGGGCCTGGGCGGTGCTCTTGGTGCTGCCCGTCGCGGTGCCCGATTTCGTCATCGCCTGGGGCTGGGTGTCGCTGGCCCCGTCGCTGCACGGCCTCACCGGCGCCGCCCTGGTGCTCACGCTCGGGCTGTACCCGCTTGTGTACCTGCCGGTGGCCGCCAGCTTCCGTCGCGCCGATCCCGCCCAGGAGGAGGTGGCGAGAAGCCTCGGCCACGGCCCGCTGCGCACCTTCTGGTCGGTGACCCTGCGCCAGGCCCGCACCGCCGTGCTGGGCGGCTGCCTGCTGGTTTCGCTGTACCTGCTGGCCGAGTACGGCGCCTTCTCGATCATGCGCTACCAGACCTTCACGACTGAGGTCTTCACCGAGTTCCAGACTGGGTTCAACACGCCGGCGGCCGCCGCGCTCTCCCTGGTGCTCGTGCTGCTCGGCCTTGTCGTGCTCACCGCCGAGGGCTTCTCTGGCCGCATCGCGCGCCGGTCCCCGGCGCAAGCGCGGGCGCGGGGGCTGAGCCGCGCCCGGCTCGGCCGGGCCGCGGTCCCGGTGCTCGTCGCGCTCGTCGCCCTCATTGCGCTCGCCCTTGGCGTGCCCATCTGGGCGATCTGGCACTGGACGGCCTCCGGGCAGCGCTCGAGCCTGCCCGCCGCGTCCTCGCTGGCGGGCGCGGCGTGGCACACCGCCGCGTACAGCGCGTCCGCGGCCGTGCTCACGACAGTCGCGGCGTTGCCGGTGGCTGTGCTGGCCGTGCGCCGCCGTGGGCGCCTCGCCATGGCCCTCGAGCGCACCAGCATGCTGGTGCAGGCGCTGCCGGGGCTGGTCATCGCCTTGGCCCTGGTGTTCTTCGCCGTGCGCTACGCCCGTTCGGTGTACCAGAGCGCGCCATTGCTCGTCGCCGCCTACGCGGTGATCTTCTTTCCCCGTGCCCTCGTGGCGGTGCAGGCCTCGGTCGCCCGGGTGCCTCCTGCGCTCGAGGAGGTCGCCCGTTCCCTCGGCAGACGGCCGGCGGCGGTCCTGTGGCGCGTGACCCTGCCGCTCGTCGTGCCCGGGCTGCTGGCCGCCTTCTTCCTCGTGTTCCTCACCGCGGTGACCGAGCTCACCGCCACCCTCGTGCTGGTGCCGACCGGCGTGCAGACGCTCGCCACCCAGTTCTGGGCCTACACGGGCAACCTCTCCTACGCTGCCGCCGCGCCCTTCGCGGCCACCATGCTCGCCATCGCCGTCGTGCCCACCTACCTCCTCGGCCGCTGGTTCGACCGAATGCCGTCCAACACCCTCGTCGCCTCATGACCAGCGTCACCGTCGCCGCACTGGGGAAGTCCTTCGGCCCCCATGTCGTCCTCGACGGGCTCGACCTGGAGGTGCCCGACGGGTCGCTCACCGCCGTGCTCGGGCCCTCCGGCAGCGGCAAGACCACGCTCCTTCGCATCCTGGCGGGGTTCGAGCGCGCCGACCGGGGCCGGGTCGTGCTCGGCGGGGCAGTGGTCGACGACGACCGCACCCACGTACCACCCGAGGACCGGCGCGTCGGCTACGTGCCCCAAGACGGCGCGCTATTCCCTCACCTGGACGCGGCGCGCAACATCGGCTTCGGGCTGTCGCGGCGCCAGCGGCGGTCCGGTCGGGTGGAGGAACTGCTCGCGCTCGTCGGGCTGTCCGGGGAAGGGAACCGCTACCCCCACCAACTGTCGGGCGGGCAGCAACAACGAGTCGCGCTGGCGCGGGCGCTCGCTGCGGGACCGGGGCTCATCTTGCTGGACGAGCCGTTCTCCTCGCTCGACGCAGCCTTGCGCGCCGGGGTGCGCGCGGACGTGGCCCGTGTCTTGCGCGAGGCCGGCGCCACCGCTGTCCTCGTGACCCACGACCAGGACGAGGCGCTCTCCCTCGCGGACCAGGTCGCCGTGCTGCGCAACGGGCGCGTCGCCCAGTGCGGGCCGCCTGATGAGATCTACAACTCGCCCGTGGACCCAGCCATGGCCCGGTTCGTCGGGGATGCGAACGTGCTCGAAGGGACCGTGCGTGCTGGCTCTGCCCTCACGTCTCTCGGCCCGTTGGAACTCCTCGAGGGTGGGCATGCTTTCCACGACGCGCAACGGGTGCTCGTACTCGTCCGGCCCGAGCAGGTCGAGGTCCGCACCGGCACCGACGACGGGCGTGCAGGCCGGGTGGCCGAGTCCCACTACTACGGGCACGACACCATGGCGGCCATCCAGCCGGAGGGCGCAACAGGTGAGGTCGTCCTCGCGCGGCTCCCCGGTGGCCCGCCGCTCGCGGAAGGCACTCGTGTCTCGGTGCGCGCCGTCGGGCCCGTCGCTGCCTGGCCGGCTGACGGCAACGCACCACTGCCAGCGTCGGGCGATAGCCCGGTGGGCAACGCGTGCAACCCCGACGGCGAGAGCGGCGCGCTCGGCATCGTCGGATGACCGAGGGGGGCGGTATGTCACCTCTTTCAGAGACCGACGTGGCGGACCTTGTGAAGCAGCACCCGGATGCGGCCATGGTCACCCTCCGGCCGGACGGGGCGCCGCACATGGCCAGGGTGGAGCTGGGCGTGGTCGACGGACGCGTCCGCACCGCCGGGTCACCTGAGTTGGTGCGGACGCGGCACCTGCGGCGAGACCCTCGCTGCTCGCTCTTCGTGTTCGGCCCCCATCCGTGGTGGCTCGGACTGGAGACCGAGGGGGCCATGCTCGACGGGCCCGGCGCTGCGGAGCACCTCGTCCGTCTGATGCGTGCACGACATCCGGCAACACCGCCGGGGATGGTCATGGCGCATGACGATGCGCTCGGCCGCGACCGCCTTTACAGAGAAGACGACTACGTCCAGCATGCCCACGACCACGAGCTCTTCGTCTTCGACTTCACCATCCTGCGCGCGTACGGGAACACCGAAGAGGTACGCCCCGGCCACCCGACCTGAGGGGAGGACCATCATCCGGTCGCCTCGGAGGATGCACAGCCACAGGACGAAGCGCGGACTACTACCGGTTCGCCATCGCGCGAAAGGTCGAAGGCCTGAATAAAGAGGCCCTGCGGTCAAGTTGCGTCCCATCGGGCTGGACCCCATTGGAGCTGGTCAAGCACGTGACGTTCATGGAGCGGCGGTGCTCGAATGGGGGTTCCTGGGCGAGCAGGTGCCCACGCCACTCGGTGACGAAGACGGCTCCGAGCACTGGTACGTCAGCTCCTCCGAAGCGCCAGCCGATCTAATCATCGCCATGTACGCCGGCGGCGCCCGGACGAGGTCCACCGTCGAGGCGGCCAAGCTAAAAGACATCGCCGCGGTTGGCGGCCGCCTCTCCGATAGTGACCTTCGGCCAACGCTCGCATGGAGCAACGTGGCCTTGGCGCCGAGCCGTGTGGCTTGGTCCAAGATGTCAGCGACGATGAGCGGGTAGCCCGCGGTGTGGAACGTGAGCGCCACACCATCGGAGGCAGCGCTTCCGTGGCCGACATAAACGGCGGTCGGTGCTGGCGCCGCGACTGCGCGGCCTGGGGGCACCGCCATCGTGGAGGTCGGGCACGGTCGTGGTGCCGGAGGCACGGTGCTGGGCGGGGATGGGAGAGGGGAATGGTGGCTGGGCGAGGCGCGCCTTGCGGCCCGAGCACGCAACCAGGGCGCTCGCACCCGCCAGCGCCGCGAGGAGCGCCCGGCGCGAAGTGACCGTCCGCACCGGTCGTTTCTCGCGACCACCCGATTCATCCAGGACGCCGAGAACCGACATCTTGGCGCGCTCACGGACCGAGTGGCCTACTCGTCTGGTGCCGTGCGCCGAACGGCGCGTAGCTGGCCATACGTGTGGTGGCCAGCGGGGAGGCGCGCCTCTGGCGCGCTGCTATTCGCCGCTCCCGTAGGGCCGGGTGATGATCTCGAGCAGGCGGCCGTCGGGGTCCAAGAAGTACGTGCCTCGGCCGCCGTCGTTGTCGTTGATGCCGGGGGTCTGCAGCGCCGGGTCCGCCCAGTAGCCCTGGCCGCGGGCGACGATGCGGCCGAAGATCTCGTCGAACTCCCTGTCGGAGACGAGGAAGGCGTAGTGCTGGGGTGCGATCGCCTCGTCTGGCGCGACCTCGTGGTACGCGAACGTCACGTCGTTGGACGCCTCCACGTCGAGGAACGGCCCCCACGCGGCCGGCTCCGGGAGCCCGAGGACGTCGCTGAGGTAGGCCGCCGACACGTGCTGGTCGCGGCACCACACGATGGTGTGGTTGAGCGCGGCCGACATCGTCAGTACTGGACCAGGTAGAAGCGGGTGCCCTGGTCGTCGGTGCACGTGGCGCTCACCCCGTAGGGCTGGCGTTCTAGCTCCGTCGACGCCCCGCCCGCCGCCCGCACGCGGTCCACGGCCCCGGCCGTGTCCTCGACGACGTACATCGGCACGGCGGCCACGGCATCGTGGCCGCCGTGGACCCCGATCATCGGGGCGACGTCGCGAACCTCCCAGCCGTCTTCCACGCGGCCAGGGGCGAACTCCCATCCGGCGACCGCGGAGAAGAAGCGCCGGAACCGGGCGGTGTCCGCGACCTCCAGCGTGACGTAGGTGAGGTCGCCTTGGTGCCACCCCTCTGCCCCGGCCCGCCGCCCAGGCGCAGACGCGCGCTGCCACACCGCGAACGGCATCCCCTGGTCGTCGGTGCACTCGGCGACAACACCAAAGGGGCGCTCCTGGGGGGTACCTGCCTCGCCGCCGGCGGCGGTCGCGCGTGCGGTGGCGGCGGCGACGTCGTCGACGGTGATGCAGAAGAACAGCGTGGGAGCCCCGCCGGCGCCCCGGAGGGCCTGGTGCGGGGCCGACCCGGCGACCGTGCCGTCCGGCTCGAGCTCCCACCCCAGCACCGACGAGAAGAAGGCGGCGGCGCGCCCCACATCGGGTACCTGTAGTGACGCGTAGGCGATGTCTCCAGAGCGGAGCGGCTCGGGCCCGACCGCCTCGCTCATCAGCAGCCAGCGGTGCCCGAACGGGTCAACCACCGTCGCCGCGCGGCCGTACTCCGCGGTGGTGGGCGGGCGGGTGAGCTCGGCGCCGTGGGCCACCGCCGCGGCGGCTGCCTGGTCGACGTCGGTGACGGACAGGTGCAGCGTCACGGGTGCCCCGCTGCCCGACGGCGCCACGTGCCCGATGTCGGGGTACTCGTCGGCGAGCATGAGCACCGAGCCGGCGATGTCGAGCTCGGCGTGGCCGATGCGGCCGTCGGGCATCACCACCGGCTCGGAACGGGCGCTGGCGCCGAACACCTCGCCGTACCAGGCGATGGCGGCACGGGCGTCGCGCACGGCGAGGTACGGCGTGAGGGCTGAAGCGGCTGAGGGGATCGTCGTCATGGTCACATTGAGTCCTTCCGGGAGAGAGAGGGCGCGCACGATGCGGGCCCGCAGGCGGGCGGCGAACGTGGGATCGGGGGCGGCTGGCACCGCCGTCGTGCGTAGCTGCTCGAACGAGTCAGGCATCGGGACCGCCTCCCGCGGCATAGGTGCGGCGGAACGCCGACTTGGCCCGGACGAGCAGCGCCTCGGTGGCGTGCACCGTGCGGCCGAGGAGGGCTGCAACCTCCGGCACGGGCAGGTCGTCGAGGTAGCGCAACGTCAGCGCGGCGCGGTGGTGCGGCCCGAGCTGCCCCAGCGCGGCCCGGGCGCGGACAGCGTCGAGCTGCACGTCCCACGGGTCCTCCTCGGGCGCGACCTCGTCGCCGACCACGCGCAGGCTGCGCTCCTCGCGGGCCTGCCTGCGCCAGTGGTCGACGAGCTTGTGGCGGGCGGTCCCGATCAGCCAGGGGACCCCCAGGGCCGTGCCGCCCCGCCGTACCGCTTCGACCGCCGCCATGAACGTCTCCGAGGTGAGCTCCTCGGCGACCGAACGCTGGCCACAGCGGGCGATGAGATAGCCGTACACCTCGGGCAGGCCGCGGTCGTAGAGCACAAGGAGCTCGCTCCCTGGGCCCTCGGCCGCGCTCTGGTTCACACCCCATCATCGCCCGGGCGGTCGCGTTTCCGACGCCCAAGATATTCAGGCGTCCATTCCCCTCTGGGTGGCATCCCGGCCGATGGCCAGGGGCGGGTAGCAGAGTGGCCTGGCTCGTGAACGGTCCGGCCGCAGCGACACAACGCGCCATCTTCCAAAGTCACCCATCGGTCGAGGGGTTTAGGGACATGGCGCGCCGCCATGGCACCGGTCGCGTCCACCACCCGCACGGAGCCGGAGCACCGAGCGGTCGATGTTGGCGCTTGTCCTCGCTGTGCGCAGAGAGTGCGAGACTTCTCATATGCCTGTGGGGCAGCCGCGGCCGGGGTACCACTCGGTCACGCCGCGTGTCTTCGTCGACGACGTCGCAGGGCTCGTCGGCTTTCTCCGTGAGGTGTTCGACGCAACGGGCGCCATCGATCCCCATCGCCCGACCGAGGTCCGTATCGGTGACTCGCTGGTCATGGTTGCGTCCACGACCGAGCGCCCCGCCCACCCTGCATACCTCTACGTCTACGTCGACGACGCCGACGCCGCGTTCCAGCGAGCGGTCACGGCTGGCGCCACCGTTCTCGAGGGCCCACGCGATACCCCGTACGGCGACCGGCGCGCGATGGTCAGCGACGCCTGGGGCAACGTGTACCAGATTGCGCATCCGCTGCCGGGAGCCTGAGCAACGAAGTGGGTGTCCTGCGAAGCCGCCACTAGCCGGACCCAAACAGTCGGCTGATGTGCCCTCGATCTTGTCAGCGGTTTTGTCAGCGCACCACTGACCTCTCCGCACCTATGCCGACCGACAAGCACACACGGCGAAGGCGCAGAAGTCCATGCTGACCAGCGACTTCGCCCTACGAGTGGACTCTGCCGCTCACTCGGGCATACGGCCCGGATTGGTCGAACCCAAATCTCATAACCCGAAGATCCAACCTCCCACAGTACCGCGAGTAGGCGAGCAGAGGTCAGCCCGTCCCTCGATAAGAGAAATAGGTGAAGCTCCGGTCTGTTACAACTTCATGAGGTTGCCATCGCCGCCGCACAGCCGCGCTACGACGGCGATGCGAACGTGCTGCGGGGCCAACTGTGCCTAGTGGGGAAGTGTCGAGTAGATAGCCTCAGCCAATGTCTTTGTCACCTTGTTGCGGGCGACGTCCTGCCCCTCCCGCTCCTCGACGAGCCAGAGGTACATGAACTGGTCCACGAATGTGTAATTCAACGTCGCCGTCAGCCTCGCGTCTGCGTCGCTCTTAACGGCTCCAGTGGACTTCCAGATGCCGGCATAGAGGTCGATCGCTTCGGCAACGATGATCGAGAACTCCGGCTCCACTGCTTGCGCCTGGCGGATTGCTGGCCACAGCTGCCGGTACTCAAGGTAGTAATCGGCGTACCTCTCGAACCACGTCGTGAGGGCCTCGACCGTCGGCTTCTTCATAGCGCTGAGGTCGTCGAGCAGCCCGGCCTCGTTCGCCGCTATCCGGAGTTCATCCCGTATTGCGCGAAGTGCGTCCAGCTTGCTCTGGAAGTACAGGTAGAACGTCCCTCGGCTTGCACCGGCGCGTTGCGCTATGTCATCAACGGTGACGTTGACGTACCCGTTCGCCTCGAACGCCGATCGAGCCGCATCGACCAGCTTCTGTCTCGCCAACTCCTTTTGCGCGGCGCGCAATAGCGATGGGGCGCGTGGGGTCGGGGCCTGCTTCTTGCCGTCTTTCGCATTGCCTCGCACCACGGTCTTCCTCGTCCCTTTGCCTTCCGTCGATCTCACGCGTTGCCGCCTGCCACCCGCGACGGTGCCGCGCCGCGCGGAACTGTGTCCTGTCGCCGAGCTACCTCCGGAACTGGCGGCGCGGCGGACGCCTGGCACTCGCTCACAATTGACATGTTACAGAGTGCCTCCCGCGCTCTGAGCCACGCACAGCTTGTGGCAATAACGCAGACAGACGCGTCAGGAGCGCGCCGGCCGAATCTCGGACCCACAGGTCTATGCGTGTACGCGCTCTCCGAGATGTACCGTCGCCCGTCCGTCGGTAGGCCAGCGACGTGACGGTGGGCTGGCGCATGCGCGTCTCGAAGTAGTCGCTCCTCGATCACGCGCCCGCTCCCAGATAGACCGTTGAGAGCTCGCGAGTGATCTCTTCGGGCCGACCCTCGCATCGGATGTTCCCCTGGACCAGGACGGCTGCGTACTCGGCTACCGCCAACGCGGTTTGGGCGAACTGCTCGACCACGAGGATAGAGATCCCTTCGGCGGCGAGCTGGCCGACGATTTCGTATAGTTCCGCCACGACGCGCGGGGCGAGGCCCATCGAAATCTCGTCGAGCAACAGCACCGATGGCCCCGTGGCAAGAGCCCGAGCCATGGCAAGCATCTGTTGCTCCCCTCCCGAGAGGGTGCCGGCGTACTGTGCGCGACGCTGCCCGAGGACGGGGAAACGCGCGAACGCCACTTCCTCCACGTGCTTCGTCGTCACCGTGCCGCGGTGGGTCATCATCCGCAGGTTCTCTGCAACGGTGAGGTTCGCAAAGATCCCACGTCCCTCCGGAATGCTGCACACCCCGGACCGCGCGAGCCGTTCGGGAGGAGTGCCGTTCACATGGAGGCCATTGACGTGCACACAGCCAGCAGTTGGGGCGACCCGGCCACTCGCGACCTTCAGCAGCGTGGTCTTGCCGGCACCGTTGGGCCCGAGTAGGGCAAAGACGCACCCTCGCGGCAGCGCGAGTGACACCCCGTGGACGACCTCGATCCGGCCGTACGCGGCCCGAATATCCCGTAGCTCCACTGCGGGGGGCTCTGCCCCCTTGCGTCCCGAGGAGGCGACCGCTGCTCCGCACACCGCCATCGCTCGACGGTCGCCTCCGGCTCGCGCGATGACACCACGCCACTTCATCGGGGCCACGACCCGGGCGCGAACAACGTACCTTCATCGCACGAGGCTCGGCGCGGCGGCGCGGCGGCCAGTTGCGGCCCTCCTCGGAGATCGGAGGGGTGCACAATGTCCGCTCCGAGGTACGCCGCCTGCACCGCCGTGCTCCCGCGGATCTCGGCTGGTGTTCCGTCGGCGATCACCCTCCCGAAGTCAAGTACGTAGATATGTGAGCAGACGCGCATCACGAGTTCGATGTCGTGCTCCACCAGGAGGATGGCCATCCCTTCGGCGCAGAGACTCAGAAGGAGAGCTCCGAGTGCCTCAGTTTCTCGCTCGTCGAGGCCTGATCCTGGCTCGTCAAGAAGAAGGAGGCGAGGTTGGGTAGCCAGCGCCCGCCCGAGTTCGACCAGCCTCGCCAGCCCCGTCGAGAGCGCGTCGACCGGCGCGTCGGCCACTGCGCGAAGCCCAACCCGGTCAAGGATGGCATCGACGAACGCGCTCGGGTCTTCTCCGCGATCTCGGGCGTTAGTTCTCTGGATCTCGGCAGCAACGAGGATATTCTCCCGCGCCGTAAGGGAGTCGAAAACCTCCAGCCGCTGGAACGTTCGAGCCATGCGCATCCGCGCTCGCCGGTACGCCTTCATGTTGGTGACGTCCTCGGTGCCGATAAACGTCCGTCCTGCCGAAGGCGCCTGGAGCCCCGTAATCACGTTGAACAGCGTCGTCTTGCCAGCACCGTTCGGGCCGATCAGCCCGGTAATGCGACCGACGTCTGCCTCCAAGGAGACGTCGTCGACGGCCAGGAGCCCTCCGAAGCGGACGCTCACGTTCTCAACGCGCAGTGCTGGCACGTGTGCTCACCTCCTCTGGCTCAGCTGGGGCACGCGCTCGCGGATGCCAGGAGATGAGCCGCTGTTCCGCCGGGAGGAAACATCACGCGCCACGCGGCGCACGTCGTGACCGAGTTCCGACAGATCATCGGTCCACCCGTTGGGGTTGCGTGCGATCTGCAGAGCACCGAGGCCGGCGCCGATGTACGTGAGGTTCCGAAGCGCAGGCAAAGCCTGCTGGATGCGAGGGAAGATCCCGAATGTCAGGCCACCGCAGAGGGCACCCGTCACGGTCGTGATACCGGCGACAGACACGAGAAGAAGGAGCACGAGGCTCTGCAGCACCTCGAAGTCATTCGGGCCGACGGTTCCTCGGAGCCCGCCGTAGAGTGTGCCTGCGACGCCGGCGATCGCCGCGCTGAGGGCGAACACCGCCAGCTTCGTCACAGTCAGGTTCAACCCGAGCGTGGCACATGCGGCGGGGCTGTCCTTCATCGCTATGAGCCTGCGGCCGAAGCGGGCGCGCCGGATCGCGGTCACGGCGACCCCCGCGACGGCGAACACCACTGTGACGAGGATGAGGTAGGCGCCTTCGCCGTGGAACGACACCCCGAAGAGCGACGGGCGGCCGACGCTCAGGCTGCCGCCGAAGCCGAAGACGTGCACGTTCTGGAAGAAGAGAAGGCTCATCCCCTGAGCGAACGCGAGGGTGCTCAGGGCGAGGTAGAGGCCCTTAAGGCGGAGCGCCGGCAGGGCTGCGACCGCACCGACAAGCCCGCTCGCCACGCCGGCAAGGAGGATGCCCCAGAACGAGTGGCCTCCGAAGTACTTCCCCATGACGAAGGCGCCGATGCCGACGAATGTCATCTGTGCCAGCGAGACCTGGCCGGCGTAGCCCACCAGCAGGACCAGCGACAGCATGATGAGGGCGAACACGACGCCCTGGGCGATCAGGGTGAGGTTCGCAGGCGACAGTACCTGCGCGGCGATGACCGCCAGGATGATCACGCCGATCGCGCCTGCCACCGACTCCCGGAACGTGGCGACTCGAGGTGTACGGCGCGCCGTTGCCCGCCGCCCTGTGGGCAACCGCGGCTGCGGCAGGACTAGCAGGACGACGTAGAGGAAGATGATCGGAAGCGCCGGCTTCAGCAGGGTGATCAGCCCCGTTGGGAGGTAGGCGATCGTGAACGATTCGCTGAGGCCGAGCGCGATTCCACCGAGGAACGTCAACGGCAGGCTCTTCAGCCCGCCGACCATCGCGGCTGCGTACCCATTGATGACCAACAGGGTCAGCAGGATGATGTCGAGCGAAACAAGTGGCGCGAGTAGAATTCCGGCTAAGCCGGCCAAGGAAGCACCGATCGCCCAGCTCGCGGACGAAACGTGACCCGGCGACGCGCCGTTGAGCGAGGCGAGGTCCGGATCGTCAACGACTGCGCGCATCGTGATGCCGAACCGAGTCCTGTGCAGGAGCAACCGCAGGAGGGCGGCGACGAGGAGCGTCACCGCGATCATGGTTAGCTGGTGGTACGTCACGTTGATGCTGAACAGCCGGACACTGTTGCCTGCCCAGAACTGCGGGAGGACACGAGGTTCGACGGGGTTCCAACGGATCGTGGCCAGACCGACCAGAGTCAACAGCAACCCGAGCGTCAGGACGATCTGCGTGTTGGCCGTCGAGCCGTGCAACCGGCGCATCAAGAGCCGTTCGATCAGTGCCCCCAGCGCAGGCGCGAAGACACCCAGCACCACGATCAGGGCCAGCCACTGCGGCCAGCGGTGATCAATCGTCAACTCCCAGTACGTGAAGGCGACCACCATCCCGATGGCGCCATGGGCGAAGTTGAATATCCCTGATGTCGTGTACGTCACGACCAGCCCGCTCGCCGTAAGCGCGTAGATGCAGCCCGTCGTGATCCCGATGATCGTGTACGCCAGGAACGTCGTCACCGCATCGCCACCCAGTGCGGTGTGCACGACCGTGACCGGCACCTCTCAGTGAACGCCATGTTCACTTCATGTCCCCCTTGCACTTATAGTGCGCATGATGCCAGAATCTGGCAGGGCTTGCAATGGGCAACGGGGCGGCGCGCCCCGAAGGGCGCCCCCGCTGAAGCCGACAACCAACGGGGAGGCACGCGATGACGATGTCGATCGAAGCGATCTCGGACCGCATGGAGATCCAGGACCTGATCGTTAACTACGCATACGCCCTCGAGACGCACGATCCCGATGCTCTCGACAAGGTGTTCACCGAAGACGCCCGCATTGATTACCGCGCCATGCACGGGAGCGACGGTGGGCTAGAGACGGCGAAAGCGTTCTTGGCGGCCGCAAGCCCGAAGTTCGCGGGAAGCCAGCTTATGGTGGCGCCGAGCAAGATCACCCTCGACGGCGACCGTGCGACAGCGCGCACGGCTTGCTTCCACCCGACGCTGATCGACCAACGCGGCGGGCAGACGCACGTGTTCCTGTGCGGCTTCTGGTACCACGACGCCGTGGTTCGGACATCGCACGGCTGGCGGATTCGAGAGCGCGTCCTGGAGAGGTGCTACTACCACAACCTGCCGCCTGACTTCGCCTTCTTGCAGGCCGTGCATGGCGAGGGGTGCGCTTGTACCCGTCAGCTCGTTGACGACTAGAAGCCTGGTCGAGCACGGAGCGCGGTGAGCGACGTGAACTCCGCCGACGAGGCCTTAGCGCATTGCCACATCATGTCGCTCCTGTCGCTGTACTACCACGCGCTCGAAGGCGGAGACTTCACGACATTGGCCGAGCACGTCATGGCGCCCGACGCGGTTTGGGACGTCGTGCAGCACGGGCCCTCGGGCAGCCACCGCTACGTCTCCGAGGGCAGGGACACCGTGATCGCATGGTTCGCGAAGCTGATGTCGCCCGGCGGCATCAGCCGGGGCGCCGTTCGTCAGTACCTCAGTACCCACGTGATCACGGTGAACGGTGACACCGCGCACTCGGTGAGCAATCTGCAGGCAGTGAAGCTCGACACGATGTCGCTGTTGGCATCCGGGAAGGCGGAGGCGGACCACATCAAGACGGACCGCGGGTGGCGTATCCGCCGGTTCCGGCTCGATGAGCGGATGAACGACGCCTCTATGGGGGCGGGGGCGGTGCTTGCGGCTGCTGGCGACCCAAGCAGCACTGCGGAGTGACCGCTCTTCGTCGTGCCTGTCAGCGCCCGCTCTACCCGCCTTCTCCCGCTTCTCGGTAGAGCTGGTTGACGCGTGCCGCCTCGCCGGCGTTGTAGATGTCCTCCTCGTAGCACCACATACCGTCTCCCGCGTAACACAGCACGGTCCCGCAAACGAACTGGAACGGCTGCCCGCCGTCGGGTGCTCGGTACTGGATCGGGATGTAGGTGAACACGAGGTCGTTGTCGATCATGTGCCACAGCACAGGGAATTCCTGGCCCCCGGTCGCGGCCATCGTCGACACGATCCACGCGCGGATGGCCTCGCGGCCCCGCAGGACACCGAATTGGTGCTCGACATAGATGGCGTCGTCCGTGAATTGCTCAGCCCAGGCGTTCCAGTCCCCCGACTCGACGGCCTTCGTCGCGAGGTCCTGGTAGTTCTGGAGCGCGGCCTCGACCTCGCCCCGCGACAACGGCCCCTTCCGGCGCACTTCGTCCGCGAGGAACGTGAAGCCGCGCTCAGGTTTCTCGGCCACATAGGCAGGCATGGGTCAGATCTCGCGCGACGGCTGGCTGGCGGCGTGGCGCCCTGCGATGTAGCCGAACGTCGCCGCTGGCCCGATCGTCGCGCCTCCCCCGGGGTAGGCCAGTCCCCACACCGACGCCGATGCGTTGCCCGCCGCGTAGAGGCCTGGAACGACACCACCGCGAGCACGACGGACCCGAGCATCGCGATCAATGCGCGGCCCCCCGTTCGTCCCGATCGCTCCGTTCAGGAGTTCCACCGCATAGAAGGGCGCGCGGTCGATCGGTGCCATGACCGCGCCGGGGGTCGGCGCGTTCCCGCTCCCCAGTACTTCGAAGTAGGTAGTGCCGCGCCGATAGTCACGGTCCTCGCCCGCAGCGACGTTCTCGTTCCAGCGGGACACCGTCGCCTCAAGGGCGTCCGGGTCAACACCGATACGCACCGCAAGCTCTCGTAGGGTCGGTGCCTGGGCGATCCAGTCCGGTGCCGGCTGACCGGGGACAATCGTGGGGAGGATCACCGAGGTGTCCTTCAGCCTCTGGTCGAAGAGGATCCAGTTCGGCCCCTCGTTCGGGTACTCGATGGAGACAGGGTCGTAGTTATTGAGGACTTTCGGGAAGTCGCGGTAGGTCACGCCCTCGTTGACGAACCGATGACCTAGGCGGTTGACGACAATCGCGCCGGCAAGACCGCGCGCCGTGCCCATCTGCGCCATCTCGCGACCGTCGTACACGAAGCCGGGCTCCATGACCACCGGGATGCCCCAGAACGACGTCATGTTGGCCAGCTCTGCGCCTGCCTCCATCGCCATGCGATGGCCGTCACCTTCGTTGAACGGCGGGCTGATCGCCGAGATGGGAAGGCCGATGAACGCCTTCACCATCGATTCGTTCCACTCGAAACCGCCACACGCGAGCACGACACCCTTCCGGGCACCGATCAGCTGACGGCCCGTACTGTTCTCCACCGCAACCCCGATGACCTCGCCGTCGACCACGACTAGGTCCTGTACGGCCGCATTGGTCAGGACGTCGACGTTCCGGTTGCGAAGTCCCTTGTACAGCGCGGCGACCATCGCGGCACCGAGGACTCGAACGTCCTCCGCCTGCCGCTTTGCTGCGAGCCCGACTTCTCCCAGGACCGTGCGGCCTGGCGTGGCAATGGCCTCTAGTTGCAACCTGCCCGGAGTCTGGCTGCCGAAGTGGTCACCGTCGGGTGACTCCCCGTTCCCGAGACTGTCGATGTCCGCAAGCGTCAGCCACGGCAGGTGTGGGCTCGTGCGGAGCCGGACCGCCTCATCGCCGAGCTCGCTGCGCGCATCGAAGGGCGCCGGTTCAATCGAACGCCCCCGCCGCTTTCCGCCGGGTAATTGCGCGTAGTAGTCGTTGAACATCCGGGGCACGGCCATCCGCAGCGGCGTCTTTGCCTCGAGGTACTCGAGCATCTCGGGGGCGGTGTCGACGTACACCTCGAGGAGGTCGGCATCAGGTTCGCGGCCGAGTGTGACCCGACGGATGTAGGTCAGCGCTTCCTCACGGGAGTCCGTCTCACCCACATCGCCCATGTGGTGGTTCATCGGGATCCACTGCACGCCACCAGAAACGCCTGTCGTGCCTCCGATCAGGGGGGCCTTTTCGAGGACGATGACCTGCGCACCTCCGTCGTGCGCCAGCGTCGCAGCAACCAAGCCCGCGCCTCCGGACCCGACGACCACGACGTCGAAGACCGAGTCCCAGTGCTCAGGACGAGATCCGATCACGAGAGCCCCCTTGACTGACATACTGTTCACGAGATGACGAGGCGATCATACGCTAGGTGCACTGTCAAACGCAACCGTCGTGGGGCGCGAGCCAGCAGAAAGGGAGTGAGGAAATGGTGACTCGGCTGCTGTCCGGGACCGCGGCGCTCGTGACCGGCGGCGGCGGCGGGATTGGGTCGGCGTCTGCCGGATGGCTCGCGAGGGACGGGGCTGCCGTCATGATCATGGGCCGGACGGAATCAACACTGATCGAAGCTCGCGACGGCATCTCGGCATTCGCCGGTCCCGAAGCCAACGTGCAGTACTTCGTCGGCGACGCGCTCGAAGCGGATGCCGTCCAGTCGGCGCTCACTAGCGCCGAAGCACTGACAGGCCGGCTTGGGATTGCCGTTTCCGTAGTCGGGTCGGGCACCCTGAAGCCCCTCCTCATGTTCGATGAGACGGGAGTCCTCGAGGAGTTGCGCCGCAACATCGTGTCGGCATTCCTTGTCATACGTCACGCCTCACCGCTCATGGCACGGCACGGAGGAGGATCGATCGTCTGTATCTCGTCGGGCGCCGCGAAGATCCCGTGGCCGTTCCTGACCATGTACAACGCGTCGAAGTCCGGGGTGGAAGGCCTCGTGCGAGGAGCAGCGATCGAACTCGGCCGCCTCAACGTCCGAGTCAACGCCGTCCGGCCGGGCCTCGTGCGCACCGATACCAACGAGATCGGCTTGTTCGCCAACGACGACGTGATCACGCGGTTCCTCGACGAGACGCCGCTCGGGCGCACGGGAGTACCGGATGATGTCGCTGCGGGTGTCCGCTACCTGGCCGGCCCGGAGTCGTCATGGGTGACCGGCCAGAGCCTCGGGATCGGCGGTGGAAACGAGCTGACCAAGGCTCCCGATCTCGAGGCCCTCGTGCGGCGCCGCTATGGCGACGGCCCGATCGATGCGGTGCTATCGGGCCGCATCCCGGGATGAGGCGCACGAGGCGGCTCCCCCCGGGGCGCACGTTGGCGGCCGTCCGGATCCCAACGGACGCTCCGGATCCCGGCAAAGGAGGAGCAGCTAGGAGCGCTACGGGGAGTCACGTTGTACTGGCGAGCGGCTACTGCAGGTCTGGATGGTCCTGAAGGTGCGCTCCGAGGTTCCCGATGAGGTCGCAGAAGCCGAGCCGGTCAGTGAGCCACCACGTTCCGTCCCTTCGCTCATACGTGTCGCGGTACCTGCCTGCGATCACCACCTGCAACGGCAACTCGGGCCGGGCCTGTAGCACGGTGAAGTACGACTGCGCTTTGGCGCTTGAACGTGTTTCAACATCGATCAGGATGTTCGTCGTCACATGTTTGGTGGACGGGGTGCCTTCGTAGACGCGGGTGTAGCTGCGGAAGACGTCGAGGACGCCATCGACTCCTTCGTACACACTGTCACGGCCGTAGACGCGGATCCGCCCGTGACGGAAGTAACCCGCAACGCGTTCGAAGTCACCCGTGTCGACGGCGTCCGCGTATCCGAGGATGATGCCCTCGATGGCGCGGTGCGCGTCCCAACGCTCCTCGAAGCCGATCATTGGGGCCTCCGACGATCGACCACAGTGTCCTCTCGACGACTAGCAGCGGCAGCGAGGTCAGGCAGCGACAGGCTGGTAGAGCTTGATGTCATCGGGGGACAGCTTGCGAGAGGCGATGCCCGCGAACCCGTCCCCACCGACATACGCGTCCTCCCCTACGAGCAGTCCGTCGTCGGCGATGGGCCAGAGCACTGCCATATGTGTCTCGTACAGGTAGTAGGCCTCTTCGTCGTCCACCTCGATGCCCATCGCGAGCAATGTCCTACCCGGGTACGCCATGCGCATGACGCCTTCAGTCACAATGCACTGCCGGTCCACGGAAAGGTGGTCGATGGCAAACTGCAGCTTGTAGGCCCCTGAAGCAGCAAACTCTTCGTACGCCTTGCGCACCTCCTCCTTGCCGACGGGGCCCGTACCGCCCAGCTCGAAGATGCGGTACCTGGTGTGCTCAGACATGGTCGACATCACCGTGTCGAGGTCGAGCGCCGCCTCGGCCTTCATATGCTGCAGGATCAGCTCGAGTGGACGGCGCAGGCTCGGGTCGGTCTCGATCC
>Ga0070741_10006295_pt1 | contig 25620 bp, 14 predicted proteins | sample Coa_R1_4_FD_66440 | JGI IMG/M metagenome (GOLD analysis project Ga0070741, IMG submission 66440) | Surface soil microbial communities from Centralia Pennsylvania, which are recovering from an underground coalmine fire - Coalmine... | ecosystem: Environmental > Terrestrial > Soil > Unclassified ... | reverse complement strand
CAGCCATGTTGCCGAAAGGCTCGCCGAATGGTCCCAGGCCAATGCCGGCGGCGACACCAATGTCTTCGAAGGTGCCATCCTTCTTATTGTGGTAGAGATAGTTCCAGCCGGCATCGTTGGTGACGATCAGGTCCGGCCAGCCGTCGCCATCGTAGTCTCCCCACTCGACGCCCATGCCGTGCAGCTTGCGAGGGTCATCGACGCCGGCTTTCTTTGAGACTTCCTCAAACGTTCCATCTCCGCGATTGCGGTACAAGAGATCTGTTTCGCCTTCGAGCCGATCGGGGAGTTCGACCAGTACGCCCTTGTAGCCAAAAGAAAGATTGGGATCGGGCAGATGGTGTGGATCGGTGTGAACATAGCGCGCCACGAAGAGATCAAGTTTCCCGTCGCGGTCGTAATCGGCCCAGGCCGCACCGGTACTGAATCCGCCGGCCGCAATGCCGGCCTTGGCAGTCACATCTTCAAAACGGCATCCGCCTAAATTGTGGTAGAGCACGTTGTGCCCATACCCAGTGACGTACATATCGGGCAGGCCGTCGTTGTCGTAATCGCCGACCGCAATCGCCATTCCCCATCCCTTAGTGGTCAATCCCGAATTCGCGGTCACGTCGGTAAAGTGAATTCGCGATGAGGTCGAATCCTGGTGATAGAGCGTTACCATGAGATCGCCGCCCTTGAGATATTGGTCGATCGTGGAATCATTGATGACGGCAATGTCAAGCTTGCCATCGTTGTCGCAATCAAAGAGCGCAACGCCCCCAGCGGACATGGTGTCGAGGACGTAGCGGCGATCGGTGCGGGTGTGAGGAACCATCGTGAGACCGGCCTGGGACGAGATGTCTTTAAACTGAATGCCAGACTTCGGCGCTTCCGCCAGGGATTTCGCGTGAACGGCGGAAACGGCGATTGGAAGCGGCTTCGCTCCCGATCCAGTCTGCGCCGGGCAAAAGGCGTTTACGATGAGGAAGAGGATCAAGGGGAACCGGCGGCCCATAGGCGAGTATTTTAGCAATGGGATTATGGGGATTTGTAAGCGACCTTCGTTGTAACTTTGGCTAACGGACGGTGCGCTTGAATCAGGCATGCATGGATGCAGAAAGGCGGGTGTAGAGTGAAGCTGATTCGTTTTGGCAAACGCGGAAGCGAGAAGCCAGGAGTTTTGATTGGCGAAACCAGACTCGATTTGTCGTCGCAGTTTCGGGACTGGGATGAAGATTTTTTTGGGAGTGACGGTCTAAAGAGGTTGAGCGATTTGCTTCAGAGTGGAGGGGCAAAGTCGTTTGCAGAAGTCCCATCAAAGGAGCGATGGGCGGCACCGATTGCGAGACCCAGAAAGATTATCTGCATCGGACTGAACTTCAGTGATCACGCCCGCGAGTCGGGAATGGAAATTCCGAAAGAACCGATTCTCTTCATGAAGGCGACCAACACTCTTGTGGGTCCGTATGACGATCTGCTGATACCGCGGGGCAGCAAGAAGACGGATTGGGAAATCGAGCTAGGCGTTGTGATCGGACAGGAAGCGCGCTATCTGGACTCGACAGAGGCTGCCGCGAATCACATTGCTGGATACTGCATCTCTCACGATGTGTCGGAGCGGGAGTTCCAACTGGAGCGGGGCGGTCAATGGACAAAAGGCAAGAGCTGCGACAGCTTCAATCCTTTAGGGCCGTGGCTTTCAACGCCCGACGAGATTCCAAATGTGATGAAGGCGGCAATGAAGCTTTCGGTTAATGGTCAAACGCGCCAGAATGGCAACACGCAGACGATGATCTTTGGGCCTGTGGACCTGGTTCACTACATTTCGCAATTCATGACGTTGGAGCCCGGCGACTTGATCTCGACGGGAACTCCGCCGGGGGTTGGTCTCGGGATGAAGCCGCCCCAATATCTGAAAGCGGGTGATGTTGTCGAGTTGGAGATGGACGGACTGGGACGGCAGCGACAGACTTGTGTTCAGGCGTGACGCTCTTCGGGCGGCTAAGTGGGCATGGAAGGCGGAAGTGCGTCTTCGTGCTTTCCGAAGTCTTGGCTGGGAGACGGTCCCATGGTGAACTCGATGGTGCCGCCGTTCGCGATGTCGGCATGAGCAAACCATAACTGGGAATGCGGCTTGCCGTTGAGCTTCACGGATTGGATGAAAGCATCGGCCGGTGAACTGCGTTTCACGGCCACTCGCAGCTTCTTACCTTGGGGAAGTTCGACTTCCGCGCGATTTACCAGCGGCGTTCCAAAAACGTAGTTGCCGCTGACGGGATCGACAGCATAAAACCCGAGCGAACTGATGACGTACCATGCCGACATCTGGCCGCAATCTTCGTTGCCCGCAAGACCGTCGGGCTGATCGTCGTATTCCATTTCGAGGAGGCTGCGAACCCGCGCCTGGGTTTTCTGCGGCTCTCCTGCATAGCAGTAGAGATAGGCCATGTGATGGCAAGGTTCGTTGCCATGGGCGTATTGTCCAACCATTCCTGCAATGTCCGGCGGAGCGTCAGCGGGGAGTTGAGAGCTTGCCGAGAAAAGATTGTCGAGCTTCTGAACGAACGCCTGGCTACCTCCGAACAGGTTGATATATCCGGCGGGATCGTGCTGCATGAAGAATGTGGTCTGCCAGGGGTCGGATTCCGTGTAGTCACGCCATTTCTTGGAATAGCCCATCTCGGTAGGATCGAACGGCTCCGACCACTGGCCGTTCTCCAAGCGGGGGCGCATGAAGGTCGTCGATGGATCGAACAGGTTCTTGTAATTCTTCGAGCGCTCGACCAGGAACTTGTAGTCGTCCATTCGATCCAGCGCCTTTGCGACGTGCGCGACGGCCCAGTCGTCGTAGACGTATTCCATGGTCTTGCTGACGGACTCTTCTTCTTTATCACAAGGGATGTAGCCGAGCTTGCGGTAATAGCCGAGACCGCGATAGTCGTCGTCCATGGCGCGGCGGCGCAGCGCGGGATAGACCTGGCTGAAATCAATTCCCTTGAAGCCTTTCACGTAAGCCTCGGCGTAGACCGAACTGGAGTGATAGCCGGTCATGCAAAAAGTCTCCCTGCTTTGCAGAGGCCAGATGGGAACTCCGGCAGGACTTTCCTGGGCCATGCGGATCAGGCAGTTCACGAGATCGGGAACGCGCTCGGGCTGGCAGATGGTGTACATCGGATGGGCGGCGCGGAAGGTGTCCCAGAGCGAGAAGGTGCTGTAATAATGCGATCCCTTGGGAAGCTGATGAATCTTGGCATCCATACCGCGATACTGGCCGTCAACATCGTCATATAAAGTTGGCGCCACGAACATGTGATACAGCGCGGTATAGAAGATGGTCTGATGGCGAGCGGTGGGCATTTCGACCTTGATGCGGGAAAGGTTCTGATTCCAGGCGTCGTGAGCAGCGCGGCGGATTTTGTCGAAATCCCAGTCGGGCATCTCGGCGGCCAGGTTCTTGGTAGCGCCTTCATCGCTCACCCCGGAGATGCCGGTTTTGACTGAGATCACTTCCTTGTCAGCCGTTTCGAAATGCAGCAGGCATTTCAAAGATGTGCTCTTTGCCTCGCGGATGGAAGGATCGAGCCGCTTGTCGTCAGAGACGATCTCGAAGGACTTAAACGGCTTGGAAAATTGCATAGCGAAGTATATTTCGCGTCCGGGAGCCCAGCCTTTCATGCTGCGTCCACCAACGATCGTATTGTTGCCAATGACTTTCAGATTCGCCCAGATCACGGGAGTATTCGAGTAGGAGTGCACCAGGTCGAGAATGAAGTGGCTGCTGTCACTCTTCGGGAAGGTGTAGCGGTGCATGCCGGCGCGTTCGGTCGCGGTCAGTTCGGCGCGGATGTTGTAGTCGCGGAGAAGAACCGAATAATAGCCGGGGACTGCGACCTCATCTTCGTGGCTGAAGCGGGAACGGTATCCCTCGCCGGGATTCTGCCGCGCACCGGCAACCAATTTCGTGGGGCCGGTGCCCGGCATCAGCAGGAAGTCGAGCATGTCGGAAGCGCCGGTGCCGCTCAGGTGCGTGTGGCTGAAGCCCATGATGGAGCTATCGGAGTAGTGGTAGCCAGAGCACCAATCCCATCCATCGTTGTAAGTGTCGGGGCTTAGTTGCATCATGCCGAAAGGCACAGTCGCGCCGGGATAAGTGTGGCCATGGCCGCCCGTGCCGACAGCGATCTTCACGAAGCGGGTGAAATCCTGGGACTCGGTGTCAGCATTGGGAACAGCGGCGGTCTTGAGCGCAGAGGAAGCCGCAACGTTACGGAATCCGAGAGCTTTGGCGAACGGCAACAAAGAGAGTGCGCTGACGAAATGACGCCGGGTTAGCATTTTGAAATCCTCTTAGGAAAGAGGAATTCTACATGAGTGAACAGACGCCGGCGCAGCTGGGAGATGATCAGCAAGCGAGCTTGGTTGCTAGGCTGCGCGGGCGACTGACTTCTCCTGAAGCAGAAGTTCCGAGGCTTTCACGCGCATGTGCGAGTGGAACCATTTCTGCACGATGTTGTCGCAGAGGAAATTCGCGAGAGAGAGAAAAGCCATGCCTTGATGATGGACCATCCAGGAGCGCACGAGTTCCCAACGCGGACGACCGAAGCGACGACGGCCATTCGTAAAGTCTGAAGCCTCATAGAAGCCGTAGGAGCCAAACCATCCGAGAGAGTACATTCGCTGGAGGTTGGCGAGCGCATTCTTGGGATCAACACTCAAGGCCAGGAAAGTTGAGTACGGCGAAACGATCAGCGGGTCGGACTCGCTCTTCTTCAGGGCAAGACTGGGGACGCCAAAGGCCTCATAGTGGTAGTCGCCCGCCTCGTTAATCCGGGCGCAAGCAGATTCGGAAATGCCCCACGGAATCCCCTTCTCCAAGGCATAGTCCTGCTGTGACCGCACCGCCGCGGCGGTGGCACGATCCAGCAAAGTATTGCGATAACTATGCATCCAGATCGACGGCATGAGGTATTCAAACATTGTTCCCGTCCAAGACAGCAGGACTGGACGGCCGCGATAGGTGGTAAAGGGACGATCGAGACGGAACCAGGCTTCCTGCGGGACATCTTCTTTGGCAATCGCGGCAAAGACGGCCGTGCGCGGTTCGGTCGCCAGCAAGTCGTAGAAATACGGCTGCAGTTCGTTCGATTGCGCGTCGAATCCGACGGACATGAGCAAGCGCTGCTTGTCGAGAAGGAAGGTGAAATCCATCTCGTCGGCGATGTCGCGGGCGTCGTGACTCAGCTTGCGGAGATTGCCGATGAGCCATACCGCATTTTTTCGCGCCTCAGCGAGCATGCCCATCAGGCGTTCCCCGGAAGCGCGATTTCCATTCTGCCCAAGTTGAAGCCATTCATCGAGATGCAGTTGGATTTCGGCGATCAAGTCGGGCAGCCTCTCGATAGGTACATCGTTAGCAGACTTAGTAGCGAGCCGGGCTTTCAGTTCGCCGAATTCGGGCAATAGCCAGGGAAGGTAAGTGCGGACCAGGTGCTGGACGTTTTCGATCCGGGCTTCCGCCTGCTGACGGAACCAGTCTGCATCGGCAACCAACTCAGGTTTAGTTCGACTCTTCTGCGGACGCAGGATCTCCATTGGGAAATTCAGAATCGGGTAGAGCCATCCGGAGCGGTGGAGCTTCGACTCAAATTCCGAAAGGACGCGGCTGGGAAGCGCCTTCAGTTCGACCAAGGCACGGAGATGATCGACTAATCCCTCGGCCAGGCTGCGATTCAGTAGCGGGCGGTGCAGGCGATCTGTGGATCCCTGCTGAAGCGTCCACAGAGATGCCACCATATTCCCGCTATCTACCGAAGAGATAAAGAATGGCGGCTTGGGCTCGAGGGTATGCGTGTCATACCAGTTCATCAGATGGCCGCGATATTTCCGCAGACGCTTCAAGGTCGACAACGTTTTCTCGCTCAGGTCGACGAGTTCAGGGACAGTGAGGAAGCCGAATTCGACCGCAACCTGGCGTGCGTTAAGCAGCAATCCGACGTTCGTGGGAGAAATGCTGGGCGCAATCTTTCTTGGTTCGGCCTGAACATTGTCGGGAATCAGCCAGCTGTGGTCTTCATTGGAGAACTCGGCAAAATATCTCCAAATGTAGAGCGCGGATTTGCGCAGCAGCCAGGCGTCTCCATCTTTCAATTCGGGTAGAGGCTCGATGGGACTGGCATTCAGCCATATTGCCAGTGGCTTACTGCAGGCCCAGAGGGCAAGGATGGGGAGCGCGGGCCAGAAGGCGTGACGCCGCGTGAACCAGATCAAAACTCCCAAAGCCGCGGCCAGCACAGGCATGAGATCGATGTAGCGATCGATGGGGGTGCGCTTTTTGCCAAGCTCCGCTTCCGCCGCCGTTTCCCATTCGAGAAGGCGTTCGCGAGTGACGAGCCTGCGAACCAGCGCACGAACCACTGCATCAACTGAGAGAAGGGTCTGATGCGCCAACAGGGTGAGCGTCAACAGGACGGTGAAATTCGCCGTGAACAGAGTGCCGACCGCATCGCGGGCGATGCCAAGCTCGCGCGCTATGACGGCTCGAGTCAGGCCAAAGCACAATTCGACCCAGGCTGGAACGAACAAGATGCAAATGGCGGCGATGGTCCATCGCACCGGATGATCCATGGCGAACCACGCATAGAGCAGTAGGGCGAAGGTTGCCGGTTCAATCAGGCTACGACGCAGGTTATCGAGAATCTTCCAGCGGGAGACGAACGAGATCGGATTTGGCACTCTTGCGCCGGACTCATCGGGCACGCGATCGGTCAGCCATTCAACGATCTGCCAATCACCGCGAAGCCAGCGGTGCTTCCTGCGACTATAAGCGCTGTAGTGCGAAGGATAATCTTCGATAACCGGAATATCGGTGGTCAGGCCGACGCGCGCATAAGCGCCTTCGATCAGATCGTGGCTGAGCAGCGAGTTTCTCGGGAAACGTCCATACAGAACGCGGAACATCGTGTCGACTTCATAGATGCCTTTTCCGGTAAATGACCCTTCGCCGTAGAGGTCCTGGTAGACGTCTGAGATGGCTCGGGTGTAGGGGTCGAGCCCGGTCTCTCCGGCAAAGATCGCAGCCAGGCGAGACTTGGTCGTACACTGCACGCTGATGTCAACTCGCGGCTGGAGAATGCCATAGCCCGCGACGACGATGTTCTTCTCGGGATCGACGATCGCCTGATTCAAGGGATGCGCGAGCGCGCCGATCATGCGATGCGCGGCGCCTCGCGGCAATTCAGTATCGGAATCGAGCGTGATGACGAAGCGCACGCCCGGCAACAGGGACAGATTTCCGATCTTTACCGGGAAACTGTCGTACTTGCCGCGCAGCAATTGATTGAGATCGAGCAGTTTTCCCCGTTTACGCTCCCATCCCATCCATCCTTTTTCGCGAGGGTTATAGACGCGGTGCCGGTGGAGGTGGAAGAACGTTCCGGAATTCTTCGCACCGTACATTTCATTCAGGTCGGTGATCAGGCGCGAGCAGAGTTCAACGAGCTTGTCGTCCTCAGGAGCGGGATGGGGAGAGTCGGGAAGATCAGAAACGATCGCGAAATGGATATTCCGGTCGTGATTGCCGAGGTAACGCACTTCCAACTCATCCACCAGATGCTGCACCTGTTCTTCATTCAACAAGAGCGTTGGAATGGCGACAAGAGTGGCGCAGTCGTCGGGCAGACCTTCCGAGAAATCAAGCTTAGGCAGCGCGGTGGGGCGCAGCAAGTTGGTCGCCAGATAGTTCATGAGCTGAACGGCAGCCTGAGAACTCGGCAGGAGCAGGATCAGCATGGAGACGAGGACGATCGGGAGCGGCGTATCAGGCGTGGTGAGGATCCAGAGGACGCCGGTGACAATGCAGAAGGTGAGAACCGCGATGCCGACGAGAAGAAACTCGTCGGGATGGGTGCGAAGCCAATTTCGTACGGTCTCCTGGAATGGCGGGTGATATCCAACTTTTTGACACAGAGTGTCGGATCCATCGCTTACCAGATAGTAGCCAATGTGAGACTCGCGCTCGGCAATGCGCGGATCGTTGGCCCCTCGCTCCTGCGCTTTTTTGGCAAGCTTCAACGCCGCCTTCGCAACCTGAACCTCATTCAGGTCAGAGCGGCGTGCAACCTGAGCGATCCGCTCCCTGTAAGTGTTACGGGTGTCGAGGTCCATGCGCGCGTAGGCGCCGACGGGGTCCTCCCGCAAAATAGGGTCGAAGGGAATCAGCGATTCCAGATCATCGCGCCACGACGCCTGCGCAACGTGCTGGAAGCTCCGGATCAAAGGAACCACCCGTTCCTCGAGGGAGTGAGCGGGATTCTTGAGCAGGAGCACAGCCAGATTCGCAATCTTTTCCAGGAGCACGAGCTTGAGTGCCGGGACGAGCGCCCCGATTTCGTGGAACTCGAGAGGAGTGATCTCCTCGAACGCCAGGCAGAATGCGGTGAATTGCGGCTTCTTGAAATTAGTGCCAACCTGCGCCAGAAATCCCTGAGCAATAGCGAGAACGCGCGGCAGGATTTCGTCGTTCAGCGCGACGACGGGAAGGACTTGCGAGGTCAGGTCGGAAGAGATCGCTCGCGCCGCCGAGGAAAGCTGCTGCCCGTTGGTGCGCAGCCAGAGCAAATCCTCGGATTCGGAATTGGCAGCGTATGCGGCATCAATGCGGTCGACTAAAGTTTTGAATTTGAGGAGGAGCGCCTCTCCGCGCTCAGAAAAGATTTCTGACGATGACCGTTCCGGCAACCAGCTCAATGTCGCGGCAAACTCTCCGGCGATATTGCGAACGGGGGCTACTTCTTGCAGAGTGGGGGCGCTGGAGAACTTCCGCTCTTCGTCGGTGACGATTCCCTCGATTTGCGTATGGGGTCCCATATTCTCCTTCGCTGGTTAGCGATAGCTTGCAGCCTGCAGTTCAAACATTTCGGCGTAACGGCCGCCCAGGTTGGTCAGAGCTTCGTGATCGCCTTCTTCGGCGATGCGGCCTTTCTCCAGCACCACAATTCGGTCCGCCATCCGCACAGTGGAGAAGCGATGCGAAATGAAGATGGCCATCTTCCCGGTAGTCAATTCCGCGAATCGTTGAAAAACCTCGTATTCGCTGCGGGCGTCCAGCGCAGAGGTCGGCTCATCGAGAATCAGCAACTGTGCGTCGCGCAGATAGGCGCGTGCCAGCGCGATCTTTTGCCACTCTCCACCCGAGAGATCGAGGCCGCCCTCGAAGCGACGTCCCAACATCTGCTCATAGTGGGACGGAAGTTTTTGCACGACCTCATCGGCCATGCTCTTCTCGGCGGAGCGTTCCAATAGTGGAAGATTGTCGAGGTGTTCGATGCGGCCGACGGCGATGTTTTCTCGCGCGGTCATCTCGTAGCGCATGAAATCCTGGAAGATGACGCCAATTTCGCGGTAGAGGTCGTCGAGGTCGTATTCCTTGAGATCGATGCCATCCAGCAGGATCTGGCCCTCGACCGGATCGTAAAGACGGGTGATGAGTTTGACGATCGTGGTTTTGCCCTCGCCGTTTTCGCCGATGAGGGCGACGCGCTCGCCAGGACGCAGCACAAAATTCAAGCGATTCAAGATCAGGCGGGAGCTCCCCGGATAGCGAAAGGATACGTTGCGAAATTCGAAGCCTTGCCGGATGGGGCGCGGCGCGGGAAGCGCATTCGGCTTCGAGCGAATGCGCGGCTTCATATCGAAGAATGCGATCAGATCCGTCAGGAATAGGGCTTGATCCGCGATCGTGGATAAGGTCGAAAACGTCTGTTGAAGATTCGAGCTCGCGTCACGGATTGAATTCGCCAACAACGTCAAGGTGCCGAAACTAAAGGCGCCGGTCACAGTTTTCCATACGGCAAAGATGTAGGCGGTGTAGTAGCCCGCGGTGCCGATCATCGAAAGCAAGGAGCCGGCAATCACCTTGCGGCGAGCGAGGCCGATGTCTTCGTCATAAACCTGATCGGCAAGCTTCTTAAACCGAGCTGAAAGGAATTCCTGGAGACCGAAAAGCTTTAGCTCTTTTGCCGCTTCCTTGCTGCCGCCGAGAATGCGGAGGTAATCGAGCTCGCGCCGAACGGGCGTCTGCTTGAAATTCTTGGCGTATCCGAGAAATGCGAAATGCGTCTCGCCAATGAATGCGGGAATGACGCCCACAATCAGGAGGAGCAAGAGCCATGGCGAGAAGACCATGATGGTAACCGACAGCGTGATCGTGGTGATGACCTGCTGGATCAACCGGCCCATCGCCTGGATCATGTAAATACGGTCGGTGGCCTGCACCCGCGCCCGCTCCAGGCGGTCGTAGAAGACAGGATCCTCATAGGCCAAGAGGTCGAGACTCGCGGCGTGCTGCATCACGCGAACACTGATGTGGTTCATGTATTTGCCAGCCAGCAGCGTGTCGGAGTAATCGATCAAGCGGCCGATCAGGCCGGCGGCGATAGCGAGGGCAAATTCTCCAGCGACCAGCCACCACAGCCGGTGCCCAATTGGCTGATGGGTGGTGAGAATTGCATAGATTCTATCGATGATAAGTTTGGAGACCCAGAACAGGGCGGGAGGAAGTAGGGACGCAATGACCCTGGCGACAAGGCCGAAAATGACGACGGCGCGACCGGACTCCCACACAAAGTGCAGGACGGTCGGGACATTGCGGAGAGCGGCAAGCCGATCCCGCCATCCGGTAAAGGCCTTTGGGTCGTCATTCATTGCTGGTTTCTATTGTCGCAGGAAGATCGCCCGCGTCGCTCGAAAGACGACCCCTCGCAAAGATTAAACCAGCGGGTCAATTTCAAGGCAGACGGACCCAGCTCCCCGAACGGCAATTGGATGAAATAAATGGGTTTATGGTTGGGCGGCAGTCCCCGAGGGCTGGAGAGAAAACGACCGGCTTACAATTTGTGGAATCCGGCACGATCCATGCCGCGTTGGGCCTCAGGATTCTTCATGAAGGTATTCCAGACGAAGGCGGTGCGCAGATTTTCGGCCATCAGCAGGACGATTCCGGTATCAATGCCAATCACATCGGTGTCATACCAATTCTTGAGGGGATTGAAGGCATTCACGAAACCGTATTTGCTCCACGAGGAGGGATATTTTGTTCGCATGGTCTGGAGAACGCGCAGGGTCTCAGCGGGCAAAAAGGGCAAAGAACCACCCGCGGCGCTGGGTACGACCGTACCGTCAATTGGGCCGGTAGCCGGCGGCCCTCCCCAAACGACATACCCATGTTGAGAATCCGAAGCGGTGATTCCCCACAGTTCCTCGCTGTAGTCGGGAAACTGTTTTGATAGCTCGATACAGAACTGCCGATGCACTTCGGTGGCGGTAACGGAGTTCTGGAAGTAGTCTGCATATTTGTCGCGCTTCCCGCGGAAATCGAACCAAGCCTGCGAATACTGGTGGATGAACAAGGGAGCGAAAGATCCGATGTAGCGCATGCCGTCATATTCGAAAGTCAAGCGCTTCCATGCGGTCCATGCATCTTCTCGCAGGGGATGGGCGGAGGATCCCATTCCGAGCAGGTACATCATCATGAGTTCGCTGTAGTAATCCCAGCGGGAAGGGAGAAAGCCGACTTCCGGTGTCCAACCGTGAGTTAAGAGGGTTGTGTCCTCGGAGAGCCAGCTCCAGTCGACGCGGTTGAAGATGAGGTTGGCGAGTTCGGCCACGGCGGGATGTTTGAAGTACTCCCGGCAGGTGAGCAATCCGCAAAGCAGGATCGCGGTGTCCACCGACGAGACTTCAGAATCGAACATGCGTTCGCCGGTTTCGGGATTGGCAAAGTGATAGAAGAATCCGCGATGATTGGGAAGCTTCCTCCACAAGAAGCGCAACGTGACGAAGACCCTTTCCAGCGCCTGTCCCGGTGAAACAAATCCACGTTCGGCTCCGATGCAGAGTGCGGTGAGTCCAAAGCCGGTGGCAGCGATACTGGCAGCGTCTCCAGGGCGGTCCATGTGAACGCTGGCGCGGTCTTTCACCATGCCTGTCCGAGGATTACCTTGCTCCCAGAAAAAGCGGAAGCTGCCGGCCTCCACATCGTTCAAGAACTGATCTTCTTCGGGCGAGAGAACTGGCTGGGTCGAGCTGGTTGCGATGGGAGGCTGTGCCTGCAAACCCCAAATGGCAGACAATGGCAGGCAGGGCAGGACACCGGCACCAAGTATCTGCCTCAAGACCCTGCGGCGAGAAAGCAGATTAGGTGTCCGCTCAATCATTTGTCATCATTATGCAATCGAAGACGTACGAAAAGCTCTGCTTGGTTGCAGAGCCCCAGTCGAACTTGTAAGGATGCATTCTCAATGCGCGCCGTTGCCCTCTCAATAGCAAACGTTGGGTATCAAAGTGTCATCTAGTACTTAAAGAGGAATTGCTCCGCTCTATGACTCGCACCCACAAGATTGAAGCGGCCGTCTCGGTGGTAACCGCGCTGCTACTCACGGTCGGCATCCTCGCAATCGTCCGCTGGCAAAAACAGCGACCGATCTCATTGCACGGTGCAGTGATCATTCAGAATACCGATCCTCGAAAGCAGCTGCCGATTGGAGGAGTCTCGATTACGGCGGACGATCCTTCGCACGCGGAGGCGAAGTCGGATTCCTCTGGATTTTTCGTTTTGAGCCTGCCGAAACCGGTTCGTCGGGGACGGCCAATTGTCTTGCACTTCCGGCATCCTCAATACCGCCCTCTAGACTTGCATGATTACGTGGGCAATCAACTTTACATTGTGCACATGGTGCCGATGGAGACGCCACATGCCACGAGCGAGCAGCCTTTAGTGAAGATCGGCAACGTGCGGATCCGATATGCCGTGAAAGCCATGACCGACGTGAATGTCGGGAGCGCGGTCAAGACGTTCGAAGTGACGAACCACGGAGACACCCCTTGCAAAAACGAACACCCGTGCTCCCCGGATGGGCGGTGGAAGGCGACGCTTGCGTCGGCAACGTTAGATGCGGGTGCAGGAAATCAGTTCCGAAATGCGCGCGCGTCGTGCATTGCGGGCCCGTGTCCCTTCACGCGAATCGAATCAGACCGTCCCTCGCAGAATGGCCAGATCCTCACGCTCTCGGTGCGAAACTGGTCCGACACAGCAACGTTCCTGATGGAAGCCGAGGTGGTTCGTCCCATGGTGACGCAGATGGAACACTGGTCATATCCGGCAATTTTCGGCGACGGCCTCTCGTTTACGTTGCCGGCCTCGGCTGAGAGCGTCAGCATGGAAGCGGATCTGGACGGTCAAACCATCGTGTTTCCTCTGGGGCCGGCGTTGTTGTTGAGCTGGGCGACCTGCGATGACGGCACCAATCCGGACCAGGGCCGCATTTTCCGATGCACCCTGAGACCCGGCTATCGCTTTCAATAAAGATTTAAGTTGGGCGGCTTTGGCGAGCCGAGACGCTTCCGGCATGAATCCATGCAGCGCGCGTGATGGCGGAGCCCACGACAGACGAAACCGCCGCGTATTTGCGCAGCTTCGAGGCTCGTCGTCCCTTTGAGAAAAAGCTGAACGCCCGGAGCACGAGCGGAACTGGACCGGACAAAACACCTCCAAGGCGGATCAACCATCCGCTCGTCCCGCGCTTTAATGGTTCGACCGCCGGGTCAGGATTGGCTTCGATGGAAATGCCCATTCCTGTTTCCATCAGGGCGGCTCCGGTTCCCAGGGCCTGGAGAGCGGGGCTTTCGTGACCCATCAGCTCGAGAAGACCGACGGCAGCCGCCATGCCGGAAGCAGCGAAATGCGCGGGCAGCAAAGCCACATTCTTGTTCCATGCGGGAATGACTGTGACGCCGATCAAAACACCGGTATAGGTAACGAGGGGGAGACCGAACATGAGTGCGACGATGTCTCCCAGATTCTGCATGAACACCGCGATGCGGGAGAATTGGCGGTGACGCTCAAGCCATTCTCCAAGGTTCGCGGCAGTGGCGCCCGCGGAAAATGCCATGAGAACGTAGACACCCACCGACATCGGGCTCTGCGGCTTGAACACACGCAACATGGCGAGGAAGCGCGCAGGACGCCCGAGATCAGAGATCAATAGCGCGGGCGATAGAATCGCTCCGGCGAAGGCAATCCTTCTGGCATCGCGAACAACTTCTGCCGGCGCCCCGGTCACGTGGGCAACGGCCCCGATCATGCCGGCCGATCCAGCGGCGCCACCCACGAAAAAGTAGAGTGGAACTTCCCAACTCCATGACGGCTTTTTGAGCATTGGAAGTTGGTAATAGCCGTTCTGCGGAGAAGCCAGCGGAAAGGCCGAGCCGTCGGACGGCATGAACTGCATCGCCTCGCGCTGGATCAGCACAAGCCGTTGTTCCCGGTCGAGTTCCGGAACGTCTTCTTGTTTGATTCGGGGAAGTTCGCTCATACTCTTTTTGCTCCCGCACCGAGGAATGCCATCAAGGTCCCAGCCAGCATGAAGCCTGCGGCGATGGCGGCTGAAGTCCAGGCCGCGCGAAGCGACTCAGTCGGCACCTGCGGATTCGGGGGCAAGTTATACATCTTGGGATCGCCTCGGACGATGAAGATCGCGTGAGTACCGCCGACGCTGGTGTTTACCGGATCCCAGACGTTCGCATCCGTAATGCCCCGGTCATTCAGTTCCGCAATGCGTTTCTGAGCGCGATCGCGAAGATCGTCGATCTTGCCGAACTGGATGGATTGGGTCGGGCAAACCTTGGCACAGGCCGGCGTGAGTCCTGATTTTTGGCGGTCGTAACAGAATGTACATTTAAAGGCGCGACCATCCTCCTGGTCTCTCTCCAACACTCCGAAGGGACAACTGACCACGCAGTAAGCGCAACCATTGCAGACATCGGGTTGCAAATAGACACTGTCGAACTCGGTTCTTACCAGCGCGCCCGTGGGACACGCCTCAAGGCAACCGGCGACCTCGCAGTGCTTGCAGACGTCGGAAGAAAAATTCCAGGGAGAACCTGCGGGATCGTTGCCGCCCTTGCCGATTTCCGGGATTCCTTCCACAAATTTGACGTGACGCCAGGTTCGGGCCCCGAGGGCCATGGTGTTGTCGTAGGACAAACCGCTCCAATCGAGGCCGTCCGAAGACACTCCATTCCATTCCTTGCATGCAACTTCACAGGCCTTGCAGCCGATACAGAGAGTGGAATCGGTCAAGAACGCTGATGTGGTCATAACACTCCTGCGGGCCGAAGATTACCCACGGTGGCGGGTTGATGCCCATTGGCGGGCGCAATGTCGCAGATGAGCGCCTTCGTTTCCATGATTCGAACGTTGGGCTCCTGGCTGATGGCGAGCAGATCGTTCGCAATGTCACCCTTGACGTCTCCGGAGTATCCCCAGTGATAAGGGATTCCGACCTGATGGATGGTTCGGCCATCGATGCTCAGGGGTTTCAGGCGACGAGTGACAAGAACACGAGCTTTCACGCTGGCTCGCGGGGTGGTGATGATCGCGTGCTCGCCGTGCACCAATCCTCGTTCGGCCGCCAGTTCGGGAGAAACTTCGGTGAAGAATTCCGGCTGCAGTTCTGCGAGGTGGGAGAGAAATCGCGACATTCCACCAGCCGTGTGGTGCTCGGTCAAGCGATAGGTCATGAGCACATACGGATATCGCGAATCATGCGGCTCATTAGCATAGGGGTTGTCAGGACGGTCGCGCTTTTTCGCAGGCGGATTTGTCTGCTGTCCATAGAATGGATTGTCGACGGGCGATTCGAGCGCTTCGTAGTGCGTGGGGAGCGGGCCATCTTTCAATCCGCTCGGGACAAAGAGCCAACCGACGCCATCCTGATGCAGGGTGAAGGGCCGGGCGCCTCCCAAGGCCTGCACACCGTGGCCTTCCAAAAGATTACTTGGGGTAGCTGGATCCATGTCTTCTGTGAAATCGGGTTGATCGCTGCCTGTCCATTTCTTCTGGTTTGCATCCCACCAAACTAACTTTTTCCGTTCACTCCAAGGCGAGCCATCGGGCCGTGCCGACGCGCGGTTGTAGATGATGCGGCAATCGTTTGGCCAGGAGAATCCCCAGCCGTGCCCGAGCAGATCTTTCGGCTTCCGTTCATTGGCGCGGTTGCGAGTCTCGGTCGGAAAGACCCCGCAGTAGATCCAGGCTCCGCAGGCCGTCGAGCCATCATTTTTCAGATCCTTTATGTGTGCGATCTGCTTGCGGTCAGCCACGGTATATCCGTTGATTTCTTTCAGGATGGCCTGGACCTCCGGCTCCTGAGTGGGTTGCTCGAGCGGATAGTTCCAGGTCAGTGCCCGCAACCCCGCGTCACGCGAGAGCGAGTTGCGGGTGGCTTTTGCACGCAGTCGGGTGCCCAGGTGATACATGAACCAGGTTTCGCTGCGAGCGTCCCCCGGCGGATCTACGGCCTTCTGACGGAATTGCAAAAGGCGTTGCGTGTTGGTGAAGGTGCCGGCCTTTTCGGCTGAACCCGCAGCCGGAAAGAGGAAAACTTCAGTTGCGATTTTTTCCGGAGGCAGTTCGCCGCTTTTTGCTTCGGGAGAGTCGTACCAGAATGAAGCCGTCTCGGTCTCGACCATATCTCGAACGACAAGCCATTTCAGCTTGGACATGGCGGTTCTCTGCACCTTGGCGTTGGGGCCGCCGACGGCCGGGTTCTGTCCCATGATGAACAGACCCTCCATTTTTCCGTCTTCCATATCGAGCCAATAGCCCAGGTGCGAGTGATCACCGGTTACACGCGGAATCCAATTGAAGCCATAATCATTTTCTTTCGTGGCAGCGTCGCCGTAATACGCCTTGAGAAGACTGATCAGATAGGTATCGAACCCGGACCACATCCCGGTGCGAGTGCGGTGTTTGCGAATGTGTCCGGCGAGGTCTTTCGAATCTTGCTCAAAGAACGGCATCGGCAAGTATCCGGGAAGAATGTCGTATAGGGTGGGAATATCCGTTGAGCCCTGGATGGAAGCGTGCCCGCGCAAAGCGAGAATACCGCCGCCGGGTCTGCCGATGTTGCCAAGCAGTAACTGAAGGATGGCGGCCGAGCGAATGATCTGAACACCCTTGGAATGCTGGGTCCAACCGACGGCATAGCAGATCGCTGCCGTTTTCTCCGGGCCTGACGCGTTGGCAAAGGTTTCGGCACAACGCAAGAAGACATCGCGCGAGACTCCGCAACAGCGCTCCACCATTTCCGGGGTGTAGCGAGCGAAGTGCTTTTTCAAAACCTGGTAGACGCAACGCGGGTGTTGCAGCGTGGGATCTGTGCGGCCCTTGGCGGGATCTCCTACTTCCCCGCCGCGGTCCTTGCCCTGACCGCCGCCGGCCGGCTGGTGTCCAGCGCCCCCACCGCCTTCCTGATTCTCGCCTTCTGTGGCGTGCTCATAAAGCCAGGAATGCGGATCGTACGCTTTCTTTTCGTCATCCCATCCGGAGAAAAATCCGTCGAGCGCATCGGTATCCTGAAAGTCTTCGCGCAAAATTACTGGAGCATTGGTATACGCAGCGACATAGTCGCGAAATTCTTTCTTGTTCTCGAGCACGTAGTGAATCATTCCGCCGAGGAAGGCGATGTCGGTTCCGGCGCGCAGCGGAACCCAGATATCGGCCATTGCCGAGGTGCGGGTGAAGCGCGGATCGACGTGGATAACTTTCGCCCCACGCTCGCGAGCCTCGATGACCCATTGAAATCCGACCGGGTGGTTCTCGGCCATTGACGATCCCATGATGAGGATTGCGTCGGCATTACTGAGGTCCTGCTGTGCTGTAGTGGCCCCGCCACGTCCGAATGAAGTGCCCAGACCGGGCACAGTCGAGCTATGTCATATGCGAGCCTGATTGCTGACGCAGACCATGCCCAATCCGGCCGTGAACAATTTCTTGATGAGATAGTTCTCCTCGTTGTCGAGTGTCGCGCCGCCGAGGTGCGCGACTTTGGTGGTCTGCATCAGAGATTGGCCATCCCGAGTTTCCTCAAACGAACGCTCCCGCGATTCCCATACTCTGTCTGCCACCATGTCCATGGCCTGCTCAAGGTCGATCTCTTTCCAAGCCTTGGCATAGGGCGACCGGTACTTAACCTTGGTCAGGCGATTGGCATGCGTATGCAACTCGAAGGTGTCGGCTCCCTTCGGGCAGAGATGCCCGCGTGAAATTGGAGATTCCGGGTCCCCCTCCACCGAGACGAGCTTGCCGTCTTTGTGGAAGATCAATTGTCCGCAACCGACGCCGCAATACGGACAGATGGACCGTGTAGTCTCTGCGCCTGAGGTCTTCATCTGAAGATTACGGGTACGCTCGCTCATAGCTTCGCGGCCGGTTCCGCGCAAACCGCCTTGTATCTGCTTGAGTAGGGGCCATTCCAAACGCATCGCGCTTCGTCCTTCCGAGAATCTGCTTGGCGATCCAGGCCTGGCGACACGGATCACACCCATGTTCAGATTGCCTTTTCTGACATTAGGTTTTCGATGGATTGTGCTTCAATCATTTATTTGCGGTAGCTTTAGTGGGGTCGCATTGCCGCGCCAAGGATGGCGATCGCATCGAAGAGAGATCGTGGGAAGCACGAATAGAGCGGAAACCAAGAAAGTGATCGTGATCGGAGCAGGAGTGGCTGGCCTCACGGCGAGCATCCGACTCGCGCAGGCCGGGGTATCGGTCATTCTTTTGGAGGCGCGGGACCGAATCGGAGGTCGAGTTTTCACGCAAATAGCAGGCGGAATGGACGCTCCGATCGAATACGGCGCGGAGTTCATTCACGGGAAGGCGCGGGAGATCTGGGATCTGCTGAAAGAGCGTGGAATAAGACCCACAGAGGTCGAGGGACACTCATGGTGTGTTTCCCAGCAAAAGCTCGTGCCCTGTGACTTCTTTTCGGAAGTGGATGGAATCCTCGAAAAGATGGACGACAACAACGCCGACGAGTCGTTTCTTTCATTTTTGCAGCGCTGCTTTCCGAATCCGGAGATGGATTCGGGCCTCGAGGAGGCTAAGCGGCACGCCATCGGGTACGTCAGTGGATTCAATGCAGCCGATCCGGCGCTGGTTGGGGTGCACTGGCTGGTCGAGGAGATGCGTGCTGAAGAAAAGACGGAAGGTGACCGGGCATTTCGTTTGAAGAATGGATACCGGGATCTGCTTGACATCCTCCGGCAGAAGATGGAGGCGCTCGACATCGTTCTGCGTCTGAACAGTGTGGTCGAAGAGGTCGGGTGGCAGAATTCGCGCGCGAGCGTTAAGGCGCGCAATGAGTCTGGTGAATTGAACCTTTCCGCTGCGGCAGTTTTGATCACTGTTCCACTCGGGGTATTGAAAGCGTCAGCGGGCGTCGAAGGAGCGATCCGGTTCACGCCGGATCTACCTGCGCCAAAGTTAGATGCTTTGGAGAAACTGGAGATGGGCAAGGTGATCCGGGTGGTGCTTCGATTCCGGGAACGATTCTGGGAAAAGATTCATCCGGCCGCGAAGAAGTCTCTAGCGGACATGAGCTTCCTTTTTTCGGAGGACAAGTTGTTTCCCACCTGGTGGACTGCCAATCCAGAAACGTATCCGATTATCACGGCATGGGCGCCGTTCCGTTCAGCCGAGGACCTCTCGGGACATGATCCTGTATTCGTGGCGCAAAGCGCTGTTGATACGTTGGCTCGTCTGCTGTCTGCCGACCCTCGCATGGTGGAAACTTCGCTGGAAGGGGCGTATTTCCACGATTGGCAGTGCGATGCTTTCTCTCGCGGCGCATACAGTTATGGGAAAGTGGGCTGCGATGGCGCGCAGCAGGCCCTGGGAGCTCCGGTTGAAGGAACGTTATTTTTTGCCGGTGAAGCGACGGATACTTCCGGAAACAACGGCACCGTTCATGGCGCAATCGCGAGCGGCGAGCGCGCCGCGGAAGAGATCCTGAAGGTTTTAAATGGCCGCTGACTGCAATCCGTTTCGAATCTCAGACATTTTCTGTCGGTGGCGGTCCGAAATGGATGCCGTGGTATGCTGCGCGGTTACATTCTTTCGTAAACGTTAACGGGTTCGCCGCTGTGGCGAACTCGTGAGTTTTACGGAAGTCGCAGGAGCACACTCCCTATGCGATGCAGATTGCAATTATTAATGATCATCATTGCCGTGACTTGGGTGTCCGCGGCGGAGGCGCAGTGGACGCCGATGAATCCCGTCAAGAATGTGCAACAACAATCTGACGGAGTGCTTTTTACGATGGAGAGGGGCACGCTCAAGTTGCAGGTGTGTTCTGATTCCGTGATCCGCGTGCTCTATTCGGCCACAAATACTTTTCCGAAGAAACCAGATTTCGTAGTCATCAAGAAAGACTGGCCAGTTACGAAATGGACGATGGCATCCGGGGACGAGGCCGTCACTCTTAACACGGCGTTGCTGAAGATCACGATCACAAGAAGGGATGGAGCCATCGCATATGCCGATGCAGGTGGCAATGCGCTCGTGCAGGAAGCGTCGCGCAAGCTGACGTCAGAGAAAGTAAATGGGGAAGACACGTACCGTGCTGAATCGTTCGTAAATATCTATGGTTCCCATGAGGCGCTGTACGGGCTGGGACAACATCAAGCGGGTGTCTGGAATTATCGGGGCGAATCGGTCGAGATCGCGCAGGACAACAGCAACATCTCTGTGCCGCTGCTGTTATCGAGCAAAGGCTACGGAATATTCTGGAACAATACATCGCGCAGCCGGTTCAACAACCGGTTCGCGAATTATCTATACATCAGTTCCGAGGTCGCGGATGTCATCGACTACTACTTTCTCTACGGCCCGGAATTCGACGAGATCATCGCCGAATATCGCGATCTGACGGGCCACGCGCCGATGTTCGGTAAGTGGGCGTACGGTTTTTGGCAATGCAAGAATCGATACAAGTCACAGGAAGAGATTCTAGGCGTGGCGAAGAAGTACCGCGATCTTCATATTCCCGTCGACAACATCGTGCAGGACTGGTTCTGGTGGAATCGCAAGGGCGAGTTTGTATTCAACAAGAACTATCCCGATCCGAAAAAGATGATCGAGCAGCTTCATTCCGAAAACTTCCATCTGATGATCTCGATCTGGCCATTCTTCGAACCCGGATCGAAAAATTACGCCTACATGCAGGGCAAGGGATGGTTTGTCGACAAATTTAAATACGCGAAGCCGCCGTATCACGCCGACGGGATGGCGGTGTATGACGCCACGAGCCCGGAGGCTCGTAAATTTTACTGGGACAAGGTGAACGAGGGCCTGTTCAGCATCGGGGCCGATGCGTGGTGGATGGACACGACGGAGCCGGAGACGGAAGGACAAGAAGACAACATTCTTCTTAACCACAAATTGGCGGCCGGCAGCGGGAATCGATATGTCAACGCTTATCCCTTGCTCGACACGGGTGCAGTATATGACGGCCAGCGAAGCGCGTCTGACAAGAAGCGCGTCTTCATTCTTTCCCGTTCGGCATTTGCAGGTTCACAGCGGAACGCAGTGACGGCATGGTCCGGCGATATTAATTCCGATTGGTTCAGCTTCCGCCGGCAGATTCCGGCTGGACTGAATTTCGCGCTCTCCGGAATTCCCTACTGGACTACCGACGTCGGCGGCTTCGTTTTTGGGAGTCCGACCGATCCTGCATTTCGAGAGCTGTTCATCCGATGGTTTCAATTCGCAACTTTCAATCCGGTGCTGCGAGTGCACGGTACCCGAAAGCCCGATGAGAACGAGCTTTGGTCGTACGGGCCAGATGCGCAGAATATTCTGGTGAACTTCGACCGGCTCCGGTATCGGATGTTGCCGTATATCTACTCGCTTGCCTGGAAGACGACAGCGGAGGCATACACTCCGATGCGTCCGCTGGTGATGGATTTCCGCAATGATCCACGAGCGGAGAATGTTGGCGATCAGTTCATGTACGGTCCGGCATTTCTAGTCAACCCTGTGACGGAACCGAGCGCCGGCACGCGGGCGGTGTATCTGCCCGAGACGAAGTGGTACGACTTCTGGACGGGAGCAGCGGTTGAAGGCGGACGGATGATCAACGCAATTACTCCGTTGGATCGATTGCCGGTGTACGTGCGGGCCGGATCGATTGTGCCGCTTGGGCCGGATGAAGAATGGTCCACCGAGAAGGCGGAAGAACCGATCGAGCTGCGGATTTATCCAGGTGCCGACGGAGGGTTCACGATCTACGAAGATGAAAACGACGGATACAACTACGAAAAGGGCGTCTACTCAACCATCGCGTTGCACTGGGACGATGCCGCGCACAAGCTGACAATCGGAGACCGCAAGGGAGAGTTCCCGGGGATGCTTCATGACCGGACGTTCCGGATCGTGTTGGTGAAGGAGAATCACGGGGTGGGCGTGAACCCGTCAGACGAAGCCGACAAGATCGTGCAATATTCCGGAAGCCAGATTTCCGTGGCTCCCTAGCCCAAGCGCGATGCGCGAGGCTCGACCAGCATCTTCATTCCAAATTTCGGACGAAGGGTGATGAGGGGCTCGGGCTCAACACGATGACCGGGGACGAGGCTGAATCTCCACTTCTGCGCGAAGGTTGCCAGCATCAGCACACCTTCCATCCAGGCAAACGACTCTCCAATGCACTGCCGGAATCCGGCTCCGAAGGGGAAGTAGGTTAACTTGGTGCGCTTTGCCTTTGCTTCGGGAGTGAACCGCTCGGGATCGAAGCGTAAGGGGTCTTGGAAAAAGCGCGGGTCGCGGTGAGTGATGAACTGGCTGATGAGGACTGTCGTCTTCGCGGGCAGGAAATAATCTCCGAGTTGAAAATTGTTCCGGGCGCAACGGCCCATGGCCCAGGCGGGCGGATAAAGGCGCATGGACTCGGCCAACACCATCTCTACATAGCGAAGGCGAGGAATGTCTTCGTATGCAGGGAGGTGGCCTTGAAGTTCGCGATCGATCTCAGAATGAAGACGCCTTTCGCACTCAGGATTTTGGGAGAGCAGATACCAGGTCCAGGAAAGTGCGTTGGCGACGGTTTCGTATCCCGCAAGAAAAATGGTGATGACTTGATCGCGCAGGGATTGCTCGGCGGCCTGGCTTCGATCGGTAGACGCGGCGAGCATCATATCGAGGAGGCTCCCTGCGGCGATGCGTTCTTTGCGATGGGCTTCGATCATGCGATAGACGACGGCATCGATGCGTTTGCGGGCGCGGACAAAGGCCGCGAGTCCGGGCGGGCGCATGTGGACGAGGAGTTCAGCCGCGGGAAGAATGACGAGAAAATTGTAAAGGCCCATGATGCGATTGATCGCGTCGGCAAGTTCGTGGACTTCATCGCGCAGATCGGCAGCGAAAAGCGTCTGGGACACGACATTCAGAGTGAGATGCATCATGTCGCGGGCGATGTCACGCTGCTCGTTCGCGTGGAAGGTATCGCGGATGCGAACCGCCTCGCGGACCATGCTGCCAGCGTATTCAGGGATGCGCTGGCGGTGAAACGCGGGCTGCGCGACTAGGCGCTGGCGGCGATGGTCGGCGCCTTCGGCGGTGATCATGCCTTCGCCGAGGAGCATCTTTGAGCGCTGGACTGTTCGCTCCTTAATGAAATTATCGTTCTGAACTACGAGAACTTCGCGGATGTAGTCGGGATGGTTCAGAAAGACGATGTGGTTCCATCCAATCTTGTAGTGAGCGATGTCGCCGTAGGTCTCAGCCAGATGCTCGAACAGGAAGATCGGATTTTGAGGCCGGAATTTGCGCCATGCGAACCACAGGAGGTTACGCTCGAGACCGGGTGGGAAGTGATACGAGCCTGGTTTGGGGGAGGGGCGGCGGACGGGATCTTGTACAGCGGATGCCATTTCGTCAGCCTATCACCCCGCGGGTTGAGGTGTTTATAGGCAGCCGGATGGAACCGCGCCGCGCTTTCAAAGGGCGGCGGCTAGTGATTCTTTTCCTGGTTCGGGACGATTCAGGGTGAAAAAGAAAGTTGCGCCCTTGCCAGGCTCCGCATTGGCCCACACTTTTCCGTCGTGACGCTTGATGATGCGTTGAACGGTAGCAAGGCCGATCCCGTGTCCGTCGAATTCTTCGTCCTTGTGCAGGCGCCGGAAGGGAGTGAAAAGTTTGCCGGCCTGCTTCATATCAAATCCGGCACCGTTGTCGCGAACAAAGAAAATCGTGCCATCATTTTCTGAAATGGCGCCGAATTCAATTTTCGCGTGAGGGTTCCTGGAGGTGTATTTCCAGGCGTTCGAGAGAAGATTCTGCAAGACGAGCCGCAGGAGCCCGGGATCACCCTGAACCTCAATGTTGCTCTCGATCGACACTTCGACCTGACGGTCTGGGGCAGTAAACCGGAGAGCGCCGATGATGTTGGTGGCGATGGTGCTGAGTTGCACCTTCGAGATTTTAAGTTCCGCCTGCGCCAGTTTTCCCAGGCGGAGCAGGTCATCGATCAACTCCGCCATTTGTTTGGTGCCGGCCTGAATCCGCGAGAGATAGTTTCTTTCTTTTTCATCAAGCCTATCGTCACAAACCTCTTCGAGAAGGCTGGCAAACCCGTTGATGTGATGCAGAGGCGAGCGCAAATCGTGGGAGACGGAATAGGCAAAAGCCTCGAGCTCGCGGTTGGATTGCTGTAACTGGAACGTGCGCTCCTGGACGCGCAGGTCGAGATCACGATTGACGACGCTCAGTTGCTCGGCGAGTTGACGTTGCTGGGCCTCGCTTTCTTTGAGGGCAATCATGGCCTGGTCGCGGGCGCTTTCGGCGTCAAGGACGCGAATGATCTGCTCGCACATCCATTCCCCGACCTTGGTGCCTCCAGCATGAGGGTCGGATATCAACTCGGGAGGGACGTAGAAGAAGTTATCGGTTTTGAGTGCCGCGCCCAAGTAAGCACTGCGATGAGTGACTAAGGCGTGGCGAAGAGCCTGGGGAGGAACGATATCGCGGTGGTACTGGCAGATACCACGAAGGGGCTTGTCGCGAAACAACTGTTCAAGTCCCGCCTCATAATCGAGCAGAAACTCGAAATTATCGTCATCGCCGAGTTCCCAGCGCATGTCCCCTGTGGCACAGAGCCCGACAAATCCAGCCTTAAGAGCATCATCAATGGCTTGGGAAAGCCAATCGAGCATTTGACGAGGGTTGAAGACGCCGGTACTTAAATGGCTGCGGTCGGAGGACATTACAAGCGCGCCCCGACTCTCCTCTCGCACGGTATTAAGCCCACTCGCGAGAAGGGCATGCTCAATCATCTGAGTGGCTTTGGGGTTACCAACATAGAGGCAACGCCAGTTGCTTCGCAACCCGTCGAGCATGAAAGGAACGACAACTGGAAGCTGCTCCGAGGGTTCCCCGTCGTAGATGAGACACTTATGGCGACTTACTTGGTCTGATGAAGGAGATGCGAATGGAGCTCCGTGCGCCCCCACTGATGGACGTTGAGCTGACAACATTTTAAGGACTGCCCTTCTACCGCACTGCCGGTGCTATGAATCTAACGGTGCTTCCATATTACGAAAAGTGACCAAAGTGTATATGAGTTATTGCACTACGCGAATAGCTCGATGGTGGGGTCAAGGAACTTCTTTGGTTGACGCGTATCTTCTAAGTGTGGCTTAACACCGTACGTTTGATTTGTAAGTGGTGACTTGTCTCGACCGTTACGACGCAGAGGTGCGTGTGTGGCTCAACGAGAACCGTGGCCTGTGCGATCGTACTGATGAGAG
>Ga0070741_10006294_pt1 | contig 25620 bp, 24 predicted proteins | sample Coa_R1_4_FD_66440 | JGI IMG/M metagenome (GOLD analysis project Ga0070741, IMG submission 66440) | Surface soil microbial communities from Centralia Pennsylvania, which are recovering from an underground coalmine fire - Coalmine... | ecosystem: Environmental > Terrestrial > Soil > Unclassified ... | reverse complement strand
TTGTAGCGGTAGGCGCGCTCGCTCACGAGATCGACGTAGCCCACCGTTTCCTCGCCGCCGTCGCTGGTCGGCCGGCGGATCGGCACCTGGCGCAGCACGAGCTTGCGCGACGACACGGTTTGCAGCGCGGCCAGCATGTCGCGCACGCGCGCCTCGGCGGAATCGATCTTGTTGATGAAGAGGATGTGGGGGATGTGGTTGTCTTCGATGTATTTCAGAAGAGGCGTCAAGGCGACCACGCGTTCCGGTGCCGGCTCGCACACCACGACGGCGGCGTCGCAGGCGGCGAGCGCGGCGAAGGCGTCGTGCTGGAACTCGATCGAGCCCGGCGCGTCGATGAAGGTCCATTGGTCGCCGAGATAGTCGACCGAGGCGATGTTGAGCTCGGTGCCCATGCTGCGCTTGCGCGCCTCGGGCGAGCCGTCGCCCACAGACGTGCCCGCGCGCGTCGAGCCGCGCCGGCCGATGGCGCCCGTGGCGAAGAGGATGCTCTCCAGCAGGGACGTCTTGCCTGAGAGGTACGGCCCGCACAGCGCCACCACGCGATGCGCGCCGCTGCCTGGTCTGCCTCCAGTAATGGTCTCGGTTTTTGGACTGGCCATGACAACGTCCTCCTTCTTCGCAAGCCATGTGCGTCGAAGCCCCGGACGTCGGCGGTCGCACCGAACTCAAGCGGCCGGAGCGAACTCTTTGTCGAGGGAAATGCTTTCACCCTGTATCGGCCGAGTCAATGCGGCGGCGGGGGAAAGAATTGTCAGTGCCGAAACGGAACCCGCCCGGGCCTCAGGGCGTCGGCGGCAGGAGCTTGTCGATGGCGTAGATCCACGATTTGCGGGCATCGTCGTACGACAGACCGTACTGCTCGCGCATGCGTTGCCAGCCTTCGAAGCTGGTGAGTTCGTCGAGCGCGCTCAGGATCGCGGTCCGTTGCGGGTGCTTCAGCGTCGCGAGTTCGACGGCATAGATTTCCTCGAGTCGCGCCCGGAACAGGCCGCGCACCATGTCGATGCGACGCGCGATCTCGGGCGACTTGTAGAGGCCGATCGAAACCACCCGCCATATCGGCATCCACGTTTCGCAGGCGCGCGCGCGGATTTCGACCTGGAACTTGATGCGCGTCTCCCGATCGGCAGTGATCTTGTCGCCGGCCGGCGTGGAGCGGCGCTGCGACAGCACGTGATCGAAGGCTGCGGCGGCGAGACGCTCGCGATCGGCGAAATGGGCGAACACCGCACGCTCGGACAAGCGCGCCTGCTCGGCCACCTGCTCGCAGGTCGGAAGGTCGCGCTTCTCGCGCAGCAGCTCGAGATAGGCTTCGATGATCGCCTGGCGCGTGCGCACGCTGCGCTGGCGACGACCGTCGACGCGTTCAGGAGGTAGCTCTAGCGCCGCACCCGGCAGGCCGCCTTGTGACACCTCGCTCATTGAGCGGCATCTTGGTTCAAATGATCGCGCTGTGTCGAGCCTGAGTATTGGCGCCGCAGCCGGCCGCGCCGCTGAAGCTCCGGGACGACCAGGTCGACGAACTCCTCGATCGCGCCGGGGCAATAGATCGGCGACAGCATGAAGCCGTCGCCTCCGACATTGTCGCAATATGCCTCGAGCTGGTCGGCGACGTCGCTCGCGGTGCCGACCATTTGTGGCAAACCGACACTCTGGCCGTGGTTGCGCGCCACTTGTTCGAGGGTCAGCAACTCGCCGGTCATGCTGCGATAGCGCGTCTGCATGCGCTGCAGCTTGGCTTCGCTGCGGTGCGCCATGACCGTGTCGAGCGGCAAGGCCGACAGGTCGAAATCGAGATGGCCGGACAGGATGGCGAGGCCGCCTTCGAGCGGCACCAGCGCATTGTGCTCGGCCTGCTTGTCCTCCGCCTCGGCGCGCGAGGAGCCGACGATGGGCTGCACGCCGAACAGCAGCTTGCAGGCCGACGCCGGACGGCCGGCCTCGACCACGCCTTTCTTGATGTCGTCGTACAGTTCCTTGGCGCCCTTGAGGTTGGGCTGGATGGCGAAGACGGCGTCGGCGTAGCGCGCGGCGAACTCGCGGCCCTTGCCCGACGTGCCGGCCTGGACGATCGCCGGCCCGTTTTGCGGCGAGCGCACGACGTTGAGCGGACCGCGCGACTTGAAGTACCGGCCCTCGTGCTCGATGCGGTGGACCTTGGCGGGATCGGCGAAGATTCCGGCCTCGCGATCCATGACGAGGGCGTCGGCCTCCCAGCTGTCCCACAATTTGCGGCAAACCTGGATGAACTCGTGCGCGCGATCGTAGCGGTCGTCGGTCGGCCGAAATTCCTCGCCGTAATTGGCGGCCTGGTTGTGGTTGAGCGCGGTGACGACGTTCCACGCCACGCGGCCGCGCGTCAGGTGATCGAGCGTCGCCCACAGGCGGGCGGCATGGAAGGGATGCTGGTGGCTGACGGAATAGGTGGCGCCCAGGCCGATCTTGCTGGTCGCCGCCGCCATGAAGGAGAGCAGGGGAATCGGATCGTGCTCGGGAGCCTGGGTGGCGTTGCGCAACGCGGGCGCCAGCGAGCCGGTATAGGTGTCGGAGATGTAGTTGAGGTCGGCGAAGAAAACCATGTCGAAGCAGCCGCGCTCGCAGGTCCGCGCGATGTGCTGATAGAGCTCAGGCTTCGTCCAGTCGTAGCCCGCCGCCGCGGTGCGCGGATGCCGCCACATGGCGAGGCTGTGATAGGTCGGGCTGTGGCACAGGAACTGCGCCAGGTGCATCTGCGGCTTGGCCATGAGCCGATCATGCAACCTCCCCATTCAAATGGGGAGGTGCGATAGCCTTGGGACGAGCCACCTCCCCGTATGAATGGGGAGGGCCGCTGTGCTCTTCAGTTGAGCGCCGCGCAGGCGCGCTGGATGCGGCGGCCGGCTTCTTCCAGAAGCTCCGTCGCCGTGGCGTAGGAGATGCGGAAGGCCGGGCCCTGGCCGAACGCCGAGCCCTGCACCACCGACAGGCCCTCGGCCTCGAGCAGGTAGTTCACGAAGTCGGTGTCGTCCTTGATCGTCTTTCCGTCCGGCGTCTTCTTGCCGATCGTGCCGGCGCACGACGGGTAGACGTAGAACGCACCCTCCGGCCGCGGGCACCTGATGCCCTTGGACTGGTTCAGCATCGACACGATGAGGTCGCGGCGCTGCTTGAAGATGGCGACGTTCTTCGGGATGAAGTCGGTCGGGCCGTTGAGCGCCGCCACCGAAGCCGCCTGGCTGATCGACGAGGCGTTCGACGTCGACTGGCTCTGCACGGTAATCATGGCGTCGATCAGCTTCTGCGGCCCCGCGGCGTAGCCGATGCGCCAGCCGGTCATGCTGTAGGCTTTCGACACGCCGTTCATGGTGAGCGTGCGGTCGTAGAGCCTGGGCTCGACCTCGGCCGGCGTGGCGAACTTGAAGTCGTCGTAGACCAGCTTCTCGTACATGTCGTCGGTCAGGACATGGACGTGCGGATGCTTCAAGAGCACGTCGCACAGCGCCCGAAGGTCGGCCTTGCTGTAGGCCGCACCGGTGGGATTGCTGGGCGAGTTCAGGATGATCCACTTGGTCCTCGGCGTGATCGCGCGCTCGAGATCCTCCGGCCGGAGCTTGAAGCCGCTCGACTCGGGGCACTGCACGATCACCGGCGTGCCGTCGGCGACCAGCACCATCTCGGGATACGACACCCAGTAGGGCGCCGGGATGATCACTTCGTCGCCGGCATTGAGCGTCGCCAGCATGGCGTTGAAGATGATCTGCTTGCCGCCCGACGTGACCACGGTCTGCGACGGCTTGTAGTCGAGGCCGTGGTCGCGCTTCATCTTGGCGCAGATCGCCTGGCGCAAAGCGGGCGTGCCCGGCACGGCGGTGTACTTGGTGTCGTTGTTCCTGATCGCCGCGATCGCCGCGTCCTTGATGTGGTCGGGCGTCGGCATGTCGGGCTCGCCGGCGGCGAGGCCGATCACGTCCTTGCCGGCCGCTTTCATCTCCAGGAACTTGCCTTGGGCGGCATTGGTCGGAGAGGGCTTGATGCGGCTGAGACGGTCGGCAATGAACGCCATAACGCGATGCCTCCTTGGGCTTTGAGCAAACGGCCGGGAACCTACTGGCCGAGCCTCTATCCCGCAAGGCGCGAAGGGGGATAGCCGGCCTATTTCTCGTAGGTTCCAGCCTAAACTGTCATAGCCCTGTGGGTTACAAGGAGCGGCCGAAGGACGCTCTCGGAGGGAAGCCCGTGAAGCAAGTGCTGATCGAGAAATACGGCGCGCCGTGGGAAGTCGCGCGCTGCGCCGATGTGCCCGATGTCGGCGCGCCCGCTGCCGACGAGGTCGTCTTCGACGTGCTCGCCTTCCCGATCAATCCCGCCGACATGTGGTTCTGCAAGGGCAGCTACCGGCTGAAGCCGCCATTGCCCGCGACGCCGGGCGCCGAGTGCGTCGGCAAGGTCACCGCCGTCGGCGCGCAAGTGAAGCACGTGAAGCCGGGCGACCTCGTCATCAACCTGCAGCGCGAGAACTGGGCGCAGAAGCGGCGGGTCAAGGGCGACGATGCGATCCCGCTGCCCGCTGGCATCGATCTCCGGCAGGCGGCGATGGTGCGCATCAATCCGCCGACCGCGCTTCTCATGCTGTCTGACTTCGTCGAGCTCAAGGACGGCGACTGGGTGATCCAGAACGTCGCCAACTCCGCGGTCGGCCGGCTGGCGATCGTGCTGGCGCGCCAGCGCGGCCTGCGCACCGTCAACGTCGTGCGCCGGCCGGAGCTCGCGGCGGAACTGAAGGCACTGGGCGCCGACCTTGTCGTCGTCGACGGGGACGATCTCGCCAAGCGCGTGGCGGCCGAGACCGGTGAGGCGAAGATCAAGCTCGGGCTCGAGGCGATCGGCGGCACCGCGACGGGCCGGCTGGCCGACTGCATCGCCACCGACGGCACCTTGGTGCATTACGGCTCGATGAGCGGGCAGGACCCCGTGGTCGGCCGTTCGAATTTCATCTATCGCGGCGTGCGGCTGACCGGCTTCATGCTGGGCCGCTTCCTCGCCAAGCGCAGCGCCCAGCAGATCCGCGAGATCTACGCCGGGCTTGCGCAGCAGGTGATGGCGGGCAAACTGTCGGCGCCGGTCGACACGGTCTATCCGATCGACAAGATCAAGGATGCCCTGGCGCACGCCGACAGAGGCGGCCGCGACGGCAAGATTCTGGTCTCGCCCAATGGGCCGATTTGAACGAGGGAGCGAGAAATGAGTTCAGACGTAGCTGAGGTCGAGAAGGTCCTGCAGGTCTATTTCGACGGCCTCTACGAGGGCGACACCAAGAAGCTGGGCGCCGCCTTCCATCCGATGTCGCATCTCTACAGCGTCGGCGCCGACGGCAAGGCGGCCGACTTCCCGCGCGCCGACTGGTTCAAGATGGTCGAGGGCCGCAAGTCGGCCAAGGCGAGCGGCAGCGAACGGCGCGACCGCATCGTGTCGATCGACTTCTCGGGACCGGGCACCGCCTTCGCCAAGGTCGAGTGCCAGATCCCGCCGCGCTACTTCACCGACTACCTCACCCTGGTGAAGGCCGACGGCCGCTGGCAGGTCATCTCCAAGACCTTCCACACGGTGACGAAGGACAAGTGAAGACGATCTGAAAGTTGCCAAAAGGCAAGCTGGTCCAATGGCTTACGTATAGGATCAGTTCGTTTGGCGCATATTCTTGGAGGGCGCCTAGTCCTTGGCGTCGGCCGCGACCTGGACCTTGAGCATGCGGTCGGCCGGCGGGTTGACCGCGCCCGAGCCCGGCGCGCCCTTCTTGATCTTGTCGACGAACTCCATGCCCGACACGACCTTGCCCCACACGGTGTACTGGCCGTCGAGGAAGTTCGAGTCCTTGAAGCAGATGAAGAACTGGCTGCGCGCCGAGTCGGGGTCGTTGGTGCGCGCCATCGAGACCGCGCCGCGCGCATGCGGCTCCTGGCTGAACTCCGCCTTCAGCCGCTCGCCCATGCCGCCGGTGCCGGTGCCGGTCGGATCGCCGGTCTGCGCCATGAAGCCGTCGATCACGCGGTGGAACAGCACGCCGTCGTATTTGCCCTCGCGCGCGATCTTCTTGATCTGCGCCACGTGCTGCGGCGCGAGGTCGGGCCGCATCTCGATGACGACACGGCCGTCCTTGAGGTCGATGTAGAGCGTGTTTTCCTTGTCCATGGTTCTCACTCCTTGACGTCCGCCGCGACGCGGACCGTGATCATCTTATCGGGCGGCGGCGGCACCGCGCCGGACTTGGGGTCGCCCATCTTGATCTTGTCGACGCAGTCCATGCCCTGGGTGACCTTGCCCCAATAGGTGTACTGGCCGTCGAGAAAGCGCGCATCCTTGAAGACGATGAAGAACTGGCTCTGCGCGCTGTTGGGATCGTCGGTGCGCGCCATCGAGACCGCGCCGCGCACGTGCGGCTCCTTGCTGAACTCGGCGGGAAGCTTCTCGCCCATGCCGCCCATGCCGGTGCCGGTCGGGTCGCCCGTCTGCGCCATGAAGCCCGGGATCACCCGATGAAAGACGATGCCGTCGTACTTGTGCGCGCGCGCCAGCGCCTTGATCTGCGCCACGTGCTTGGGCGCCAGGTCGGGCCGCATCTCGATCACCACCCGGCAATTGTCCTTGAGGTCAATATAAAGAGTGTTCTCCCGGTCGGCGGCGAAAGCTGCAGCGGCAAGGAAGAAGGAAGCGGCGAGGGACAGGCCGACGACGGTTTTGCGCATGGCGGCGGACCTTGGACGGGCGAGCGCGGAAACACAAGGGCGGCGGTTCAGTTTGGCGTGGCGTTTGGCGCACGCGCCGGTAAAGTACGGGCCGATTGGGTAGGGGCGACCGGTGTGGGTCGGTCGCACATTGTGAAAGTCATAGTCTAACGGATTGCTCGATGACCGCCGAGAGCGGCGGGAGCCAGCCCGAAAGTGTGGGGCGCTCCCCCATCAGTTCCGTGCTCGAACGACCGGTGGCCGCGGCCAATGACGCGGAGTCCACTGCGCGTCCGCTCGCCCGGGTTTTCCCGCCCTCGGCCGATGCCAAGCGCGATCAGCTGATCCAGGAAACGTGGAGCGGCTTCTGCGCCGAGATGACGGAAGCGGTGAGGACGGCGGCCGGCGCCGATCGTTCGCCGCCCGAGATCGCCTATGCCGTGGGCGAGATCGTGCACAATTATTTCCGCGCCCGTGGCGCCACGCTTACGAGCCGTGAGCTGCGTCATTTGGTCGGCGAGCTGCTCGACCGGCACAGCGTCAGCAAACCCGATGTCCTGAAGCCGGAAGTGGCGGAAGCGGAGCCGCCGCCAAGAGCCGAGCCGCCGAAAGCCGAGCCGCCGCAGGCCAAGCCGGAAGCCGCGCCGGAAAAGGTGGTCGCCTTTGCCAAGGAGCCGCCCCCTGCACCGTGGCAAAGCGAGGAAACGCCGGCACCGAGTCCCGCGGTGCCGGAGAAGGTGTTCGAGCCGCCGCCGTCGACGCTGGTGGAAGTGCTGGATCGCGAAGCGGCGACGTTCGACCGGCTGCTGGCGACCATCGTCGAGGTCGCGCGGCCGCTGGTGCCGCGCCACGCCGGCCGGGACGTGGCCAAGGCCGCCATCGCGATCGTGCTCGACAAGGCGTTGGGCGAAGCGGGCGAGCAGCTGTCGCCGCCGACGCGGACGCGGCTGCAGGCGGCGGCGCTGAGCGAACTCTGCGGCCTGGGCCTGATCGATCGCCTGTGGGCCGACCGCACCGTCCATGCCCTGTTCGTCAACGGACCGTCCGTCATCTACGCGCAGCGCGGCGGCGCGCTCGAGCGTGTCGCCGAGAGTTTCCGCAGCGAGCAGCATCTCGCCGAGATCGTCGGCCGGCTGGCCCCGTCCGCCCGGCAGCCTGTGGTGGAATTCCAGCTGCGCGACGGCACGAGCGGCGTGGCGGTGTTTCCGCCGGCGGCGCCGCGCGGTCCGGTTCTGGCGCTGCGCCGCGCCGAGCCCGGAACGGCGAGCTTCGAGCGCCTGATCGCGGCGGGCATGCTGAGCAGCGCCATGGCGGACGTGATCAGGATCGCCGCGCGCTGCCGGCTCAACATCCTGGTCTCCGGGCCGGCCGGCGCGGGAAAGACGGCCCTGCTCGCCGCGCTCGCCCGCGATCTCGGCGAGGCACGTATTGTCACCGTGGCGCGGCATCGCTCGTTCCGCTCGCAGGCGCCCACGCGCATCGAACTCGTGGCGCAGGAACCGACATCGTCCTTGCCGGCGCTTCTCGCCGCGGGCGCTGCACTCGCCCCCGATCTGCTGCTGGTCGACTCGGTCCGCCTCGAGGACGTGCCCGCCCTTGTGGAACGTTTGTCGCGCGGCGCGCGCGGCACGGTCGCCGCGGTCGAACCGTCATCGCTCGCCTCGGGCCTCGGCCGCTCGGTCGACCTCGTGGTGCGTCTGGCGCGCGGCGGCGACGGGCTCAGTCGCGTGGTCGCGATGCTGGACGGCGCGGGCGCCGCGATGTTCGTGCACGAGGATGGAGCATTCCAGCGCCGCAGTGCGAACCCCGCCTTCGCGTCGGCGGCGCAGGCGGGCGGTCTCGGCGAGGCCCTGGCGGCGACCTTGCGCTGACAAAGCTGCGACTGGCCGCCACATACCGAGCGCAGTCGAAAACCCGTTACCTCGCTCTTCTATATCTGGTACTAACCGCTTTGAATTGCGGGGGATTTTGCGGGTCGGAACCTGCCAGAAACCGCCCGCCAAGGGGACGGTTGATGGTCGGTAAGCGCGGTTTGGGCCTACTCGGGATTGCGGCGGCGATCGGGGCCTTGGTGTCCGGAGTCGGTGGGCCTGCCCTGGCGCAGGACAAAGTGAACGGCGCTCCTCAGGACTGGCAGATGGGCTTTCCGCCGTCCTACACGCCGGTCATGGATCATGTCGCGTCGCTGCACGATCTGCTGCTGGTGATCATCACGCTGATCTCGCTCTTCGTGCTGGCGCTGCTGGTCTATGTCGTCTTCCGCTTCCACGCCGCGCGCAACCCGACGCCGACCACGGTGACGCACAACACCGTCCTGGAAATCGCCTGGACGATCATCCCGATCCTGATCCTGGTGGTGATCGCGATCCCGTCCTTCCGCCTGCTCTATTTCGGCGACAAGGCGACGGACGCGGCGATGACGGTCAAGGTCACCGGTCATCAGTGGTACTGGCAGTACGAGTATCCCGACCAGGGCAACATCTCGATCGACAGCCGCATGCTCGCGGAGGCCGACCGTGCCAAGCAGAAGCCCGACGAGCCGCGTCTGCTCGCCGTCGACAACGAGATGGTGATCCCGGCCAACACCACGATCCGCATCATCGGCACCGGCGCCGACGTCATGCACGGCTGGACGGTGTGGGGCTTCGGCATCAAGAAGACGGTGATTCCCGGCCGCCTGAACGAGGGCTGGATCAACGTTCCCAAGGAAGGCATCTATTTCGGCGAGTGCTCGCAGATCTGCGGGCAGGACCACAGCTACATGCCGATCGCGGTGAAGGTGGTCTCCAAGGCGGAGTTCGACGCCTGGGTCGCCGACAAGAAGAAGGCCGCCGGGCTTGCGCCCGCGGCCGGCGCCGTCAAGACCGACGTCGCTTCCGCCACCGTTCCCGCCAACCGCTAAGCGCAGCTCCGCAGGAGACATAACAATGGCTACCGCGCACGGCGCCGCCGACCACAGTCACGACGACCATCATCACACGCCGAGCGGCATTGGCCGCTGGCTGAACAGCACGAACCACAAGGACATCGGCACGATGTACCTGGTGTTCGCAATCATCGCCGCCTTGATCGGCGCGGCGTTCTCGGTGGTGATGCGGCTCGAACTGCTGCATCCCGGCGTCCAGTACTTCCTGAAGGACGGCCAGCCGGACGGTCACCTGTGGCAGACCATCGTGACGGCGCACGGCCTGATCATGGTGTTCTTCGTCGTCATGCCATCGCTGATCGGCGGGTTCGGCAACTGGTTCGTGCCGCTGATGATCGGCGCGCCCGACATGGCCTTCCCGCGCATGAACAACATCAGCTTCTGGCTGCTGCCGCCGGCCTTCATCCTGCTGCTGCTGTCGGCCGTGATCGGCGGCGGCGTCGGCACCGGCTGGACGATCTATCCGCCGCTCACCATCCAGCAGGGCGCTGGCATGGACCTGGTGATCTTCTCGCTGCATCTGGCCGGCGCCTCGTCGATCCTGGGCGCCATCAACTTCATCACCACGATCTTCAACATGCGCGCGCCCGGCATGACGCTGCACCGCATGCCGCTGTTCGCCTGGTCGATCCTGGTGACGGCGTTCCTGCTGCTGCTCGCCCTGCCGGTGCTGGCCGGCGCCATCACCATGCTGCTGACCGACCGTAACTTCGGCACGCACTTCTTCGATCCGGCCGGCGGCGGCGACCCGACCCTGTTCCTGCACCTCTTCTGGTTCTTCGGTCATCCCGAGGTGTACATCATGATCCTGCCGGCCTTCGGCATCGTCAGCCACGTCATCTCGACCTTCTCGAAGAAGCCGATCTTCGGCTATCTCGGCATGGCCTACGCGATGGTGGCGATCGGGGTCGTCGGCTTCGTGGTGTGGGCGCACCACATGTTCACGGTCGGCATGGACGTCGATACGCGCGCCTATTTCGTCGCCGCCACGATGGTGATCGCGGTGCCGACCGGCGTGAAGATCTTCTCGTGGATCGCCACGATGTGGGGCGGCTCGATCAGGCTCGAGGTGCCGATGCTGTGGGCGATCGGCTTCATCTTCCTGTTCACCGTCGGCGGCGTGACCGGCGTCGTGCTGGCCAACGCCGGCGTCGACTACGCGCTGCACAACACCTACTACGTGATCGCGCACTTCCACTACGTGCTGTCGCTCGGCGCGGTGTTCGGGATCTTCGCGGGCTTCTACTACTGGTTCCCGAAGATGTGCGGGAAGATGTATCCCGAGTGGGCCGGCCAGCTGCATTTCTGGACGACCTTCATCGGCGTCAACCTGACCTTCTTTCCGATGCACTTCTCGGGCCTCGCCGGCATGCCGCGGCACTACCTCGACTATCCCGACGCGATGGCGCACTGGAACTTCATCTCGTCGGTCGGCGCCTTCATCTCGTTCGCGTCGATGGTCTTCTGGCTGGTGTTCGTGGTGTTCGGCACGTTGTTCGCCGGCCGGCGCATCGGCGCGAGCTACTGGGGCGAGGGCGCCACCACCCTGGAATGGACGGTCGATTCGCCGCCGCCGTTCCACACGTTCGAAGAACTGCCGCACATCTCTCCCGCGGCTCACCACTAGGAGCTTGAGGAGCGGAGGCGCCAGGAAGTGGCGCCTCTCGCTTGAAGGGCAATGACCGATACCGCGCAGACATTCCGGACGATCGAGGGCGCCGCGCAGACCAGCGTGCGCGACTATATCGACCTGCTGAAGCCGCGCGTCATGTCGCTCGTCGTGTTCACCGGGCTGGTTGGCGTGCTGATCGCGCCGGGCCACCTGCATCCGTTCGAGGCGGCGCTGGCGGTGCTGGCGATCGCGCTCGGCTCGGGCGCGGCCGGCGCCATCAACATGTGGTACGAGCGCGATCTCGACGCCCTGATGGCGCGGACCGCCAACCGCCCGCTGCCGGCCGGGCGCGTGGCGCCCGACGACGCGCTCGGGCTCGGCGTCCTGCTGTCGATCTTCTCGGTGCTGCTGATGGCGCTGGCGACCAATTTCGTCGCCGCCGCGCTGCTGGTTGCCGCGATCCTGTTTTACGTCTTCATCTACACGATCTGGCTGAAGCGCCGCACGCCGCAGAACATCGTGATCGGCGGCGCCGCCGGCGCCTTCCCGCCGATGATCGGCTGGGCCGCGGTGACGGGCGACGTCTCGGCCGTCGGCATCGCGCTGTTCCTGCTGATCTTCCTGTGGACGCCGCCGCACTTCTGGGCCCTCGCGCTCTATCGCAGCGACGACTATCGCCGCGCCGGCGTGCCGATGCTGCCGGTGGTGGCCGGTCCGCGCGAGACCAAGCGGCAGATGCTGGTCTATACGCTGGTCCTCCTGCCGGTGGCGCTGGCGCCGACCGTGCTGGGCGCGGTCGGCTGGATCTACGGCGCGGTGGCGATCGGGATGAGCCTCGCCTTCGTGGGCCACGCGCTCGCCGTATGGCGCACCGCCGACGACGAGAGTGCGCATCCCGCGGCGCGTCGCATGTTCAAGTTCTCGCTGCTCTATCTCGCCGTCCTGTTCGCGGCCCTGCCGCTCGATTTGGCCGTTGGCCGGGTCTTCGCGGGATGAGCCTCGCCATGACCGACAACCGTCGCCCGGGCGACACCGACAGGCACCGCCGCCAGCGGACCAAGAACCTGTTCATGTTCGCCTTCCTGCTGGTGATCGCGGCGATCTTCTTCGCCCTCACCATCGTGCGCATGGGTGGTCACATGGGGGGCGCCTCGTGAAGCGGTTCGACCGCAACACGCGGCTCGCCTGGACGATGGTCGCCGTGGTCGGCGGCATGCTGGGCCTCGCCTATGCGGCCGTGCCGCTCTACCAGGCATTCTGCCGGGCCACCGGCTTCGCCGGCACGCCGCTGGTCGCTCAATCCGACGATCGGCCGGTGATCGCCCGCACCGTGAAGGTGCGTTTCGACACCAATGTCGATCCCAGCATGCCGTGGCGCTTCGAGCCGGTGCAGCGCGAGGTCACGGTGCACCTCGGCGAGGAGAAGCTCGTCTATTTCCGGGCGACCAACCGCTCGCAGCGGCCGATCGTCGGCTCGGCGAACTACAACGTGACGCCCGAGCGCACGGCGGGCTGGTTCGACAAGGTGCAATGCTTCTGCTTCACCGAGCAGCTTCTGAAGCCCGGTCAGTCGGTCGACATGCCGGTCGTCTTCTTCGTCGACCCGGACATGGACAAGGACCGGCGCTACGACGACATCAATACGATCACGCTCTCCTACACCTTCCATGAGGCAAAGACGGAGCGCGCGAAGATCCTGTTGAGCGGGGCCACCGCCAACGAAGCCGGAAAAGGGGGCTGAGCAATGGCCGATTCGCACCACGGACCTAATCATCCGTACCATCTCGTCGATCCGAGCCCATGGCCGGCGCTGGGCGCGCTGGGCGCGTTCTTCCTGGCGTTCGGCGCGGCGCTCGGCATGCATCCCGACCTGCTCGGCAAGGGCGTCGAGGAGGCGATGAAGGCGGTCGAATGGTGGATCGTGGCGCCCGGCTTCCTGATCACCTTCGCCGTCATGTACTGGTGGTGGAGCGACGTCATCGCCGAGTCGCGCAAGTATCACACTGCCGTCGTCCAGCTCGGCCTGCGCTACGGCATGATCCTGTTCATCGCCTCGGAGGTGCTGTTCTTCGCCGCCTTCTTCTGGGCGTTCTTCGACTCGTCGATCTATCACGCCGCGCCCGAGATGCCGCTGCGCACCGAGGCCAACGGCGGCATGTGGCCGCCCAAGGGCATGCACGTCATCTCGCCCTTCGACCTGCCGTTCATGAACACGCTGATCCTGCTGCTCTCGGGCACCACGGTCACCTGGGCGCACCACGCGATCCTCGAGAACAACAAGCGCGATGCCGTCCGCGGCCTGCTCCTGACGGTCCTGCTCGGCATCTGCTTCACGTCGATCCAGGCGTACGAGTACACGCACGCGCCGTTCCATTTCCGCGACAACATCTATACGTCGACCTTCTTCATGGCGACCGGCTTCCACGGCTTCCATGTGATGGTCGGCACCACGTTCCTGATCGTCTGCCTGATTCGCGCGATGAAGGGGCAGTTCAAGCCCAACCAGCATTTCGGCTTCGAGGCCGCCGCCTGGTACTGGCACTTCGTCGACGTGGTGTGGCTGTTCCTGTTCTTCTGCATCTACTGGTGGGGTGCCGGCAACGCGCCGATCGAAGCCCACTGATACGGCGAGAACGTCTATCATCAGGACCGCCGGGGCTTCCCCCGGCGGTTCGTCTTTCTGGAGAGCCGATGTCGAGCTGGCCGCGCCAATCCCCCGTCGATGTCGCCCTGCGCGGCGCCTGCCCGCGCTGCGGGCAGGGCAGGCTTTTTCGCGGGCTTCTGACCGTCCCCGAGCGCTGCTCGACATGCGACCTCGATCTGCGCGGCCACGATGCGGGGGACGGTCCGGCGGTGCTGGTCATCCTGGGGCTGGGCGCGATCATCATGATTATGGTGTTCTGGGTCGAGTTCCGCTTCGAGCCGCCGTGGTGGCTGCACGTCGTGCTGTGGCTGCCGATCACGTTCGGATTGGCGGTGTGGATGCTGCGCGTGCTGAAGGCCTGGCTGATCGCCCAGCAGTACGGTCATCGCTCGACCGCGCTGGAAGAGTAGGAGCGCCGCGCATGGTCAGGCTTCGGCCCCTGCTGTGGCCCACGGTTTTCTCGGTGCCGGTGCTCATCCTTTGCCTTGGCCTGAGCGTATGGCAGCTCGAGCGCCGTGAATGGAAGCTCGGCATCCTCGAGACGATCGCGCGCAACCAGGCAGCCGACCCGGTCTCGTTCGACGAGCTGCTGAAGGGCGAGCCGCTCGCCCGCGAGTATGGGCGCGTCAAGATCGCCGGCACCTTGCTGAACGACAAGGAATTCCACCTCGCCGCGCGCAACAAGCGCGACGAGGTCGGCATGCAGATCATAACGCCGCTCAAGACCGACGACGGCCGCATCGTCCTGTTCGACCGCGGCTGGGTGCCGTCCCCGAAGAAGGACCCCGCGACGCGCGCCGCGGGCCAGTTGTCGGGCCATGTCGAGCTCACCGGCGTGGTGCGGCGCAGCCAGGTGCATCACTATTTCGCGCCCGACAACGCGCCGGACAGGAACGTCTGGTTCAACCTCGACGTGCCGGTGATGCGCAGGATGGCGGGTGGTGCGCCCGATCCCAAGCTCGACACCTTTTTCCTCGAGGCCGATGCCACGCCCAACCCTGGCGGCCTGCCGGTCGGCGGCCAGACGCATCTCGACATCCCCAACGACCATCTGCAGTACGCCATCACGTGGTTCGGCATCGCCCTGGCGCTGATCGGCGTCTATCTGTCGTATCATTGGGAGAACGGTCGGCTCAGCATCAACGGCCGCACCAAGAGGCAGCCATGATCGCCAACGATCCCTACGCCGAGCTGGAGAAGCGCTTCGCCCGCATGAGCGCCGTCAACCGCGCCGGCGCCATGCTGAACTGGGACCGCTCGACGATGATGCCGGAAGGCGCGAGCGAGGATCGCGCCGACCAGCTCGCGACACTCAACGTCATCGCGCATGAGCTGCTGGTCGCGCCCGATATGCCCGAGCTGTTTGGCCGGGCAGAAGAGAACAGCAAGAGCCTCGATTCCTGGCGCTCCGCCAATCTGCGCGAGATGCGCCACGCCTGGATCCATGCCAGCGCCTTGCCGGCCGATCTCGTCGAGGCGCGCACGCGCGCCACCTCGGCCTGCGAGATGGCCTGGCGCGAAGCCAAGAAGAACAAGGACTTCAAGGCGCTGCTGCCGACATTCAGCGACGTGCTCGCGATCACAAGGCGGGTCGGCGAAGCCAAGGCCGCGGCGCTCGGGCTGCCGCTCTACGACGCGTTGCTCGACGAATATGAACCGGGCGGCCGTTCGGCACGCATCGATGTGCTGTTCGCCGAGTTGAAATCCTTCCTGCCGGCGATGCTGGGCGGGGTGATGGAGCGCCAGGCGAGCAGGCCGGCGGCCTTGCCGCTCGATGGTCCGTTCCCGATCGAGGCGCAGCGCACGCTCGGGCTCGAAATGGCGCGCACGCTGGGCTTTGACTTCCGGCACGGTCGGCTCGACGTCTCGGCGCATCCCTTCACCGGCGGCACGCCCGACGACGTGCGCATCACCACGCGCTACGACGAGGCCGACTTCGCGCGCGCCCTGATGGGCGTCCTCCACGAGACCGGCCATGGGCTCTACGAGGCCGGCCTGCCGCGCGAGTGGCGGCGCCAGCCGGTCGGCAATGCGCGCGGCATGGTGCTGCACGAAAGCCAGTCGCTGTTGATGGAGATGCAGGCCTGCCGCAGCGAGGCTTTCGTCGCCTTCGCTACTCCTCGCATGCGCGCGGCCTTCGGCAAGAGCGGGCCGGCCTGGGAAGCGGCCAACGTCTATCGCATCTACACGCGGGTGGCGCCGGGCTTCATCCGCGTGGATGCCGACGAGGTGACCTATCCGCTGCACATCATGCTGCGCTATCGGCTGGAGCGCGCGATCCTGGGCGGCGACCTCAAGCTGGCCGACCTGCCGGGTGCCTGGAACGAGGGCATGAAGGAGCTGCTGGGCATCGTGCCGCCCGACGATGCGCTCGGCTGCCTGCAGGACATCCATTGGCCGGACGGCGCGTGGGGCTATTTCCCGACTTACACTCTGGGCGCCCTGGCGGCGGCACAGCTCTTTGCGGCGGCGCGCCGGTCCGTGCCGGGCCTGCTGGAAGCCATCGGCAAGGGCGATTTCAAGCCGCTGCTGGCCTGGCTGCGCGCCAACGTGCATAGCAAGGGCTCGCTCGCCGACACCGACACGCTCTTGTCACAGGCCACCGGCGCGCCGCTCGGGGCGGCGGCTTTCAAGGCCCATCTGGAAAGCCGCTATCTCTCGGCGTAAGAGGGGGCATGCTCGACCTGCGCCCCAACTGCGAATGCTGCGACAAGGACCTGCCCAACGGCGCTCCTGACGCCCTGATCTGCACCTTCGAGTGCACGTTCTGTGCGGAGTGCGCGCGAACTCGCTTGGGTGGCCTTTGCCCGAATTGCGGCGGGAATCTCGTGAAGCGTCCGACGCGACCGGAGCGGATGCTTGCCAAGTATCCCGTCTCGACCAAGCGCGTCCGGAAAGACCACGCCGCCTGCAAGCAGGTCGCGTAAGTCGGAGTTTCTCCCTTGAAGTATGTCAGCACGCGCCACGGCTCCGCGCAGAGCGAGCAGCCGCTCGGCTTCGAGGACATCATGCTCGCGGGCCTCGCCCGCGACGGTGGCCTCTATCTGCCGCAGCAATGGCCGCAGTTTTCCAGGGCCGAGATCGCGGCAATGCGCGACCAGCCCTATGTCGAGGTCGCCTTCCGGATCATGCGCCCGTTCGTCGGCGATACCTTCGACGAGCCGACCTTCCGCCGCCTGATCAAGGAGGCTTACGCCTCATTCGAGACTCCGGAAGTGGCGCCGCTCGAGCCATTGGGCGATAGCGGTCTGCACTTGCTCGAGTTGTTTCATGGCCCGACCTTGGCCTTCAAGGACGTGGCGCTCCAGTTGCTCGGTCGCATGCTCGACCATGCGCTCTGCCGGCGCAGCCAGCACGCGGCCATCGTCGGCGCCACGTCGGGCGATACCGGTTCGGCCGCCATCGAGGCGGTGCGCGACCGCAAGAGTATCGACATCTTCATGCTCCATCCGCGCGGCCGGGTGAGCGAGGTGCAGCGCCGGCAGATGACGACGGTGCTGGCGCCCAACGTGCACAACATCGCGGTCCATGGCACGTTCGACGACTGCCAGGATCTCGCCAAGGCATGCTTCAACGATCTCGCCTTCCGGGACCGCCATGCGCTGACCGCGGTGAACTCGATCAACTTCGCGCGCGTGATGGCGCAGATCGTCTATTACTTCTGGGCGGCGCTGAAGCTCGGCGCGCCGGACAAGCCGGTGGCGTTCACCGTGCCAAGCGGAAATTTCGGCAACGTCTATGCGGGCTACGCGGCGCGCCAGATGGGCCTGCCGGTGTCCCATTTCGTGATCGCCACCAACACCAACGATATCCTGGCGCGCTTCTTCGAAAGCGGCGCCATGACCACGTCCGAGGTCGTGCCCACGCTCAGCCCGAGCATGGACATCCAGATTTCGAGCAACTTCGAGCGGCTGCTGTTCGATCTCTACGGCCGCGACGGCCGGGCGCTGGCCGAGGCGATGGTCGGCTTCCGCAAGTCGGGCACGCTCAAGGTCGGCGCCAACGCTCTCGGGAACGTGCGCGAGCTCTTCGATGCCGGCCGCATCGACGACGACGCCACGCTCAAGGCCATCGCCGAGTGCGCCAAGCGGTTCAACCAGACGATCGATCCGCACACCGCGGTGGGCTATGCGGTGGCGCAACGGCACCGGCGCGACGCCAAGGTGCCGATGGTCGTGCTGGCGACCGCGCATCCGGCCAAGTTTCCCGACGCCGTGCAGAAGGCCACCGGCCAGCGGCCGGCGCTGCCGCCGCGGCTTTCCGACCTGATGGACCGCACCGAGCGCGTCGAGCGCCTGGCCAACGATGCCGCCGCGCTGAAGGCGCTGATCGACGACCGCATGAGCGCGCAGCGCCAACAGAGAGCCTTCAGGAGGTAAGGGGTCGCCGATGAGCAATGTGAAAGTCACGACCCTCGCCAACGGCCTGCGCGTCGCCGTCGACCCGATGCCCGAGGTCGAGTCGGCGTCGCTCGGCATCTGGGTGGCCTGCGGCACGCGCCACGAATCGGCCGAGCTGAACGGCATGGCGCACATGCTGGAGCACATGGCGTTCAAGGGCACGCGCACGCGCTCGGCCCGCGCCATCGCCGAGGAGATCGAGAACGTGGGCGGCGCGCTCAACGCCTACACCGGCCGCGAGATCACCGCCTATCACGCCTCGGTTCTCAAGGAGGATGTCGGCCTCGGCATCGAGATGATCGCCGACATCCTGCGCAACTCGGTGTTCGATCCCGACGAGCTGCAGCGCGAGCGCGGCGTCATCCTGCAGGAGATCGGCCAGGCGCTCGACACGCCGGACGACCTGATCTTCGACCAGTTCCAGACCACCGCGCTGCCCGGCCAGCCGCTCGGCCGGCCGGTGCTGGGCACCGCCGATTCCGTCGAGACGATCGGCCGCGACGATCTCTTCGCCTTCCTGGCGCGCCACTACACCGCGTCGAACATGGTGCTGGCGGCGGCCGGCCGGGTCGAGCACGACCGCATCGTCGAGCTGGCGGAGCGCCATTTCGGTTCGGTGCCACGCACGCCGGCCAATGCCGAGCTGCCGGTGCCGATGGCCTATGTCGGCGGCGACGGCCGCGAGGCGCGCACGCTCGAGCAGGTCCATCTCGTGCTCGGCTGCCAGGGCATCGGCTACCGCGATCCGGACTACTACGCCATGGCCGTCTATTCGACGCTGTTCGGCGGCGGCATGTCCTCGCGCCTGTTCCAGCGCATCCGCGAGGAGCGCGGCCTGGTCTACGGCATCCATTGCTTCAACGCGGCCTACGCCGACGGCGGCCTGTTCGGCATCTATGCCGGCACCGGCGAGGACGACCTTGCCGAGCTGGTGCCCGCGGTGTGCGAGGAGTTCAACGCCGTCGCCAATTCGGTGAGCGAGGCCGAGCTCACGCGCGCGCGCAACCAGATCAAGGCCGGCACGCTCATGGCTCTTGAATCCAGCGGCTCACGCTGCGAGCAGGCGGCGCGCCATCTCCTCATCCACAACCGCCCGATCCCCTACGAGGAGATCGTCGCCAGGATCGAGGCGGTCGACCGCGCCGCCGTGCAGCGGGTCGCGCGGCGCCTCCTCAAGGGCGATCTCACGGTTGCGGCACTGGGGCCGATCGACGGGCTCGAGTCGCTGGACAGGATCGCGGCCCGATTGGCGGCTTAGGACCACCGCGTTCCTCCCCTGTCATCAGGGGAGGTGGCGTCGTCATACGACGACGGAGGGGTCATAAGTGGCAACAATGCTGGAGCTTTTGACCCCACCGTCGCGGACTACCGCGACACCTCCCCATTTGAATGGGGAGGACCGTTCGCTTATTTCTTTTCGGCCGCCGCCGGCACCGGTGAGGTATGGCGGGCCATGCTGACCAGGCCGGTCATGGGCTCGGCCGCCTTCTTGCGCGGGGGGACGCCGACGCCCGCACGGTCGCGGATCGTCTTCACCTCGGTGCTGTGCCGGATCAGGTTGTAGCGCAGCGCGGTGTAGAGATTGACCGGGAAGGGCATGCTGGCGTCGAAGTCGATGATCAGCACGACCCTGGTCTCTTCGGTCTGGTTCTTGACCCAGTGCTCGCGCGTGTCGTCGAACACCAGCGGCACGCCTTCCTCCCAGAAGAAGTGGTGGCCGCCGATCTCGATCCAGCAATCCTCCGGGTTCTTCGGCACGATCAGCGGATAGTGGAAGCGGATGACGCCCGCCGCCGAGCCGCGGTGCGGCGTGATCTCGGCGCCGCCGGCCAGGATGGAGAAGAGGGCGGTGTGTACGCCGGGAATGCGGCAGATGGCTTCGTAGGTGTCGGGCACCGCCGCGGTGTTCTCCTTCACCTCGTGGCCCCACGTCTTCATCAGGAAAGTGCGCCAGGCACGGCCCGGCACGAAGAGGTCGCGCGGATGGACCTCGTGCAGCGCGGGGATCTCCTCGTGGTGGCTCAGCAGGTATTCGAGGTCGGCCTTGATCTTGTCGTGGCTCTTGCGCAGCTCGCCCAGCACCGGAAACGCCTTGAGCGCCGCCTCGCCGCCCAGCGGCAGCTTGGGCATGCGGCGCAGGATCATGTCCGACATCTTGAGATTGAAGTTCTCAAGCGGCTCCTGCGGCACCCAGATGTTTTTCGTCAGGTAGAAGCGGCCCTTCTGGCCGACGTTCGCGTTGTCGTTTTCCATGTCGGGGGCTCGGTTACTCCGAATAAGGCGGGACCATCTCCTGAAGGCCCGGCCATTGCAAGGCGATCCTGGGCAGTCTGGTCGGGCCGACTGCCTCAATTCGCTGCGTCAAGTGCCGGGAAACATGCCACAATTCGACCCTTGAGTTAATATACCACAGCCATGTTCCGCTTTGCCGAAGTCCCTTTGTCGCTGTCGGGTATGACCCGGATCGCCGGCCGACGCGTCTATCTGCGTGCCCCGAGTATGGAGGATTGGGCGGAATGGGCCGAGCTGCGCGCCCGCAGCCGCGCCTTCCTGACGCCGTGGGAGCCGACCTGGCCGGACGATTCGCTGGCGCGCGACCATTTCCGCCGCCGCCTGCGCCAGCAGATCCGCGAATGGCGGGCCGGCGAGGCCTACGGCCTGTTCATCTTTCTGAACGACAAGCGCCGCCTGGTGGGCGGCATCAATCTCAGCAACGTGCGCCGCGGCGTCGCCCAGGCCGCCTCGGTCGGCTACTGGATGGGCCAACCCTACGCCGGCCAGGGCCTGATGACCGACGCGCTGCGCGCGCTGCTGCCGTTCGTGTTCGACGAGCTGCGTCTGCATCGGCTCGAAGCGGCCTGCCTGCCCAACAACGAGCCGTCCAAGAGCGTGCTCGCCAAGGTCGGGTTCCACGAGGAGGGCCTGGCGCGGCAGTACCTGCGCATCAACGGCCAGTGGGCCGACCATCTGCTGTTCGCGCTGTTGCGCGCCGACTACGACCAGATGCTGCGAACCGCTCGCTGAAGGATACGCCATGCGCAATCTCACCCCGGCCACCATCACTAAAGCCTTCGCCGAGTACGCCAAGAAGGCGCCGGACAAGCGCACGCGCACGCTGATGGTGAGTCTGGCGGGCCATCTGCACAAATTCGTGCGCGACAACAAGGTGACGCAGGCCGAGTGGCTGGCCGGCATCGATGCGCTGACGCGGGCCACCAAGTTCACCGACGACAAGCGCAACGAATACATCCTGTTCTCCGACCTCCTGGGCGTCAGCTCGCTGGTCGACATGGTGAACGCGCTGAAGGGCGGCACGCCGTCGTCGGTGCTGGGACCGTTCCACATCGAGGGCGCGCCGGAGATTCCCAACGGCGGCGACCTGTGGAAGGGCCAGGTCGGCGAGCCGCTGGTGGTGAGCGGCCGGATCGTCGATCACAAGGGCAAGCCGGCGAAGGGCACGGTGCTGGCGCTGTGGCAGAACTCCGGCAACGGCCTCTATGCCCAGCAGGACAGCCAGCAATCGCCGACCAACTATCATGCGCGCCTCAAGGTCGCCGACGACGGCACGTTCTGCTACTCGACGGTGCGGCCGATCTCCTACACCGTGCCGGACGACGGACCGGCGGGCGACATGCTGCGCGCGCTCGGCCGCCATGCCTGGCGGCCGGCGCATCTGCACATGATCATCCACGCGCCGGGCCGGAAGCCCCTGATCACCGAGTTCTTTCCCAAGGACGACAAGTATCTCGACCGCGACGCCGTGTTCGGCGTGCGCGGTCCGCTGGTGCTGCCGTTCAAGAAGGCGAAGGACCGCAAGAAGCTGCCGGCAAAGCTCGCGGCGCGCGAGACGTTGCCGATGCCGGTGTGGACGGCCACCCTCGACCTCAAGCTGCCCGCGGGCTGACCGTCCGCCGGCGCAGGAAGACCCAGCCCAGCCAGCCGAGCGCGCACACCGCGAGCGCCGCCAGCCGCGCCTTCAGCACGAGTGCGAGGGTCGACGACGACGCGCGCACTTCCGCGCCCGGCGGCAGCGGGCCGATCATGAGGTCCTGATCGCAGGCCGACAGATTGGCCTTCGCGCCGTTGGCCAGGTAGTCGATGCCGGCGAGCGGCGCCGACGACAGCGCGACATAGGGCTTGTCCGCACGCACGCCGCGCTCGAGATCGGCGAAGGACGCCTTCTGCGCCTCGCCGCAAAAGCGCGGCAGCCGGCTGTAGTCGGGCAGGAACTCGAGCCGGCCCCAGCCGATATCCTGCGTGTAGAACCTGAACCAGCCGGCCTCGTCCTTCAGGATGCCGGCAAAGGCTTCGAGATCGCGCGGTGCGCGCGCGGCCTGTACGAGCGCAAGACTGGCAATCGACAGGATGGCGACCGCGCCCAGCGCAGTGTCGCGTGCCGGGTGCGGCTGCCAGCCGACCAGCAGCAGCACGAACGCGAGCAGGGCGGCGGGAAACATCAGACGCCAGATGAAGAGCGACGACGGCAGCACCGGCAGATGTTCGGCGACCGGCAGCAACGGCCTGGTCTGGATCGCCACCAGCGCGACCACCGCGGCGAGCAGGATCCACGCCCGCGCCGCGAGCCGTGCCCGCGTCGTGGCGACCAACAACACCAGGGCGAGCGGCAGGGCGACGCCAAGGCCGCGCCGGTTGCGCAGGTCGACCAGATCGACGAGCGACAGGAACTCGTCGGCAAAGCGGATCGGCAATCCCGCCGGCCCCAGGATCTGGTGCTGCCACAGCACCTGCGGCAGCCAGAACGGCAAGGCGACCGCGAGCGCGAGCGCGGTCGCCGCGGCGTACCGGCCCACGATCACGAGGGGCGGTTCCTTCGACAGCATCCAGGCGATCAGCAGGGCGCAGGCGAAGGCCTGGCCGAAGACAAGTGGATGGCCGACGATCTGCAGGAACAGGAGTGCCGCCAGCGGCATCAGCGCGCCCGGCCGCAGCAGCGCCATCGCCACCCAGGGAATGAGGCAATAGACCCAGATCTCCGCCAAGGCCTGGCGCGCCAGCCAGAGATTGTGGACGTAGTTCGCGCCGAGGAAGAGGATGGCCGCCAGGAAGGCGGCGTGCATGCCCTCGTCGTCGGGCCGCGCGAGGCGGATCAGGCGCACCAGGCCGAGCAGGAGGATGAGCAACGTCGCCAGCATCGTGACCCGGAAGGCGAAGTGCGGGCTGAGCCCGGCGAGATCGAGCGCCACCGCCGGCAGATAGGGCACGAAGCTGTAGTAGACGAAGACCGGCAGCACCTCTTCCTTGCCCGGATTGGCGAGCAGCAGGCTGGGCGCACCGCTGCGGATCTGGTCGGCGAGCACGGCGATGCGATAGTCGTGGTGCAGGAAATCCTCGCCGAAGCGGAACGAGGCGGCGATGAGCACGATGGCGGCGACGCAGACGAAGGCGCGGCCGCCGCGGCCGCGCACGATCTCGACCGCGGCAAGTCCGCCGAGCCCGACCAAGCTCGCCAGATAGATCGCGTACACCGGCATCGACTGTACGCTTCAGCGTCCGCTGCGCCGTGCCGGCTTGCCGCGCGAACCCGAGCCCGTGCGCACGCCGCGGAACACGCGGCTGTTCTGCATGCGGCCGAGATTGACGTTGGCCGTGGCGGCGACCGCCTGGCCTGGCAGCTCCAGTTCGTTGGCCTCGAGCCGGCGGATCTCGTCGCGGATGCGGGCCGCCTCCTCGAACTCGAGGTTGGCCGCCGCGTCGCGCATGCGCCGCTCGAGCTCGGCGATGTGGGTCCTGAGATTGTGGCCCACGAGGTGCACGTCGCCCGACACGCCGGTGTCGACCGTGTAGTGGTCGCGCTCGGCGGTCGATTGCAGGATCTCGGCGATGTTCTTCTTCACCGAGGCGGGCGTTATGCCGTGCTCTTTGTTGTAGGCGATCTGCTTGGCGCGCCGCCGCTCGGTCTCGCTCATGGCGTACTTGATCGAGTCCGTGATCTTGTCGGCGTAGAGGATGACGCGGCCTTCGATGTTGCGCGCAGCGCGCCCGATGGTCTGCACCAGCGAGGTCGGCGAGCGCAGGAAGCCCTCCTTGTCGGCGTCGAGGATGGCGACCAGCGCGCACTCGGGGATGTCGAGGCCCTCGCGCAACAGATTGATGCCGACCAGCACGTCGAACGCGCCCAATCGCAGGTCGCGGATGATCTCGATGCGCTCCAGGGTGTCGATGTCGGAATGCAGGTATCGGCAGCGGATGCCGGCCTCGTGGAGATATTCCACCAGGTCCTCGGCCATGCGCTTGGTCAGCACCGTCACCAGCACGCGCTGCGCCTTCTTCGCACAGTCCTTGCACTCGGCGATCAGGTCGTCGACCTGCTTCTCGACCGGCCGCACGATCACCGTCGGGTCGATCAGGCCGGTCGGCCGGATCACCTGCTCGACGAAGATGCCCTGCGTGCGCTCCATCTCCCACGGACCGGGCGTGGCGCTGACGAACGTCGTCTGCGGCCTGAGCGCCTCCCACTCCTCGAACTTCAGCGGACGGTTGTCGATCGCCGAGGGCAGGCGGAAGCCGAATTCGGCCAGTACGCTCTTGCGGTTGAAGTCGCCGCGGAACATGCCGCCGATCTGCGGCACCGTGACGTGGCTCTCGTCGACGATCAGCAGCGAATTGGGGGGGAAGTATTCGAACAGCGTCGGCGGCGGCTCGCCCGGCTTGCGGCCGGTCAGGTAGCGCGAATAGTTCTCGATGCCGGCGCACGAGCCCGTCGTCTCCAGCATCTCGATGTCGAAGTTGGTGCGCTGCTCCAGTCGCTGCGCCTCGAGCAGGCGGCCGGCGCGGTTGAACTCGGCCAGGCGCTGCTTGAGGTCGATCTTTATCTGCTCGATCGCCTTGTTCATCGTCGGCTTCGGCGTCACGTAGTGGCTGTTGGCGTAGACGATGATGTCGTTCAGCGTGATCGCCTTCTCGCCGGTCAGCGGATCGAACTCGGTGATTGACTCGATCTCGTCGCCGAACATCTCGAAGCGCCAGGCCTTGTCCTCATAGTGCGCCGGGAACAGGTCGATCGTGTCGCCGCGCACGCGGAAGGTGCCGCGCTGGAAGGCGTTGTCGTTCCTCTTGTACTGCTGCTCGACGAAGCGGCGCAGCAGGGTCGAACGGTCGATCTTCTGGCCCTTGTGCAGACGGAAGGTCATCGCCTGGTAGTTCTCCAGCGGGCCGATGCCGTAGATGCACGACACCGAGGCGACGATCACGACGTCGTCGCGCTCCATCAGCGCGCGCGTCGCGGAGTGGCGCATTCGGTCGATCTGCTCGTTGATCGACGAATCCTTCTCGATGTAGGTGTCGGTGCGCGGCACGTAGGCTTCGGGCTGGTA
>Ga0070741_10006293_pt1 | contig 25622 bp, 33 predicted proteins | sample Coa_R1_4_FD_66440 | JGI IMG/M metagenome (GOLD analysis project Ga0070741, IMG submission 66440) | Surface soil microbial communities from Centralia Pennsylvania, which are recovering from an underground coalmine fire - Coalmine... | ecosystem: Environmental > Terrestrial > Soil > Unclassified ... | reverse complement strand
GCATCAATCACTACCTGCATACTGCCAGTAGACGCATTATCAACCTGCTTGTCGATGAAGGCATCGGCACGCTGGTTATCGGCAAGAATGTCAACTGGAAGCAAGAAGTAGAGATGGGCAAGAGGAACAATCAGCAATTTGTGTCTATTCCTCATGCCCGTTTCATTGAGATGCTGACCTACAAAGCGGAACTGGTGGGCATTCGGGTCATCATGACGGAAGAGTCCTACACCAGCAAATGTAGCTTTCTGGATAACGAACCACTCAAGAAGCAAGAAAGCTATGTTGGCAAGCGGGTCAAACGTGGCTTATTCCGTTCTGCTGATGGGCGACTCATCAATGCCGATGTGAACGGCAGTGCCAACATCATTAGAAAAGTAGCTCCAAACGCTTTTGCCGATGGAGTAGAGGCCGTAGTAGTTCGGCCAGTGCGCCTTCGCGCATAAATGAAAGCAAGCGGTCAATGGAACGCTATGCTTTTCAGAACTATGCAGAGCGGCATAAGGTCAAGAGCAGAGCTGCTGAAGACTTTGCACGGCTCGCTCGTGATTTGATGGGAGGGAAGCAAAAATGAGCGACGGGCAGAAGAAACCGCCGAAACCCACAACGAAATTTGCACCAATGCAGAGACAACGAGAAGTCGTTGAAAGCCAATGGGGGACCATTGGAGGAGGAAAGGAAAATCCAACCATGCCAGCAGACACATTAACACAAAAACGTAATGACGTTAAAACGTCAAAGCAGCAAGACACAACAGAGATGAAGCGGCAAACCGTCTATATGCCGAAACAGCTTGCCACTCGATTGAAGATACACGCCGCCTCGACTGGCGACGATATCAGCGGCATTATCACCCGCCTGGTGGAAGACTACCTGGATCGAGCAGAGGGCAATAAATAGATGGAAGAAGAGGCGCTTTACAGCTTCTATAAGGTCACTGACCCACGTAATAAGCTTCCATTCTACATAGGGCAAACGCTTGATTTTGAGCGAAGGCAAAAAGACTATCTCACTGGCAAGGGACACAGTAGACCGCTTGATAGTCGGTTAAAAGAGTTGGAGTTGGCAGGGTTGCAGCCTATCGTAGAGGAAATAGAGCGCAAATCTTGCACCCAGAGCGCAGCCTTAGAGCGTGAAGCTTACTGGATACAACACTTCACCGACCAGGGAATAGTATTGCTGAACAGAAGCAACAACAAAACACGCCATAAACAGCAGACGGTCTATCTTCCACCATCGCTCATCAAGTGGCTGCGCATCCAAGCCGTGCAGGAAGATCGTGAAATCAGCGAGATCGTGGCCGAGGCCCTCGGCTTCTACCGATTGAGTCACCGACGGTCAGATGAAATCTGATAACTGATCGGCGCCGACCGTCACCGCGGCTGCGCTGCAATCTTGTGTAAAATCTTATGGTTGAGATAAAAAGCTGAGAATTACACAAGACTAACGGGCGGTCGCGGCATATGTCCCTGCGCTTGCTGCACGCTGACTTATGTGTCAAGACTCGCGTTGGCAATCTGCGTGGCCTGGAGGATGCGCCGATACTCAACCACCATCGGAGCGTCACTTGTGGCTATATCGAGTTTGAAAGGGATTCGATCATCTCTTACGCCCTGATCCAGGTCCATCGGCAACATACCAAGAGAACGGCACAAGCGGATACCTCGCGGCGTTGTCCCCACTGCATAGATATCTTCTATCCGCACATCCTGCGCGGCCAGCTGGTGTATGAACCGTGTTACCTCTAGCATGAGGCGCGCCCCTATGTGGCTGTGCTGGTTCTCTTTCAGGTTGACTACAGCATCAGCGAAGTATAGGTGGATCGTCTCACCAGGGCGATAGGGCAGAATATCATCAATCGGAATTTCACGATGAAGATACTCACCTCTCATGCGCTTCATCATGGTTTCCATCGGCAACGGAAACAGCGCAGTGTATCCAACAATCTCTTGACCGCGACGCAAGACGTGTAACGCTTCCGGGTTACGCCTTATCCATCCTTCCATGATGGATGCGGGGATCGGTGGCACGACTGAGAAGTTCCCGGCGATAAGTGTGCGTATTTCCTCAATGTCTTCTTTCAAGGCGACTCCAAACGAGTAGGTTTCATTGGTGAATCGTTCAATGTGGCTCTGGATTGCGCGGGCATAGCGATCTATGGCGTCTTTAGGATACACGGCTTCTTTACGCCCAGGCAACACCACGCCTTTTATTGTGCCTGCTCGCACAAGGTTATAGAAGCTGCTGGTAGGAATGCCGATAACGTCACGGGCATCGCCTGCCGTGTAAAATCCTTCTGGAGCTTTCTTTCTATTTGGCATAATAACCCTTTCTGCTGAAGCAAGATGCTTTCTCTGTATTATACATAAGAAAATGGAAACTTGAAAGCCTTGAATATGTTTAAAAGCTATGGTATAGTTGTTTATAAGCGTCTTGTAGACTTGGAAATCTTCAAGCGTATTTTGGAGTCGTTTCGGAGATCGTCCCTGTAGTGCGTTTTGTGTAGTGTGTTTTTGTAGCGAGCGCAGCGCCCGCTCATTCCCAGCAAGGTTGCACGGGTGCTGCACTCACCTTCACCACATATAGCGCGGTGCCATACGTGGCTAGAATGATTCTAGCACACCGCGCTCCAATAGCAACAAAGGAGCTTATTATGGCAGATCGTCCCGATGCAAAAGCCATGCGCGCAGGTGCTGCCCTCGTGCAAGAAGAGGACTTGGAGGCCCTTGAGGAATTGGCCCATGAACTTCAGCAGAAAGCCGATAAGGCTGCTGAGGATGGCCGCGTTTTTCTTTTTGGGCAATACGTACATCTCCTCGCCATTGTGAATCCTGAAGTGACGCGCATTCGTCGCCGCTTCCAGCGTGAAAGCCTTGCCTCGCTGCGCAAGATGCACAAGCAAATGAAGGAAGATGCTCGCGACCAGGCGACAGCCTAAAATCAGCCTTGTACTCTCACCTGTTTTCCCAAATCAAGTGAGAATCCAGCGCGCCCCTGGCGCGAAACAGGTGAGAGTCAGGCGAGTTCTGAGGCGGCGCGAGTTTCGCTGAATTTACGTTCAATTCCTCTGATCAAATGGGGATTTATCCGAACAGGAGCAAAAATCAATGAGCGTTTTCAGTAGATTGCGTGGCCTGTTTCCACAGGGTGCGCAAAACAACGGAAATGGCGCGGCAGGAGCTGGTGCTGGCGCATCTCCGAAAGTTGTACCGTTTCCTGGCACCGGCAGCACAGCAGACTCTCTGCCGAGTTCCGCCGAACTGGTCCAGCGCACGATGGTTGAGGCTTCTCAACTGACTGACGTGTACGAGGCGGCGCTGGAAAAGACGTGGCACGGCCTCTATGCCCTCATGTCTTATGTCGCGCCGACGCTGGCCGCGCTGGCTGCCGGTTGGTGGATCGGCGACGGCTATGCTGGCCCGTTTGCATGGAACGGGGCCAGCGCAGGCGTTCACCTCATTTCCATTCTGGGCGAGCTGGCCCTGGTGGCAATCACGCTTACGGCGGCGCGCACGATCAAGAAAGCGGCCAATGACCGAACCATGTGGCGCTATCTCATCGCCATTGGCGCGGCCCTGCTCATCTTCAGTGTGGCCTCTGCCCTCGCGCAGTGGTTTCTCATCCTCAACGACGTGCGCGCAGCGGGCTATGACCCCTCATCGGCGGGCGTCGTGGCAATGCTACTGTTTCGCGTGATTATGCCGGTGGGTGTTGATATCGCTGCCCTGCTCTATCTGAGCATTCACGGCCACCGCTCGCTCAAACACAAGCTGGCGCAGATCGATGAGCGCGGCGAAGCATTTGAAAAGTTGCACGAACGGATGCTGCGCATGCAAGCGATGGAAGAGAAGGCCCGCAAGGAGCGAGAGGACGCCGAGGCCGAGCGGGCGCGCCGCCAGAAGGCTGAGGAGACGCTGAACCGCTTGATGGAGATGCAGACCAGCGCGGCACTGGAAGCCATCGAACGGGCGCTGCGGCCACAGGTGGTCGATTCGGACGACCGGCCCCGCGATATGCGACGGCCAGCCCGGTAGGTAGGCTTTGTATGGAGAAATCGCTTGATCGTGAAGGACTGGTGGTGATGCTCTTTCAGCAGGCCGAGCATTTAGGTATCAAAGAGATACAGGCGACGGCCAGCCCCTTCAGCTTCCATCTGCGCTTCGATGGACGTGAGGCGTACACCTTGCTTCTGCTGCGATCTAGCGATTTCTGGCATTTTCGGGTGCATCTGGCCTCAGTCCGTCCGGCCCTGCTCGTCGTCTGGGAGCATGATAGCTTCCTGCCGGTGGATGTGTTGAGCATCAAAACGGGCGGACTCTGGAGCCGGTACACGGCTCCCCGCATCGAAAAGCGGTCGCGCTACACGGCAGGTATCCTGCTCGGCAGGCTGATGTGTGGCGATAAAGAGGGCTATCAGATGCTCAACGATCTTCCTGCGCCGACGCGCTATCGCTACCTGGCGCGGGTGAAGGAACTGACAAAACGGCCTCGCGGGCGACCATTGAAAGTCTAAAGGAGGTGTCAAAAGTGATAACGCTGATAATCCTTGTTGTTGTGCTACTCGCCATTGTGGGAATCGCCTGGGCGTTTTCCAGCGGCAAGTGGTTTTGAGAGAAGCAATCGAAACATGCAAAACTGTGAACGTTGCGGCGAGTCCGCCCAGCTCCAGACTGCTCAAACGAAAACGGGCAAACCACAAACGGCGCGCCTTTGCCCGTCCTGCATTCAGCTTGTCTGTCGCCCCGGTACGAACTGGGAAATCAAACGATAGACGTGTTGAGGCGGCATGCTCACGGCCTCGAAAACTGGAGCATGCCGCCTCTGTTGGGAGTAAACCAACGCTGGCATTATACCTCGTGCTGGTTTACTCCCACAACCCACAAAGGAGTAAGCCGATTATGAAACGTACTACCGTCTTTCTGCTCGTCCTGCTGGCCCTGCTCGTTGAGATCAATACGCAACACCTGAAACTCAGCTTGCCGCCGCTCAACCTGAAGCCGACGGGCGCGCTCGCGGCATCGCTCAACCAAGCGCAGGCCCTAGCTTCCTCATATATCGTCACTGGTGCGCCGTCGATCACCGCCGGTTTCATCAACCAGGTGCTGGCCAACTATCATTCGCCGGCAGCCGAAACCGGCCAGGCCCTTTATGACCTGGGCGTGAAGTATGACATCGATCCGGTGTATGCCCTGGCCTTCTTCTGGCATGAAAGCGACTTTGGCAGAGCAGGTATAGCCCGCATCACACGCTCGCTGGGCAATCTGCGCTGTATACCAGATTCCCCCTGTGTGAATGGCTATGCGAGCTTCTCATCGTGGGAACAAGGCTATGAGGCGTGGTACAAGCTGATTCGCGATCTGTATATCAATCAGTGGGGGTTAAAGACGGTCGCCCAGATCGTGCCGACATATGCACCAGCAGCAGACCACAACGCGCCGATGGCATACATCGCAGCGATAGAGCAGGCAGTTACTGCCTGGCGCGCCGGGAAAGTGCAGGTGGAACAATGATTCTCCTTGCTACACCTGCCGCCCAGATCGCGCCGGTCGCCTCGCCAGTTGAGGAGTGCGCCTGGTGCTGGCCGCTGCTGCATCCGGAGCAGCCCTATCCTGAGGAGTGGTCGTCAACGATCTGCACTGCGCACATGGCCGTGTTTGAGCGGCAGCGGGCGGCACGACGAGAGCGACTCGCCCAGCAAGCGTTTACCCATGATCGGAACAGAAAGTCGTATTATTAGCAAGGTAGCGTAGCTGATGAACATGAAGGGAGTAATCGATAAATGGCAGAGAACAGCTGGTGGGAAGAGTCGGCGCAAGAGTTCGCCGACGGCTTCAACGAGTCACCATCGCAAGTGGTGAAGACAGTGGAGCGGCGCAAGCTCGACGCGCACAGCGAGGCGTCGGTGCTGGATAATGGGCGTGTCGTGATCCAGAGCGTGAACGGCATCGAAATCATTCTTGGGCCTGAACGGGCGCAGGCGTTGCTTGATCTGCTCTATGGCTATCGTGACCTGTTCTATCAGAAAACACATCCAGCAGGAAGTGGAGAGTAGCATTTTCTGTACACACGAAAACTTGACCCATTTTCCTTGACGCCCTTCATTTGTGTGTGTACAATAATCATCAAGATTATTGTGTGTACAGAAATGGAGGGCATCATTATGGCTCGGCCACGACTGACGGAAACGCGCCAGCGACGGGATTACCGTTTCTCGTCAGCAACGCTGCAACAGATCAAGGAGGAGATGGCGGCAGGCACTTATGCCAGTGAAACGGCCTTTGTGGAAGCGACGATCAGCCGTTATCGTGAATTAGAAGCGGAAAACGCACGGCTGCGGGCGCGAATTGAGGACCTGGAACGGAAACTGGCGCGAGCCTCGCGTCCCGCTTCTCATCTTCAACCTGCACCAGTGCCACTGCTCACACCTGTACTTGCGCCATCTGGCTACCGGATGCACACCTATCAAATTTACATCAAGCATGATGCTGGCCGCTGCCCGACGCTGCCAGAGGGCTTCGCGTATATGGATATGGATAAGAGCATCGAGCCGCGCCAGTGTCCAATTCACCGCGTCTTTGCGCAACCCTGCGCGATTAGCTTCCTCCGGCAGCGCGTCGAGCAGCTCAAAGCCGTGCCGGGTATCGTGAATATCTGGCCCGACAAAGGCGGTCAGACGTTATCGAAGGATTGCTGGCGCTGGGAGCGCGGGCGCTGGATACGCGACGACTAGTTCTTGTGTGTACAAAAAAATGGGCCTCGTCTGCTGGTGGATGGACGAGGCCCCGTGCTATATTGGACAGAAACAGGGCAAAAGCAGGACAAACGCTGGATGGACGCCTTGCCCTCGGCTGTACCGTTATGGTACAGATTGGATGCTCTCAACCCCCTTCAGTGGCGCAGTGGACGCAAACGTCTGCTCTGCGTCACCCTTCATTCTTGTGTAAGTTTCACCCGTTTTACTTGACATAAATAGCTATTATGGTTCGCCATCACGATTTAGGCTTCAAATCATCAATCGCACGCTGCTCTTCCAGCACCGCTTTGTGCGCCTCAACCCAGGCGGCGACTTCAAGCAGGCCCTTTGCTGTGATGGACACGGTATCCTGAGCGAGAACGGAAAACAGGCGATAGATGCCTTCGCCGATCTCAGATTCAGGTTCGATAGCAATGTCATCCTCATCCATAACTTTTTCCTTTGTCACTCATGAAAACCATCCTAAGCTCTGGAGATAAGCGCCTGCTCTGGGAGCGATGTGTAGTGAAACGGATGAATGAGCGGGCGACGCGCCGAGAGGGAAAACAGCCACCCAGAGGAGCTATGCCAGTGCTGGTCAGCGGTATCACCGATTATCGGGACGCCGCATTTCAAGAGAAACTGCACATCCTCCACCTGCCGTGTAGAAAGCTCTTCGGTTTCTCGCCAGTAGACATAAGCAATGCTGATGCTGGCAAGGATGGCGCGACGCTGAGCGCGTCCTATGGGAAGTTGGTGTTCAAAGATTGCCTGGTCATACTCCCGCGCCTTTTCTTTATAATGATGATGGGGAATCCATTGATTGTACGTCGTATCCAGAAAATAGGCACGTTGTGAACGATTGTGCCAGCGTTTTACCGCCAGCTGGCGGCTTGCGCTACATTCCCATCGGAATGACTGAGCTGAGGTTTTCACCCTGCGCCAGTATTTCCAGTCCTCGCTCCCAATTCCTTCATCGGCAGAGGCAATCCTTCCGCTTTGCACATCGAGGACGCGCTGAATATCTTGCGCCTCGCCGTTGGTCAGTGGACAGCCGCGCGCCAGATAATAGTCAATCCATTGCTGCTCTTTTTCCTTCGCGATCTTCTCATTCGGTGACTCATCAATCTGTTCGATGCGTGGCACAAGCCCGTCGGCGCGCAGACTCTCTATCCAGGCGCGTTTTTGCTCCGTCCCGCCCTCGCGCAGGTGTCCGGCTAGCCGCTTTTTCAGGGGCTGGCTGGTGATCCCCGTGTAGCGCACAACCGCTAAACGCGGGCAGATCAGGACATAGTGAGCGTGGAGTGTACTGTTCGTACAGTTCTCGCAATAACGAGAGAAGTGCAGGTGTTCTCTTCCATCTGTGAGTATCCATAAATCCCCGTCTGTACGGGGCTGATGGCAACGTGGACATCTCTGTTTTGCCTGGAGAGAAAGCTCATAGGAGCGTGCTTGCCGCGCCTGCGCTGCTTGCTCGCGGGCCTCGGCTTGGGCGCGTCTCTCCGCTTCCCGTGCTTCCTGCTCCTCTTTCCAGCGATGTTGAAACTCTTCCTGGCGACGTCTCGTTTCTTTCGTATTCTCCGAATAGCACGTCTTGCAGATCTTTATTCTGCATTCAGGATTATTCTTTTGCGGACGCCGGTAGAATTCTTCTATATCCTGCTCATGTCCACATTGCTCACATACCTTCGTTACCATCGCTCCCTACTTCCTTTACTCAATTAGTGCTGCCAAGGAGATTCCCCATGTTCAAATCTGGCTTGACGGGCGGCGATGTAAGCCTTAATTAGACGAGGATGATTTGCAAGAGGTTCTCTTTCTGAATCACAACATTTTTCCATTGAACCATACCCACTCACCTGCAATGCACCGTAGCATTGGTCGAAAGTCATGAAATTGACGGCTGGACAACGTCGACAAATTGCAAAAATATTGGCATCTAAACCCTGAACTGTTGGGGTGATAATTTCTCCTGGAGCATCAGGAGAAACAGGATCCAAAAAGAAGGAATCGATACTAACAGCCTTATAAGGGTCAAGGCTGTTACCTTCTAGTATGAGGAAGCGATAATCCCATGACTGCCACCCATAGTAGAAGTCAATCCGCTCCAGCGGATTGCCTGCATCCCCATAGCCGTGTGTTACTACGCTTGACCAAGGTTGCCCATATAGCAACAAACAGGTATAGCCCGTCTCCTTTGCCAAAGCACAACACTTCCTCCCCTCTTGCTCCGATGGGACATTTGGTTTAATCTCAGCCCAACATTCCCATTGGGTTAGCCAGAAATCAGGCAGATACCATGTTCCATCAAGATCAAAGCCCTCTTTCTCGTATTCGTATTTGATGCCCAGCATATCGAAAAACACGGCCCATCGTGCCTCTAATCGAGAGCGGAAGCGATACCCGTTGTAGATAGTTTCAATAGACTTCGGATTGTCTCTCACTTTTTCCCCCTTTACTTTACTTTATCCCGAATAGCTCACTGAGCTTGCCAGCATACTCATTTTTCGACGATTGCAGCTTATCGACATAGCCGCCAGTGGTAGCGATAGAGCTATGCAAAAGCTTGCTTTGTATTTCACGCAACGACGCGCCTTTTTCCAGCATACCCATAACGAATGTGTTGCGCAGCCGGTGAACGTGCGCGGTGCCAGTCCACTTTTTGCAGATTTGCCCTATCGCCTGAATGCTCAGCGCCTTGCCATAACTCGGCTCGTGCGTGCGTGGATCGCAGCCGTGCGCCAGGGATACCCAGAGCGGCGCGTCAGGTGAAAGCTTGCCGAGCTGCGGCCCGTAAAACTTGTGTAACCAGCGCATGAGCGATTTCGACGCCTTTTCGTCCAGTTCTACCGTCGCCTGCTTATTGCCCTTACAGCGTTCAAATTCCAGCGTGACGATGCCGCGACGCACTTTGACATGTTTCCAGCGCAAAGAGGCTAGCGCGCTTACTCTGTGGCCGGTCTGAAGGGCAATTGCTAGCAGCGCCGCGTCGCGCATATCTTCAGCTTTGTCGAGGTCAAAACGGTCAAACATGGCAGCGATCTCCTCGAAGCCCAGTGACTTCACATCGGCGTATGGTTCCACCTTTGATCGCTCAAGATGATCTATCGGGTTATAATCCAGCCATTCATGCCGGATACAGAACGCATAGAAGCTGCTCAGCACGGCCAATCGCTGATTGATCGTCGAGGGCTTCACCTGGTGGCCAGCGCGTTTTGAGAAACCGGCAAACACCTGCGCCAGTTGCTTCACCTGGTCGCGAGTAACCTGCTGCGCCGTCTCATTTTCCTGTGTAACAACGCTGTCCAGGTCCAGGCCGTGAAACTGGAGCGCAGCGCGAAATTCAGCCAGCGTCGCTCGGTACGTTTCCCGCGTGCGCACGCTACCCGTGCGTTTCGTCTTTGCGTCAATCCATAAGTCGATAGCCAAGTCAACCGACCACACAGGAACACGTTGCAGGGGTGTTGTGAGGGCTTGCACCTGGTTGTCAAATCGAGTGAGCGCGGTATCTGTCATCGCTTCCTACTCCTGTTCATTCTCAAACAGCTTTTGCGCTCTCCGTATCCGTTCGAGGAATTGCGCCTCTGTTTCTCCCTGTGTGTAGCGCAAAACCGCATCAATACCGCCTGCCTGCATTGCCTCAGTCAGCGCATTGGGCAATACAGACAGCTTACAGATCTCAATGGCTTTATTTTCCATTGCAGGTGTGACGCCACAATGATCCAGCGCAGCTCGATACTCTTCTGCCGACAAGAATTCCTTGCCTTGCAGCAGAAGCGCGCCAATTTGTGTTGTAAAGCGTAGGTTGGTAGGTTCCTGACTACTTACCTTCCGGTCCTCTTCAAAAAGTTGCTCCAGTTGCGTTTGAAATGTCAATGCATCCATCGCAAAATCTCCCTTTCCTGCCACGAAACGACGTTAGCTGACCTCATTGCTCTGCTCGCTAAGGCTTAACTAATCGCGGTTAGTTTAGCCTTCTTGTTCTATTCTCTTCAACGAACCAAAAGCGGAAAAAGGACCTCTGGACGCTCCTCCTTCGAGCATCCAGAGGTCCCCTTATCAGCGAGGACACGGATCGCCCATGCAGGTCCTCACTCGTGACTATCTGCTGCGCCATCGTAGCGGTCATGCTCGGCATGATGCTGGCCCAGCTCGCGGACCTGGAAGCGACCGGCAGGGCCTTCCAGCACTGCGCGTGTCAGGTGCATCTCCAACATATCCACCACGTCGCGCATATGCCTGATGGCAGTCTGAACAGTGGCCAGCACTTCAGGAGTCGGCTGCTCGCCATCCTCAATCGCCTGCCAGATCGGATCGAGCGTGTGCTCCAGGCGCTGTTCGCCAGCTTCAAGCTGGCTACAGAAACGGGTGATGTCTTCGTGCGTGAAAGCTGTCATGGTAAAATCCTTTCTGAGTGTCTAACTCCACAACGGTTGACGCTTGTGAAGCCTCGCTCCGGCTGCGAACCATAGCGCGAGGCTTCATTTTTCGCTTACGCGACCCACGTCCCGACCAGCGGGACCGTGATCTCGCGACCAGCCAAGTGAACTACCAGGTGGGACATGTCCAGCGCCATCAGGTTCCAGTGTGCTTCCACACTATCAGAGGAAGCCGCTGCGGCCTCCTGCTCGTGCAGATCGCTCTCCAGGGCCACGAAGTCGGCCACCAGGACCTGGTGGCCACAGTGTCCGCCAGTGCAACCGGTTGGGCAGGTGCAGCGCCAGCCCTCGCCATCGAACCGCACCAGGAAGTAGTAGCCTGGGTGATCGGTGGCCACCAGGTAGAGGACCTCACCGGCGGCAACCTGGTGGCTGAAGCGGCGGAGTTCGGTGATCGAATCAGACTTGATGTCGACCTCGATCATGGCGAGGGTCGTGGCCTCGACCTCGATGATTGGCGCATCGGCCCAGTCGATCTTCGCGACGTAGGCGCGGTGGGCGCTGGAAGTGCCGAGTGGTAGGCGAGGCGAACGCTTCAGAACGGCTTTGCCCTGGTGGCGGGCGAGACTTTGGCGGCTGGTCATTAGTGGAATCCCCCTTTTTCTTGATCTTGAGAGGTACTTTCGGTTCCCTCTCACTGATCTAAGTATAGCATATTGATAGCATTTTATCTACATATTTATAGCGAATTTTCGTAGCCTTGAGAAAATTCGTAATCATTTCGTAGACAGGAAGCTATCAATGTGCTATACTTTTAGCAAGGGCATTGAACACCCGTTTTACGAGGCGAGGAAGGAGATCACTTATGTACAAAGTATTTAAGGTCGAAGGTGGCTGGGAGATATTCTGGTGTCCATCGGCTCCAGTTCACTTTGCTGATAGAACTCCCTATGACGGCAAGGTATACACCACGCGGGCAGCCGCCTACAGGCGGGTAAAGCAGCTGAACGATGAACTGGTACGGCGACACAACGAAGCTAAAGAGGGCGTGGCATGAGCCAGGGCGACGGGGTACCTTCCGACGCGACCAACGTGAAAAACCCATCGCCCTGCGGCAATTGAATCTGCCTATAGCTATCATATCACCCTCACTGGCTATAGGCAATTGAAGGAGAGAAGTTGACCTATGGCTTGTATGACTACAATCGTCATTGACCAGGCTGCTGACGATTGCCAGCGCGAAGCGACCTGCCCGATCTGTCATGAATCCATCGCTATTGTCCCTGGCCACCGCCGACGAGTATACTGCTCTGACTCCTGCAAGCAGCGTGCCTACCTGGAGCGCGAGGCGCAAAAGATAAGAGAGACCCGGCGCTCGCAGCTGCGCACCACCTACCCTGATTTCAGTGAGGAAACTATAGACCTGCTCGACAGCTTTGCGGCGATGGGCAATTATGCGACGGTGGAACACCTCGCCGCGGCGATCGTCGGCGAGGTGGAGCGCACAACCGCGCAACTTCAAAGCAAGATAGAGCGGCAGCGGGCGCGTATCGACAAACAGAACCAGCAACATCACAACCGCGCCAGCGAACTGGAGCAGGCCCGCGCCGACCTCACACGGCTCTATCAGGAACGTGCACACGAGCAGGAAGAAATTCACCAGTTGACCCTGCGCGTTCATGAACTTGCGGCCAAGCTCCAGGCGGCAAAGCGGCGTATTGAGGAATTAGAGCAGGCCCCGGCGCGCCCGGTCATGCTTGCCGATCTGCTGTTTGAAATGGGCCGCGAGCGTGGCTTCCCGCAGCTCTGGTTTCCGGTTGATGGCAGCCAGCACAAGATTATCGAGGGTGAAGTCTACTGGCAACGGTTCTGTGACCGGGCCGCAGCTATGGACGTGAAAGCAGCTTATGAGATGATCAATCGTCACCAAACTGTTTGACGATTGCAGGAGGAAAAGCAGTATGGAGAGCGTGTATGTGTTCCTGAGAAACACCGCCCTCACTCGAATGCTAGACGCGGCGCTCTCAGAGGCTGGATATCAGGCAGCAGCCGTTGAGTTGCTGCTTGATGGGATACTCTCTGTCACCCCGCTTGACGATGAGGAATGGGACTACCAGGTGAGGGTCGTTTTCGAGGCAACAGAGGGCCGCTATATTGTCACCGGCAAAGTAGAAAATTGAGGCAAGCTATGAACACACAAGAATCGCGTACACTGGCCGAATGGCTGCGCGAGGCTGCCTACATCCAGCGTAACGCGGCCTGGCAGGGCTGGAGCGGCGCTATGAAGTTCGTAGCGATCCGGAGCATGCTTCGTGAGGCCGGGATCAGCGGCGAGGCCTTCGACAACTGGATGGCCAGGATCAACCACCAGGCACTGACGGCGACACAACTCAACCATAACATTTACACAAGAATGCAGCGCGGCCACGGCGACGCGAGCCGCTGACACATGAAAGGATAGATCAATGGCAGGAAGCAAACCCGACTTCGATTCGATCAAGCAGGTGAACGTCTACGGTGAAGAGTATTGGAGTGCTCGCGATCTCATGCCACTCCTGGGATATGGCCGTAAATGGCAGAACTTCGAGAACGCTATCAAAAGAGCGATGACAGCGTGTGAAGAAAGCGGAAACATCGTCGGGTATCACTTTACTGACGCCAGTAAACCGATCTCCGGCGGCAAAGGCGCTGTTCAGAACGTGAAAGACTACAACCTTTCACGACTCGCCTGCTACCTCATTGCTCAAAATGGCGACCCGCGCAAGCCGGAGATCGCCGCTGCGCAAGTCTATTTTGCCGTCTCTACCCGCGCAAACGAGATCCACCAGCTGCGCAAAGAGCAGGAAGAACGCCTGGCAACCCGCCTCAAAGTCTCTGACAGCTACAAGGCGCTGGCTGAGGCTGCTGCGCAGGCAGGGGTACAATCTGAGTTTTTCGGCATCTTCATCGATGCTGGCTATCTCGGCCTGCACCGTCACACCGTCGATGAGTTGAAGACGCTCAAAAACGTACCAGATGGTGAAGATTACCTCGATAATATCACCCGCGAGGAACTCTCTGCCATCGACTTCAAGAACGTGCAGACCGAGGGCAGGCTCTACCGAGATCAGGTATCCGATCAGGAAGAGGCAGCCCAGACGCATTATTTCGTCGGCGACCAGGTACGCAAGGCTATCGAGGCGATTCACGCTCCAATGCCTGAAGACTTGCCGTCGGCACCGTCGATCAGGAAGATGGTGGAGGAGCGGCGACGAGCAGCGAAGAAACGCAAGCTGAAGGCAGCGCCAGCAGACGAAGTGCTCTCACTCTTCGACGAACCGGCTGAAGACGAAGATAGCCAATCCTAAGCTGGCAGGTTAGCCATTGCTTCCTGGCTGGTTAGCCGTTGTTTTCGGGACAAACGAAGGCTACTATTTCAAATGAACGTGAATTTTCGTGCATATAGCGCAGAACCCTTGCTTAAAGCTTGCGGCTGTGCTATGATTTCTTGCAACAGTTGTCGTACTGGGGGCGACGGCTGCGAAACGACATGGGAAGCGAAGTGGGGAAGTCGTGGCAAGAAATACCTCACCCCAACACGTCCAAAACCAAATATTAAAGCCTGCGTGATGATTGTCTATCACTCGCGAGGGCTTTTTTGCATTTTTCCGGTGGAGAGTATTACCTGGCATATTTTTGCCAGGCCAAAAATGGAAGAAGGACCAATCATCTCGCCAGCCACAGTCTGATGATTGATCCTTCTAAGGAGAAATCTTATGTTGAGTCATAAGGTCAGCTTTGTAGTTGACATAATTATAGCACGAGGCTGTAGTAATGTCAAAATAGTTCCTCCGCTACACAGGATAATACCAGCACAAAGCGGCATATGTCAATCACTTCCGACATTTGTCCATCGTGTCCATCACCAGCCCCCCGCTTTTAAAGGGGCTCTGCGTGGCGCATATTTAAAAGCTTTGTCATTTATTCATCAACAAGGCTTCGCTGAAAGCGAGGTGCAGAGATGAGCAAAAGCTCCACGGCAGCCACGATCACTCCTGCACTTGAGGCCCTACAGCCTGGCCAGCAATGGATATGCTATAGAGCAGATAAAGTTCCCTTCTCCCCCTTTATGCCATATAAAGGCGCAAAAGCCGATGATCCGGAGACATGGGGAACCTACGAGCAGGCATTGAGGACCTGGAAAGCCTACCCCCGGAAGTACGCAGGCATAGGTCGCGAATTTCTGAAGGCGCAAGGAATCACTGGCGTTGATCTTGATAAGTGCATCGATGAGCGCGGCCAGATCGCGCCCTATGCCCTCGCCATTGTAAAACGGCTCAACACCTACACTGAATACTCACCCAGCGGACGAGGGCTGCACATCTGGGTGTACGGAAACATCCCCAGCAATGTCGGATCCGACATCGATGGCGACGGCGATGAGCGCATTGAGATGTATGACAATGGCCGCTATTTTACCTGGAGCGGCATGCACCTGGCTGGGACTCCGACCACGATTGAGGACCGGCAAGAGGAACTGCTCGCGCTCCATCGAGAAGTGAAAGCCAGGCGCGCAGCTGCGCAGGAGCGTAAGCGACAAGAGCAGGCCAGCGCTCGCGCATCTCGGCAGAAAACTACACAAGATAACGGTGACACGCCCGGTGACACCCCCTATGGGCTGGCCGCGCTTGATGGTGAGTGCAGCGATCTCGCCAGTACACCAGAGGGCGGGCGCAATCAGCAATTGAACAATGCCGCTTTCAAGATGGGACGTTTGATTGCAGGCGACGAACTCACTAGAAGCACAGTAGAGCAGTCGCTGAGCGCAGCCGCTGAACGGGCGGGCCTCGACTCACGAGAGATAGAGAAGACGATGCGCAGCGGGCTCGAAAAAGGTCTGTTAGAGCCACGATCGGCGCCACGCACTCAGGAATACAGACCTACCGCACTCGTATCACATTCGCTGAATGGCAATGGCGCGGGCGGTGGTAAATCCGATGATGGGCAAGCACCAGTAAGTGAGACACCGGGCCGGTTTAACCTCACCGACTACGGCAATGCTGAGCGCCTGGTGGATCTCTATGGTAGCGAGCTGCGCTACTGCCATAGCATGAACAACTGGCTTGTGTGGGATGGCAAACGATGGGCAGAAGACAAGAGCGGGCAAGCTGAGCGCATGGCGAAGAAGACCATCAGGGCTATTTATGGAGAGGCGGCAAGCATTCCGGTAGAGGATAAAACAGGTAAAGCTAAGGCTCTGGCCTCGCATGCTATCCGCTCTGAGTCGAAACGCGCTATACGTGATATGCTCATCCTCGCTCAGAGTGAAGAGAGCATACCACTTACCCGTGAAGAGTTGGACACAAACCTCTGGCTGCTGAATTGCAGCAATGGCACAATTGATCTACGTACTGGCGAACTGCGCAAGCACCGGCGCGAGGACTATATCACTCGATGCATCGCTACCCGCTTTAATCCAGATGCGCCGCGCCACTTGTGGGAAGCATTTCTCAAGAAGATCTTCAATGGCAATACTGAACTCATCGCATTCTTTAAGCGAGCGCTCGGCTATGCCCTCACCGGCGATACCTCAGAACAATGCTTCTTCCTGCTCTATGGCTCAGGCAGCAACGGCAAAAGTACGCTGCTCGAGGTGATCCAGGCCATTCTCAGCGACTACGCGCAAGCTGCTGAATTTAAAGCGTTCCTATCGAGGGATAACGAGGGCATACGCAACGATATCGCCCGCATGAACGGGAAGCGCCTGGTCGTCGCGAAGGAAGCAGATAAGGGCAAGCAACTGGCTGAGGCCCTGGTGAAGACACTCACCGGCGGCGATACCATCACGGCGCGTTTCCTCCATCAAGAATACTTTGACTTCAAGCCGCAATTCAAGCTTTTTCTGGCGGCCAACCATAAGCCAGAAATCAAGGGTACTGACCTGGGTATCTGGCGGCGCGTGCGTCTAGTCCCCTTTGAGGTGACTATTCCTGATAAGGATAAGGATAAGAACCTGTCGAAGAAGTTGTTAGAAGAGGCAGAGGGCATTCTAGCATGGTTGGTCGAGGGCTGCCTGGAATGGCAACGTGAGGGCCTTGGCGAGCCTCAAATTGTGCGTGACGCCACACAAGCCTATCAAACTGAGATGGATATAGCTGCACAGTTCCTCAAGGACAATTGCAGGCTGCAAAAACCGGCTCCAGGCCAGGGAAAAAAAGGAGAATTCAGCACGAGTACCACAGACCTGATGCAATGTTTTACCGCCTGGTGGAGCGAAGGCGAGAAAGCCGATACAAAGCTTCTGAAAACGAAGCTGAACGAAATGGGCTACTATAGCAGGCGAGGCACGGGTGGCCGCTTCTATTGGCAAGGTGTGGAACTGATTGAACCGCAAGATTCCGACGATCCAAAGTCAAAAAGTGAAGGTACTCCCCAAAAAAGTGAAGGTAGTGAAGGTAGTGAAGCAGAAAAGGGTATTTCTCTCACGAAGACCCAAAATAGTGAAAAAAAGGGAGATTCCACTTCACTACCTTCACTACCTTCACTTTCTCAAGAAGATGAAGCATCGCTGGGAAAACTCGCCGACCTGCTCAACAGTGGCAAGCTTCGCGACAAGAAGCAGGTGTTCAGCACACTTCCTGAACCCAACTATGGACATCTCCGCAAGGAGCAATATCTGGCGGCGATCCGGGCGGGCCTCATCAGCAGTGATCTGCGAGTGCAGCAGGCAGCTCGGGATGAACTCGATAAGCGTTTGGCAGCAGCGAGCTAATGAAGAGAAAAGAGGAGGTTGATGGAAGTGAAAGATACCAGGAAGCTCAGGCGACGCAGGCGGTCGCGCCCAGAAGAGCAAGAAACGCCCCTGCCCTCGCTGGATGAGGCTCTGGCCTACATCCAGGAGCACCGGCTGTTCCTGCACTTTGACGAGATGCGTGATATAGACCTTTGGAGTCCGCATCACAAAGTACCGATATCTGTTCGCCGGTCGCTGCGGAAGCACCAGGTGGAAGTGATGTCTTTGCTGCTAGCGGGCGACCATCGTGTGTGTCCTGCTCCGGATCTGCACCGGCGGCGCTCCAGGGCTCGCGATCGTCGGGCTGGCCGCTGCACGGTGTGTGTGCAGATCATATCAAGCATGCTCAATCTGAGCGGTCAAGTGGAGAGACGAGAGGAGTTGAAAGCGAGTTGAGCACTGTCGAGAAGGAAAAGAAGAACGGCAGCGAGGCCAGAACTGCCATCTCGCACGAATGCCAGTGTGAGGCTTGCGGTCGGCGCGCCTGGCGGTTGCCGGGTGACGCTTCTCCCTGTGCGACCTGCGGCGGGACCTGTAAACAGACCGGTCGCCACATGTTAGCACCACCGAATAAGTTTCCCCAGGCGATGCCACAACCACGCTCTGGTGATGGTGGAGTGAAAACCTACCCGGTGTTTTTACCGCCGGGGAGTAAATCGTATTAGTCCACCAGTGGAAGAGGAGGAAGATGGAGAGGAGGAATGAGACGGCTGGCGACGGTGCGCAGGCGGAGCTGGCGCGCATCGAGGCCGATATCGGCTTGCTCCAGGCGCAACGAGATCATCGCCTTGACGAGCTGGCCGACCGTCGCAGCAATGTTCGGGCCTTGCAATTGCTTGTACAGCAATCTGCGATGCTGGAGGCCTTCTGCATTGATGGTCAGCTTCAAGCGCCATCGCCGGTTCTGAGGGCACACATAGCCTATCTACGCCGCGAGGAAGCGGCCCTGGCTGCCGCCGAGGAGCTGGCGGCAAAGGCATCAGAAATCGAGAAAGCACGTCTGGAGCAACTGCGCTCCAGGCGTGCAGAGTTGATCGCCAGTATGGCGAGAAGAGAGGATGATAGTAGAGATGACCACAACAACCAAAGCAAATCGCTTATCACACAAACAAATCGTCGAGAAGGCCGACGCGACACTCGCTGCGACGCAGCGCGAACAGGCCGAGGTGCAGGCGGATCTGGAGAGCGCCACGGCGGAGATCGTGGCCCTGGAGAAGCGGGTGGCCCAGCGCGAGGATGAGATGGCAGCACGACGACGCAAGGTTGAAGAGCTACGCGAGCAATTCCTTGAAAACACCGCGTATGAAGCGTTCGCGGTGAATGGCATTGCTGCCGAGCAGAGCCAAACACTAATGGCGCAAGAAGCCTTCTTGCGCACTGAGGAGGCTGTCTTGACCTCTCTGGAAGAGCAGGCGGCGACGGAAGAAGCCGTTGATACAGAGCAACTCATCGCCCTGCGCGCACTCAAAACAGATCGTGAGCGACGCCTGGCCGAGCTTCATCACCAGCGCGAGATCACCGAGCAGGTGAAGCGCCAGGCCATTCAGCGCGCCGGAGATGAAGTTTATGAGCAGGTTGTGGCCCAGCTCGGACTGTTGCAGGCTGCTTATCAGGAGCGTCTCGACGATGTGAAGCTGGCCGAAGAGAAGATTGGCACATTTGCAGCCAACGCTTTGCAGCAGCTTGCAGAATTTCCCGATTTCCTGCCCCAGCTGGGTCAGGTCCTGCCTGTTCGTGACGCAGTGACGAACGTCCTGGAGGCGGAGATTGTTTATATTGAAGCGATGCTGTATGAGGGCAAGAAGCTGCCTTCAGACCTTGCGCTGCCTAACACGTATGAAAATCTGTGGTCGCTGCTGGTGATTCCGGCACCGGAGATTTATACACATGAGCACTTAACCGATCAGCCCATGCGGCTTCGCTGTCGTCTGGAATATGTGCAGCGCCTTCTGAGCTATTATCGTGAAGAGTGCGCTAGGAGGACCGCATGAGCATGACGCTGGAGCAGTACCGTAAGGCCCTTGGCCTCACTCACGGCCAAATGTCGAATGAGAGCGGCGTGCGACGCTCAGTGCTGGAGCAGGCCGAGGACGGTGAGCCGATTGCGCAGCCGCTGGCCGAGGAGATCTGCGCATTCCTGAGCAAGCGCTTTAAGCGTAATATCATTGTTGGACAAGTCAAGGATCTCAAGACGTGCTAAGGCAAACGGGATATGCAGGAGAGAACGTACTCCTGCATATCCCCCTAACTGAGGTGGAGGTGTGGATGATGATGGATGGAGAAAATAGCCGCAAAAAACCGCAAAATGCCGCAAAAGAAGAGAAACTGACGCGAAAGCAGCAGGCTTTAATTGCTGCCATGCTCAGTAGTCCATCTCTGATTGAAGCTAGCCGGATAGTTGGAATCAGTGATGATACTGCCCGACGCTGGCTGGCCCTGCCGCATGTCAGGGCAGCCTACAATGAAGCCTGCAATCAACTGCTCGATACCGCGCTGACGGGCCTGGCGCTCACCGTGGAAAAGGCGATAGAAACGCTCAAGCGCAATCTCTCAGAGGATGCTCCGCCGCCGACGCAGGTTCGTGCCGCGCATATCGTGCTTGAGCAGACACTTGCCATCCGCAAAATGGGAGAGCTGGAGCAGCGCCTGGCTGACCTGGAAGATCGATTGAATGAGAATGCCTCATAGCTGGACGAGAAGAAAGGAGGAGCTAATGAGAGGACTTGAGCAGTTAGCGCAGCGGGTGCGGCGGATTGAGAGAAGTACCAATCAATCCAGTCTTGAGACGCGATGGCAGAATGCAGTGCATGGAGCAAGAGATCGGCTGCTCGCCGACCTGCGCAGCCGACTTCCAGCCGATACGGTCGAAGAGAGCTTTGAGAGCTTCTCATCGTCGATGACTCCGCATGAATGGGAAATGTATCAAGGTTTCAAGTCCTGGCTCGCCGATCTGGCGATGCAGGCAAAAGCGATCTTTATGCGACACGCACGCTAGAGAGTGCGTGTCGCACCATGCATGTGTATGGACTCTCACACTTTTTAGCCTACGCGTGCGTAGTGTGTTACTTTGTCACCTTTGCTTCTGCTGGTCTCGCTCTAGAGGCGCGAGCAGGAGCAATCGTCTTTTTAGAGCCTCAAGAAGGAATCCCGGTTCTTACCAACAAATTTTGCTCATTTGGCCCAAAAAGCAAGAAAAACCGACTGCTGGAGGGCAGCAGCCGGTCGTGACAGAGGCAAGTGAGGTATCTGCTAGAGGTCGATGTTCAAGGCTATCTGGCCGACGCGCTGATTGTGCAGTTCAATCATGCCACTGAGGATCTGCGACATGGCGTGCAGGCCCCATTTCGGATTGACCGTCTTAGGCAGTGGGACGGCAGGATCAGCGATTTGCGCCCAATGCGAAGGGTGCATGTCCTCGCGCAGCATGCGGGTGATTTCGTTCTCGCGGCGAGGAGTCGCCTGGCGCTGTTTGACCAGCTCCAGAAGCTCATTCGCCTGACGCTGGAAGTCAGCCTGCATCTCAGCAAGTTGCTGTTGGAGCTTGGCCTGCTCTTCGGCCAGGATGCGTTCGTAAGTTGCGCGTTGCTCTGTGAGAGCGCGCTCGCGCTTGCGGCGCTCAAGCTCTTGTACGGTTGTGATTCCCAAGGTCTAAGTTCCTTTCCGTGCAGCGCGGAATCGATTCCACGCTGCTCATCTTTCACTTCCACAAAGTGGTACTACTGAGAACATGCAGCTCGCCGGGGAGGGACCTGCATGTGAAACGGGGGAAGAAATAACCGCATGGTGGCAGGAAGGGAAGAGAAATAAGGCAGCACGAGAGTTAAGGAGCGGCTCAGCATGCTGCCTTGTGGAAAGTGAAGCAAAGCCGGAAAAGCTATCGGGGAAACGTTGGAGTGTCACCGCGGCAGAGCGGTCCCGGTCAAATCACTGGGGTGAAAGGGGGACGACGCGGGACCGCCCCTAAGTAAGGATGTTATTGTAATACATACCATATTTTTGCCCAAAAGTCAAGCTGTCTTGGCTTCTAAAGCGGCTTTATGTGGATGTGTTAGAAAAATCCCTATAGGGGGTAAGTAACCTATTTGTCCTGTTTCCGTGTTCGCTGCTGTTTCTGAAGAGATCTGGCATATTCACGAAGCAATTTGGTTGCTCTATCTGTCAGGCGGATTGATTCAAGAAGCTGATTGCGGATGTATTGGTCATTGTCGTAGGCTCTGGTCTCAATGATGGTAGAGCGGATTTGACTCGTGAGATCGGTCACTTGTTGATAGGTTTCCATCGTAAAATCTGGAGCATCGAGAAGTTCTTTCACTTGCCTGAGTTTATCATCAATCTGTGCTACCTGCTCGTTTCTGCTCAATGGCTGCTGATCTGGCATGTCGCTCATTACATTATCTCCTTCCAGGTTCTCATAAACTCTCAAGAAGATGCCTGGCCTCGCCGACAACGAGGCCGGGCATCAGCGTCTGTCTCCGCATGCGGGTCGAGGCAAGCAATTTAGAGTTCAGATACTTGCATGATAGCAGATTTTAGAACGTTTGTAACCTATCGGCCAATCAATCGTATTACTGGTGTCTTTGACAGTGTGGCCCAACTCGCCTCCGGGCAAATCGGGCTGAGGTTCGTCGCCTCCGGGTCCGTCCGTCGCTGGGGTTTCTCGCCGGGACCTGATGACGAGGAGTAGTCACCTGTGGTGTGGCTGTGACTTGCTCACGACACCCAAACGACGAGGAGTGGTTTCCTGAGCCTGTCTGTCGCTGAGTCATCGCCGGGGCTCAATCAACCAGGTCGCTCGCCTTGACGATGCGGTGGTTGAGCTATCGCTCCCCTGATCGCCTCAAAGAGCAAGCGTCTATCGTTCTTCGTAGGGCATGATTGCTGTAGATCGTGCTTGTAGCTTCCTCTTGTAGCGCCTGCTGGTTGTGCGTTTCTTGTGGCAAGTCCTCGTAGCGCCTCGCTGGTGTGCATTCACGTACTGCGTCGCTGTAGCGTGTCTCTGTAGCGCCTGATCGTCGTGCCTGATTGTTGTGTGGCTTCGTAGTGCAGGCCTGCTCTGGGTGAGAGTCCTTGAGCAGGAGCGTAAATCGGTCTGTAGTGCAGCTTTGTAGCGTGGTTCCTCTTCGTATAGTCGGTGACTATCTGACGGTTAGAACTCTGCCGTAGTGGAGTTCTAAACAGTCAGCGACCCACGGATGAAACAGAAGAAGAGGAAAGTGAGGTCCCGTATGCGCCTCGCTGGTTGCGGCCAGCGCTGCATCACGTACAAGTTTGAACCTTAACCGTCAGCATTGGAGCGCATCTCTCAGCACAGTAAAGAGTGAATGGGCCAGCACCGCAAGAGCATTGTCAAGGAAGCCGTCGACCGGCTGGAAGGCAAGATGGCGATAGGCCAGAGCCGTGGCGAGGCAAAGAAGATAGCGCGTGAAGAAGCTGGAGGGCATCTCTGGGCCTTCAGCACGGGCCAGATTCACTCCTTCAAGACACGCACGATCTACCAGCAGCACGTGGTACGCTTCGTGCGCTGGGCCAGGTCCTCTTATCAGATCAAGTGCCTGGAGCAACTGGATCCACGTGCCAACGAACTGGCAACGAAGTGGTTGTGCCAGCAGCTCACCGAGGGCAAAAGTCCCTATACGCTTCAAGCGGAACGGGCAGCCCTACGTCTCTTTTTCGATAATAGGACGCTGGCCAGCGATGTCGCTATCCCCCGGCGCGCCAGAGAGCAGATCACGAGATCGCGCAGCGGGGTGGTCTACGACGAGCATATCAATCCTGAGAGTGTGCAATCGCTTATCGGCTTCATCAAGGCGACGGGCCTGCGTCGTGAGGAGGTCAATGCCCTGCATGTGGCTGATATCATCCGCTTGCCAGATGGACGGTTAGAGGTGTACGTTGCGAATGGCAAAGGTGGCAAATCACGCAATGCGCCGGTGCTGCCAGGTCGCGAGCAGGATGTATTGCAGGTGATTGAAGGCCGCGCTCCGGATGCAAGGATATTTTCCCCGATCTCCAAGCACTTCTTTCCTCATGTGTTGCGCCGCCAGTACGCGCAGGCGCTTTATCTCCACTATGCACCTGGCCGCGCACTTCCACCGGCGACAGGAAGGCTGCGAGCTGGTGACTATGATCGCGAAGCAGCGCTGCGTGTTTCGGGGGCGCTGGGCCACAATCGCATCGATGTGGTGCTGCGCCATTATTTGAGATGATTTCTGTACGCACAAAAACAAAAGCTTCTTTTCTCTTGACATCCTCCGTTATTGTGTGTACAATAATAATATATGTACACACAATAACGGAGGATGGAGGGAATAGTCATGGCACGCCCAAAATTAGCTCAACCTCGCCAGCGTAGGGATTATCGATTCTCCTCAGCAACGCTGCAGATCATCGAGCAGGGTCGAGAGCTTACTGGCAAGACAGAAACGGCCTTCGTCGAGGCAGCGATCTGCCACTATCGCGATTTCCTGAGCAGAGAAGAAACTGAGGCCAGTGAGGTTGAACGGCTGCGCGCTCGCGTCCAGGTCCTGGAGCATGAACTGGTAGAGGCCTCGCGCCCATCGCACTCTCGGCCAGCGCCGACGATTGAGTACCAACCTCCTGCACCGGTGTCAGTTTCTGTACACACATCATCGAGATCGCTCCCAACGTATCAGGTTTCCATGCGGCATGAACCTGGTACATGCCCTGATCTGCCTGAAGGCTTCGACTATATCGATGGAGACAGGAGCAAGGGCAACCGGCGCTGCATGAATCCAATTCATCGCGTCTTCGCGCAGCCCTGCACGGTGACATCTGCTCGGAAACAGGTAGAGCGATTGCAGGAGGTTGCTGGTATCGTGCGTATCTGGATCGAGGATAAGAAGGGGCAGCCGCTGAGCAGAGATTCCTGGCGCAAGGAAAACGGGCGCTGGGTGAGAGATGACTGATATCCTCTCTTGTTGATAACATTAGTGTGTCTTTACGTCTTTACGTCTTTACGCAATTATGTTAGTATGTTACTGTTGCAATATGCTTTTACGTTAGTACGTCTTTACGCTATTGTGTCGAGAAGAGGGAGACATGAGACGAATCAGTATTTTGAACTTCAAAGGTGGCACGGGGAAAACCAGTGTTGCCGAGAACCTGGGCCACGCGCTTGCTCGCGCAGGTGCAACCGTCTTTGTCGTTGATGGAGATCGGCAGAGTAACACCACAACCACTCTGCTAGGGAAGCGGGTTAGCCCATCGCTGGGGGATGTGATCCGGGGTGACGTGCAACTCACTGATGCCATTTACGAGGCACGAGAGAACCTCTACGTCATTCCATCAGATGGTGACTTGGATAAAGTCGCCGTCAAACTCAGAGAAAATCACCGCTTCTATTACACGCTCCAGAAATCGCTTGAAGCCCTTGAAGGACAGGTGGACTTTGTATTTTTTGATCAGGCAGGTGCGTTTACACCGGTCATGGATGCGCTGCTCATTGCCAGCACGGAAATGCTCATTCCGTGTGAATTAGAACCGTATGCAGTGCAAGGCCTTTTTGACATGTTCAACAAACTCAAACAGGAGCTGGGGCAGGAATTGAAAAACACCGGCATTATCCCCTACAACACGGACATGTCAAAGAAAATGACCGGGGCCTATCTCCAGGAATTGATTAACACCTTCGATGACCTGGTGCTCGATCCAGTGCGTACAGATACATCTGTTCCCTACGCACAATCTGAGGGCCTCACTGTCTTCGAGTATGCAGAGC
>Ga0070741_10006292_pt1 | contig 25624 bp, 22 predicted proteins | sample Coa_R1_4_FD_66440 | JGI IMG/M metagenome (GOLD analysis project Ga0070741, IMG submission 66440) | Surface soil microbial communities from Centralia Pennsylvania, which are recovering from an underground coalmine fire - Coalmine... | ecosystem: Environmental > Terrestrial > Soil > Unclassified ... | reverse complement strand
AAGGTCTACACCGTGACCGATCCAGGCCGTGCGACAATCAGCGGCCAGTGCGCGGACATCGGCAAGCTCAAGGGCCCCATTCTGCGCGGCCTGGCGTCGCGCGCGCCGTATTTTCACAACGGCTCGGCGGCGACGCTCAGCGATGTCGTGAATTTCTACGATCAGAGGTTCAAGATCGGCTTCACCGAGCAGGAGAAAACCGATCTGGTCAACTTCCTGAACTCTCTGTGACCTGATAGCCGGTGGTCGCACCGGGTCTACCGACGCTTCGATAAGACTACGTTCCTCTGATTGTCGGAACTCCGTCGCGTCGAGTTCAACCCAAGCATTGCGCGCCAGCTTCTGCCGCTCGCAAAAGCCGTGTTATTTGCAGGCTGCGACGCCTCGGTGACAGGATGTCGTCGGCCGCAGGCTTAGGAAATTCGAAACCAGATCGTTTACCGAATACTCGTCCGCGCTGTGCGTTTGCGCTGGTTGAGTAGTGTATTCGACTGCAATCGGCTATCACCGCGTGATCAAATCAGAATTGCATGCGGTGTTGCAATGATGGCAAGATCTTTGGCTGTATTATTGTTCTTGGGTTCATCCGGTTCTGTGCTTGCTGAAAGTCTTGATGCCGACCAGACGCGTCAGTTTGTGGCCGGCAAGCTGTTCGAATTTACGTGCTTTGATGGATCGCGCGGCGCCGGCCGAATCCACCCAGATGGTTCGGTCGTCGGCACGATCCAGCTCCACGGCTCAGGGCCGGTCTACTCCGCGTCGCTGCCGGTGGGTACGGTCAAGGTCGACGGGGAGAAGGTTTGTGCGACGCTGAACGGCCTGCCATTCGAACCATGTTTCGACGTCGACAGGACTGGCAATCAAAGTTTTCACGGCTCGTTATCGGGGTTGAGTTGGGCTTATTGCGATTTCACTCGGACTTGGAGCGTGACGGGCAACCGACTGCACCAGAAACCCGACCCGTTATCGCTTAATCCAAAACGGTATTGAGTCGGACAGTCAGACCAGACATATCGGCAACGCGAGCGCGACGGATCGGTTGGCTGGCGGGTGCCGCCGTGGTTGCGGCGATGGTCTTGCAAGCATCAGCAACGACGCTCGGCTGAGCGACTTTGACTCAAAATTCCAGCGCCTTGGGGTGAATCTGAAGCACCGTTCGATTGTGAACCCGCCGGTATTCACATTGGCCGGAGGTCCGACCCAGCCACGGAATGCCGACTTTCCAAGCCCTGCCGGCCAAGATGTGAAAGGGTGATCGTTGCGCAGGCGGCCGTGGTCACGAAAACCCGTTCGTTATCCGCTCGAGTGCGCGAAGTCGTGTGGCAGTCTGGTCATCGTGGCGTCCTTCCAACATTGGTAAAGGCAATCGCCAGCGCTCAATATCTTTGAACTAACCAAAATCAAAATTCAGATTTTTTCCTTAAGGGAATTGCCTTAGGCCCAGCGCCCGGCCGTTTGATTAGGATCAAAGTCTAACCCGGCAACCTGCGTAAAGGTCGCTCCTGTAAGTAAGGTTCACACGATCCCTAGCCCTTTTATGGAGAGACCGATGTCAAAGAAAATCACACAGTCTACGGGGGACAGGGCCTTCATGGTGTTTTTCCGCCTCACGATGGGCTGGACCTTCCTCTATGCCGGTATTCACCACTTCGGCGACGACAAGTTCGTGGTTGGCTTCCTGTCGCACGTGAAGACGTTGCATGACATCTACGCGCCGATGACCAACCCGGCGATCGTGCCGATCCTGACCTTCATGGTCGAATATGGCCATCTGCTGATCGGGCTGTCGCTCGTCTCCGGCCTCTTGGTCCGCGTCAGTGCGCCGTTCGGCGTCGCGCTGATGCTGCTCTATTGGACGGCGTACATGGACTTCCCGTACATCGAAAACGCCAACAACTATCTCGTCGATTATCACATCGTGTACGCGGGCGTGCTCGTGTACCTGATCGCCAAGCGCGCCGGCCATGTGTTTGGTCTTGATGGGGTCGTCGAGCGCTGGGCTCTACCCGAGCATGATCCAGCGCTGCGGCCGCTGGTCGGCTGAGGCCCGGTCTCGTCGAAACCGCGGTGCCCGGTTTCATGCCGCGCATCAGTGCTTTCGGAACGTCATGGACACTAGTGCCACCTTAAGAGACATCAGCGCCCGTCGAACAATTGAAGGATCGGTATCAGCAGAGCTGCGCGCTCCGATCTTACTTTAAGAGGTGAGCCATGAACGCAGGCGAAGTTATGACTGTCGGGGTCACCACCGTCGGTCCTGACGCATCTGTGACGGAAGCAGCGCACCTGATGATCGAGCATGACATCAGTGGGCTTCCAGTGGTCGATACGCACGGTCAGTTAGTGGGAATCGTCACTGAGGGTGATTTTTTGCGCCGCGCAGAAACCGGAACAGAACGGCAGCATCCTCGTTGGCTCGAATTTTTACGCGGTCCGGGAAGGCTGGCAAACGAGTATGTACATTCGCATGCGCGAAAAATTCAAGAAATCATGACACCAGATGTGATTACAGTTTCCCAAAATACTCCTCTGCAAGACGTCGTCACACTGATGGAAAGAAATCGCATCAAGCGTGTCCCAGTGCTTAGCGGCGAAAAACTCGTAGGAATCGTAAGCCGCGCCAACTTGGTACAAGCATTGGCCCAATTGGCCGAAGAGGCAAGCCCTTCGCGTCTCGACGACGACGCCATACGGACGCAAATACTCAGTGATTTGCATCGAGAACGATGGACTCCCCAGGATGGCTTGAACGTTATCGTACGCAATGGGGTGGCAGAGCTATGGGGTGCAATACTCGACGAAAGGCAGCGGCAGGCAATCAAAGTCGTTGCGGAGAACGTTCCGGGGATCAAAGCTGTTAGGGATCACCTTGTTTTCGTCGGGCCGATGTCTGGGATCGTTTTGGAATCGTCCGAAGACGCTTGGCAGCAGGTCCTAGATGACGATGAGGAGCCTTCCTGATCGGGTAATCACATCCCGGAACGCGAGTAAGATCCAGGTGCTACGCGTGGGCCTGAATTTCGCTGCCGCTCACCGCTTTCGCTCGGGTATGCGGGGCTCCGAGTCTCAACGTCGGCGACCATTCTGCCCCGCGAATCATACGGAAAAGATCATTGATTTGGCCCAGCGCGGCATTCGCGACGGTGCAAATGCTGCAGTCCATGGCCTGAGTGAGTTTGATCCTGAACACGCATAGTCTCTAGGCCGTTTCGTTTTGATCTATATCAATCCGGCCACGCCATTTTCTGGCTTAATAGGTTCGTACTACAATCGAGGTCACGCCATGACACAGCCCATACCTGACAACGCAGAAATTGCTGTGGAATTTCCTGACAAACTCTATGCTGCGAGTTTTGAGAGAACGGACAGGTTCCGTGTCCATCTGGATAAGACTGGCGTTTCACTGACCCTCTTTGGTACGAATCCGCCTGATGCACGCAAATCTGTTCACATACATCTTCATTATGCATTGTTTTCCGAAATTCTCCAGAAGCTGGCACAGACCATATTAGCATTTCCACCGGAACAAACGGCGCATCATGATTTGCTCCAAGGCGCTGTTAAAACTTTATACCTATCTCTGATCACCAACCCAGGTGATGATATCTCCACGTTAACGCCTGAAGAAGAGGTGCGGCTGCTCCATATATTGGAATGAATATCGCGGCGAGCCGCGCGATGTCTTTATCCGGTCACTGGTGGGTGCAAACCTGACTTGTGTACGCGGTCTGAATTTTTCGCATCACCCGGCCCGGAGGCTGGTCCCTTTTGAATTTTCATGTGGTCCCTTTTGAGGGAGATCAAAGACCCCCCGTCCTGATCGGAGTAAGGCCCTCACCACAGAGCGGAGGCGTGTCATGTGGTTCTGGGCTTTGCTGGTAATCATCGCGACAGTGTTTTGCATGGCGGCACTGTACTCTGCGATGTGCTGCTTTATCCGCAGCGAAGATAAGACGGCCCATATCCTCAAAGAACGCTTGGCGCGCGGCGAAATCACCGAAGCGCAGTATAAAGAACAGAGGCGATTGCTTGAGAAATAGGCCGCCTCAGTTGGCGGCCTCTTTCGTTAGAGGCCCTTCCCGTCGTCCTGATCCGGCTCTAAGGGAACGGCAAGCGGTATTGTGCTCTGAAGCGCAGGTAATGCTGGTTCATCTTGTCGATGAAATCGAAATTGTTGCGGCTGATCTTCATAAAAGCGACTGCCCGCAAGATGTTCGCGCAATTGGTACTGGCCCCTTCCGAAGCCCCTGGTTCCTTTTGATTTTGTAGGTGGTCCCTTTTGGGAATGACAGGGCCGCTGAACGTTCGTTATATTAGCATGCCCACCCTCTCTCCTCGAAGGCCCCGGCCGTTGGCATACGGCCGTGGCCTTGCCTGTCAGAGCCGCGATAAATTCTGTTTTGGAAACGGAATCAGTTGGCGTAGGTTGACGTCAATCACCGGCAAGAGGTTCTGCCCCAGGCGCCGGTGGCTGAGAGACCGATCGCGCTCCCGCCTGTACGGCAACGGAGTGCGACCATGGTGGATCAGTCGCTTCAATCTTCGAGCCCTTTTGAAACTTATCTTTCCGTCGCCGATCACGTGGCGGGGATACTTGAGATCCGGAACGAAATTCAAGGAACAATAGCGACTAGTCGCGCTGCGCTCGCCGAGTCCTGGTGCGGGCGTCGCACGTTTTAGTGCACTTATGGTCCCTTCTTGCCGGGCGTGCTCATGGCGCCCCCCCGCCGAAGCGTCGCTCTCCGGCTTTGTGATGGTATTGCAGTGAAATCATCAGCCCCTTCATCGGCCGCAGCAGTCCGAGCGTGACAATCAGGATCAGCGGAAGCCACAAGACGGCGTGGACCCAATAGGGTGGGTGGTAAACTACTTCCGTGATCAAAGCGGCGCCGACGACGATAAAGCCGGCCAGAAACATGATGAATACCGCCGGTCCGTCACCGGAATCGGCGAAGCCATAGTCGAGCCCGCAGAACTCGCAGCGAGGACGCAAAGTCAAAAATCCCGTAAACAGCTTTCCCTTGCCACAATGCGGACAGCGGCAGCGCAATCCTGCTTTGATGGTCGTGATCGCTTGCTGGGACATGCTAACACCTCAGCGGATTCCGCTCGGCTAATAGCACCTCGCGCCCGCGCCCTCGTAATTGGAAATCCAGAAGGAACACGTTTGCGGCTGCCATCTTAGTGGGCCCCTACTGTCGCGGGGACGGTGTCCATCGGGCGTTTTGGCATCGACGGACTTGGCGGTTTTGATGTGGGCGTCATCCGCTGCTCGTTCTGGCTACTTTTGAATCCGCTCGTTCGACCTCGCCACTGCCACCGCAAACGTCGCAGCGGCGTCGGCCAGTTCCATTGCATTCCCTGCAGGTACCAACTGCGATGCCTGCAACAGAACTTTCTCCATTGCCATGGCAAGCACTGCAGGAGACAGTTCTCTGGCCGTGGCATTTAGGACATAAAACGTTGTTTGGCATGGCTCGTGTTCCCAGGCTGCGGCGGACTTATACTATTTCTTTCCCCCAATTTTGCAGGCCACCTTCACGGATCGCGGGTCGTCTTCCTGTCCGGTTGCGGTAATAAGTATCGTCCGGCCGCATGTTTCGCAGACCAGAAAGTATTGTCCGCAGCCTTCCGCCGGATAGGGAAGGGCTTGCGTACACGTGACCGCCGCGCCCCCTGAGCAATCCACCTCGATACCATTCGGATAGGTGGGGTTCGGCGGATGGCGCGGCCGGCGTCTCTCATCCAGCCACGCCACCCTCATCGCCGGATTTCGGTGTGTCGTACCGCTCATTGTATTTCGTCGGTGTGAACGACGCCGAATGGCAGGCCTTCGCGGTCGTATGATTTTTTGAACTCGGCAACCAAGCGACCGAGCCTCTTCGCGAATTCATTACCTATGCTGCGCATTTTCGCTGGCGATCCCGCCTCCGTCGAACTGGCAAGGATCATGGCCTGAAGCTGAAGCAGCGCGTCGTAGATTTCATAATTACGCAGCTGCGCGATTTTCGTCGCCGGATCGCGCGATGCCGTAACGACCGCGTCCCAGACAGCGTCGCGGATGCGATCGCAGTACGCCCGATCGAAAGCGTCGATGTCTCGGGGCTTCGCCGTCATGCTCCCTATCGCTCAATTAAGGCGTTTGCATCATAAATTAAAGCTTGAAACATCACAAGGTGGATTATATACGTCAGAATACAGATTCTACCCATGATATTTAAGCGAGCGGAATGATCACTGCCGGGCAACTCCGTGCCTCCCGCGCCCTTCTCGGGATAGACCAGCGCCAGCTCGCGGAAGCGGCCGGGCTTTCGCTCCCGACCATCCAGCGAATGGAAGCAAGCGACGGCGTGATCCGGGGGAACGTCGACTCTCTGATGAAGCTCGTTGCGGCTCTCGATGCGGTCGGAATTGAGCTGATCACCGACAATGCAGCAAGCCAGGGCGGCGGGCGCGGCGTCCGGCTGAAGAGACCGGCGACGTGACGCTGACCATCGTTCTTGCCTGCGCCGCGGCACTGCTCGCGCTCGCCGCGGTTGCTATCGCTACCGGCACGGCTGTCGCAACGGCGCGGATGATCTACGGCGGCTGTATGATTGCCGCCGGCGTCTCGCTGGCGGCAGCTTTGCTGCACCTCCTCGACGCAGCGGGACCCGAAAGCCTTGCCTTGCCGCTCGGCATTCCCTGGCTCGGCGCGCATCTGCGGCTCGACGCACTGTCCGCATTTTTTCTGATCGTGGTCGATCTCGGCGCGCTCGCCGCGAGCCTTTTCGCCATCGGCTACGGCGCGCATGAGAGCGCGCCCGGCCGCGTGCTGCCGTTTTACCCGGCGTTTCTCGCCGCCATGAGCCTAGTCGTCGTCGCCGATGATGCGTTCACGTTTCTGTTGTCCTGGGAGTTCATGTCGCTGAGCTCATGGGCGCTGGTCGTGGCGCACCACCGCGTGCCTGAAAACGTGCGCGCCGGTTATGTTTATCTGGTGATGGCGAGCATCGGCACGCTCGCTTTGCTGCTCGCCTTCGGCCTCCTTGCCGGGCCCGAGGGACTCTACAGCTTCGCGCAAATCCGCGCCGGCCATCAATCGGCGCTGCTTGGCACGTTCGTGCTCGTCCTGGCGCTGATCGGCGCCGGCTCGAAGGCCGGCATCGTGCCGCTGCATGTCTGGCTGCCGCTCGCCCATCCGGCGGCGCCGAGTCAGGTGTCGGCGCTGATGAGCGGCGTCATGACCAAGGTCGCCGTGTACGGCTTCATCCGCATCGTGTTCGATCTGGTCGGCGAGCCGGCGTGGTGGTGGAGCATCGTGGTGCTCGTGCTCGCCGGCGCTACCACGGTGATGGGCGTGCTCTACGCGCTGATGCAGCACGACCTCAAGCGGCTGCTCGCCTATCACACCGTCGAAAACATCGGCATCATCTTCATCGGCCTCGGGCTGGCGCTCGCCTTCAAGGCCCATGCCATGCCGTTCGCCGCCGCGCTGGCGTTTACCGCGGCGCTCCTGCACGTGTTCAATCATTCGCTGTTCAAGAGCCTGCTGTTCTTCGGCTCCGGCGCGGTGCTGGGCGCGACCGGCGAGCGCGACATGGAGCATCTCGGCGGCCTCATTCATCGTATGCCGCAGACCGCGTTCGTGTTTCTGGTCGGCTGCGCCGCCATCTCGGCGCTGCCGCCGCTCAACGGTTTTGTCTCCGAATGGCTGACCTTGCAGGCGGTGCTGCTCAGCCCGCAACTGCCGTCGTGGGCGCTGAAGCTGCTCATACCGGCCGTTGGAGCGATGCTGGCGCTGTCTGCCGCGCTCGCCGCCGCCTGCTTCGTCAAGGCTTACGGCGTCACGTTCTTGGGACGGCCGCGCACGCCGGCCGCCGCCGATGCGCGCGAGACGGATGCGTATTCGCTCGCCGCCATGATGCTGTTTGCCGCGCTCTGCCTGGTGGCCGGTATCCTGCCCAGTCTGTTCATCGACGCGCTGGCGCCGGTCAGCAATGCGCTGATCGGCGCGCGCATGCCCGCGCAGATCGGCGCGCAATGGCTCTCCATCGTGCCCATCGCCGCCAGCCGCTCATCCTACGATGGCTTGTTGGTGTTTTTGTTCATCGCCGGCTCCGGAATGCTCGCCGCCTTCGCCATCCACCGCCTTGCCTCCGACCGGCTGCGCCGCGCGCCGGCCTGGGACTGCGGCTATCCGGATTCGAATCCGGCCACACAATACTCGGCGACGAGCTTCACCCAGCCGATCCGCCGCGTCTTCGGCAGCATCGTGTTTCGCGCCCGCGACCAGGCCGTGATGCCGGCGCCCGGCGACACGCGGCCGGCGCAGCTGAAAGTCGAGGTGCGCGATCTGGTCTGGGAATTTCTCTATGCGCCCGCGGTCGACGTCGTCGCGTTGGCCGCCGACCGGCTCAATCGCCTGCAGTTTCTCACCATCCGCCAGTTCCTGACCTTGGTGTTCTCGGCACTCGTCATCTTGCTCGTGGTGCTGGCGCTATGGTCCTGATCCGCGATCTCGCCATTCAGGGCGCGCAGATGTTTTTGGTGCTGCTGCTGGCGCCGCTGTTCACTGGCTTCGTCCGCAAGGTGAAAGCGCGCCTGTTGCGCCGCCGGGGCCCGCCGCTGATCCAGCCGTATCGCGATCTCATCCGGCTGATGCGCAAAGAGGTGGTGCTGGCCGAGAACGCGTCGTGGCTGTTCCGGGTCATCCCCTACCTGGTGTTTGCCGCTACGTGGGTGGCGGCGTCGCTGGTGCCGACCTTCCGCACCGGACTGTTGTTTTCGTGGTCGGCCGATCTCATCGCGATCATCGCGCTCCTTGGCAGCGGCCGTTTCTTCCTGGCGCTGGCCGGGCTCGACGTCGGCACCGCCTTCGGCGGCATCGGCTCGAGCCGCGAGATGATGATCGCCTCGCTCGCCGAGCCGGCCATGATTGTCATCGTCTTTACTTTGGCGCTGATCGCGGGCTCGACACAGCTCTCCACCATCGCCGCCTTCATGACATCGCCCGCGGTCGGGCTGCGCGTGTCCTTGGCGCTGGCGCTGTTCGCGCTGATCATGGTGGCGGTCGCCGAGAACGGCCGCATTCCGATCGACAATCCGGCGACCCACCTCGAACTCACCATGGTGCACGAGGCCATGGTGCTGGAATATTCCGGCCGCCACCTGGCGCTGATCGAGCTTGCCGCCTCGCTCAAGCTGATCCTGTATGTGTCGCTGATCATCTGCCTGTTCGCGCCATGGGGCATCGAAGCGGCGGGCGCTGACTTCCCCGCCTTGGCGCTCGGCGGTGCCGGCTATGTCGGCAAGCTCGCCATCGGCAGCTTTCTGTTGGCGCTGTTCGAAACATCGATCGCCAAGATGCGCGTGTTCCGCGTCCCCCAATTTTTGGGCTTCGCCCTGATGCTCGGGCTTCTCGCCACCCTGCTTCGCTTCGTATCCGCGAGCTTCTGATGAGCCGAATCGATTTCGATGTCGCCCATCTTTTGGCCGGAACGCTGGTGCTGATCAGCTTCCTGCAGCTTTATCAGGACCGGCTCTATGCGCTGCTCAACGTTTATGCAGCGCACGCGTTTACGCTCGCCGCCTCGGTCGCCTGGCAGGCCTTCGTGCAGGACGCCCCGCACCTTTATCTCACCGCGGCGATCGCGCTTGTGTTCAAGGCCGTCGTCATTCCGGTGGCGCTGCACCGCATCATCGTGCGGCTCGGCATTCATCGCGAGATCGAGAACGTGGTCGGCGTCGGCCCGACGATGCTGGCCGGCATGGGGCTGGTCGCGCTCTCCATGGTGGTAATGCTGCGCATCACCCACGATGCCGATCCGCTGGCGCGCGAGGATCTCGCCTTTGCGCTCTCCGTGGTGCTGCTCGGCCTGTTGATGATGGTGACGCGCAGAAACGCCGTCGGCCAGGTGGTTGGCTTCATGTCGCTGGAGAACGGGCTGGTACTCGCCGCCACCGGCGCCAAAGGCATGCCGCTCGTGGTCGAGATCAGCATCGCGTTCTCGATCCTGATCGCCTTCATCGTCATCGGCATCTTTCTGTTTCGTATCCGCGAACGCTTCGACACCGTCGACGTGCAGGCGCTCGACCGTTTCCGTGGAGAACGGCGATGAGCTTCGACGGTCTGACCGGCGTACTGCTCGTGCCCGCCGTGGCCGCGGCGCTGCTCGCGCTGCTGCCGGGCTATCGGGTCACCGCGCGGCTCAACGTTCTGGCGACGACGCTGACGCTCATTTGCGCGCTGTCGCTGTTCTTCGGTCGGCCGCAACCCGGCAATTATCTGTTGGTCGACGATCTTAACGGCACCTTCGTGGTGCTGACCACCTTCGTCGGCTTCACCACCAGCGTGTTCAGCGCAAGCTATATCGGCCACGAGCTCGAGATCGGCCGGCTGACGCCGCCGTTCGTGCGCTTCTACCACGCCATGTACCAGGTGCTGATGTTCGCCATGAACCTGGCGCTGGTCGCCAACAATATCGGCCTGATGTGGGTGGCGATCGAATTGGCGACGCTCACCACGGTGCTGATGGTCGGCATCTACCGCACCCACGAGGCGCTTGAAGCGGCCTGGAAATATTTCATTCTGGGCAGCGTCGGCATCGCGCTGGCGCTGTTCGGCACCATCCTCGTTTACATGGCGGCTAAGCCGGTGATCGGCGAAGGGCTAGGCGCCATGGTGTGGACTGTGCTGGTGGCGCGAGCCGGCAGTTTCGATCCGGCGCTGCTCGACCTCGCCTTTGTGTTCTTGCTGCTCGGCTATGGCACCAAGGTCGGGCTAGCGCCACTGCACGCCTGGCTGCCGGACGCCCACGCCGAAGGTCCGACGCCGATCTCGGCGGTGCTCTCCGGATTGCTGCTCAACGTCGCGCTTTACGCGCTGCTGCGCTTCAAGATGCTGCTCGCCGCCAATGCCGCGGCGCTGGCGCCCGGCCCGCTGATGGTGACGCTCGGCCTGCTCTCCCTCGTGTTCGCGGCATTCATGTTGTACCGCCGCCGCGACATCAAACGGCTGTTCGCCTATTCGTCGATCGAGCACATGGGCATCATCACCTTTGCGTTCGGCATGGGCGGGCCGCTCGCCAATTTCGCCGGGCTCCTGCACATGACCATGCATTCGCTGACCAAGTCGGCGATCTTTTTCGCGGTCGGCCATGTGGCCCAGGTCAACGGCACGCAACGCATTGCTGACATGGGCGGGCTGACCGAAACCCACCCGCTGCTCGGCTGGAGCCTCACTGTCGGTGTCGTCGCCATCGCCGGATTGCCGCCGCTCGGCATTTTCACCAGCGAATTTCTGGTGGTGAGCTCGACCTTCGCACGGCAGCCGTGGCTCGCACTGATCCTGGTGTTCGGCCTCGTCGTCGGGCTCGCCGGGCTGTTGCTGCGGCTCAACAGCATTGCGTTCGGCGAGCCCCGCGGCCCGCGTGCCAAAGCCAAGGCCTCCTATGTGCCGATGTTCGCACACCTCGCCCTGGTACTGATCGCCGGCATTTATATGCCGCCGGCCTTGGTCGCCTGGTTTCAGAATGTCGCCGGATTGTTGGGTTAGACCGATGACGCTCCCTGAGATCATCTCGCAAGGTCAGCGTGTCGTAGCGCATCGACCATGGCCGCGCGTCATCGTCTCCGCCCCGGTCTGGCGTGACGTGACGCAGCATCTTGCGGCCGGCCGCGCGGCCTTGCTCGGCCTGTGGGGCGATGCCGACAACAACGGCAACGCGCCCGCCGTGCACATGGCAATCACGGCCGAGGATGACAGCGGCATCGCCGTCATCACCCTGCCCTGCCCGGACCGCGGTTTTCCGTCGGTCGGCGCGCTGCATCTACCGGCGATCCGCTTTGAACGCGCAATCATGTGTCTGTTTGGACTCGCGCCGATTGGCGCTCCCGATGTGCGGCCGTGGCTCGACCTCGGGTTTTGGGATGTGCAACATCCGCTTGGCGACGCGAGGCGGGCACCGGCGCAACGTGAGCCCTACGCGTTTTTGCCCGCCGAAGGTGAGAGCCTGCATCAGATACCGGTAGGACCCGTACACGCCGGCATCATCGAGCCCGGACACTTTCGCTTCACCGCCGGCGGCGAGACCGTGGTCCGGCTGGAGCAGCGGTTCGGCTATGTGCACAAGGGCATCGAAGCGCTGATGGCCGGTGCACCGATCGAACGTGGCGCGCGGCTTGCGGCGCGCACCTCCGGCGACAGCACCGTCGCCTACGGCATCGCCTTCGCGCACGCGGTTGAGGCGGCGTTCTCCATCGAACCGCCGCCGCGTGCGCTCTATCTGCGCGCGCTGATGGCGGAGCTTGAGCGGCTCGCCAATCATTGCGGCGACATCGGCGCGATCTGCAACGACGCTTCGTTTGCGCTGATGCACGCCCATACTGGCGTGCTGCGCGAATTGGCGCTGCGCGCCAGCGAGGCCGCATTCGGCCATCGCCTGATGATGGACCGCGTCGTGCCGGGCGGCGTCGCCTGCGATCTCAACGCGGAGGGGCGCAAGCGCATTACCGAGCTGGTGCAGCAGGTTCGAAACCGTTTCCCGCAGCTCGTCGAGCTTTACGACAACACCGCCTCGCTGCAGGACCGTACCGTAGCGACCGGCATTGTACGCGCTGAGTTGGCGCGCCAATTCGCGGCGCCCGGTTATGTCGGCCGTGGAAGCGGCCGCGCGGTCGACGCCCGCAGGCGGCCCGGCTACGCGCCGTACGACCGGCTCAATTTCACCGTCCCGGTGTCCAGCGCGGGCGACGTCGACGCCCGGGTCCGGGTGCGCATCCGCGAGGTCGAGCAAAGCCTCACTCTGATCGATCAGATTCTTGTCGCCCTGCCGGGCGGGCCGACTGCATGCGCCTTTCCCGAACATTCCGGTGAAGGCCTGGGATTTGCCGAAAGCTTTCGCGGCGAGGTGCTAGCCTGGATGCGGATCGAGCGGGGGCGCATCGCCCGCTGCCATTTGCGCGATCCGTCTTGGCTGCAATGGCCGCTGCTCGAAGCCGCCGTTGAAGGAAACATCGTCGCCGACTTCCCGCTCTGCAACAAATCGTTCAACTGCTCTTATGCAGGACACGACCTTTAGGCACCCAGCAAACAGAACCGCCTTATGCGCAGAACGTTATTTGAAAGCCTGACGCGACCGCCGCTGACAGAGGCGCCGCCGCTGCCGGACGATGCGGCGCTGGCTGAGGTTGCGGCCAGCGTCGATCGCGCGGCGCGGCGCCGGCTCGGCCGCAGTTTGGCCATTCGCGAGGTCGATGCCGGCTCATGCAACGGCTGCGAGCTAGAAATTCACGCTTTGAACAACGCGTTCTACGATCTCGAACGCTTCGGCTTGCGTTTCGTCGCCTCGCCACGGCACGCCGACGTGCTGCTGGTGACCGGCCCGGTGACGCGCAACATGCGCGAGGCGCTGCAACGCACATACAGGGCCACACCCGATCCCAAATGGGTGGTCGGGGTCGGCCGCTGCGCTGCCGATGGCGGCATTTTTGCTGGCAGCTATGGCGTGGTCGGCGGCGTGGATGATGTGGTGCCGGTCGATATGCATATCGCTGGCTGCCCGCCTTCTCCCCTGCAATTGCTCAAAGGTCTGCTTGCCCTGCTTGAACCGGGTGCAGCGTGATAGTTTTCGCTGTACAATTCCTGGCACCCTACTTTTTCGCGCATGTCGCCTTTGGCATTTCGCGACGCGACGAATGATGGCCCTAGTCGACGCTATTGGAAAGCGGACGTGCAGCCATCGAGCACAATCGGTCGATTTTGACCCCATTCGGAAGTCGGTGGGCATTCGGCAAATGTCCTAGTTCGCAATCCGTTCCTATGCAGGCAAGCTTCCGCCATGGGCGGATCAAGTTCGAGGTCGTGCACCGGGTACGCTATGTCATGGTGCTGCTTAACGACATTGAGAGGCTGGCTATTTGACGCCGCCGCCCACGGCTGGAAGGTCCCGTGGTTTTTTCGTGGCGCCGCTGCCCATGCTGACCTCCGACAACCGTGCACTGGTCAAGACGTTCTATCGGGACGGCGCCTTGGGGCAGATGCTTCCCGGCATACGAGTACCTGGAGCGCTGGCCAGTAAGCCCATGCAAGAGACAGCGGCGCGGTAGTAGTCTGGTGCGTTTTGACGCGGGGGGCGTTACTCGCTTGCGACTGCTTCCATAGCCGGCCCCACGCCCATCAGCTTGCTAAAAGCCGCGGCATGAAGCGCCCAGAAGAAGGCGGCAGGCCGAGCGCATGAACGAGGTCGAGCGCGGCTCCGCGCGCTCCGTGCTTTTTCAGAAACCAGAAAATCCGTTCATTGAACGCGTAGGGAATTTCCTCGAACCGCCGCTCGGTGACGGCGAACTCATCCCCGAGTACGGTCTGTGCGTCGTTGAGAAACATGCCGAACACGCCGCGCCGGTGCAGGACGCGATCGAAGTCGATCACCGTTAGAACCTTCTTGCACGGCTCACAATGAAAGGTTAGGCGCAATAACCTTGCCCGATCTTCACCACGGTTCCGGATGGCAGGTCGTAAAGATCGTCGCAATCGACCACGATATTTTCGCGTAGATCCCCGGGTTTAAGACCGAGTTCGGCGGTCACAGAGCGCGACGCAATAAGCGCTTGGCGAAAGGGCGCGCATAACACGCTGCCGGCGATGCCGCAGGTGCTACATGAGAGCGCCGCCGCGGGCTGCATCGGTGCATCATGCCGGTGCTTTATGAAAAGTTCCGTGACTTGCAAATGCTTGTCCTCTCATAGGAAAAGCGCTGGTTGCACCGGCCGTGCGGCTGAAGAATGTCTTAAGCGGGAGCGATTTTGGCGGATCAATGACTTCTGCGTGACTGCGAAAATTGCAGAGGGTTCGCACAGTATCTGACCACACTCTCGTCCGTGGTTCCACCGTCCCACTTGCCGGATGTAAAAAAGCGTTAGTGAAGCGGAAGAAGGGTGCATCTATCGACTCCGATCATTTGTGGTCCTGCCCTCAGCCAACGTCGGCCGTGCCATTGTGCTCAGCTTTGAGGAATTGATCAGAGTCAAACGCGAGCGCTCCTTTTGGGGGTATTGCCCAGCATTCTCCCACGCGGTCTGATCCGGTGATGACATACGAAAGAGTGATCCGCCGCGCGCTGATCGGCATCTCGCTATCAGGATTGCTGCTGGGATTGGCCGCCTGGGGCTTGGGCCGCGCCCATCTGGCGCAGTGGCTCTGGATCGCGGGCACAGTGCCGGTGATCCTCGGGCTGCTGGTTGCGATCGTCCGTGAATTCATGGCAGGGCGGCTCGGCGTGGATGCGGTCGCGCTAGTTTCGATGTCGGCAGCCGTTATGCTCGGGCAGGCCCTCGCCGGCATCGTCATCGCCGTCATGTATGCCGGCGGCAACGTGCTCGAAGACTTTGCCGTGGCTCGCGCCGAGCGGGACCTGCGCTCGTTGATCGACCGGGCGCCGCGGCTGGCGCATCGCCGCGCCGGCTCCGCCGTCGAAGACGTACCCGTCGAGACCGTCACGGTTGGCGATGCGTTATTGGTGCACGCCGGCGAGGTCATTCCGGTCGATGGCATCGTCAGCAGCGCAGCTGCACTGCTCGACGAGTCGGCTTTGTCCGGCGAGCCGATCCCGGTGTCGCGTCCGGCTGGCGATCTCGCTCGCAGCGGCGCGCTCAATGCCGGCGAGACGTTCGAGATGCGCGCTTCTGCCGTGGCAAGCGAAAGCACCTATTCGGGCATCGTGCGCCTGGTCTCGGCGGCACAGACTGCAAAATCGCCGTTCATCCGCTTGGCCGACCGTTACGCTCTACTGCTACTCCCCCTCGCGCTCGCTGTGGCGGGCGGCTCCTGGTTCGCATCCGGTGATCCCATCCGAGGCCTTGCGGTGCTAGTCGCGGCGACGCCGTGTCCGCTTATTCTCGCCGCGCCTGTCGCATTCATCGCTGGCGTGGCGCGAGCCGCGAAGCGCGGCATTCTGATCAAAGGCAGCAGTCCGCTGGAAGCGCTTGCCCACGCGCACACTGTCATGTTCGATAAGACCGGCACGCTCACGATCGGCGGCGCGCGCTTGGCCGCGATCGAAGCTCCGCCCGGCCAGAACAGCGACCAAGTCTTGCAATTAGCGGGCTCGCTCGAGCAGGCATCGCACCACGTTGTGGCAGGTGCCATTGTTGAGGCGGCGAGGCGGAAAGGCCTCAGGCTCACGGTGCCAACGCAGGTGCGCGAAGTGCCGGGCGCCGGTCTCGAAGGTACGATCGGCAACCGCACCGTCCGCTTGGGATCGCATCAACTGGTGTACGGCGGCCGCAAGCCCGAGCCTTGGGCGGCGCGCGCGCTGCGGCGCGCGGCCTGGCGCTCGGCTCTCAGCGTCTTTGTAGCGGTCGACGGCCGCGCCGGCGGCGCGTTGCTGCTCGGCGACGAGCTGCGGCGCGAGACGCCGCGCGCCATCCATGCGCTGCGGTCCGCCGGGATCGCCCGCATCGTCATGGTCACAGGTGACCGCGCCGACGCCGCCGAAACCATTGGCGCCGCGCTCGACCTCGATGCCGTGCTCGCCGACCGCGAGCCGGCCGACAAAGTCGACGCGGTGGCGGGCGAGCGAAAGCAGCATCCCACCGTGATGGTCGGCGACGGAATCAACGATGCGCCAGCCCTGGCGGCCGCCAATGTCGGCATCGCCATGGGGGCGCGCGGTGCTAGCGCCTCGTCCGAAGCGGCCGATATCGTGATTCTGACCGATCGGGTGGACCGCGTGTCGGAAGCATACGCGATCGCGCGGCGCACCTATGCGATCGCGCTGCAAAGCATCGTCGTGGGGCTTGCGCTTTCAGGCTTGGCAATGGGTTTCGCTGCAATCGGATGGTTGCTGCCGATCCCCGGCGCGCTCACCCAGGAGGCGATCGATGTCGCCGTCATCCTGAATGCCCTGCGCGCGCTCGCTGAGCCGCGTCAGATCGCCGGCAGAAAGTTTCCCCCCATGGTGGCCAATACGCTGCGCAGCGACCACGAACAGATAGCCGGAGCGCTCGACCGGATGCGGGAAATTGCCGACGCACTGGACCACGCCCGTGGCGACGAGGCGGTCAAATTGATCGACGAGGCCTATCGACTCGTCGGCGAGCGCATCGTGATGCACGAACGCGACGACGAACGCGCCATTTATCCGCGCGTCGCCAAATATTTGGCCGACAAGCATGGGCTCGGCGCCATGAGCAGGGCGCATCGCGAGATCATTCACCTAGCGCGGCTATTACGCCGGCTGCGCGACGGCCTGACGCTACAAGACGTTGACCGCTATCTCGTCCGCGACGCGCAGCGCATCGTCGAGTCCATCGAGGCGCTGGTGCGGATCCACAACGCGCAGGAGGAAGACATTTACGATTATGCGGGGGGGACGTAGAGCGCGGCGGGCTTTTGATCTGCATCAATACAGGCGATCACCCATGTGACGCGTTTGTTGAGCGACATCAAAGCCGTTGCGCTCGTGATGCGCGATGCTGTCTGAGCTGGAACCGGAGTAGAAGACATGTCGCTTGCTTCGATCATGGTTTATGTTGATTTTGACGACACTTCTGCGAACCGCATTCGCGCCTCGGCCGATTTGGCGGTCCGATTCAATAGTGTGCTAATCGGCGTCGGTGCGTGGCCGCTTTGGAAGTCCGAACCTTTGCCGCCGGGTTCTTCGTCGACCGGGACAACCCGGCAGGAAGCCATCGCACAGCGCCTGCAAAAATTGGGAGAGAGTTTCCGTCAGGTCGCCGAAAAAAGTGGATGCGAGGTGGAATGGCGGTCATCGGTTCACTTTCCGCGAGAAGTTCTTGCTGCGGAGGCACGTGCCGCCGACGTCTTGGTGATCGGCAGGGATCCAATTCCCGGCGACATCTACCGCACCTATGATCCTGGAACGGTCATTCTGGGGGCTGGGCGTCCAGTTCTGGTTCTGCCGCGGGATGTCACGAGGCTCAATTCCACAAGGATGCTGATCGCGTGGAAAGATACGCGCGAAGCCCGCCGCGCCATTCGGGACGCCCTTCCACTCTTGAAGACAGCTCAGAATGTTGCGATCGCCATGGCGAATCCGCAGGTGCTCTCCCCGACGGCAATAGATGCGCAGGTGAGCGACCTCAAAAGGTATCTGGAGCGTCATGCGGTCGCACTGGATCAGCAGATCGAGACGGTCGCAGGCGAGGACGACGGGCCCATTCTGTTTCACCTCGCCAGCACCTACAACGCCGACCTGATTGTCGCCGGCGCATACGGGCGAACTCGCCTGAGCGAATGGGTTTTCGGCGGCGTGACCCGCTATCTTCTGACAACCAGCACAATACCTTGTCTGTTTTCCAGCTAGGGCCGCGGCATCCCGGCGATCCGGTTCGATGGCGGCGATCGGGTCCGGTCTGCAGGTGTGCGCCGGGCCATTGTCTGTCCAAGCGACCGAATCGGACCGAGCGTTCGCGCCCGCATGAAGTAAGCCCTGCCGGTGATAAGTATTGACAAAGATCAATGGGGCTTATGGGTGATCCTTCATGATTAATCATTGACGCACCGAGGAGAGCGCTGCTGTGGCAAAATACCGGTTGGCATTTGCGGCCAGTTTATTCCTGACGGGGTTTTTTATATCAGCTTCCTGCGCCGTCGCGCAGGACATTTCCACTTCATCCACGGAGGCTTCAAAATCGGCTTCGGTGCTGTTGCCCGGTGCCATGACAGGCGTCGAGACATACGGTCTTTTTGGTTACTGGCGCCTGTGCAACCCACGTTCTGTAGCGCTCCATGAATGGCAGATGGGATATGTGCAGCGGCTTATCCGCCCCAACGACGCGCAAAGACAGCTGCTCGACGAATTAGCGTCCGCGTCGGCGAAGGCAAGGGCTGGTCACCGCACTGCTCGACGTCCTAAAACTCATTCGGCCAGCCTTTGAGCGGTTTTATGCCTCGCTCGACCCGCGTCAGAAAATTCGTCTAGAGGCACTGGGACCGGCGCGGCGCGGTTGGCGATGGTAATCAGACCATTCGGTGGAATCTTGCACCTTCTCGGATACGGACAATTTTGATTGCCCGACTTGCAACTGGAAAGGTGCTCATGCCTGAGAAACGAGAATTTTGGACCGGGCGACTTGGCTTTGTTCTCTCTGCCATGGGGTCGGCGATCGGCCTGGGAAGTATTTGGAAGTTTCCTTATGAAGTCGGAGCAAACGGCGGCGCCAGCTTTATTGTGCTCTACATCCTGGGCCTCGCCTTTGTGGTATTCCCGCTCATGTTACTTGAATTCGCGATCGGGCGGCGCGGCGGGTTCGATGGGATTGCCAGCGTGGCAGCAGTGGCCAGCGAAAGCAACGCGTCCAGACGCTGGCAGCTCATCGGCGCACTGGGAGCCATCACCTGCTTCCTGATATTGAGCTTTTACTCGGTGATTGGCGGTTGGGCACTGCACTATGTGGTTGCCACATTGCAATCCGGCCTGCCCGATCCGACGATCGATGCCGTCCAGGCCCGCTTTGACTCCATGCTTGCTTCGCCCTGGCTTATGGCGGGTTACCACGCAACCTTCATGACCATGACGGCACTGATCGTCGGGCGCGGCATCGTCGATGGCATTGAGCGCGCCTGTAAAACCTTGATGCCAGTACTGATGACGCTGATCGTCGCGCTGGCACTCTATTCGATAACCGAAGGCGACGTCGGGTCGGCACTGACATTCCTCTTCCGAATCGAGCCGAGCTCGATTTCGGCGGCCGTTGCACTGGAGGCACTCGGCCTCGGCTTCTTCTCCATTGGCGTCGGACTCGCTGTAATGATTACTTACGGCAGCTACGCGGCCCGCGAGATCGACCTTCGCTCAGTGGCGATTGCCACGATAGCCGGCGATACAATCGTGTCCTGTCTAGCCGGTCTAGCCGTATTTCCCATCGTTTTTGCCGAAAAACTCGATCCCGCCAGCGGCCCGCGGTTGATGTTCGTTACGTTGCCATTGGCGTTCGCCCGCCTGCCGTTCGGAACTGTGGCGGCTACGGTATTTTTCGTACTGCTCACCGTTGCCGCGCTGGCGTCAGCAGTCTCCCTCCTTGAATTGCCCGCCGCGTTTGTGCGCCGCTTGCTCAACTGCTCACGCAGCTTGGCAACGGCGATCACTGCCGCCGCTTGCGGTTTATTGGGGCTATTGTCGGTTTTCTCATTTAATGTTCTGTCCAAATGGCATCCACTCGCCTCGTTCGGACTCCAACAAGCCACGCTTTTCGATTTGCTTGATGATTTAACCTCGAACGTGCTGTTGCCGGTCGCGGGCTTCGGACTAGCACTATTCGGCGGCTGGATTATGGCTCCTGCAGCATTGGCAGCCGAGCTCCATCTCACGCGAGTCGGCGCCAGTTTGTTGCGCGCGCTCCTGCGTTTCCTGGTGCCGCTTGCCGTTGCGGTTGCAGCGTTCGCCGCAGTGCGTTTTTGAGAGCCGGGACTACTGGATCGGCACGTGTTACCTTTTACGCTTCTACTTTTCGCTCTAGGCGTTGCATTTGCCTGCGGGATGCCTTCGACCTTCAAATATGTTGGTGACGATTTTCCGAAGAATATGGGCGTCGTGACGGGTATCGTCGGTCTCGTCGGAACGCTTGGCGGGTTCGTCCTGCCCGTCATCTTTGGCATCATCCTCGACTGGCTGGGGATCAACTGTAGCTGTTTCATGTTTCTCTACGGCATCGTCTCGGTATCACTGATCCTGAACTACACGACTGAAGTACGGCGCCTGCCGGTCATGGGCGAGCGGATACCGGCCAGCGGAAGGGCGTACGCGGAGCATGGAGAATGAGATTATTTCAAGTAGGCGACCGGATCCGGGCGCGTTTACTCGACGGTCAGATTGAGATAAATCAAAGCATTGAAGGCCCATTCCGATCTACTGACGACAGGCATCAGGTATCAAGGATGGTGTCGTGAAACCTGCCTATACCGGTACTGCCAAGTCGCTGCATTGGCTCATTCTAGCGCTGCTGATTGTGCAGTTCGTGCTTGCCTGGATGATGCCGCATATCGGCCGCAACACCCCGCTAACGACGCTGATTGACCTGCATTTCTCCTTCGGGGTGCTGATCCTGTTCGTCGCCGCGATCCGGCTGATCTGGCGCCTTACCCATTCCGAGCCCGAGCCAGAGGCTGGTGTGCCGCCATGGCAGTACCAGACTGCCCAAATGGCGCACTGGCTGCTTTACCTGTTGCTGTTCGTAGTGCCGATCCTTGGCTGGATTAATGGCAACTGGCGCCTTACCTCAGCCGCAAATGCCGGGAAGCTGGTTTGTGATCGTGGCTGCCGGCCTTCTGGTCGGTTTTGGTGCGAGGCATGGCGGTGGCTGTACGTCTGGGCACGGTGTTTGCGGTATTGCCCGGCTATCCGCGCGATCGATGGTCGCGACCACCGTGTTCATCGCGACTGCGATTCTGGTGGTCGCAATTACCTGCCACGCCTAGGAGATTGAGCTATGTTCGCAATCTCTAGCTTCGTGTGCGGTCTGGTGTTTGGCTTCGGTCTGCTGATCTCAGGGATGACGCAGCCCGCAAAGGTGCTTGGTTTCCTCGATATCCTTGGACGCTGGGATCCGACGCTCGCCTTCGTCATGGCGGGTGCGGTCGCTGCTTCCGGCATAGGCTACGCCATTGCGCGGCGGCAGGGCCACCCGGTTTTTGGTGCGCAGCATCTCTGGCCGACGCGGAGCGACATCGATCAGCAATTGGTGGTTGGCTCAATCATATTCGGCACAGGTTGGGGTCTGGTCGGATTATGTCCTGGCCCTGCGCTGGAAAACCTTGCGAGCCTGTCACCGCGTGTGATCGCATTCGTCCTCGCAATGCTTGTCGGAATGATTGCACAAGGATTTTGGCAATCGCGGCTTTCCTCGATAAGAGTTGTCAAAGAAACGCCTTTGGCGAGCGCCGATGGCTAGCTTCACACCCGCGATTGCCGCGGGGCACACGGAGGGTTTACGCGAGTGCTGGCCTCTATACTCGGCGTTCGGCCTCTTGCTCAGCCCTGTCATTGCAGCAGGTGCCATGAGCTTCAGCTCAGTGTCCCGACATGACAACGTGCGCAGCTGACCGCTTACCATGCCGGAGTGCGTTGGCCGAATACATACGCGACCACGACTGGCCACAGATTATAGAAGAATACGAAAGTGATCGCGACGGTCCAGCCGTACACGCCACTCGCAACCAGGCCGCAGATAAAGCTACCGATTGTGAGGAACGTAAAGTACGGGAAGACCATGGACAGAAAATTGTGACCTTCAAGATTAGGGTTAGTTAGCCGAGAGCGGCACGCACAGCAACATACATGACTCGAAACAGCATGCAGGTTGAGAACATCGTTCGCACGCAGGGAAGCTTGCTCAATGGTCATCTCCTCGCGCTACCCATGGGTCCTGGACTAACTTGTGATCGGCCGTTCGATCACGCCATTATCGAAGCGTTTTTTTACGCCTTTTCGCGTTCAGAAATTTGATCTTGATCAATGCCAATGATCTTGCAGAACGCGATTAATCACCTGTTCTCCCGGCGCGAGGCAAGTCGCTTTGCATGACATGCACGGCCGAAACCGAGGGCAGAAACGCCTTTCGCCCCAGTGGTCTCACCATGTCCAACACATGCCGTAAGTCAGTTGAGATGACTGGGCGGAAGACAAAGACTGCTGAACTGGAGTTGAGTGAACGAACTGCATTCGAAATGCATTCGGAGTGTAAGATCCTGACATAGGAGGGTTGAGATGCGAAAACCTATCCTCGTACTCACAATAACCGCCTTTGTCCTCGGCGGTGGCGCCATTGCGGCAAATGCCCAAGCGCCTGATCCCCATCATCCCGGTTCCAACGTCGAGCAGGAATCGACGAACCCGCCCATTCCAGGTGCTCCGGGGATGCAGCAAGGCAACCCGCGCGCCGGAATGATGGGGGGAGGAATGATGAGCCCAGGAATGATGGGTGGGGGAATGACGGGGTCGGGAATGATGGCTCGAAGAGGTATGGGACCCGGCATGATGGGTCCCATGATGATGCGAATGATGTTCGCTCTCATGGACGCTGACGGTGATGGGAAAATCTCGTTGCAGGAATTCCAGGCTGCTCACGAGCGCATCTTCAAGGCGATCGATGCCAATAAGGACGGCTTCATTACCTTGGACGAAATGCAGGTCTTCATCCGTGGCGCCGGGGTATCGGCTCCGCAGCAGTAAGCTCACCGAGCGGCAGATAACGCTGTCGTGCCACGCTGCCATCGTCGCACCTTCGCCGGCGATAGGAGAACCGTCGTGAGGGTTAGCGCTCGGCCCGGGTGACGACGTCCATTAGTTCGGCGATCTTGCGCCGCTGCTCGGCTCGATTGCCTGACGCGATCGCATCCTCGACGCAATGCGCGACGTGATCGCGCAGGATTTCCTCTTCGGCGCGGCGCAGCGCCGCGCGCACGGCGGCAATTTGCGTGACGATATCGATACAATACCGGTCGTCTTCGACCATGCGGGTGATGCCGCGAACCTGACCTTTGATCCGATTGAGCCGCTTCAGCGGCGAGTCCTTGATGTCTTTGCGCATAATGCCTAACTATATACCCGTAGGGGGTATCTTCTTCAAGAGGCCGGGCGATGGACCTAACCGTACGCGGACATGACGCGGGCGCGACTGCAACCGACGTGGTTTGCGGCATGAAGGTAAATCCGAAAACGACGCCGCATCACCACACGTATCAGGGACAAGCGCATTTTTTCTGCTCGGCAGGCTGCCGTAGCAAGTTTGCCGCCGATCCCGAAAAATATCTGAAACCTGCACCGGCCGCGCCCGCAGCGCCCGCCGGCACCATCTACACCTGTCCGATGCATCCGCAGATCCGGCAGGTTGGCCCCGGCTCATGTCCGATCTGCGGGATGGCTCTAGAGCCGGTCAGTGCGGGCGCGGAAACAGGCCCGAGCGCTGAACTGATCGAGATGACGCGGCGATTTTGGATCGGCACGGTATTCGCGCTTCCGACAGTACTTCTTGAAATGGCTGCGCACCTTCCGGGTCTCGAACTCCACCGCTACATCTCACCCCAGCTCTCGGTCTGGCTCCAATTTCTGTTGGCGACGCCCGTCGTGCTCTGGGCGGGTTGGCCATTATTCGTGCGTGGCTGGGCATCCGTCAGCAACCGATCGCTCAATATGTTCAGCCTGATCGCGCTCGGCGTCGGGGCCGCGTACCTATACAGTCTGGCCGCGACCTTGGCACCCGGTTTCTTTCCAGAGACATTGCGACAAGACGGAATCGTCCCGGTCTACTACGAGGCCGCGGCCGTTATTACTGTGCTCGTCCTGCTCGGACAGGTTCTCGAGCTGCGTGCGCGGGAGAAAACCGGCAGCGCGATCCGCGCGCTTTTGAACCTTGCGCCGAAGACTGCGCGGCGCATTCGGCACGACGGCAGCAACGAAGAGGTGTCGCTCGACCAGGTCCAGATCGGCGACCGGCTCAGAGTGCGTCCGGGCGACAGCGTGTCAGTCGATGGCGTCGTCGAAGAAGGCAGAAGCGCCGTCGACGAATCGATGGTGACCGGCGAATCAATGCCAGTCGAAAAAGAGCCTGGCGCTAAGGTGATCGGCGGGACCATCAACGGCACCGGTGGCATGATCATGCGCGCCGAGAAAGTCGGCTCCGATACCATGCTTGCCCGCATCGTCCATATGGTCGCCGAAGCGCAGCGCAGCCGCGCCCCGATCCAACGCCTTGCGGATACCGTGTCGGCGTGGTTCGTTCCCGCGGTTATCCTTGTCGCGGTCCTCGCATTCATCGCCTGGATGATGTGGGGCCCGCCGCCCGCCTTTAGCTATGCGCTGGTGGCCGCCGTATCGGTTGTTATCATCGCGTGTCCTTGCGCGCTCGGATTGGCGACGCCGATGTCGATCATGGTGGGTGTCGGCAGAGGCGCAACCGCGGGCGTTCTGATCAAGAGTGCCGAAGCTCTGGAGCACTTCGAGAAGATCGATACCCTCGTCGCCGACAAGACCGGGACCCTGACCGAGGGCAAGCCCCGCGTTGTTGCGGTGGTGCCGGCCTCGGGCTTTGACGAAGCCTCGATCTTATCGCTTGGGGCGAGCCTCGAACGATCCAGTGAGCATCCGCTTGCCGCGGCGATCGTCGCTTCTGCGAAACAGCGTGGCGTGGAAATCAAGGATGTGATCGACTTCGCCTCGGTTACAGGCAAAGGCGTCACGGGCAAGATCGGCAACAGGGTCGTCGCCGTGGGCAATGCCAAGCTACTCAAGGACCTCGGTGTCAACAGCACGAACCTTGAAAACCAGGCCGACGAGCTTCGGCGCGACGGCGCGACCGCGATGTTTGTTGCTGTTGGCGGCAAGGCTGGCGGCATCATCGCGATGGCTGATCCGGTCAAAGCGAGCACGCCAGCGGCTCTGGAAAGCCTGAAAGCAGATGGCGTGCGCATCGTCATGCTAACCGGCGATAATCGCACCACCGCGCAAGCGGTCGCGGCCAAGCTCCGCATCAGCGATGTCGAGGCAGAAGTTCTGCCTGAGCAGAAGAATGCGATCGTCCGGCGGTTGCGAAGCGAAGGCCACGCCGTCGCGATGGCCGGTGATGGCGTCAACGACGCTCCCGCGCTCGCGGAGGCGGATGTCGGCGTGGCTATGGGGACGGGCAC
>Ga0070741_10006291_pt1 | contig 25635 bp, 21 predicted proteins | sample Coa_R1_4_FD_66440 | JGI IMG/M metagenome (GOLD analysis project Ga0070741, IMG submission 66440) | Surface soil microbial communities from Centralia Pennsylvania, which are recovering from an underground coalmine fire - Coalmine... | ecosystem: Environmental > Terrestrial > Soil > Unclassified ... | reverse complement strand
CGAGCGGCATCCGGCCCACGGCCGAGGGCCGCCGGGCCCTGCGCGCCTGACCTTTCAGTCGTCCACGCCGGCCCCTGACAGCAACCGCTCGTAGGGCACGACGACCACCACCGACGTCCCCGCCCCCGGCTGCGAGCGGATCTCCACCCGGCCCCCGACCAGCGCGGCCCGCTCGAACATGCTGTCCATGCCGTAGGCCAGGCCGCCCCGAGGGCCGGCGGTGTCGAACCCCACGCCGTCGTCCACCACGGAGAGGGTCACACCGCCCTCGCCCTCCCGCAGCCCGATGGTGACGTGGTGGCTCTCGGCGTGCTTGACCACGTTCTGCAACGCCTCCTGGGTGATGCGGAACAGGGCCGTCTCCACGTGGGGCGGCAGGGCGCAGGGGGTGATGTCGACGGCCACGTCGACGCCGGCCATCGACGCGGCCAGGCTCTGGAGCCCGGCGGCCAGGCCCAAGTCGTCGAGCACGGCCGGGCGCAGGCCCACGATGGCCCGGCGGGCCTCGTCGAGGGCCTCGGCCAGGAGCGCCTCCGTGGCGACCAGCTCGTCCTCCACGCCCCCGGCCGGCGCCGTGCGAGCGGCCCGCAGGTGGTACCAGGCGCTGATCAGGCGCTGGCTGATGCCGTCGTGGATGTCGGCCGCCAGGCGCCGCCGCTCCCGCTCCTGGGTCTCGATGGCGCCCGCCGCGAAGCGCTCGAGCTCGGCCTCCCGGGTGGCCAGGCGGTCGACCAGCACGGCGTTCTCCACGATGCCGGCCAGGAGCCCGGCCACCTCGGTGAGGCGGGCCACGTCCTCGGACCCGAAGTGGTCGGCCCGGCGGGAGTGGACGTTGAGCACGCCGACGACCCGGTCCCGCTGGCGCAGGAGGGGCAGGGAGATCAGGGAGCTGAAGTCCTCGCCGTGGAGGGCGGGGATGTAGCGGTAGCGGGGGTCCTGCCACTTGTCGGCCACCACCGTGGGCACGCCGTGCTCGGCCACCCAGCCGGCCACACCCTCGCCGATCCGCAGGCGCACGGTGCCCACCACGGCGTCGAACGGCGGTGTGGCGCCGCGCAGCACCAGCTCGCCCGCCTCCCGGTCGACCACGTGGACGAAGCACACGTCGGCGTTCGACGCGGTGACGACGATCTGGGCGATGCGGCCCAGGAGGTCGCGCAGGCCGAGGTCGTCGCCGCTCAGCTCGATGATCTCCCTGAGCAGGGCGGGCCAGCCCCCGGTGCTCACAGGAAGAGGCCCTCTCGTATGGCGAAGGCCACGGCCTGGGACCGGTCGCTGGCGTCGAGCTTGCGGTACACGGCCCGGACGTGGGTCTTGATCGTCTCTTCGCCCAGCACCAGGCGGTTGGCGATGGCCTTGTTGGACAGGCCCTTCACCAGCAGCTCGAGGACCTCGCTCTCCCGCTGGGTGAGCCCGAGGTGGGCGCCCGCCCAGAACTCGCCCCGGTGGAGGCGGGCGGCGGACAGGGCCACCCGGCCGGCCAGCGAGGGCTCGATGACGATCTCGCCTTCGAGCACCCGGTGGAGGTGGCCGAGCAGCTCCTCGGCCGTCACCTGCTTGGTGAGGAAGCCGCTGGCCCCGGCGCGCAGGCCTTGGAACAGGTACTGCTCGTCGTCGTAGACGGTGAGGAGCACGACCTTGAGGTCGGGGCGCAGGCGGATGAGCTCCTCGCTCAGGTCGAGCCCGCTGACTGCACGCATGCGGATGTCGAGCAGGGCCACGTCGGGGGCCTCGTCCCGCACCAGGCGGCGGGCCTCGTCCGGGTCGGTGGTGGCGCCCACGATGGTGACCTCGGCGGCGTGGGGCCGGAGCATCGACGTGAGGCCGTCGAGCACCATCTGGTGGTCGTCGACCAACAGGAGCCGCAGCCTCTGGGGTGCCGCGCCCGTGGCTCCCATGACGAGAGCGTACGGGTGCCACCCGGATGGCGGTAGGGGGATTACGGCCCCCGCCCGGGTCCCCCCGGGGAGGGAGGCCCAGCGGCCGGGCGGTTCGTACCGTTGGCCCATGGCTCCCCTCGGCGCGACCGGACGAGACGCGGTGGACCGGCGGTGCGTCGACACCCTGCGCATGCTGGCGGTGGACATGGTCGAGCAGGCGGGGAGCGGCCACCCCGGCCTGCCCCTCGGCGCCGCGCCCATGGCATGGGCGCTGTGGAGCCGCTTCCTCTGCTTCGACCCCGACGACCCGGCCTGGCCCGACCGCGACCGCTTCGTGCTGTCGGCCGGGCACGGGAGCGCCCTGCTGTACGCCCTGCTCCACCTGTTCGGCTGCGGGGTGGAGGTCAGCGACTTGACCGGGTTCCGGCAGTGGGGATCGCGCACGCCCGGGCACCCCGAGCACGGGCACACGCCGGGGGTGGAGGTCACCACCGGGCCCCTGGGCCAGGGCATCGCCACCGCCGTGGGCCTGGCCCTGGGCGAGCGCATGGCTGCGGCCCGGTACAACCCGACCGGCGCGGCGCCGGTGGTCGACCACCGGACGTGGGTGCTGTGCTCGGACGGCGACCTGATGGAGGGGGTGAGCGGCGAGGCGTCATCGCTGGCCGGGCACCTGGGGTTGGGGCGGCTGGCCGTGCTGTGGGACGACAACCGCGTGTCGATCGACGGCCCCACGTCGCTGGCCTTCAGCGAGGACGTGCCCGGGCGGTACCGGGCCTACGGCTGGCGGGTGATCGAGGTGGAGGACGGCGACGACCTGCTGGCCCTCGACACCGCCCTGGCCGCTGCCCTCGACGGCGAGGCCCGGCCCACGTTGGTGCGGGTGCACACGGTGATCGGCCGGGGGGCGCCCACCAAGCAGGGCACGGCCGCTGCGCACGGGGCGCCGCTCGGGGCCGAGGAGGTGGCGGGACTGCGGGCCGCTCTGGGATGGACCGAGCCGCCCTTCGACGTGCCCGCCGAGGTGCGAGCCCGGGCCGCCCAGCTGGCCGGGACCAAGCGGGCCGTGCGCCAGGAATGGGCCCGGCGGTTCCGGGATTGGAGCGAGCAGTTCCCCGAGCGCCGGGCCGAGTGGGACCGGCGCCGGGCGGGCCGGTACCCGAAGGGGGCGGTCGACGCGGGGATGACCGCGGCGCTGCGCCGCTCGCCACCGGGTCAGGCCGTGGCCACCCGGGTGACGTCGGGCCGGGTCCTGGACGAGCTGGTCACCCGCCTGCCCGAGCTGGTGGGCGGGTCGGCGGACCTGGCCGAGTCGACGGGCACGGCGCTGCCGGGGGTCGGCGCCGTGGCGCCGGGTTCCTTCGGGGGGCAGGCGGTGCACTTCGGGGTGCGGGAGCACGCCATGGCCGCCATGGCCAACGGCCTGGCCCTGTACGGCGGGTACCGTCCTTTCTGCAGCACCTTCCTCGTGTTCTCGGACTACGCCCGGCCCGCCATCCGGCTGGCCGCGCTCATGGGCCTGCCCGTCACCTACCTCTTCACCCACGACTCCATCGGGCTGGGCGAGGACGGGCCCACCCACCAGCCCGTCGAGCACCTGGCTGCGCTGCGGGCCATCCCCGGCCTGGCCGTCATCCGCCCGGCCGACGGGCACGAGACGATGGAGGCCTGGCGGGTGGCGTTGGGACGGCGAAGCGGCCCCACCGCGCTGGCTCTGAGCCGCCAGGCCCTCCCGGCGTCGGCCCCCGGCGTCACCGGGTGGCTGGGGCGGGACGGGGCCCGGGTGGTGCGGGCGGGCGGGGCGATGCCGGACCTGGTGATCGTGGCCACCGGTTCCGAGGTGGCATTGGCCCTGGCCGCGGCCGAGGTGCTGGAGGAGCACGACGTCGCCGCCCGGGTCGTGTCCATGCCCTGGCGGGAGCGGTTCCTCGCCCGGCCGCCGGAGGTGCGGGGGGCGATCCTCGGCACCGCGCCCGTCCTGGTGGTCGAGGCGGGCGCGTCGCAGGGGTGGGACGCCGTCGGCGAACAGGTGGCGGGTCTCGACCGCTTCGGCGCCTCGGCGCCCGGTCCCGTGGTCCAACGCCAACTGGGCTTCTCGATCGAGCGGGTCGTGCAGCTGGGTCTGGCCTGCCGGCAGAGGGAGGCCGTCCCGTGGGCGCCAAGCGCGTCGTGATGCAGCGAGCCGGCGGACCGGACCAGCCCGGTCCCGTCATGCTCGCCATCGCCGGCGACAGCGGGGCGGGCAAGACCACGCTGACCCGCGGGTTGGTGGAGGCCATCGGCCCCAACCGGATCAGCTCGATGTGTGTGGACGACTACCACCGCTACGACCGGGCCGAGCGGGTGGGCCAGCCCTTCACGCCCCTCCACCCGGCGTGCAACTACGTGGGGATCATCGAGCAGCACCTGCAGTTGCTGGCCATGGGCGAGCCCGTCCTCAAGCCCGTCTACAACCACGGCCAGGGCACGCTCGACCGGCCCGTGCTGTTCGAGCCTCGCGAGTTCGTGATCGTCGAGGGCCTGCTGCCCCTGCACTCGCGCCTGGCCCGGGCCTGCTTCGACCTGCGTGTGTACCTCGACCCGCCCGAGCCCATCCGCTACGGCTGGAAGGTCCGGCGGGACACGCGGGATCGGGGCTACCGCGAGGAGCAGGTGGTGGAGGACCTGCGCCGGCGGGAGCCCGAGTCGGCCGCCTTCATCCGCCCGCAGCGGGCGTGGGCCGACGTGGTGGCCCGCTTCGCGCCCATCGCCGAGCGGGGTGAGAACGGCCAGGCGCCGTTGAGCGCCACCGTGTTGTTGCGACCCACCGCGCCCCACCCCGACCTGTCGGGCGTGCTGAACGAGGACACCCGCGAGGCCATCCACCTCAAGCTGGCTCGAGACGTCGACGGCAAGCCAGTGGACGCCCTGCACATCCACGCCTACGCGGCCGAACGCACCACCCGCCGGGTGAAGGAGGCCATCTGGGGAGCGCTCGGCATCGACGACGACGTGCCCGACTGCCTGGGCGGGATCGAGCCCGGGGTGCGCAGCGAACCGCTCGCCATCCTCCAGCTCATCCTCCTGTACCACCTGTTGCTGGCGGCCGGCTCCAGGGCGGACCAGCCGGCAGTGGTGGCGGCGCCGGCCCCTGTTCGAGCGCCGGCCTCGGGCAGTTAGAGGGCGAGGCGCACACCCAGGGCGAGGGCGGCGCCGGACGTGGCGCCCACGCCGGCGAGGGCGCGCAGCGCCAGGGCCGCGGCCTCCTGGTCACGCTGGGCCAGGGCCGCGAGCAGGTGGTGGACGGGGGCGATGCTGCGGCCCCGGGCGGCCCAGTGCAGGAACGCTCGGGCCACGTCGGTGGTGCGAGGGGCGAGTGCGGCCTCGGCCCGTGCCGCGGCGGGAGCCGAGTCGCGCAGGGCGGCCACGAGCAGGACACCGGCCAGCAGGTCGTCGCCCGAGGGCGTGAGGCCGGGACCGCAGCCGCCCACCAGGTCGGCCAGCGCCACCACATCGCCCCGCTCGACCAGCGGGCGGGCCGCGGCCACGAGGGCGGGGTCGAGCCCGGCCGAGCGGGTCAGGGCGGGCACGCCGGGCAGGTCGAGCCACTCGCACGCACCCAAGTCCACGGCCGGCGGGTTCCAGCGTTGGTGGGGGCCAGGCCGCCACGCCGCCAACCGCACGGGAAACCCGGGCGCCAACGCAGGGAGCCGGGACAGCCGCAAGTGCAGGGGTCCGGCCGGCACGCGGGGCCCGCACACGGCCAGCAGGCGGTCGCCTATCCGGAGGTAGGCAGCCCGGGAGAACACGGCCTGGACCCGGGCCGTCCCCTCGGGCGGCGGGTCGTACCACGCGTCCCCGGCGTCGAGGACGGTGACCGCCCTACCGGGCCGGGGTCGCCAGGCGCTGGTCGAGGTCGAGGAGGGCATCGACGAAGCACTCGAGGGGAGCGGTGGCCACACCCGCCCCCACCTGACCGGTCCCGGCGTCCACATGGAGGATGCCGGTGGTGACCTTGGGGGTGGACCCCAGCTCGACCACCCGCCGCACGTCGACCCCGAGGGGCGTACCCCGGAAATCGAGCAGCGGGAGCTTGAACCGGCTGCTGCGGCCGGCGCAGATGCGGTCCATGTCCTCGGTGGTGGCCAGGGCGTCGGCCATGGTCCCGCCCACGAAGGCGGCCACCGATGGCGAGCCGCCCGCGGCCGGACCGCCCAGCCCGGACAGCTCGAGCACGGCGCTGTCGCCCACGTCCTTGGCGCTCGTCTCGGGACCGAAGCCGGCGTAGTACAGGGCCTGGCCGATGGGCGGGGCCGGGGCCAGGAACCACTCGTCGTTCCCGGCCAGGCGGATGCCGAAGTCGGTGCCGTTGCGGGCCATGGTGGTGACGATCGACGCCCCCTCCACCTGCATGGCCCAGCCGTTGACGGCCCGGGCCGCGGCCATGGCCACCGTGAGGAAGAACAGGTGGTTCTGCGACAAGAAGGTGGCCAGCTCGACCCGCCGGGGGTCCTCGAGCGCCATGAGCTCGGGCAGCAGGTTGCGCAGCAGCAGGTTGGTGCTGGCCTGGGTGCGGATGTGCACGTCGTCGCCCATCTGCACGCCCTGGGCGGCCAGTCCGAACACGTCGATGGGGCCGTGGCGCTGCACCACCTCGTCGAGAAGGGGACCGGCCACCTCGGCCAGGAACCGCAGGCGCTCGATGGCCGCGGGCGTCTCCATGCCGAACCACGGCGTCTCCCCCGGGCCCTGGTTCACGGGGGCGAAGGCCCGGTTGTCTCCAGGGGCGTTCTCCACCACGTGCACGGGTTGGCTGGGCCCGATGGCGGTGACCATGGGGACGGCAGTGTCGTGCAGGTTGGCCGGTTCCAAGGCCACGTCGCCGGCCTGCAGCAGGGCGTCGGCCCCGGCCACATCGGGGGCCCAACCCTCGGCCACCACCGCGGCCCGCATCGAGCGGCGCAGGGGATCGCACACCCGGTCGTAGGTGATGCGGGGCCCGCAGTGCAGCAGCGTGCGGTCCCCCACAGCAAGGCCGGGGACGACCTCGCCCGCGGGGCGCACGCCCACCAGCATGGGGACGCCTTGGTCGAGGCGGCGCACGACCTCGGCGTTGGCCGCGTCCACCTGCTCGGCCAACGGCCCGTACAGGCGGCGCAGGGCGGCCACCACCTCGGGCTCGCCCCCGCCGGGGATACGCCAGGCCACGGACGTGACGGGCCGGCCCTGGTCGGCGACGGCCTCGGCGAACAGGTCGAGGCCCACGTTGACCACGGCCACGTCGTCGGGAAGCGTGAGGGGCTCAGGCGTCGGCATCGGCAACCTCCCTGGCGGCCTGCCGCAGGGCGGCGGCGGCCCGATCGAATCGGTGGATGCGGTCGTGGGCGGCCGTGCCCAGCCGGTGGGCGGTGCCCTCGGTCTCCGCGAGCATGGCCTGCATGGGCGCGGGGGCGGCTCCGCCCGTGCCCGTGCGGGTGGCCACGATGGTGGCCGGGTCGAGCACCCGGGCCAAGGCGTCGGGGTCGAGCTCGACGGGCGCGTCGGTCAGTTCCTTGGCCGCCACCGACAGCTCGTCGGCCGTGAGGTCGATGGCCCGGCGACCGTCGGCCGCGGCCCGGCGTACGGCCGCGCCCACCACCTGGTAGGCGGTGCGGTAGTCGAGCCCGCAGGCGGTCATGACGTGCTCGGCCAGGTCGGTAGCCTGGCTGAAGCCACCGGCCAGGGCCTCGGCCATGCGCTCGGCGTTGACGGTGAGGGTGGCGGCCACGCCCGCGGTGAGCCGGGTGGTGCGACCGGCCAGCTCCAGGGCGCCGGGCACCTCCGTGTAGGCGAAGATGAGCTTGTCGCTGCGGGCCGACGGCGCCTTCTGGAGGGCGAGGAACCCGGTCAGTCGCCCGATGAGCACGGCCGTTGCCCCCCGGATGATGGAGAGCGCGTACGGGTTGCGCTTCTGGGGCATGAGCACGCTGGCCCGGGAGTAGCCGTCGGCCAGGCTCACGAAGTCGAACTCGGCACTCGACCAGATCTCGAGGTCCTCGGCCAGGGCGTCCTGGGTCGACACCAGGCTCGTGGACGCGGCCAGCAGCTCCACCAGCCCGTCCGTCTGCCACATGGCATCGCGGGTGTGCGTGATCACGCCGTCGAACCCCAGGAGGCCGGCCAGCCCCTCGCGGTCCGACTGCAGGCCGGTGCCGTTCACGCACCCGGCCCCGCCCGGGCTGCGGTCCACCCAGTCGAGGGCGGCCAGCAGGCGGGCGCCGTCGCGCAGCACGGGGTAGGCGAAGGACAGCAGGTAGTGGCCCACGGTGGAGGGCTGCGCCTGCTGGAGGTACGTCTGGTCGGGGAACAGCACGCCGGCCGTGGCCCCGGCCTGGTCGACCAAGGCGCCGCCGAGGGACGCGGCGTCGGCGGCCAGGGCGGCCACCGCCCGGCGAAGGTAGAGCCGGAAGGCAACCCGCGTGGCTTCCCGCCGCGGGCGGCCGGCATGGAGCCACCCGGCCGTGGTGCCGATGCGCGACACCAGCACCCGCTCCCGGGAGTTGTAGGGCTCACCGTCGAGGGGGTCGTACGGGAACTGGTCGGCAGGAACGGCGTCGATGTCGAGCAGGGCACCGAGCAGGACGGCGGCCGCCTCGGCGGGGATGACCCGCCGCGCCCGCAGGTCGAGGACGTGGGCCAGGTCGGCCAGGTTGAGGCCCTCGTGGAGGACGCCGGCGTACGACGTCTCCAGGGTGAAGGCGCTCTCGACCAGTTCGGGAGCAGCTTCAGGAGGCATGGCTCACCGTCCCTCCCGTGTGCCAGAAGACGATCCGGCCCTGCAACGTGGGAGCCAGGCGAACCAGCAACGCCATCGCCTTGGCCGTGTAGGTCTCGTCCAACAGAAGCCCTTCCGTGCGTGAGGCCAGCACGGCAGCCGCCAGGGATTCGGGGCTGGCCACGCCGAAGCCGGGGCCGATGGCGTCGTGGACCTCCAGCTGGTCCGGATCGGGGGCGGCCGTGCCCAGGCGCTCGGCGCACGCGGCCGCCAGGGCGAGCACCCGGGCGCGCGTCTCATCGACGGGCCGGCTCACGGCCGCGGCGGTGACGATGGTGGGCCAGCCCTGGGCCGCCACCCCGGCGAGCATGCCGGCCGTCGTCCCCCCTGAACCGACGGCCAGCACGATCCGGGCGGGCGGCTGGTCGAGTTCGGCGACGGCCAGTGCCGAGCCACCGGCTCCCACCGCCGTCGACCCGCCCCGGGGAATGACGTAGGGCCGCCGGCCCTCGCGTTCGAGCAACGTCGCGAGCAACGCCGCCTCCGCCTCCACCGCGTTGCGGTCGGGTGAGCCCGTGAAGGTCACCATGCTGGGCTGGAGCCGGCCGGGCGCGGGCGGTGACCCGTACAGGACGAGGTAGCACGGCAACCCCACCCGGGCGGCGGCGGCCACCAGCCCGGCGCAGAAGTTCGACGCCGGCCCGCCGCATCCGACGAAGCAGTCGTGCCCGGACGCCAGGGCGTCGGCTACCAGCAACTCCAGGGCCCGGGTCTTGGTGCCGGCCGAGGCGAAGCCGATGAGGTCGTCCCGCTTCACCCACAGGTCGATGCCCAGGGCCGCGCCCAGCGTGGGAGCAGGGAGCAGGGGCGTGGGCACCAGGCCCAGCCCGATCCGGGCCGGGGCGGTCACGCCCATCGCTCCGGCTCCTCCGCCCGGGCTTTGGCCGCCCGGTCGAGCACGGCGTCGACGGCAGCCTCGGCCGTGACGAGCGACGGGCGAGCGACGATGGCCTCGACCTCGGCAACCGAGAGGAGCCCGGCCCCGGCCACCGCCTCGGCCAGCGACCGGCCGGCGCGCTGGCCGTCGGCCAGCACCTGCTGCAGCCGCTCCTGGGCCCGGTGCTTGCCCAGCCGGGCGGACAGAAGGCCCAGCACCTGCTCGGACGAGAGGTACCCGCCCCGGGCGGCCACGTTCCCGGCCATAGCCGGGGCATCGACCTCGAGGCCCCTGACCAGGTCGAGGGCCAGGGCCAGGGCGGTGGACGTGAGCAGGCACACCTCGGGGAAGGCGGCCCACTCGGCCTTCCACCCCCGCCCGTCCCGCTCGTGCACCTGGACCATCCCCTCCAGCAGCACGCCGGCGTTGGCCCGGACCAGGCGGGCCAGGGTGTCCAAGTGCTCGCTGCGCTCGGGGTTGCGCTTGTGGGGCATGGTGATGCTGCCCACCGTCCCGGGGGCGGCCGGCTCCCGCAGCTCGCCGATCTCCGGGCGCTGCAGTTCGTACACCTCGGCCCCGATGCGGGCGAGGGTGGAGCACACCATGGCGAGCAGCAGGCCGAACTCGGCCAGCCGGTCCCGGGACGTGAGCCACGGGATTTCGGGGTCGGCCAGGCCCAACCGGGCGCAGAACTCCCGGCGCAGGCGCGATCCCTGCTCCCCGAAGAACCCGAGCGTGCCCACGGCCCCACCCAGTTGGCCGACCAGCCAGCGGGGCCGCCCCTGGGCCAGCCGCTCCAGGTGGCGGCGCACCTCGTCGGCCCACGACGCCGCCTTCAACCCGAACGTGACGGGCGCGCCGGGCTGGCCGTGCGTCCGCCCCGACACGACCGTGCTCCGGTGGTCGCGGGCCAGGTCGAGCAAGGCCACCTCCAGGGCCCGCAGGTCCCGCCACACCACCTCGCCCACCGACCGCAGCACCAGAGCCGTCCACGTGTCGGTGACGTCCTGCACGGTGGCGCCGTAGTACACGTGCTCGGCCGCCTCCTCGGGAAGGGCGGCCCGCAGGGCGGCGATGAGGCCGAGGGTGGAGTGGGACGTGCGCCGGGTCTCGGCCTCCAGCAGGTCGACGTCGAGGGCGTCCACCCGGGCCGCGGCAGCGATCGTCGCTGTCGCCGGCGAAGGGATGATGCCCAGGTCGGCCTGGGCCTGGGCCAAGGCCACCAGGATGTCGAGCCAGGCCTGGAGCCGGCCGCGGTCGTCGAACACGGCCCGCACCTCGGCCGTGCCCCACAGGTGGGCGAAGGCGCCGCTGTCGGTCAGGCGGGCGCCCACAGCGGCTCCACCTCCCTCGCCAGGGCGGCCAGGGCATCGCCGATCTGGCCGAGGGTCGACCCCCACGGCACCACGGCGAGGCCCGGCGTCATCTCCACCTTGTCCTCGAGGAGGCAGCACTTGGTGAGCAGCGGGCCGGCGCCCCCGCCGGGAGCCAACACCCGGGGGCCCAATTCACGTGGACACAGGTCCACCGACCCGGCCGGCGGCTCGCCGTAGAACCACTGGTGGATCTCCCGGGAGCGGGCGCACCCGAGCAGCGTCCAGTCGTGGTGGGGCGGGCGCTCGTCGAGGAACCACGTGTCCCGGCCGGGGAGGTCGATGTCGGCACCCCGGCAGGGCAGCAGCACGGGACCGGCCGCGGGCACGTGGTCGGCCAGCGAGAACTCCTCCGCCTCCAGGAGGATGGGCGGGAGGTCCTCGGCCACGTCCAGCACCCGCTGGGCCTGGTCCAAGAGCTTGGCCGGGGCGGGCGGGAGCACCTCCCGCACCCGGATGCGCACGGGCCGGGGGTCGAGCACGAAGCTCACGTGCCCGTACCGGCCGTGCACCACCACGCATCGGGCCCCGGCCGCGGCCGGGTCCTCGGTGGCTCGGGCCAGTTGGGCGGGCACGGCGGTGTCCAGCTCGTGCCGTTCCAAGAAGCAGGTCTCGTCCGGCCCGGCCAGCACCTCGACCGACACGATGGGCGAGAACAGCGCCTCCGATGCCGGCCGGTGGACAGCAACCAGGGCGGTGGCCCCATCCCGCCGGGAACGAGCGACGATCCACCGGGTGCGCCGGTACGCCTCCCGGCCGGTGAGGTGGGCCACCAGCGCATCGGCGGTGAAGGGCCCGTCCACCCAGGCCACGGCCACCCCCCGGTAGGCGCCCGGGATCAGGTTGTCCACGGCACGGCTACCGCGGCGGTGTCGGCCCGGAGGCCGAGCCGCAGCGCTTCTACTCCAAGCGTGTCGCGGGGCGCCACGTTGGCCAGGTTGACGTCGGGCCCCAGCTCCCGGATGAACCAGGCCTGCTGGTCCTTGCGGGGGGCCTCGAACACCAGCACGTCGGCGCCGATGCGCTCGACCAGGAGCTCGATGAGGGGCGCCCGCACGGTGCCGTCGGCCTGGTAGATGCCGACCGTCCCGCTCTCCCTGCCCTCGGTGACCAGCCACCGGGCCCCGGCCTCGAGGTCACCGGCCAGGGCGTCGACCCAGGCGGTGGGCTCCATGACCGCCCACGGGTCCTTGGCGCCCACCTCGGCCACCACGGTGAAGTCCCGGGCCGCCCGGCGGATGAGGGCGTGCTTGTCCTTGGTGGCCATGGCCTCCAGGCCGTTCGACACCTCGACGCACGGGAAGCCCACCGAGGCGAACCAGTCGAGGCACGCATCGGCCTGCCCCTGGGCCACGGCGATCTCCAGCAGGGTGCCACCCGGGCAGGCCAGCACGCCGAAGTCCCGCAGGGTGGCCAGCTTGGCCTCCAGGTCGGGGTCGAGGTAGGCGGTGCCCCACCCGAGCTTCCAGAGGTCGATGTAGGGAGCCGCCGAGCGGAGGAGATCGCCCACTTCCCGGGCGGGGATGCCGCTGTCGATCACCGACGTGATGCCCCGCTGACGGGGGCGGCTGGCCCGGCTCGGAAGGTCGAGGAAGGAAGGAGCCCTCACGATTCCGATAGTAGACGGGTGTTCACTATACTGCCACCTGTGCCGACGCCCAGGCCGAGCCTTGACGAGGTCGTCGCCGTGGTCCGCAACCACCCGGCCATGGGCCAGAAGGCGGCCATCGCCCTGGTGCGGGAAGTCTTCGGGGCAGGCGACTGGTTCGCCGGGCCGGGCGACGACGGGGCCGTGGTCGACGTGGCCGGCGCCCAGATGGTCGTGTGCGGCGAGGCCCTCTTCCCCCCGTTCGTCGAGCACGACCCCTTCGGTGCCGGCGTCGCCGCCGTCCTCACCAACGTCAACGACTTGGCCGCCATGGGCGCCGAGCCCCTGGCCATCGTGGACACGGTGGTGGGCGATACCGACCGCTGCCGCACCGCCCTGGAGGGCATGCGCTACGCCTCGGGCCTGTACGGCGTGCCCATCGTGGGCGGCCACCTCACCATCCTCCCGGGCGCTCCGGCCATGTCCGCGTTCGGCATGGGCGTGGCCCAGGTGCCGCTCACCGCCAACGCGGCCCGGCCCGGCCACCGCCTGGCCCTGCTGGCCTGCCTGGAGGGCGAGATGCGGGAGGACTTCCCCTTCTTCCGGTCCTTCGACGAGCGGGGCACGCAGCTGGCCGGCGACGTGCGCCTGCTGGCCCGGCTGGCGGCCGAGGGGTCCTGCGCGGCGGCCAAAGACGTGAGCATGGCCGGGCTGGTGGGCTCGCTGGCCATGCTGCTGGAACCCACCGGCTGCGGCGTCACCCTCGACCTGGCCACCCTCCCCTGCCCGGCCGGTGTGGACCTGGAGCGCTGGTTGGTGTGCTTCCCCTGCTTCGCCTTCCTGCTGTGCGTGCCCGACGGCCGGCTGGCCGACTGCGAGCGGGCGGCGGCCGAGCGGGGCCTCACGTGTTCGGAGTTGGGCGTGCTCGACGGCACCGGCCAGATCCGGCTGCGGGACAGCGCCGGCGGCAGTGCCGAAGAGGTGGTGGCCATCGACCTGGCCGTGGAGACCATCACCGGCCTGAAGGCACCGGCCTGAAGGACCCCGTCAGCGCCGGGTGAGGTCGATCTCCATGGGCTGGTGAGGCAGGCCCACGTAGGTCTCCACCGCCCCGGCCCGCACCCACCCCAGGCGCTCGAAGAAGCGCACGTTGGGGAGCTGGATGTGGGCGATCATGCGCCGGCCGCCCCGCCGGGCCGCGGTGGTCACCGCGAACTCCACCAGGGGCCCGCCCAGGCGGTGGCGGCGGTAGGCGGGGAGGACGGCCAGGCGGTCGCCTTGCCAGTCGCGGGAGTCGTCACCACCGATGGGATACAGCCGCACGGCCCCGGCGGCCGCGTCGCCGCAGAAGCCCAACACCTTGATGGTGGCGGCCGCGGTGTCGTGGTCGTCCCGGTCGTGGCTGCTGAACACGGCCTGCTCCTCCACGAACACGGCGTGGCGGATGCGGTGATGCAGCTCGACGGCCGCGGCGTCGCCCGCGATGGCGCAGTGCAGCGCCTCGGTGAGGTCAGGCGCCGAGGGCGCTGACGGCATCCTTCCTCCCGATCTGGAGGCGCTGCTCGAAGGCAGCCATGGAGGAGCACGCCTGGCACCGGGCGCACCCGGCCTTGGCCGTGGTGGCGGCCAGGCCCCGCTCCTGGAGGTAGGGCACCACCCGCTTCAGCACCGACTCGACATAGGCGTGCTCGGGCGGGTCGGCGGCGGCCAGCAGGCTGCCGGCGACCGGGCGCAGGGGGACGACGAACGGGTACACGCCCATGTCGATGGCCCGGCGGCAGCCTTCGACGGTGAGGTCGGGGTCCTCGCCCATGCCCAGGATGACGTAGGTGGTCACCTGGCCCGGGCCGAAGCACTCGACCGCCCGCTCCCACGCCCGGAAGTAGCCCTCGATCCCGGTGCGGGCCTTGGCCGGGGCGATGCGGGCGAGCACGGCCGGGTCGAACGTCTCCACGTGGATGCCCACGGTGTCGGCGCCCATGTCCCGCACCTGATTGATGGTGTCGAGCTCGTCGGGCGGCTCGAACTGGACCTCGACGGGCAGCCCGGCCGCCTCCTTCACCGCCGCCGCGCACCGCCCCACGTAGAGGGCGCCCTTGTCCGGAGCCCGGGTGCTGCCGGTGGTGAGGGTGGCGTCGACCACGCCGTCCAGCTCCTTGGCCGCCACCGCCACCTCGGCCAGCTGCTCGGGCTGCTTGCGGGCGATGGTCTTGCCCGCCTGGAGCGACACCTCGATGCCGCAGAACGCGCACTGGTCGTCGTTGCCCCAGTAGGCGCACGTCTGGAGCACGGTGCTGGCCAGGGAATCGAGGTGGAGGAGGGCGATCTTCCAGTACGGGATGCCGTCGGCCGTCTCCAGGTCGTAGAAGCGGGGGCGGGGCGACGAGCGCACGGTGGCCCGCCGGCGACCGTCCTCGTACAGGCCGAACCCCTCGTCCTCGGGATGGAGCTCGAAGGGCGAGGTGGCGGCCCGCCCCTGGTCGGTGTCGAGGGTGAGGGCGACGCCGTCGACCCACACCATCCCCACGTCGGACGGGCCCGCTCCCCCGGTACGCCCGGCGACCGGGGCCGGCGTGCGCAGGCCTTGGGCCTGGAGGCGGAGGACCAGATCGGCCAGATCAGTGGACTGCACGGGTTCGGTCATCTGGGCGCTCCCCGGACCTGCATGGCGTGTCGTACAGGCAACACGGCCATTTACTATACGAAACGTTCGGTGCTGTCAATGAGGTCGGTCACCTTGGCGTCGCGCTCCGCGGCCGTGGCGTACCGGCCCTCGTCGCCCAGCCACTCGGGAGCAGCGACCAGGGCCCCGGTGGCCAGGTCGATGGCGACGGGCCGGGCCACGAACACGGGGGCGCCCGACTCGGGGTCCATGTCCACGTCTGTCCCCACCCCCACGCCGCTGTGCACGTGGACGATGAGGCGGATGCCCGCCGATCCGATGCCGCCCGGCAAGGTGCGCGGTTCGATGGTGGCCCACGCCTCCCCCGCCTCCCTCGCGGTCGCCAACACCGCCAAGCGGCGGGCCGATTCCGCCTGCCCCTGCAGCTCGCGGTGGCGGATGGCGCAGGCCGCGGCGAGAGCCACCCGGCCGGGGACGACGCCGTCGGGCACGTCGCCGCGGTGGAAGACGGCGAGCAGGGCGTCGTCGTCGGCAGCCGCCTCCCGGAGCCACGCCACCAGCCCGCCGACCTGGCGCACGACGTCCTCGTAGAGGGACGGATCGGCCATCAGGGGCCGGTACAGCTCGTCCTCGGCCCGTGACCAACTGGCGATGGTGGCGGCTCGAGCCGCGTCGTCCGGTCCCATGATCAACCCTTGTCCGCGTCTGACGTGCTCTTTACTATCCTAGATGGACCATCCACCATCCGACAGAGCGAAACCAGGCAGGCGTGGAACGCACCGCAGTGATTGCCCTGGGCGGCAACGCCCTTACCCGCGAAGGCCAATCCGGACGTTACGACGAGCAATTCGCCAACGCCAGGGAGATGGCCAAGGCGGTGGCCGCCCTCATCGGTGAGGGCTGGCGCGCCGTGGTGGTCCACGGCAACGGCCCCCAGGTCGGGAACCTGGCCATGCAGGCCGAGCGAGCAGCCGAACTGGTGCCCGCCCAGCCGCTCTTCGCCCTCGACGCCATGACCCAGGGCCAGCTCGGTTCGATGATCGCCCTGGCCCTCATGGAGCAGTGCCGCACCCTGGTGGCAGGCGTGGTCAGCCTGGTGACGCACGTGGTGGTGCGGCCCGACGACCCCGCCTTCGGCCACCCCACCAAGCCCATCGGCCCCTTCTTCGACGCCGAGCGAGCCGAGCGCCTGGCCCAGGAGGGCGTGGTCATGGTGGAGGACGCGGGCCGCGGCTACCGGCACGTGGTGGCGTCGCCCCTCCCCGTGGCCGTGCTGGAGGCCGACGCCGTGCGGGTGTTGGTGGAGCAGGGGTATCTGGTGGTGGCGTGCGGCGGCGGCGGGGTGCCGGTGACACCGGAGCCCGACGGGCCCGGCTACCGCGGGGTGGAAGCAGTGATCGACAAGGACCACGCCGCCCAGCGCCTGGCCACCACCATCGGGGCGGACGCCTTGGTGCTCGTCACCGGCGTGCCCTGCGTGCAGCTGGACTTCGGCACGCCCCGAGCCCGATCGGCGACCCTGCTCACCGCCGGCGAGGCCCGGCGCCACCTGGCCGACGGCCAGTTCCCGGCCGGGAGCATGGGGCCCAAGATCGAAGCGTCGGTGCGGTTCCTGGACGAGGGCGGGACGGTCGCCGTGATCACCACCCCCGAACTGGTGCAGGCCACGCTGTCCGGCACGGGCGAGGGCGGGGGCACCCGCATCATCCCGGGAGAGGCGGCCTGAATGCCGACCCACAGAGCGATATCCCACAAGGACACGTACCTCGACTCCGTCCTCCTCCTGGCCGCCACCCGGGCCATGCTCCAGACCGAGGGCGTGGACTGGGCCACCGCAGTGATGGCCACCCCCGCCAACGTCGATGCCCTCCGAGCCCAGGGGATCGACGACGGGTGGCTGGACCAGGCCTCGGCCAACGACTTGGTGCTGGCCGCCCAAGGGGCGGACGACGACGCCGTGGTGGCCGGGGTCGAGGCCGGGGAGCGGGCGCTGTTCGAGGCCCGGCCCGCGGCTGGAGGCGGCGGGGCGGGCGAAGCGGCGCCGGCCCGCACGCTGGACGAGGCGGTCGCACGCCTGCCCGGCGCCAACGTGGCCATCGTCTCCGTGCCCGGCCCCTTCGCCGCCCTGGAGGCCCACAAGGCCATCGGCGCCGGGCTGCACGTGCTCCTCTTCAGTGACAACGTGCCCGTGGAAGAAGAGGTGGAGCTGAAGGAGCGGGCCGTGCGCCTGGGCCGCCTGGTGATGGGGCCGGGCGCGGGGACGGCCGTGCTGGGCGGCTGCGGCCTGGGGTTCGCCAACGTGGTGCGTCGGGGCCGGGTGGGCGTGGTGGCGGCCGCGGGCACGGGCGCCCAGGAGGTCATGAGCCTGCTCGACCAGTGGGGCGCGGGCGTGTCGCAGGTGATCGGCGTGGGCGGACGCGACCTGTCCGAGGCCGTGGGCGGGCGCATGGCCGCCGCCGCCGTGCAGGCCCTGGACGAGGACCCGGGCACCGACGTCATCCTGCTGGTGTCCAAGCCCCCGTCGCCCGAGGTGGCCGAGCGCGTGGTGGCCGCCGCCACCCGGACCCCGGTGGTGTCGGCCCTCATCGGCGTGGACACCCTCGAAGGGGGTGCGACAGCCACGCTCACCGCCTTGGGCATGCCCGTGCCCGACCTGGTGGCGGGCCTGGCCGATGCCGTGGAGCGGGCCGCCGCCCGCCTGGCGCCGGAGCGCACGCTGGTGCACGGCCTCTACTCGGGCGGCACCCTCTGCTACGAGGCCCTGGGCTTGCTGGGCACGGTGCTGGGCACCCCGGTCTGGTCCAACATCCCGCTGGACAAGCGCTATCGCGTGCCCGCCCCGCCCGGGTCGCACGTGTGCCTCGACCTGGGTGAGGAGGAGTACACGCAGGGCCGGCCCCACCCCATGATCGACCCCGAGGCCCGGCTCGAGCTGCTGGAGGAGGCCGGCCGGCAGCCCGACGTGGCCGCCATCCTCCTCGACGTGGTGCTGGGCTACGGCGCCCACCCCGACCCGGCGGGCACGCTGGCCCCCCGATGCGCCGAGATCATCGGGGCCGGCGGTCCCGCGGTGGTGGCGTACGTGCTGGGCACCGAGGGCGACCCCCAGGGGCTCGACGCCCAGCGCCGCACGTTGCAGGAGGCCGGGTGCGTGGTCGCCCCCACCGGGGCGAGGGCTGCCCTCGCGGCCGCGGCCGTGGCCCTGCGTCAGCCCGCCCTGGTCAAGGTGCTGCCGTGACCCGTCTGGCACTGGTGACGTACTCGACCAAGCCGCGGGGCGGGGTGGTGCACACCCTGGCGCTGGCCGAGGCGCTGGCCGACCGGGGCGCGGACGTGGCGGTGATCGCGCTGGCGGAAGAGGGCGCCGGCTTCCACCGGCCCGTGCGGGTGCCGTGCCACTTCGTGCCCGCCCCGCCTCCGGCGCCCACGCTGGAGGAGCGGGTCTTCAACTCGCTCGATGCCCTGGCCCACGGCCTGGAGGCGCTCGGTCCCGACCTGCCGCCCCTCCTGCACACGCAGGACTGCATCGCCGCCCGGGCCGCCTGCCGGGTGCGCGACGCGGGGGCGCCCATCACCGTCGTGCGCACCGTCCACCACGTGGACGACTTCACCACGCCGGCCCTGGTCGAGTGCCAGCGCCTCGCCATCCTCGTGCCCGACCGGGTGCTGGTGGTGTCCCGCATGTGGCAGCGCATCCTCATGGCCGACTACGGGGTGGCGGCCGACGTGGTGCCCAACGGCGTGGACCTCCCCCGCTTCGCCGCCCGGCCCGACCCCGGCACCATCGCCGAACTGCGCCAGCGGGTAGGAGCGACCGAGCGGCCCCTGGTGCTCACCGTCGGGGGCATCGAGCCCCGCAAGGGCAGCGACCACTTGGTGCGAGGCTTCGCCGCCCTGGGCGGGCGCCTGCCCGTGCCCCCCGTGCTCGCCGTCGTGGGCGGCCACTCGTTCCAGGACCACGGCGCCTATCGCGAGGCCGTGCTCGGCAGCCTGTCCGGGCTGGGCCTGGAGCTGGGCGAGGACGTGGTGCTGGTGGGCACCGTGCCCGACGACGAGCTACCTGCCTGGTACCACGCGGCCGACGCCTTCGCCTTCCCGTCCGTCAACGAGGGATGGGGCCTGGCCGTGCTGGAGGCCATGGCCGCCGGCCTGCCCGTGGTCGCCACCGACATCCCCGTCTTCCGGGAGTACCTGACGCCCGGGCAGGACGCCCTGCTCGTCCCGCCGGGTGACGACGACGCGCTGGCTGTCGCCCTCGCCACCGTGCTGGAGGACGGGGCCACCCGGGACCGGCTGGTGGATGCCGGCCGCGAGGTCGCCGCCGCCTACGGGTGGGAAGCCAGCGCCGAGCGCCACCTGGCCATCTACAAAGAGCTCGCCTGACGGATTGGCCCGGCGCCTCCCCCGTGAGGGGGAGGCCGGTGCGACGCTCCGCTCGTACCGTCGGGGCCATGTTGCACGAGACGGCGGCCGAACTGGTGTCACCGGGCAAGGGCATCCTGGCCGCCGACGAGAGCGTGGCGACCATCTCGGCCCGCTTCGCCGCCCTGGACATCGCCTCGACCGAGGAGTCCCGGCGCCGGTACCGGGAGCTGCTCCTGAGCGCGCCCGGGATCGAGCAGTACGTGAGCGGCGTGATCCTCTACGACGAAACGATCAGGCAACGGGCCCGGGACGGGCGCCCCTTCCCCGAGGTCCTCGCCGAACGGGGGATCCTCACCGGCATCAAGGTCGACACCGGGGCCAAGTCCCTGGCCGGGTGGCCGGGCGAGACGGTGACCGAAGGACTGGACGGGCTGCGCGAGCGGCTGACCGAGTACCGCTCGCTCGGCGCTCGCTTCGCCAAGTGGCGGGCCGTGTTCACCATCGGCGACGGCCTCCCCAGCGACGCGTGCACGGTCGCCAACGCCCACGCCCTGGCCCGCTACGCGGCCTTGTGCCAGGAGGGCGGGCTCGTCCCCATCGTGGAGCCCGAGGTGCTGCTCGCCGGTGATCACGACCTGGCCCGGTGCGGCCGGGTGACAACGGGCGTGCTCACCGCCGTGTTCGGCGAGTTGGCCCGCTTCGGCGTGGACCTGGCCGGGATGGTGCTCAAGCCGTCGATGGTGGTGCCCGGGACCGTGCACGAGGTGCCGGTCGACGAGGTAGCCGAAGCGACCATCGCCTGCCTGACCGGGACCGTGCCCGCGGCCGTGCCCGGCATCGCCTTCCTCTCCGGGGGCCAGGGCGCGGCGCTGGCCATCGCCCACCTCGAAGCCATGTGCCAACGAGGCCCACATCCCTGGGCGCTCACCTTCTCGTTCGGGCGGGCCCTGCAGGACGCCGCCCTGGGCCGGTGGGCGGGCGACAGCGTGGCCGTGCCCGCGGCCCAGGCCGCGCTGCTGGCGGACGCCCGCGCTGCGAGCGCCGCGACCATGTCGCGGTGCGCGGCGTAGCGCTCCGACGCAGACTGGGGGGATGCAGGAGGCCACACCCGCCAGGGAGCGTGCGGCAGGCCACGCCGTGCACCTGTTCGGGCCCTTCGCCGTCACCGTCGGGGGCGAGCGGGTGGACATCCCCGCGGGGCGGGCGGCCGAACTGCTGCAGTTGCTCGCCATCCACCGGGGCCGGCTGGTGTCGACCGACCGCATCATCGACGCCCTGTGGGACGAGCCCCCGCCCTCCGCCCTGCACGGCATCGCCTCGCTGGTGAGCCGGTTGCGCCGGGTCCTGGGCCGGGACGTCATCGAGGGCGACCGGGGCGGGTACCGCCTGCGAGCCGACGTGGCCACCGACCTGGCCGAGGTCGAGGAGCTGGTGGCCGTGGCCAACGGCCAGTTGCGGGCCGGCGCCCCCGCCCCGGCCGTGGCCCGGGTGGAGCGGGCCCTGGCCCTGCTCGATCGCGGCGAGTTCATCGAGGGGTCGCCCTACGCAGCGTGGGCAGAGGGGCCGCGGCGGTCGGTGGCTCGCACCCGCCGCCAGGCCCGGGAAATCGGCTGGGTGGCGGCCGCCCACTTCGGCGACCACTCGCTGGCCGCCCACCTGGCCGAGCAGGCCCTGCTGGAGGACGAGCTGGACGAGGGCGCGGCGCTGGCGGCCATGTCCGCGTGGAGCATGCTCGGCCAACCGGGCCGGGCCGAGGTCGTGTACCAGCGGTTGGCCGCCGCCCTCGACAGCTCGCTGCAGGTGGCACCCAGCGAGGAGGTCCGGCGCCGGCGGGACGCCGCCCTGGCCGCCCACCAGCCCGAGCCCGAGGCGGTGTTCGGGCGCCACGAGCCACCCCCGCCGCCGGTCGGGCGCGCCGCCCAGCTGGCCGCCTTGCGATCGGCGTGGGCCGCGGCCCAGCACGGGTGCCGGGTGGTGGTCGTGCGAGGGGTGGCGGGGTCGGGCAAGACCCACCTCGTCGACTCGCTGGTGGGTGAGATCGAACAACAGGGTGGGCGGGTGCTGCGAGCCGTGGGCCAGGGCTCGGAACGGTCGGTGTTCCTCCACCCGCTGCTCGATGCCATCGGCGCCTACCTCCGGGCTCTCCCCGTCGAGGCCCGGGCCGCGTTGGCCACCGGGTGGGAGGGGCCCCTGCACGACCTGCTCCCCGACGAAGTGCCCGAGCCCGGCAACTACCAGCGGGCCTCGCCCGAGATCGAGCACCGCCAGGCCCTCGAAGCGGTGGCCGTGGTGCTGGAGCGCCTGGCCCGCAGCCAGCCCACCGTCCTCGTGGTCGAGCACCTGCGCCACGCCGGAGGTTCGGCCCTCGAAGCCATCGACTTGGTGCGGTCCCGGCCCGGCCGCCAGGCCCTCCTCATCGTCGCCACCGCCCGGCCCGAGGAGGTGCGGGCGTCGCACGTGCTGGCCCAGATCGACGCCACCGTCGACGTCGGTCCCCTCGACCTGGCCGCCACCCAGCAGCTGGCCTTGGACAACGGCGTCCCCGAGCTGGCCGCCACCATCCACGAGGCCACGGGCGGCGATCCCCTCTTCGTGACCGAGGCGCTGCGCCTGGCCCTCGACGCCGGGGCCCAGGCGGCCGTCACCGCCCTGGCCGGCGAGCTGTCCGGCGTGGTCCTGGAGCGCACGGCCCGGTGCGGCGCCCAGGCCGACGAGCTGCTGCGCATGGCCGCCATCTTCGGCACCGTCTTCGACCTCGACGCCGTGGCCGCCTTGGCCGGGATGACGCCGGAGGTCGCCGCCCACCTGGCCGAGCGCGCCCTGGTGGCCGGGCTGGTGGTGGTCCGCCAGGACCGGTTCGCCTTCGCCAGCAGCGTCATCCGGGACGTGCTGTACGAGGCCACGCCCGCGCCCATCCGGGTGAGCCGGCACCGCCGGGTGGCCGCCCTGCCCGGCACCACGCCGGAGTTCCGGGCCCACCATCTCGACGCCGCCGGCGACTGGGACGGGGCCGCCGACGCCTGGGCGGAGGCGGCCGAGCTGGCCCGCCGTCGCTTCGCCAACCGGGACGCCGACCGGCTGCTGGAGTCGGCCGTGGCCTCAGCCGACCGGGCGGGTGACGACCACCGGGTGGCCGACCTCCTGCTGTTCCGGGCGGCCGTGCGCGTGGACCTGGCCCACTACGCCGACGCTCGGTCCGACTTGGAGGCCGCCCTCGAGCGCAACCGCCTGCTGGGTGACGAGGAGTTGGAGGCGCGTGCCCTCACCGGCCTGGGCTGGACGGCCTATTACGCCCGAGACGCCGAGGGCGCGGCAGGCTACGCCGAACGGGTCACCCTCCTGGCCGAGCACGCCGCCCAGTTGCCCCGGGCCCTGCCCAACGCCCTGGCCCTGCTGGGCCGGGTCCGCCACTGGGCGGGCGACATCGACGGCGCCGCGGCCGCCTACCGCCAGGCCCTGGATGGCGACGGGGACGCCACCACGGAGGCGTCGGCCCTCAGCTGCCTGGGCGCCCTGCTGGAGCACGGCGACCGCTACACCGAGGCCATCGAGGTGCTGGGCCGGGCCATCGCCGCGGCCGATGCCATCCAGTCGTCACGGTCGCTGCTGCGGGCGCTGTTCTTCGCCGGCCTGGCCCGGGCCAACGCCGGCGACCTGGCCGGCGCCCTGCGCGTCCTCCAACGCAAGCGGGCCATCCTCGACCGGTACGACCTGCGCTTCTACCGGGCCCGCACGTCCACCGTGCTGTCGTGGGTGTGGCGGGAGCTGGGCGACCTGCCCCGGGCCGCCGACTTCGCCGCCCAGGCCTTGGAGGAATCGCTGGCCGTCGACGCCGGGGCCGTGCAAACCGAGCAGGAGGTGCACGCTCACCAGGCCCTGGCCGAGTGCGCCCTGCTGGCCGGCGACCCGGGCGCGGCCGAGGCCGAGCTGGCCCTGGCCGAGACGGCGCTCGACGCCTGGCTGCCGTTCCGGTGGCGGGCCAACCTGCGCCAGATGGAGCTGCGCAGCCGCCTCGATCCCTCACTGGCCGAGGGGTTGCTGGACGAGGCCAGGGTGCGGTCGTCGGGCAAGTACGAGGCGTTGGCCCTGGCCCGCCTGGGCCGGTCCGACCTGGCCGTGCCCCTGGCCCAACAGACGGGGTCGATCCTCCTGGTGGCCCAGGTGGCGCCGCCCGAGCGCGCCCAGGCCGCGGTCACGACGCTGGCCGGGCGCCTTCCGCCGGAGCTGCGAGACGGGTTCCTGCGCCACGGGGCGGCCGCGGCCGAGCGCCTGCTGTAGCCTGCGGCGTGCAGACGTGCGTCAGGGGGTGAAGCACGACTGCACGGGGGCGGGTCAGAGGGGCCGCAGCGCCAACCACACGGCCCGCACCGGCTTGCTCGTGTCGTTGCGCCAGCGGTGGGGCCGGTCGGTGCGCCAGTGCAGCGAGTCGCCCTCTCCCAACCGGTACGTCTCGCCGTCCACGTCGATCTCGAACTGGCCGTCGAGCACCAGCACCAGCTCCTCGCCCGGGTGCTCCATGGGCTTCTTGCCGCTGTTGGCACTGGACTCCACCGTGGCCACGGCGCCGGCCAGGAAGAAGCGGCCATAGGGCCCGGAGAAGCCGGCCAGGTCGATGCCCTGGTGCGACGTGTAGACGTTGCGCCGGCTGGACGGCGTGGTGAAGGCCACCGGCCGGTTGTCGAGCTGGTCCTCCTCCACGAAGTACGACACGGGCCGGTTGAGCGCCCCGGCCAGCTTGAGGAGCGTGGTGATGGTGGGCACCATCCCGTTGCGCTCGATCTTGTGGATGGCGGCGGCGGACACGTCCGAGCGCTCGGCCAGCTGCTGCAGTGACAGCCCTCGCTGGGCCCGTAGCTCGCGCAGCTTGGGACCGATGGAGCTGACGATCTCCTCGAGACCGGAGGCGGCCGAGCCCGCGCCGTCGTCAGGCGCCTCAGCCGCCAGTTCGTCAGGTTCGGCCGGGGTCGACCGCACAGATTTCCGAGACGCCATTTTCACCAAACCCTTGACTCGGCCATCGGCTGCGTCGTAGGAAAGTAGAGAACTCGTACCGCATAGTGAATGGCCGGACCAGAGGCCCGCCCCCCGGGAGGGGACAGGAAATGTCTTCGAGGACAGTAGTCGTCGGTGGTGGGGCAGCAGGGATCGGCGCGGCCGGCGCGGCCAAGGGCACCGACCCGGCGGGCGAGGTGGTGGTCTTCACCGAGTACGAGGACGCGGCCTACAGCCCCTGCGGCATCCCCTACGTGCACGGTAAGGAGATCCCCGACTTCGAGTCGCTCTTCCTGGCCAGCAAGCAGGCCTACGTCGACCAGGGCATCGACATCCGGTACGAGAGCAGGGTCACCGGGTTCGACGCGAAGGCCGGCCATGTCGACGTCGACGGGCTCGGGCCCGTGAGCTACGACCGGCTGATCGTCGCCACCGGCTTCGACTACGCCGACCCGGGCGTGCCCGGCTCCGACCTCGGTGGCCTCTACTACGTCAAGAACATCCGCCGGGCCATGGAGTGGGACAAGGTCCTGGACACGGTGAAGGTCGCCGTGGTCGTGGAGGCCACGCCCCTGGGCCTGGAGATGGTGACAGCCCTGGCCCACCGGGGCATCGAGACCCACCTCATCGACCCCCGGCCCTGGGCCCTGGCCGACGTGGCCGACCCCGACATCGCCGCTCCCGTGGAGGAGTCGTGGGCGGAGATGGGCGTGAAGATGCACTTCAACACCACGTTGGAGGCCTTCGTCGGCGACGAGGCCGGGCACATCCGGGCCGTCCGCACGTCTGAGGGCGAGTTGCCCGCCGACCTGGCCGTGGTCTGCACCAAGAAGGTGCCCAACAACCGCCTGGCCAAGGAGGCGGGCCTGGCCATCGGGTCCACCGGGGGCGTGGTCGTGGACCAGCGCATGGCCACGTCGGTCACCGGCGTGTACGCGGCGGGCGACTGCGTGGAGCTGCCCCACGGCGTGACCAACGTCCCCGTGCAGGGCCTGTCGGGCAGCCACGCCTACGCCCAGGGGAAGGTGGCGGGCACCAACGCCGCTGGTGGCCATCGCCTGTACCAACCGGTGTACGTGCCCTGGGGCATGGTGGCGGGCAAGTGGATGATCGGCGGCGTCTCCTTCGGCGAGACGCTGGCCAC
>Ga0070741_10006290_pt1 | contig 25635 bp, 26 predicted proteins | sample Coa_R1_4_FD_66440 | JGI IMG/M metagenome (GOLD analysis project Ga0070741, IMG submission 66440) | Surface soil microbial communities from Centralia Pennsylvania, which are recovering from an underground coalmine fire - Coalmine... | ecosystem: Environmental > Terrestrial > Soil > Unclassified ... | reverse complement strand
TCCTCTCCAGTACGTCGTGCAAGGACTTGCTGTTGAGGTTGATGCGGTGGTCGTCGCGAGTGGGGGACCTCAGACCGTCAAGCCCTCACCCGTACACCACGTCAGGGGACGCAACTTCGGAGCGATGGCGGCGAGAATGGCGTAGGTAGGCGACCGCTCGGTATCGGCGGCGGGAGCGTTCCCGGGCGGCTTGTTGGGCGGCGCGCTCCCAACCCCGGCGACCTCCTCAGCCATTCCCGAGCCGTGGCGACGTCGACTCCCGCCCGGTAAGGACGGCGGCAATAGGTTTGTCCCGACGATGGCGGTTGGGAATCATCGGAGCGATGCTGTCGATGAGGGAGGCGAAGCATTGGAAGCGTCAGGCGAGTCAGAACGGCGGGCGACAGCCGAGCGCGAGGCTCTTGGCACGCCCGTGCGGCCGCGAAGCAAATCCGATTTCGACAGCAGCTACGCGGGCCAACCGCCCTGGGATATCGGGCGACCGCAGGCAGCCTTCGCGGGCCTTGCCGCCGTGGGGGGTCTCATCGGCCGTGTGCTTGACGTCGGCTGCGGCACCGGCGAGCACGCTCTCCTGGCGGCGTCCGCCGGTTACGAGGCTACGGGAATCGACTTGGCATCGGCGGCGATCGAGCGCGCCAACCAGAAGGCTTACGATCGAGGGCTGAATGCCAGGTTCCTCGTCCACGATGCGCTGGACCTCGTCTCGCTCGATGGCCCGTTCGACACAGTGCTCGATTCCGGCCTGTTCCATGTGCTCTCGGATGACGATCGGGTCCGGTACGTAGAACAGCTTCGCTCGGTCGTTGTCAGCGGCGGTCGCTGCTACATACTTGTCTTCAGCGACCGGCAGTCAGGCGACTGGGGGCCTCGCCGGGTCACGGAGCGCGAGCTGCGGGACTGCTTCGCTGATGGCTGGCGGGTCGAGTCGGTGGCGTCGTCGGCGTATGAGGTCACCCTTCACCCCGGACACGCCGAAGCGTGGCTCGCGACGGTGTTCCGCACTTGACGGTCACCGCCGAGGGCAACGAGAGCGCGGACCACGCCCGGCGTGCCGGCTCTGGGGGACTAGGTGGCGACGACGCTGCCGGGACACCGCCTAGGACGCTAGGCGACCACCCTCCAGGTGCCGATGCCGGGCGATGGCGGCGAGAGTGGCGTAGGTAGGTGACCGCTCGGTATCGGCGGCGGGAGCGTTACCGGGCGGTTGTTGAACGCCGCGCTCCCAACCCTGGCGACCTGCTCCCGGCATTCCAATAGTCCCCGGGCCGCGGAGTTGCCGTCGCGTCGACGGCGTTCCCGGGCGGTGCGCTGCGGCCTCGTCGCTGTAGTCGAAGGACCGGCTACGGGGGCAGCGTCGTCTGAACTACGACGGGGTGAGTTGGGGATCTCGAGCGGCCTGCAGGCCGCCATGGGAGGATGACGCGGTGGGGGCGCCTGAGGGGACGGTGACGTTCCTGTTCACCGATATCGAGGGGTCTACCCAGCTGTGGGAGACGGCGCCCGAGGCGATGCGGGTGTCGCTCGCGGTGCATGACGCGCTGATGCGGCAAACCATCGATGCTCACGCGGGCTACGTGTTCTCGACTGGCGGGGATGGGTTCGCCGTGGCTTTTGGACGGGCGGCCGATGCTGTGGCAGCAGCCCGCGATGCGCAGCTGGCACTTGTGGGAGAACGGTGGCCGGGCGGTGCGGAGATCCGCGTGCGGATGGGCGTACATACCGGAGAGGCGACGGAGCGGGACGGCGACTACTTCGGGTCGGCTGTCAACCGGGCGGCGCGCTTGATGGCCGCGGGGCACGGCGGTCAGGTACTCATATCGGCAGCGACCGCAGCGGTCCTCGGTGAAGAGGGCCTCACCGACCTTGGCGAACACCGCTTGCGGGACCTTGCTGAGCGTCAGCGGGTGTTCCAGTGGGGGGACGCGAGGTTCCCGCCGTTGCGCTCGCTCGACGCTGCGCTCACGAACCTCCCGGTCCAGCCGACGTCGCTCGTGGGCCGCCAAGCGCTCATCGCCGAGGTCGCCAGTCTCGTCGAGTCATTCCCGCTGGTCACGCTCACCGGTGCGGGGGGAGTGGGCAAGACGAGGCTCGCGCTGAGGTCGGCGCCGAGGTGCTACCTCGCTTCACCGACGGCGTTTGGCTCGTTGATCTGGCTCCCATCGCACATGACGAGCTCGTCCTGCAGGCCGTAGCTGACGTGCTCGGGATACCGGGCCAGACAGCGGAGCCGCTTATCACGACGCTCGTATCGCGGCTGCGCGCAAAGTGCATGGTGCTGATCGTCGACAATTGCGAGCATGTGCTCGGCCCGGTGGCCCGGTTGGCACAACGGTTGAGCACCAACGCCCGTGACATCCACCTCCTGGCGACGAGCCGCGAAGGGCTGGGGGTCGCCGGCGAGCGGGTACGGCCCGTGCCACCGCTTACGGAGGCGACTGAGGCCGTCGAGCTATTCCTCGAGCGTGCCAGGAGCGCGGGTGCCGACATCGGCCCACTGCAGGTCGGCGCAGTCCGCGAGGTCTGCGCCCGTCTTGACGGTCTGCCGCTGGCGATCGAGCTTGCCGCCGCCCGCGCCCGGACCCTGGCGCCGTCGCAGATCGCCGAACGCCTCGACCAGCGGTTCCGGATGCTCACGACGGGGGGCCGCGGAGCCGTCGCCCGGCATCGCACGTTGGAGGCGACGGTCACGTGGTCCTATGAGCTACTCGATGAGGTCGAGAAAGCCGTCTTCGCACGGCTTTCGACGATGGCCGGCGACTTCGACCCCGACGCGGCGGAGGCAATCGCGTCGGACGACGCAGTCGAGGGATGGGAGGTGCTCGACGCCGTGGGGCGGCTCGTGGACAAGTCGATGATCGGGACGGTCACTGCGCCCGATGGCACGGTCCGCTACCGCCTCCTGGAGACCCTCCGGCAGTTCGGTGCGGATCGGCTGGGCGAATCGCCGGGCGGCGCCGGCGTGCAGGACCGCTACGCGGGGTTCTGGCGGGACCGGGCGGTCGCCCTCGGGCGAGCAACCGGGGGCATCGACCAGGCCGCGGTACTGGACGCCGTCGAGGTTGATATCGACAACTACCGCGCCGCCTTCGCCCATGAGCTGACTTCCGCGCGGCCCGACGACGTCGCACCTGCGATCCTTGCTCTCGATGCGTACTGGCAGATCCGCCGGCCGCTCGAAGGGCTGCGGTGGCACGAGCAGCTCCTCGCCCACGATGACGTCGAACCCCGGCGGCGGCTGCGCGCCCTGTCACAGGCAGCGCAGTTGGCGTCGAACCTGGGAGACACGTTCGCCGCCGACCGCCATGCCAGCGACGCCGTTAAGCACGCGGCAGCGCTCGGCGTGGACCCGCCATGGCCCGCGCTGTACGCGCTGATGATGGTCGCCGGGCTACGTCACGATCCCGACGGCTACCGGACCTGGTGGGAACAGATGGACGCGGCGGCGTCAAGGTCCGGGCGGGTGTACACGCAGCTGCTCACCGCGTCGATGCGCTCGCATGAGACGTCGGACCTTGACGATGTGGCCGAGGCGGCTCGGTTCCACGAGCAGCTGCTTGCCCGCGTGCTCGCGCACGGCGACCCCCTTTTGGTGGCGACCGAGGCGGTGGCGTTCGGGATCGTGCTGTGGCGGCTCGGTAACTATTCGCGGGCGCGCACGATCGCAGATATCGGCCTGGCGCAGCCGGAGGCCGCTGGGCCGATGGTCAAAGCGGGTGCGCTCTTCGTCGCCTCGGTCGCGTCGGCGATGCTGGGAGACCACGTCGATGCGGCCACCACGCTGTCGCAAGCCGTGCAGATCAGCAGGGACCATAGCATCACACAACGTGTCGTTGAGGCGTCCTTCCTTGCGGCAGCGCTTGTCGCCGACTGCGGGGAGATCGAAACGGCAGCAACGCTCCTCGCCGCCGCTGGACGTCACGCCGAGACGATGGGCGTCGTCGGCCAGCACTTCTTCTACGAACGCAGGATGGCGGCGCAGGTCCTCGTCGCCTCATACGACGAGGACCTCTCAGCGGCCCAGACGATAGGCGCGGCGATGGCGGTCGACGACCTCGTGGACTTCATGCTTGGCACACTCGCGGCCATCGCCGGCAGCTAACACCTCGCGCTCCTGCAGTCCTTCGCGGGCGATATTCGCAGAGCAACCTCGCCGTCCCCCGGCAACGTCGCGGCCGCGTGCTGCGTGGCACAGCCGCCAAGGCCCGACCGCGTGCTTTGAACGACAATGGTGCCGGGGTCCTTCTCGGGATGAGGAGTTCCCCCTGCAGCAGCTCCTCCAGGCCGAGCAATCGCCACGCATACCCGGCGCTGTGGCGGCTACCCGCCTTCGGTGATGCGGATGATCGTCTTGCCGGGGGTGCGCTGGTCGGGGGCGAACGCGGCGGGCGCTTCGGCGAGCGGCCGTACTGCCCCGACGATGGGCTTGAGCCGTCCGTCCCTGAGCCGCTGTGCGAGGTTCGCCAGCTGTGAGCGGTCGGCTTCGACGACGAAGAATATGGCCCGCCCGCCCTTGGGCTGGACCGGCGGGACACTGACGGTGGTGACGAGGGTGCCGCCGGCGCGCACGAGCGCAGTCGATCGGTCGAGGATCTCGCCGCCGATCACGTCGAGGACCACGTCGACCTCGCCCGCGTCTTCGAGCTTGTCGGCTTGCAGGTCCAAAAAGGTGTTCACTCCCAGACCGAGGGCGGTGTCGCGGTCCGCGGCCCGGCCGGTGCCGATCACTCGGGCTCCTACCTCGCGGGCGAGTTGCACGGCGATCGAACCGACACCGCCTGCGGCGCCGTGGATCAGAGCAGTCTGGCCTGTGGTGAGGCGGGCGTGGTCGATCAGCGCCTGCCATGCGGTCAGACCGGAGATGGGCAGAGCGGCGGCCACGGCGTGGTCGACGTCGGCCGGAAGTGGAGCGAGGTTGCGGGCCTCCACCGCGGTGTACTCGGCGAGGGAGCCGTTGCGGGCCCAGGGGACCATTCCGAACACCCGCTGGCCGACGGTGAGGCCGGTGGTTCCGTGACCCAACTCGACGACGACTCCAGACAGGTCATGGCCGGGCACGCTCGGCGTCCGGACCCGTCCGCTGCGGTCAGTCCATGTTGTCGGCCAGTCCAGTTCGCCGGGGGTGAACCCCGCGGCATGGACTCGCACGATGACATCGTTTTGGGCGGCGTGGGGGTAGGGCATGTCCGTCAGGGAGAGTCCACCGACGCCGGCATCGCGATCTCGAACGGTGATGGCTTGCATGACAGCTCCCTTCCCGTGGGGATCATCGCAGTGTCGCGAGAGGTCGAGGTCGACGCTAGGCCCGTTGCGTGATGGCTCGACGTCGCTCACGATGGCAGGGTGCGGGTTCGTGAAGGGGGCGGTAGGCCCACAACCGTCCGGTAATGTCCGAGCGCGATGGCGGGCGGGTGTCACGTCAGGAATGTGACTCAGGCTCCTGCACGGGAACGACTCGGATGCCGTTATCCACCGGGCTCACGAAGGTGGATCAGCCCTGCAGCCGTCGGCGTGAACCCGCAAGCGCCGAAGTAGAACGGAGCCAACTCCTCTCCGAAGTCGACGTGGACCCATTCGCACCCGGCAGCACGAGCCTGGTATACGGCGACATCGACGAGCCGCGTGCCGATCCCGCGATGTTGTGCTGAGCCGCGCGTCTTGGGATCGAGGAGGAAGGCGTGGTCGCAACCGTCCCAGGCCACGTTGACGAACCCGAAAAGCGCGCCGTCGGGGGCTCGCGCTGTGACCCAGCCAAGGCTGTGCTCACGAATGCGGTGCCACCAACCCGCAACCGCGTGGCCTCCGTGCGAGCGGACCAAGTCGACCATCTCCTCGTCAGTCAGGGGACCTCGCCACATGTACGACGGTGCCTCGACCATGTCATAGCGTGCACCACGCGGGAACCGGACGACCAGGGCGCGGCCCACAACGGCCATCGCGTTTGTCAGCCGGCTCCTGTAGTGGCGATGGACAGGACCGCGTCAACGACCTCAAAGAGCGGGCGGGCGCCATCCACGACGACGGCTCCGAAGCGCCTGTAGTCGTCCTCGGCGACGCGGTGCCACCCGAGCACCATGTCACGTTCGTGGTCAGAACGACCGAAGTCGTTCGAGGTCCGAGTGGCCAGCCGGTGGCGGAGCGTCCCCTCGTCGATCGCAAGGTAGATGGCGAGGCGGAAATGGCGCCACACCTCCGCCTCGTTCGACGTCGCGCCGCAAAGGAACACGGCGTGGTCGTGGGCCTGGGTGGCGAGTGCGGCTACTCGCTCGGGATCGAAGCGCCACTCGTAGCGGGCGAGGAACGCTGGCGTGCGGGCCGCGGCTGGCAGCCGTCCGATGACCTCACCGGTCGCGGTGTCCACCCAGACGGCGTTGTCGTCGTCGTCGCTGTCGTGGGCGTCGTAACCCCGTCGGCGTAGCTCGGCGCACACGGTCGACTTGCCCGCTCCGGAGATGCCCGTGACGAGGACCAACCCGGAGGGGGTAGCCACGGCGCGATCATTACCTACTCACTGGTCCGCGCGATGCCCTGTACCACCTCCGCACGCGTGGCGCGGTTGCTGCGCGACGGCGTCGTCGGTCAACGTCTACCGGTGGAATTCCAGCCGGTCGCCCCGACCCACGACGAGCGAGAGCTTCTCCTCCGGTTCCTCCACAGGCAACGGGAGGAGGTCGTCGCCACCGCGTCCGGGCTCGATGAGGCACAAGCTCGCTGGACCCCCGACGGTCGCCTGCTGCCGGTGATCGGGATCATCAACCATCTCACCCAGGTCGAGTGGCGGTGGGTCGATGGCCGCTACCTCGGGCTGCAGTTCCCCGCCCGGACCGATGAGTTCCATGCCGGCGCCGACCTGACCCTCGATGACGCTGTTGCTGCGTACTGGGCAAGGGAACGGCGGACCGAGGAGGTCGTCCGGTCCGCCCCGGACCTGGAGGTGGCGTGCCTCGGCAGTGAGGCCGGAGGCCCACCGGCGCACGTCCTGCTCGGGCTTGCCGCACCGATCGACCTGCGATGGGTCCTCCTCCACCTCATCGAGGAGACCGCTCACCACGCCGGCCACGCCGATTCGACCCGGGAACTCCTCGACGGCACCAAGACACGGGCATAGCTGCACCGAGCGGGGTCTACACGGGCAGTGCGGGCGCCTCGAGGCATGGGCGACGGGGATTCGCGGTTATGGCGTCTGCGTCGTGTCTGCCCGGCCGGCCACGCGCCAATGGTACGGGTGGGGTGTAACTGCCGGGTCACTGTTGTCGGGGTGGGCGGGACTGACGGATTGGCTGCCACCGGCGCCGCTTGACCAGCGCTTCACCGGCGGTTGACCGCCTCGGTTGACGCTGGGAGCCGAGCCCGCCGACCGGCGGGATAAGAGCTCAACCGGGCGGTCCCGACCGCTCGACAAGCGGGAAGGGGCGAACGCGCATGCGAACTCTGGCCTCGCGCGCCGTGGTTGCACTGGCGGCCGTCCTCGTGGCCACGGCTGGTCTCTGCCTGAGGCAGCCCATGCTCCCCTCCCACGCGGCCCAGACGCGGACGACCCCGGTCAGGGCGTCGGCACCGGCACTCGCTTCCGTCGTCCGAGCCACTCCGTCACCGGCGCCCGAAGGCACCCGGCCGCTCGTCCAGACCTCGATCCACTACGGGCCCGCGCCGTACCAGATGCTCGACCTGTACCTCCCTGACCCAGCCGAGCATCCCGGCCCGTCCCCGGTCATCGTCTTCCTCCACAGCGGTGGGTGGGTCGGCGGAACGCGGGCGAACGTCTCGGACATCGCGACTGCGCAGCTGTCCCGGGGGTACGCCGTCGCCAGCGCCGATTACCAGTTGGCGACCGTCAGCCCCACTGGTCAACGGTTGGCCGCGCTCCCCGGCGCGGTGCGGGACGTCGACCGCGCGGTCGCGTTCCTCAAGGCAGACGCTGGTCAATTCGGGCTCGACCCGTCGCGAGTGGTCCTCATGGGCACCTCGGCTGGCGGGCACTTGGCGGCACTGACCGGCGCCTCACAAGGGCGCCTCGAGCCCGGTGCGGCGGGGCAACGCGGCTCCCCCGACCGGTCAGTGGCCGCCATCGTCGACGTGTCGGGGATCACTGACCTGCCGACCTTCGAGGCCGCCGACCATCCCTGGGCGGCGCCGCTCACTGCTGACTTGCTCGGCTGCCCTCCGGCAGCGATCCACCACCTCACGTGCCCGCCGGACGCGCTGCTGGGTGCGTCGGTCGCTCCCTACGTGGACAGCACTGCTCCTCCCATCTTCATGGCCTACGGAGGACGCGACACGCTGGTAGTCGCCGCGACGCAGGCGCAGCCGCTGGCCCAGCTGTGGGTTCGCGCCCACGGTGGCAACAGGGCCTCGGCGTTCTACGACCTCATTCCTGATGCCGGCCACAACATCTCTGCCGCTCAGGTCGACATGCGCGGTCTCGACGAGTTCCTCGACCGGGCGACGGGTGGCGCGACGCTCGCCACCCGTCGCGTGGTGCTCTACGGCGATTCGCTGGCCTGGGAGGCGCGCGACCCATTCCAGAACGCGCTCCTGGCGGCCGGCGTCGGGCACGTAACGACCGAGACCTTCGGTGGGACAGCGATTTGTGACTGGCTCACCCGCATGCGCCAGGACGAGGTCGACACGCAGCCTGACGCTGTGGTTGTCGAATTCAGCGGCAATGCGTTGACGCCCTGCATGAAGGACCGGACTGGGCATGGCCTGACCGGCGAGGCATATTTCGAGAAGTACACCGAGGACACCAGGTCGGTGGTCCAGATCTTCGGGCCCACTCTCGTGTATTTCATCGGCGCCCCGATCAGCCGCCGGGCGGACGAGCTGGGCGACTCGACCGTCGAGCGGCTGGACGCCATCATTCGGGAGGTCGTCGCGAATCACCCGTCAGCGCGGTTCGTCGATGCCGGCGCCGCTGTGACCGACCACGGCCGCTGGCGGGCGACGCTGCCATGCCTCCCCGAGGAACCATGCGCGTCGGCAGGCCACCCCCCTCGGCAATCAGTGGACGAGGTCGTGAGGGCGCCGGACGGGGCCCACTTCTGTCCCGTCGCTCGCCCGGCCGTGGGAGGAGTGATCGGTGGCTGCCCCGTCTGGTCCAGCGGGGCGTACCGCTTCGGCACCGCGATGGCCGACCGGATCCCGCTCGACCTGTCCGAATTGAGCGCATGACGTCGCAGTTGTCCGTCCGCAGAGCGGTGACAGGGCCGCGCGACATACGATGGGCCGTCGTCACCACGGGCAGGGGCGGCGCACCTCGCGGCAAAAGGCGGCGAGCATGAAGGAGATAAATCTCGTCCTGGAGGGCGGTGGCGTTAAAGGGATCGCGCTCGCGGGCGCAATCGGCAAGCTGAATGACCGTGGATATCACGTCAAGCGTGTCGCCGGGGCGTCGGTGGGAGCGATCGTCGCAGCGCTGGTGGCCGCTGGCAAGGCAGGCGACATCGAGGATCTGATGCTGTCGTTCCCGTTCGCAGAGATGCGAAGCACGACAAGGCTCCGAGCCGCGTGGTCCCTCCTCGCGAGGGGCGGGAAGTACCCGTTGACACCGCTGCGCGACTGGGTGAATGCACAGCTTGACGGCATCACCTTCAGGTCGCTGAAGGACGATGGCGGCGGCAGCGCGCGCGCAGAGCGGTGCTACAAGCTCGTGGTCACCGTGACCGACATCACCCGTGGCGAGCTGGTGCACCTGCCCTGGGACTATGAACGCCTGTACGGCCTTGACCCCGATCGCCAGCTGGTAGCCGACGCCGTATGCGCCTCCGCGGCATTCCCGTTCTTCTTTGTTCCCGCGACGATCGAGGGCCGCGTCCACGGGGGCATACAACAGCCTTCAGGGCGAACGACATCGACCCTCATCGACGGTGGTGTGCTGTCGAACTTCCCGATCGAGGTCTTCCAGGAGCACGACCGGGGAAAGGGCGTCGAAAGCATTGGCATCAAGATCTTGCCGCACCTACCGACGCCCCCGGGAGATCGCTCGGTGGTGTGGACACCGAATACGCACCTTCGTCCCCTCCGGTTGGTGCAGCAGATGGTCGGCACGATGGTGGCCGGGCGCGACCAGGCCAGGCTCGACCTCCCGTCCGTCGCCAAGCGGGTCATCCCCATCGATACCAGCGCCGCCAGCATCCTCGACTTCGGCATCACGCGCGGGGAGAAGCTCGAGCTCTTCGATAACGGCCGACAGGCGACGGCCCTGTTCCTGGACACCTGGGGGCCGAGCCACCCGTGACTGCGGGCGGACACGGGCCGGCGATCGCACCGCCATCGACCAGATCGCGGGGGACGACGCCGATGACCGCGCTCGCCCGCGTCCGCCCAGGGAACCGCTGGCGCCTCAGGATGTGGCTGTTCCTCGGAAAGGTGGTCCCGAGCGCCGAGCTCGCTAACCTCAGCTTCATCCACGTCGCCAGCTGGTCGCTCGTCCGGCGCCGTTCGAGCCTTTGGGACGGTCACCTGCTCTTCATCTCGAACTTCAGCGGCGACAGCGATGAGTACATCGCCAACTTCGCTGACGTGGTCCCCACCCGCATCACCCGATCGTTCGGGTTGTGCGACGGGTTCCCGGGCGCGCAACCGTCGGTCGGCTTCATCGCCTTCGAGCGCAGTCACGACTTCCCGGCATCGGTGTACTACTCGGCGTTCCGCAACCAGACGGTGCGCGACATCGGGCTGTACCTCCGCGTCAACGCCCACGTCGACGCCCTGCAGAAAGCGGCCGACAGCGGGTCAGTAGACGGCTTCTGCGAGGCCTACAACGCCACGTTGGAGGAGGTCCATGAACGCGCGCCGCGCCGCATCACCGTGCGGCAACGGGTGTGGCTCGTCCTTGCCTCGTGGCGACCGGCGCGGCGGATGCATTCCGTCACTGCCATGCTGACGCTCAAGAAGGACGGTAGCGGGGCGGCCCTTGACGCGGCGACGGTCAGCGACGCACTCAGGGCCCTCGCAGAGGTAGTCACGGACGTCTTCGACAAGGTAGGCGGCACGCACTTCGCCCGCTTCGTGCAGCTTCCCGACGCCGCACCTGACTCGCTGCTGTTCTCGGCCCAGGTCGACGGGCGGCCAAAACCGTATGTCGCCCGTCTCTGCAAGGCGATCCTGGAGCGCCCGGAGTTGGCGGCGGTCTTCGCGCTCTGCGAAGGATGGCCGGGGGACCGCCCGCGCCGACTTGAGCGGTGGCTCCGGCAATTCATGGTGCCGGCGCAGCTGCTGATTGCCGGCAACCGACAGGCCAGCGTCGGCGAAATCCTGAGGGCGCGCGATCGCACCGTGGTCTTCTTGGAGTTCGCCGGGAAGCATCAGTCGTCACCCGGTCAACAACTGCTCGATGCATTCCGCGCTGAAGTGGAGTCACGCTAGATGCGACCCTTCGAGCCGAGCGACATCCAGGGCAACGTGGTGCGCGGGTACGACCTGCCGCACGCGTGCTATCTGCACGCGGCCGTGACAGGCTCGCCCGCCGACGCGGTCGCGCTGTTGCGACAGCTCGGCACGCATGTGACAACGGCCGCAGACCAGGCTGAGTGGCTCGCCCGCCGGCGCGCCACGGTCAACGTCTCGTTCACCAGCAAGGGCCTCGCGCAGTTCGGCCTCACCCCCGGCGAGGTTGGATCCTGGTTCCCGCCCGAGTTCGTCGCCGGCATGGCGTGCCGCTCCGAGACGGCGCTCGGGGATGCCGACCGCAATGTCCCCGCCTACTGGGAGTGGCAGAACTTCCGACCCGACCTCCTGATCACGGTCCACGCGCCTGACCCGGCGACCCTCGACCGTAAGGTCGCGGAGCTGTCGGACGCGACAGCCTCCGCCGGCGCCCACCTGGAGCTCCAGTACGCCAGCACGATCGAGTCGAAGCGGGGACGGTCGCGGCGCGAGCATTTCGGGTTCACCGACGGCATCTCGCAACCTCCGCTCGACACGGGGTCGCCCCTCACCGCCAACCCGATCGGTGGCCTGCCGCTCGCAGGCGGCGGGTGGGCACCCGTCCCAGCCGGCGAGTTCATCCTCGGCCTCCCCGACCTCGACGAAGACGAGCCCGCGCTGCCATGCCCTGCCCTGATGCACAACGGCACCTATCTCGTCTACCGGAAGATCGAACAGCACGTCGGCGCCTTCCAGGAGTGGGCACGCGCCGCTGGGGCATCGGCCGCCGGGCAGATGATCGATGCCGACCCGAGCGCCGCCGCCGAGATCATCATGGCGAAGCTGGTCGGGAGGCACAAGGACGGACGGCCGCTCGTGCCCGCTGCCTCGCCGCTCGGGTCTCTGCCGTCGAACAATTTCCGCTACGAGGACGACCCCTACGGTGTCCAATGCCCCCTTGGCAGCCATATCCGCCGGGCGAACCCGCGCGACGCGCTGGGGTTCGACGGAGCGCTGGTCAATCGCCATCGGCTCATTCGTCGGGGCATGCCGTACGGCACTCCATACGAGGAGGGCGCGGCGGATACGGACCGGGGCCTGATCTTCGTCGCCTACAGCGGGAGCATCGCCCGCCAGTTCGAGTTCATCCAGCGCGAATGGCTCAACGACGGGGACGTCCTCGGCATCGGGCACAACACCGACCCGATCGCCGGCACGAGCGCAGAGCCAGAACGGTTCCTGGTGCCCCAAGCGACGCGATCCGTGTTGTTCGACATTCGCGCCGATCGGCTATCCCAGTTCGTGCAGGTGCGGTGGGGCGAGTACTTCTTCCAGCCGGGGCTCGCCGGGCTGACATGGTTGTGCGAACGGGGTGACGAGGTCAGCCGCCACGGTTCTGGGTCCGGGAGTAGAGCCGATCACGAAACCGCCCAAAGCGCGACAGCCGCAGGTTCTCCGTGGTATGACCCGGGCGGAACCGGATGACGTCACCCGGCGGCGGGTACGGATGCAGGTCGTGCACTCGGCCAGCCAGGGACCACTCGTCGCGTGGGGCAGCGGCAAGGAGGTCGAGCGCTCCACCCCACCCCCGTAGGGCACTGACCGTCTCGACGTAGGCGTCTGCACCTTCCCCGAGGTGTGTTCCGGCCCCCAACTCCGCGCCGAACACGACCCGCTGGTCATACGGCGGTTGGCCGACGTGGTACGACATGGCGGTCGAGAAGAGCAGGCGGTCGGCGTGCACCCGCACCGCCGGCACAAGGCGGAACGCGCGTGCCCGGTGGACCGCGAAGAACAGGAGATCCTGGTCCACCTCCGGCGCCTGGTCGTCGCCCCCGGCGTCGACGATCCTCAAGGCGAGGCAAACCACACCGGGGATGCCGGCCATCGGGGGCATGAACGGCGAGCACCGCACGATGGCCGCGTGTGCCCTGCCAGGTGCCAGCCAGGCGATATCGCGCAACCAGGGCGCACTCGCTGCGCCCGTAAACGTGCCCCTGAACACCGTCCCCACCGAGTGGATCCGCCGCGTCGGCCGTACCTGCATCTCCGCCTCCCCCCGGGGAGCCGATCAGTGCCCGCTTGAACGCCGCTCCGCCCCGACGGTCCCCGTGGCGGAGGTGCCGAGAGCGACCGCTTCGTCCCTCGACAGCGCCGCACCAGTGTCCCACGCCAGTGCGACGCCTGCATCGGTGAGCTGGGCCGCCGCGTCGCTTAGCCAGGCCGACCGCTCTGCCATGCGGTCGGGGGACAGCGCCAGCATGGTGCGGCGGCGGACGGAGTCGGCGAACGCCCAAAGGGCCACGGCATCGCGGTGGCTCCCGCAGCGCGCCGCGATGATCGCCAGCCCTTCGATGCCGATCGCCAATGCGAGCATGTTCTCTGCGTCAGCCAGCTCGCCAAGCGCAAAGCAGATCTGCCCGGCCGCAGCTCCGAGGTCCCCGCAGTCGAGGGCGACCCGCCCCGAACAGCACAAGCTGAGGTGGAGGAGCTGGCGGTCGCCGATCTGTCGGCAAAGGGTCACGGCCCTTGCGCACCAGTCCGCCGCCTCGTCCAAGCGCCCCATCTGCTGAGTCGCGAGCCCGATGTGCAGCGTCGGCATGATCATGCTGTGCGTGTCACCCATGCCCGCGAACTGGTCGAGTGCCTCGTGGAGACATTCGTGTGCCTTCCTGACCTCCCCGAGTCGTCGGAGGGCGACGGCACGCTCGGTGAGCAACCACCCGAGGCAGTACCGGTCGCCCAGGTTGCGACAGAGCGGCTCGGCCGCTTCGAAGCAGGCGAGCGCCTGCGGGAGCTGCCCCGCGTAGGCGAGTACGCCCCCTCGGACGGTCCACGCCACAGCCAGCTCAGACGCGTCGTCGAGGGCCAACGCCAGGTTGACGGCCTCCTCTGTCAGCTCGGGAGCCCCGTGCAGTTGGCCGGTCGTGAAGGCGAGCGTCCCGGCGGAGCTGAGGAGCCGCACGCGCACGAGTGGGCGCAGCTCCGAGCGTCGGGCCAGCACCGCAGCGAGCCACTGCTGGCATTCGTCGAGCAGGCACAGGCGACCGAAGAACCATCGAAGCGAACCAGCGAGCTCGGCACCGGCTTCGAGATCGCCTTCGGCGATGGAGTAGCGGAGCGCGGCACGCAGGTCGGGAAGCTCGCCACCGACCTGGCCCAACCGTTCGGGCCCCCGCGGCCCGTGGACATCGTGGTCTGCTTCTTCGACCAGCCGCCGGAAGTACGCGGCGTGCGCCCGGCGTGCCGCGTCGAGCGCCTCAGGCGTCCCGAGCTCAGTGACCACCAGGTGCTTGATCGTGCTCAGCAGCTGGTAGCGATGGATCCCGGACTGCCCGCCGAGGGGGGTCACGAGGGACTTGCGCACCAACGCGGCCAGCGTGAACGGAACATCGGGGACCGTCCCCCCGGCCACCGCCAGCGCCGCGTCGAGGGAGAAGCTCGCGGCGAAGACCGCCAACGCGACCAGGAGCTGGCCCTCAGCGGGATTGAGTGACGAAAAGCTCCACCGCATGGCGGCCGCGAGCGTCCGGTGACGCGGCACGGCACCTCGTTGGTCGCCGATCTCGTCGAGATGCAGCTGGAGACGTCGTTCGAGCTCTCCGAGCGGGAGAGTGGTTGCGGCGCTTGCGGCCAACTCGATCGCCAAGGGGATGCCGTCCAGGTCCCGGCAGATTCGTGCCATGGTCCGGATGGCGTCCTCCTCGAGCGTCCGGTGCGCGAGGCCGGCCCGCTCGGTGAACAGTCTCACGCTGTCGGACACGACGGCTTCGGCTGCGGTGCTGAGCCCGCTTCCGTCGCCTGGCACCGAGAGGCCCGGCACGACAAACACCTGCTCCCCCGCTATCCGCAGCCGCTCCCGGCTGGTGACGAGCACGCGTGGGTTCGCATACGCGCGAAGCAGACGGGCCACGACGGTTGCCGCCGCCTCCAGCAGGTGCTCGGCGTTGTCGACGACCAGGATGTGGCGCCCTTCGGACATCGCCGTGGACGCGAAACGCACCACGCCGTCCACGTCGGCGCGGTGCGGATCAGGCATTGCGAGGGCGGCGGCGAACGCGGCAGGCGCATGGGCCGGATCGGTGACGGTCTCGAGCTCGACGTAGTGCGGTACCCATCCCTCCTCGACCAGCGGTTCGACGACGGCGATCGCCAGGCGCGTCTTACCGCAGCCGCCACTGCCGGTGAGGGTGACGAGACGATGGTCCCGGAGCAGCTCACCAACCGCGGCCCGTTCACGGTCGCGCCCGATGAACGAGCTCACCGGCGAGGGAAGACCCGCGTCGCGCCGCCGTCCGGCGACGTACGGGTCCACCGGGTCAAGCGCGAGGGAAGCCAGTGGCCTTGGCGCTCTGTGCTCAGTCGCTCCCCACGCGCTCAACTCCGGCTTCTGGTGCAGGATCGCGTCCTCGAGCGCCGAGAGCTCGGCCGACGGGTCGATGCCCAGCTCATCGGCGAGGCGGCGCTGGAGTAGCCGGAAGGCTCGAAGGGCGTCGGCCTGCCGGCCCGTCCGGTACAACGCCACCATGAGTTGAGCCCAGCGCCGCTCCCGTAGGGGCTCTTCGTCAACCGCTGCCTGCAGGTCGGCGACCATCTCGTGGTGCTCGCCGTTGGCGAGCCGTGCATCGACCAGATCCTCGGCGACCCCTCGGCGCAGCTCTTCGAGACGCGCCGCCTCAGCCATTCCGGGCATCTGGTTGCGAAGATCGACGAGCGCCGGCCCCCGCCACAGCTTGAGCGCGTCGCTCAGGGTGGCGGCTCCGGCCGTGCGTTCACCCTGCTGGATGAGGAGCCGTCCCCGCGCCGCCAGGGCCTCAAAGCGGGCGGCGTCCACGCTCTCGCGCGGCAGGTCCAGCGCGTACCCGTGCGACGTCGTGCGGATCACAGGGTGGGAGAGAGCCCGGCGGAGGCTGGACACGTACGTCTGCACTGCCTTATGCGCGGAACGTGGGGGGTCGGCGCCCCACAGCGCGTCGATGATCTCTCCGGCGCTTCGGCCACCGCGCCCGACCAGTGCCAGCCACGCCAACAACGCCCGCTCCTTGGCCGAGCCGATGGAGACGACCTGTCCGTCGACCTCGACCTGGAGGGGCCCGAGGACGGAGATGTCCACTGCCACACGGTACTGGGCCTCGCCGCGGCGGGATCGCCGGGAGCGGCCTCACACGCCCCCGGCTCGGCGTTCGTGCATTCCCCCGAGGCGCGGCTTGATCGCGGCTTGACCGCCCGTCGACCGGTCCGGCGGACGATGGTCCCGAGACAACGACCTGAGGGCGGCCGATCCCGCCGACGACCGTCGGGGGGGACCGTCCTCACCCCGATCCAGACAGGAGGCACCCGTGTCACGTGTCTACGTCGACCCCCGGCTCGCAAGTCTTCCGCAGTGCCGGTCCTGCACGAGGCGCGAGCTCGAGAGGGTCTCGCGGTACCAGACGTTGCTCGAGTTCGAGGCTGGGACCGTCCTCATGCGAGGCGGCAACCCGTCCGGACAGGTCGCTTTGGTCCTCTCGGGCCTCGCGAGCATCGCCGACGACCGTGGCGGCTTCACAGTCCTGGGGCCGGGCGACCTCGCCGGAGCGACCTCGATCACCGGTCCCGCGGACTGCGCATCGACCGTCCGCGCGGAAACGCACGTGGTCCTCGCCGTCATGACGCGGCGCGAGTTCGCTGCGGTGCTGACGGTCATTCCTGGCCTCGTGCCCGAACCGCCGTGCATGACCGACGCGGTGAGCGAGCCGGCGACGGTCGTGCCTGCGTGACCGGCTGGCGCCGCCGTAATGGGCGCTACGGCTCAGGCTGACGCGGCTGGCGCCTCGTTCGCCGCGACTCCGACGTTCACAGCATCGCTCGTGCGGCCGCCAGCCCACGGGACGCCATGTTGTCTGAGGAGCTGCGCTGCAGAGCCCGAGGTCGGAATCGAACCGACGACCACATGCTTACAAGGCAAGCGCTCTGCCGACTGAGCTACTCGGGCGCCTGCGCCACCGTACTAGCGCCGGGTGCCCGACCTGCTCCACGATGCACGCCTATGGGGGACGACGCCGCCGTCGCCGTGCACGAGGCCGGGCACGCCGTCATCGCCCTGTGGCTCGGGGTCCCCGTCGTCTCTGTCGACATCGTCCCCAGCCCCGTCGACGGGACCGTCGGCCACACCGTCTGCACCGCGCTCCCGCCCTACGTCCGCGAGTGGCACGCAGCGGGCGACCCTCGCCCGGTTCCCGACGCGGTCCGGGACCGGCTCGAGCACGAGGTGATGATCCATCTGGCGGGCGACATGGCCCAGTCGAAGGCGATGGGCGGCGGCCAGGGCGTGACCGTGAACGAGTCCCGGTTCGGCAGCGTCGTCGTCGGTTGGGACTGGCACATCGGCGACGTCCTCGACGCCATCACCCAGGGCAGGGCCGAGCGGCGGGCGCTGATCAGACGGCTCGCCGGGCTCACGTGGGCCCTGCTCGAACGGGAGATCGTGTGGGCGACCGTGTGCGCGGTGGCGGCAGCCCTCACCGAACAGCGGCGTGTGGACGGCCGCGCTGTGCGCCAGATGGCCCTCGACGTCACGGCGCGGGCATGGGCGGCGCGGCCGCCCGGCGGCTGAGCCGTCAGAGCGGTCGCTGGACCTCGACTTCGGCGGTCTTCGGCACCGGCATCTTGAACCACCGTTCGGGCGTGTCCTCGATGAACGCCACCATGGCGTCCATCCCCATGAAGGCGGGCTCGATACGGGACACGAGCGCTTCGTGGCCCGACGACACCCGCACCCGGTCGCCCACCTGTACGTCGCCCGCAACCATCGGTGCCCAGCCTCCCGTCACGCGGCGATCATGCCACCGAGGGGCCGCCGCCGCACCCCCTACAGGTCCAACCACGCCCCCTCGACGACGGTCGGGTCGATGACGAAGTCGGCGCCGCACCGGGCGAGGACGCGGCCGACGATGTGGACGCTCCAGACCTGCTGCGTACGGTCGTCGAACCCGTCCGCTTGTAGCGCAACGACGGCGCCATCGAGGGCGTCCCCGAGCTGCTCGTCGCACTGGAGGTGGGCGTTGATCCGGCCGCGGTGCACCGCGTAGCGGACGGGGACGATCCGCGGCATGGCACGGACGTTGAGTGAGACCCGCCCGAAGGTGGCACCGGTCAGCAGACCAAAGCAGGTGTCTTCGTCGATCGTGGTCTGCACGGACATGGCCGTCATCGTGCGCGAGCGACGGTACGGGGCGGTAGGGGCGAAAGGCCGTGCTTGCCCGAACTGAGAAAGGCCCTCCGCCCCTGGCGGCGAGCGCCGCCGCGGCTCAGGCTGTCCCCAGGGAAGGAGGTTGCGGATGTCCCTCGACGTCGACACCGACCGCGAGGCAGCCCGCCGGCGGCTCCAGGCCCGCCGGGACTTCTCGTCGCACCTGGCCGCGTACGTCGTCATCAATGCGTCCCTCATCGCCATCTGGGCGTCCACCGGCCGCGGCTACTTCTGGCCGGCGTGGGTCCTCGGCATGTGGGGTGCTGGGCTCGTCATGCACGCATGGGACGCGTTCCTGCGCCGGCCGGTGACGGACGCGGAGATCGACCAGGAGCTCAGGCGCGGCGAGCGCTGACATAGAGTCAGGCGTGGGCTCGAGAGCGGAATTCATCGCGCAACAGGCCGCGGCCCTCGCGCCGCTCGACTTCATCGTCGTGACCGTGATGCGTAAGCCACCCGGCGCAGTCGAGTTGTCGCGCGAGCAGGACGGCGGGTTCCTTGTCCGGGCCGCATCCCCGAAAGTGCCGTTCGATGCGGCGCAGGCCAAGGCTCTCAGCGCGCTCGGGTTCACCGAGAAGGAGGACGCGTGGGGATCGGCCGCAGTCGCCGACGTGGCGTCCGCGGCGGCCCTCGTCGAACGCGTCGTCACGGAGGTCTTCGCCGCAAGCGAGGAGGCCGCGGTCGACCTCGACCACGGCAGCCGGCGGCCGATCGTGGAGGCCCAGCAAAAGCTCGAGGCGATGCGTGCGCGCATCGTGCCGATCCTGCACGAGCTGGTGGGCGGCCCGCCGCCCGTGGACGACGACGGCGATTACGCGCTGAAGCTCGGCTCCGTCGAGGTGATCGTCTCGCCGGTGGCGGCGCCGAACATGCTCCCCGTGCTGCGCATCTTCGCCATCACGAACGTCGGGGTCAACCTCACGCCGGAGCTGGGCCTGTTCCTGTCCCGCGTCAACTTCACCCTGATGTTCGGGCGGTTCGCACTCGACACCGACCACCGGGCGGTGTGGTTCAGCGAGACATTGCTGGGGGAGGCGTTCAGCGACGAAGAGCTGCGCTTCACGGTCGCCATGGTCGCCGAGACCGCAGACGAGTGGGACGACCGCATCGCCCAGATGTTCGGCGGCGCGACGCGCTCCGCACTCCCGGAGGAGCAGGCCGTGCCCCCCAAGCCCGGGCAGGCGGGCGGCTACCTATAACGCCCGCCGGCGGGCGATCTCGAACACGGCCACCGCTGCGGCGGCGGACACGTTGAGCGAGGCCAGGCGCCCGCGCTGGGGGATGGCGACGAGCATGTCGCAGCGGGCCCTGGACAGTCGCGACAAGCCCTCGCCCTCCGCGCCGACGACCAGGGCGAGCGGCTCGGTCGCCAGGTCCAGGTCGTAGACGGAGCGGTCGCCGTTCGGGTCGAGGCCGACCGTCCATACGCCTTTCGTGGCGAGCTCGGCCAGGGCCGACGGCACGCCCGCGACGAGCGCCATGCTGAGGTACTCGATCGCCCCGGCGGCGGCCTTGGTGACCGTCGGCGTCACGTGGGCAGCGCGGTGGCGGGCCAGCACGGCGCCGGTGGCCCCGCCGACCTCGGCCGTACGCAGCAGCGCCCCCAGGTTGTGCGGGTCCGTCACCCCGTCGACCACAAGCAGGAACGGGCGAGGCGCGGCGCAGAGCCCGGCCAGGTCGGATTCGGGAAGGGCCTGGGCGTGAGCCAGCACTCCCTGGGGTGCGTCGGTGCGCGCCTCGGCGTCGAGCCGGGCACGGTTCACCCGCCGCAGCGGCACACCGGCGGCCGAGGCGAGCGACGCGACCTCGCGGTCCTCGGCGGTGTCGGCCATCCACACGTCCCGGACCCCCCGGCGCCGAGCGGCGAGCAGCTCGCGTACCGCGTGGCGGCCGACAACGAGTTCGCCGCCGAGCCCTTTCACTGGCGCAGGAGGGCGACGGCGAAGCAGGCGATGCCCTCGCCGCGGCCCAACGCGCCGAGCCCCTCGGCGCGCTTGCCCTTCACGGCGACGGGCGCGCCGACGGCCGCGCGCAATTGCTCCTGCATCGCGTCGCGGTGCGGGGCGAGGCGTGGGCTCTCGGCGACGACGGTCACGTCGATGTTCTCGACGGCCCACCCGTCCCCGGCGACGAGCGCAACCGCGGCGCGCAACAGCTCCATGCTGTCCGCGCCCGCGTAGCGGCTGTCGGTGTCGGGGAACAGCTCCCCGATGTCCCCGCGGCCAGCGGCACCCAAGAGGGCGTCGGTGACGGCGTGGGCGATGACGTCGGCATCGGAGTGGCCTGCGAGGCCGCGGTGCGACGGGATCGTCACGCCGCCAAGGCGCAGCACGCGCGCCGAGTCGTCGCTGAACCCGTGCACGTCGAACCCGTGCCCGACGCGCATCACGGCGACGCCTCGAGCAGTGCTTCGGCGATGACCACGTCGTGCGGGTGGGTGATCTTGAGGTTCGCAGGCGAACCGGGGACCACCACCACGGTGCCGCCGGCCGCTTCCACCAGCGCGCCATCGTCGGTCGCGTCGCGGCCGCCGTCGTGCGCGCGACGCAGGATCGCGGCGCGGAACGCCTGAGGTGTCTGCACGGCGACGAGCTCACCGCGGTCGACCGTGGCAACGACCCGCTCGCCGTCGACGCGCTTGACGGTATCGGTCACCGGGACGGCGCACAGCGCCGCGTCCGCGCCGCGCCGGATCGCGTCGATCGCCGCGTGCCACAGGTCGGCGCCGGCGAGCGGCCGGGCGGCATCGTGCACGACGATGACCTCGGCCTCGAGGGGGACCGCAGCGAGCCCGGCGCGCACCGAGGCCGAGCGCGTCTCCCCCCCGGGCACCGTCACATCGGCCTCGGGCACGGGCAACACGTCGCCCTGGGGGAGCACGACGACGACGCCGTCGCAGACCTCGCGCGCCGTCGCCACAGAACGCTCGACGACGCTGCGCCCTCCGATCAGCTGGCGCTGCTTGGCGCCCCCGAAGCGCTCGCCGCGACCAGCGGCGACAACGATCGCCCACACCCTCGCGGGGGGTGCCAACTACGGCAGCGCGTCGTTGAGCTTCTTCTCCGCCTCTTCCTCGCTGACCCCGATGGCGAAGGTGAGCTCCGAGACAAGGATCTGGCGGGCGCGCGTCAGCATCCGCTTCTCGCCAGCCGAAAGGCCCTTGTCCTTCTCACGGATCGAAAGGTTCCGCACGACTTCGGCGACCTGGTAGATGTCGCCCGACTTGAGCTTCTCGACGTGGTTCTTGTAGCGGCGCGACCAGTTGGTCGGCATGCGCGCCTCCTTCTTGCGAAGGACGGCGAACACCTCCTCGACCTCCTCGTCGTTGATGACCTCGCGCAGCCCCACCTCGTCGGTGTTGTCGGCGGGCACCATGAGGGTGAGGTCCCCGTACGCCAAGCGGAGGACGAGGTACTCGCGGGTCGAGCCGAAGACCTCTTTCTTCTCACGCCGTTCGACGACCGCCGCGCCGTGGTGCGGGTACACCACCTTGTCACCGACGTCGAAAGACATACATCTCCCCGAAAAGCGTTCTTGAGGGCCAACACTCAAGGGTACGGGGTGCGCGGGGGTTCCTCAAACGCGAGGCAGGGGGTGGGCGGGCGCCCGCTAGGCGAGGAACTCGTCGACCGCGCGCCAGGCGGCGGCGGCGTCCTCCGGCCGGTGCGCCGGGCGGTCCGGGTCATGGACGAAGCCGTGATCGGCTTCAGGGAACACCACCGCGGTGACCAACGGCCCGAACTTGTCGAGCTCGGCAACGTCGCTGGGCGGCGTGTAGGGGTCCTGTCCGCCGATGATCGAGAGCACGGGCGACGTCCCCGGTTCCCGCAACAGCGACAGCGGCTCACCCTGGCCGGGGCCGCGCCATGCAGGGGGGATGCGGATCATGCCGTAGAACGACACGGCGCGGTCGAAGCGCGTCGACGCCGCCGCCTTGTAGGCGTACATGCCGCCCAGGCAGAACCCGAGCACGGCCACCCGCGCCACCCCCGACCGCTCCGAGAGCAGGTCGGCAGCGGCGATGGCGTCGCCGATGACGCGGTGGTCGTCGAGGCCGGGCACGGCCGCGAAACGGTCGTCGACGGTCGGGAGGTCGGCGCCGGGGAACAGTTCGACGACCGCGGTCGCCCACGCACGCGATGCGGCGAGGTGGGCCGCGAGGTCGTCGAAGAGCGGCCGCAGCCCGTGGATGTCGGGGAACACCACGAGGCCCCGGGCGGGTGGCCCCTCGGGGAGGGCGAGCTCGGCCGGGGTGCCGGACGGTAGGTCGACGCGCACGGTCAGCCCGCAGTCGCGGCGGCGAGAGAGCCGCGCATCAGCTGTACCGGTCGAGGATCGACGTCTCGGCGAGGCGCGCCAGCCCCTCCTTGATGGCCTGCGCCCGCTGCGCGCTCACGCCGTCGACCGAGCTCAGGTCGTGCGTCGACGCCCGCATGATCTTCTGGAGGTCACCGAAGCGCTCCACCAACCGCTCGGCCAGGTCCTTGGGCATGCGGGGGACCTTGCTGAGCAGGCGGTAGCCGCGGGGCTGGACGTGGGTGTCGAGCTCGGCCCGGCGGATGTGGCGGCCGAGGAGCTCGGCGACCGCGTTGGGCTCCAACAGCTCGTCGTAGGTGAGGCCCCCGAGGCGGGCCATGGCATCGTCCACCGTCCAGGAGTTCGACAGGGCGACGTAGTCGCTGAGCACCAGCCGGCGGTCGTCTTCCACGCCGCCCATGAGCTCCTCGAGCTGGAGGCGGACCAGGCGCCCGTCGGAGCCCGCCTCGACGATGTAGCCCTCGATCTCCTCGGCGATGCGCCGCACCATCTCGGCCCGTTGCAGCACGGTGACGACGTCGCGCACGGTCACCAGGTCCTCGACCTCGAGGGCCGTGAGCCCGGCGCTCACCGTGTCGAGCCGGCTCTTGTAGCGCTCGAGCGTCTGGAGGGCCTGGTTGGCCCGGTTGATGAGCCGCGGAAGGGCCTCGAGGGGGCGCTTTTGGTCGTGGCGGTAGACCGAGATGATCCCCATGTCCTCCGAGACGGAGATCACCGTGACGTCGACGGAGCGGGCGACCCGCTCGGCGGTGCGGTGCCGGGTGCCGGTCTCGGACGTCGCCACGTTTGGGTTGGGGACGAGGTGCACGTTGGCCCGCGCGATGGTGCTCGCGTCGCTGGCGAGGATGATCGCCCCGTCCATCTTCGCCAGCTCGGACAGCCGCTGCGGCGTGAACTCGGCGTCAACGAGGAAGCCGCCCGAGCAGATCTCGAGCACGTCGGGCCCATCACCGACGACGATCAGGGCGCCCATGCTCGCTTGCAGGATGCGGTCCACGCCCGCCCGCAGCGGCTGCCCGGGCGCGATCTGAGCCAGCGATTCGAGCATGGCGGCGCTCAGCCCGGCCTCCACGGGGCCAATGTACCTGCCTGCCCGCGGCGACGACGGTGGGCATTCGGGGTGGCGGCTGCCGCCGTGGGCAGGTGCGCCGAGCGCAGCGCGGCAGCGAGCGTCGCTGCGGTCACGGTCTCGAGGTCGGCCGGGACCGGTGGGCCGGGCGCGACGAGCGCCCGCCGGAACCCGAGGCGGGCGGCCTCGGCGAGCCGCCAGTGCAGATGAGGGACGGCCCGCAGCTCACCGCCGAGCCCGACCTCGGCGACGGCCACGGTGCCCGGCGCGACCGGGTGCGCCGTCGCCGCCGAGACGACGGCGAGGGCGATGCCGAGGTCGGCAGCCGGCTCGGTGAGGCGGGCGCCGCCCGCCACCGACACGAACACGTCGCCCCGTCCGAGCCGCACGCCCACGCGCCGCTCGAGCACGGCGAGAAGGAGGGCGACGCGGCTGGCGTCGACGCCCTGCGTCGCACGCCTCGGGCCCGAGTTGCCGCCGACAAGGGCCTGGACTTCGGCCAGCAACGGCCGCCGCCCCTCGACCGCGGCGACCACCGCCCCGCCCGGGCCGTCGACCCGGTCGGCCAGGAACAGACCGCTCGGGTCGGCGACCGCCACCATGCCCGAGTCGGTCATCTCGAAAATGCCGACCTCGCCGGTCGCGCCGAAGCGGTGCTTGACCGCCCGCAAGAGCCGCAGCGCGTGGTGCCGGTCGCCCTCGAAGGACAACACGGTGTCGACGACGTGCTCGAGGACGCGGGGACCGGCGAGCAGCCCCTCCTTGGTGACGTGGCCGACGAGCACCACCGCCGTGCCGACGGCCTTCGCCGTCGCCGCCAGGGCCGCGGCGCACGCCCGCACCTGGGTGACCCCACCGGGCGCCGAGGCGTTCGCCGGGTCGGCGATCGTCTGCACGGAGTCGACGACGCACACGACGGGCCGGACCTTCTCGATGGCGCCGACGATCGCCGGCAAGGACGTCTCGGACAGCACGAGCAGCCCGTCGGGGACGGCGCCCAGACGGGTGGCACGGGAGCGCACCTGAGGCGCCGACTCCTCCGCGCACACGAGCAGGCACGTCGCACCCCCCGTGGCGACCGACGCGAGCGCCTGGAGCAGGAGGGTGGACTTGCCGATCCCCGGCTCCCCGCCGAGGAGCGTCACCGACCCCGGCACCAGGCCGCCGCCGAGGACCCGGTCGAGTTCGGCCACGCCCGTCGCCCGGGCGGCGACGAGGCCCGGGTCCACCGTGGCCAGGGGCACGGCGACCCCGGCGCCCGCGTCCCTGATCGACCCCCACGCCCCGCACCCGCCGCACCGCCCGACCCACTTGAGGGCCTCCGCGCCGCATTCCCCGCACGCCAGCGTCGACCGCGCCCTCGCCATGGCACCCATGATGACGAGGGGGCCCGACAGTCTCGGAGGACGGGCGCACCGGTCCCGGCGCTCGCCGGGGGCAGCGGGGACCGGGGAGAAGACGGACCGGCACAGTCGGCCCGCGACGCGTTGGCACCGATTCGGTGCGAACGCGCGGGCGGTCAGTCGTCGTGGTGGGCAGCGTGGGTGCCGTGGCGGCGCGCCGCGAGCAACGCCTCGACGACGACGACGGCCACGAACGCCGCCGCGAGGGCCGCGGCGGCGAGCAGCCACCGCCGGGCGCCGGCGTCGGCCCG